>Ga0070684_100000298_pt1 | contig 34479 bp, 30 predicted proteins | sample KBSC723LmetaG_FD_65653 | JGI IMG/M metagenome (GOLD analysis project Ga0070684, IMG submission 65653) | Corn rhizosphere microbial communities from Kellogg Biological Station, Michigan, USA - KBS C7.2-3L metaG | ecosystem: Host-associated > Plants > Roots > Rhizosphere ...
CCCTGTATTGCGCAGTAAATTCTGAAAAAGCTGCCGGCATATATATTGTAATGTAAAGAAGCATTGCATCAAGTCAGAATTCAAAGTTCTGTACTTTAAAAAACAAGAAAATATGAAATGGGATGATGTTTTCATCGGTGACCTGAATTTCGATTTTGCCATTGAAATTATAGTACGGACCTTAATCATGTTCAGTATGGTTTTAATCGTGCTGCGGCTGTCTGGCAAGAAAGGCGTGCGGCAGCTCTCTTTATTTGAGGTGGCCATCATCATCGGTCTAGGTTCCGCAGCCGGCGATCCTATGTTCAATAAAGAAACCTCCATCCTCCAGGCTGTTGTTGTTTTTGTAACCATTATCCTTCTGTACCGGGTGATTACTTTTTTTGCTGGCAAAAGCGAATTCTTTGAAAGCATTGTTGAGGGGGATCCGATTTACGTTATTGAAAACGGGGAATTCTTACTGAAGGAAAGCGGTGACCATACTTTCGCCAAAGATGAGTTTTTCTCAGAGATGCGCCAGCAGAGCATTGCCCATGTAGGACAGGTAAAAACCGCGATCTTAGAAACCACCGGGAACATCAGTTTTTATTATTACCATGATGAAGAGGTAGGCTACGGCCTTCCTGTACAGCCTAAACTATATGCTAAAAAACTAACGGTTATTGATGAACCGGATGTATACGCATGCTCCTATTGCGCCAGACCCTCCCAACTGGAACGTGGTAAAAACCGCTGTTCCAGATGCAAGCGCCATGAATGGGTCCTTGCTATAAATGACAAAAGGCTGAACTGACGGTAATTCCCATTGCATGAAACACTAATATATTCTAATCACCAAAAAAAACCACCATTGAGCCCGGAAAAAATTTATCTTGATAATAATGCTACCACCCGAATGGATGACCGCATACTGCAGTCCATCATTCCTTTTTTCACAATGTATTATGAAAATGCAGGCAGCAGTCACCTGTCGGGAATAACTGTGCAGGAGCATGTTGAAGAAGCTGTATGGAATGTAGCTGAGCTTACCGGCGGGAAACCTGAGGAATATATTTTTACCTCCGGAGCTACCGAAGCTATTAATCTGGCTATTTCAGGCCTTGATCATTCAAAAAGGAAGCATATTGTGACCGTATCCACCGAGCACAAAGCTGTTCTCGACACCTGCCGGAACCTTGAAAGTAATGGCTATACCTTAAGCATGGTCAACGTTGAGGAAAGCGGACTCGTCAATCCCGAGATCCTGAGGGAGGCCGTTACTGATGAAACTTTAGTGGTCTGTGTGATGCTGGTTAACAATGAAACCGGGATCATTCAGGATATACAGCAAATCAGTTCAATAGCCCATGAAAAAGGCGCATTCCTTTTATGTGATGCTACACAGGCAGTAGGTAAAATACCTGTGGATGTATCTGCTCTGGGGATCGATCTGATGCCATTTTCAGCCCATAAGTTTTATGGCCCGAAAGGTTCCGGAGCGCTGTATGTCTCCAGGGATGCAAAGATCAAATTACATCCGCAGATCCTGGGGGGCGGGCAGCAGAAAAACAGGCGGAGCGGAACACTGAATGTGCCCGGAATTATCGGATTGGGAAAGGCCTGTGAAATTGCTACGCTTGAAATGGAGGCTGATGCAGCCAGAATCAGTGAGCTTCGGGATATGCTTGAAAAAGAACTGCTCAGCATAGACGGAGCTTTTATCAACGGATCTCATGAACACAGGCTATATACAACTTCTAATATTTGCTTTCCCGGTGTAAATGCGGAACAAATGATTATGAGGCTGCAACACATTTCGGTTTCCAACGGCTCCGCATGCTCGTCCATCACCAGCCGCCCGTCCCATGTCCTGAAGGCGATGGGCCTGAATGACGAAGAGGCACTGAGTTCTATACGGTTCAGTTTGGGGAAATTCAATACAGCATCCGATATCCGGAAGGCATCTGTAAAAGTCAGGGAACTGGTTGAAAAATTACGGGCATAAAAAAATCCTGCTTTAAAAAGCAGGATTCTGTCAGATATCTTATTTAAAGTAATTTATCAAAATGTATGGGAAGGTCATAGATCCTTTTTCCCGTAGCGTGATAAATCGCATTGGTTACCGCAGGCGGCATGCCTACTCCACCGATTTCCCCTACTCCCTTTACGCCGAGATCATTAACAAACTGATCATTTTCTTCAACGAAAAGTACCTGCAGATCATGCACGTCCGCATGAACCGGTATATGGTATTCGGCAAGGTTCGGGTTCATGTATTTTCCGAGCCGGTCATCCAGGATAGTCTCCTCATGTAGGGCTTTGCTGAGTCCCCAGATCATTCCTCCCAATACCTGGCTTTCCGCCGTTTTAGGATTGATGATTCTTCCTGCCGCTACGGCAGTCAGGGCTCTTTTTACTTCAATCATACCCAGTTCCTCATCCACTTCTACTTCCACAAAAACAGCACTGTGGACAGCTCTAGCCTTCTTTCCATACGTAAGCGGATTGGGCATTGCCGTACTTTTAACTTTAATCGGTTCATGGTTGTTTGCTGCCAGAACATCTTTAAAGCTGATCCTTTTTGAATGGTCGCTCCTCAGCAGGATAAATCCGTCTTTGAAATCGACATCTTTAAGCTTGGCATCTTTAAGTACGGAATCGTCCATTGCCCTAGCCTTTTTGAACAGCTTTTTATTCAGCGCCTGACAGGCTTCCTGCACCGCAGGCCCAACGGTAGCAGTGGTAAAAGAGCCTCCCTGGATGGGTGCAAAAGGCATTTTACTGTCAGCATACGAAAAGGTAACCGCTTCAATAGGAAGGCCCAGCTCATCTGCTGCAATCTGGGTCATTACAGTCAGGGTACCGGTTCCGATATCGGTTACGGCATTTTTTATTTCTACGGTACCGTCTGGTTTCAGGATGGCTTCAGCGCGGCCCAGCATCCGGTTGGCATCCCACATTCCGGTCGCCATTCCGTATCCTACGAGTTTATTGCCTCTCTTCATGCTTCTCGGCTCAGGATTCCTCTGGCTCCATCCGAATTGTTCTGCCCCCTTCAGGTAGCATTCCCGTAATTGCTTGCTTGAGTATTCTTTGTCGCTGCTTTTATCTATTTCAGAATAATTGATGAGCCTGAGTTCTACAGGATCGATGTTCAGCTGATAAGCAATTTCATCCATGGTTACTTCAATGGCATGCATTCCTGTGCTCCCGCCGGGTGCCCTCATATCCAGAGGCGTATAGACATCCAGCGGGACCAGCTGATGCTCCAGCAACGTATTTTCTGCAGGATACAGCATATTGGCCCAGTTAACCACAATTTCCACATAATCTTCAAATTTTGAAGTTTCTCCGGTGGCTTTATGGTAAATGGCATTGACCTTTCCGTCTTTATCGGCTCCGAAACGGGTATGCTGTAAAGTCGGCGGCCTGTGCCCGATCATGTACATCTGCTTCCTGTCAAGGGTTACACGCACATTCCTTTGCAGGTCAAGTGCAGCCATCACCGCCATGAACAGCTGATGCTGGGGACGTAAGCCTGAACCGAATCCTCCTCCTACAAATGGGGAAATGACCTGTACATTTTTCATTTTTAGACCGAAGACATTCGCCACATACATCTGGGAATTGATGGTTCCCTGGGTCTTGTCATAAATCTTCAGCTTATCTTTTCCCTGGTAAATAACCGTACTGGCATACATTTCCATCGGATTGTGATGTTCGGTACCATGGCTGAACATACGGTCTGTTTTTACAAATGAGTCCTCGTATGCTTTGTCAAAATCACCGGTGGGCGGCGGCGGCGGCGGTTTCAGCAGTGAGGCCATACCTTTTTTAGGATCTTTGGATTTTTCCAGGTTGGCTTCCAGATCGGTTTCAAAAGTTTCCTCTTCATATTCTATCCCCAGTTTTGTCGCTGCATAACGGGCCATTTCAAAAGTTTCAGCAACTACCAGCGCAATGGGCTGCCCGTTATAACGGATGATATTATCTTTTAAAGGTTTAAAAACGGTTCCGGGAGGCGCATCCATATCTGCATACTGAAAATCGAACCAGGCGGTTGAAGGACGGTTGTCATGGGTGAACACTTTGATGACCCCATCCATTTTTTCAACTTCAGAGGTATGTATAGATTTTATTTTTCCTTTGGTAACGGTACTGTTGACAACATATCCATACAACAGTTCCGGAGCATCGTATTCACCGGCATATTTGGCTGTCCCCGTCACTTTCAGGCGTCCTTCAAGACGGCTTACCGGGGTTCCTATCGATGGTGCTTTTTCCATATTCTTGTCAGTTAGATTAAATAGTTATAAAGATGGTTTGGCACCGGGTCTCTGGGATTCCGGATGTAATGCCATTGCAGCATTACGGATAATCGCCTTTTTAGCCAGACCTATTTTGAATTCATTATGTTGAAACCCGCTTGCTCCCTGCAGAATAATATCAGCAGCCAGTGCAAAGTTTTCTTCTGAAGGTGCTTTACCTGTCAGGAACTGTTCAGCCTCTTTCACCCTCCATGGCTTATGCGATACTCCTCCTAAAGCGATCCTGACCTCTTTGATAAGATCATTTTCAAGGGTAAATGCTGTTGCAACGGAAACCAAAGCAAAGGAATATGAACTCCTGTCCCTCAGTTTCAGGTACGAATAATGCTCTGAAAAAGTTTCAGCAGGCAGTGTAATTCCTGTAATGATCTCTCCCTGTTTCAGATTATTGTCAATTTCGGGCGTATCTCCCGGCAACCTGTGAAAATCCGCAAACTGGATTTCCCGGTCTCCTTCAGGGCCGGAAATTTGAACTACAGCATCCAGCGCAGCCAGCGCCACGCACATATCTGACGGAAAAACGGCGATACAGTTTTCACTATGCCCTAAAATAGCGTGGATCCGGTTATAGCCTTCTTTTGCTGAACATCCGGAGCCCGGTACGCGTTTGTTGCATGGAGTGACAGGATCATAAAAATAATAGCAGCGGGTCTTTTGCAGGAGGTTTCCTCCGTTGGTCGCCATATTCCTGATCTGTGCGGAAGCACCGGCCAGGATGGCTTTGGACAGAAGCGGGTATTTCTGTTCTATAACAGGGTGGTAAGCTGTATCCGCATTGGTCATCAGTGCTCCCAGGCGCACTCCGCCTTCAGGATGTTCAGTAATGCCATTCAGCCCTTCAATTCTGTTGATGTCTACAACAGTCTCTGCCTCTGTAACGAAATATTTCAGGAGGTCAAGAATATTGGTTCCTCCTGCAACGATTTTATTTCCGGTATTGTTATTCGTTAAGTCAATGGCCTGTCCGATGTCACCGGCTTTGGTATATGAGAAGTTGTTCATGCGTAGTTCTGTTTTACGTCCATAATTGCATTGATAATTCCCCTGCTGGCACCGCACCGGCAGAGATTTCCACTCATCAGTTCCTGAACGTCTTCCCTAGTCTCGGCTCTGCCTTCGTTCAGCATACCTACGGCGCTGCAGATCTGTCCGGGCGTGCAGTATCCGCACTGAAACGCATCATGGTCTATAAATGCCTGCTGTACAGGATGTAGGTTATCTCCGTCGGCAATACCTTCTATGGTTGTAATTTCGGCGCCGTCTCTCATAACAGCGAGGTTGAGGCAGCTCAGGACGCGTTTTCCGTCTACCAGAACTGTGCAGGCCCCACACTGGCCGTGATCACAGCCTTTCTTCGTTCCGGTCAGGTGTATCCTTTCCCGGAGGGCATCAAGAAGCGATACCCAGGGCAAAACTTCAAGGCGGTAATCCTGTCCGTTTACCTTAAGTACAATAGATTGTTTTTCGTTATGGGTCATAGCGTTGTTATTTGGTGTTCCTGTTACGATACAAAAAAAGAACCGTTATAACGGAAAAAATGTTGATCAGAACGGCTCTTGATGAAAAAAAATACCCCTTTAAAGGGGTAATATCAGGTTAATCATGCTTCAGAGGCGGTATGAGTACCATACAGCTGTTTAAGCTGATCAGATTAATTCAGTATGAAATTAGTTAAAAATATTGTTTAAAATCAAAATATTAATTTAGAATAAAGAAAAATAATAATTTGTTTCAAATTATTTGAAATCCGATTAATGTTTGTACTGATCATTCAGCTCAAACACATGCAGGAGTTGCGGGAACAATGCTTCCATATTTTCCTCCACAGCTTTTTTGGATCCCGGAAGGGTTAAGATCAGGGTATTTTCGGAAAAACCTGCTATACCGCGGGAAAGCATAGCCGTCTTAATGCGCTGCTGACCATAGTTCCTGGCAGTTTCCATAACACCCGGGATTTCCCGGTCGATGAAAGGCTCGACTGCTTCCGGCGTTACGTCCCTTGGGGAAAGTCCCGTTCCTCCGGTAAAGATCAGCATATCGATGTGGTTTTCTTTACTTTGTTTCACAACAGACTGTATCGTCTCAAGATCATCCGGAATCACCTGGTAATCAGCATGGGTAAAGCCATGCTTTTCAAGAGCTGCAAGAATAGCTTTCCCTGAAGTATCCTCTTTATCGCCCTGATAAACACTGTCTGAACAAACAATGACGGCTGCTTTCAGTCCGGAACCCAGGTTTTTCGGGTCTGAAGATTTTCCGCCCTGCTTCTCCTGCAGCCTTATGTTCTCTATCTCCACTTTTTTATCGATCGGCTTCAGCATATCATACATCACCAATGCGGCAACAGATGCGCCATGCATCGCTTCCACTTCTACGCCGGTCTTGTAAATCGTATGGACTTCAACGGTAATGATGACCGACAGGTTTTCTATGGCATAGGTAATGGCTGTGAACTCAACAGGCAGCGGATGGCAGTCCGGGATGACATCACTGGTTTTTTTCACGGCAAACAGTGCGGCAGCCCTTGAAAATTCAAAGATGTCTCCTTTCGGGACTTTCCTCTGTTCGATCGCTTCTATGGTTGAAGCAGATGATGTTTTTACCGTTGCTGTTGCAATGGCTTTCCGAAGTGTAGATGTTTTATGTGTAATATCAACCATATCAATTATTTACTTTCCACTGATGGGTTTCGTCATTAAAAATTTCCTTTCCCCAGACCTGGAGTTCAGATTTGATGCGTTCTACGAGCTCATCACAGGCATCCATCGCCATTTTCCTGTGTTTTGAAGAGGTGAATACAAACAGACAGATTTCACCGGCATGTATGGTTCCGAGGCTGTGGTAGACGTGCATGCAGGTCAGCTCGTATCTGGAAAAGATATCTTCCCGTATGTCACGCATCCTCTCCAGGGCCATTTCCTCATAGGCTGTATACTCAATAGCCTTTACCACCCGGTTGTCGATGACATCCTCCCGGATCTGGCCCAGGAAAATGCTGTGGGCACCGATATTTTTTTTCACCGAGTGCTTGGCAATGCTTTCTGAGATCAATTGCGGGCTGATGGCACCCTGGATAAAAATATTTGTTATTTCTTTCTTCATAATGAGATATTCTGTAAAGCCTGGATTCCGTTTCTGAGGTGGCTGATCTTTTTTTCAGGTCCGAAATGATGCATCAAAATCCCGGCCGCTTTCAGGCTCCGTTTTCCGCTCTGGCAGAAAAGGATGATGTTTTCCTGATTGAATTTTGAAAGGCTTTCGGTGAGTCGCGACAGGGGAACTGATTGATGGGGGAAATCCGCTGCCGGACTTTCTCCCTCTTCCCGGACATCTATTATGAGGCTTTTTTCTTCTGAAATCCTTTTATAAAATTCTGCGGGATCCAGCTCTTCAATCCCGTGGGTTGAAAAGCTGCAAATCAGGCTGTAATCCGTTTTTTTGAGTTCCTGCCTGTCTTCCGGGATCAGATGGGAAACTGGCTTCTCATCCGTAATGTCGACAGTGAAACTATCATAGGTAAGCATGCTGAAAGTCATCAGTTTACCCCTCAGGACTTTCCCGATTCCTGTAATAAGCTTGATCACTTCATTAGCCTGCATCATTCCGATCATTCCGGGCAGGACCCCGAGTACGCCGGCTTCATTGCAGTCCGGGATTTCATCAGGTGCAGGTGGCTCCGGAAACAGGTGGCGGTAGTTTAGTTTGCTGCTGCTGTCGCCTGTTACATTGAAAACAGCTACCTGACCTTCATACCGGTATACCGCCCCGAAAATCAAAGGCTTATCCAGTAAGACGCAGGCATCGTTGATCAGGTACCTGGAAGAGAAATTATCCGTACAGTCTACAACCATATCATACCCGGCAATCATTTCCCAGGCATTTCCGGACGTGAGTTCCACAGGATACGTGATTATTGATATTTCAGGATTCAGTTTTCTGAGGCGTTCCGCGGCACATTCTACCTTTAAAAACCCTATATCATCAGTTGTATAAAGGGTCTGCCGCTGTAAATTGCTGAGCGAAACGGCATCGTGGTCAATAATGCCTAAAGTTCCTGTTCCGGCTGCAGCAAGGTACTGGAGCACCGGACAGCCCAGGCCTCCGGCTCCTATCACAAGCACCCTGGCTTCAAGAAGCTTTTTCTGGCCTTCTACTCCAAAATCACGGAGCGAATAGTGGCGTGCATATCGCTCATTATCTGTAGTCATATTATCCTCCTGAATAGGGCGGCATCAGCGCAACGGTGTCCCCTTCCTGCAATGCCAGGTTTTCTTCTGTAATTTTCTTATTGACGGCTACTGCAAACTTCTTGTGTTCCAGTTCCGGAAAGCGTTCTTTCAGCTCCTTTCTCAAAGCTGAAATATCAGGGGCATCCGTAAGGATTTCTGTTCCTGTGATCTCGGCAATCTGCCCGAAAGCAATAATCCTGATTTCCATATTAATGTATTTGCTGAATGATGATTTCAGAAAGATTTTTCACATACCTCCTGCCTGTCGCCCGGTCTGTGGGAGTTACCAGCGCAAAGCCTTCCTTCGGACTTCCTTCCGCCTGTGTGATGATCATGGTCTTATTCCCTGTTTCGCCGTTAAACAATTCATTCCACGAATATACAACCTGATAGCCATCTTTTGCCTTACAGACAAGATAAAAGGTACTCAGTTCCTTTGGGGATGCAGTTTTAAACTGAGCTTTAGCCAGAATATCTTTCAAAAGCACTCCCTTAAGTTTCCTGAGCGTGCTTTTATATTCCATAGCATGGTTCAGGATCACCAGACTGTCCTGCGAATGTACCGGAAGCTCTGAAAGGCTTTTCTCCGTAACGGTAAACGGTTCTTTGATTGCTCCGGTTACCTGTATAGTTTCCGTGTGCTGCGCGTTGGCCAGGGAGGCGAACAACAGCATGATCACGGTAAAAATTTTTATTGTTTTCATTAAGCTTTGGTAAATAAAAGTTTATAAGAAGCCATCAGGAGCACAACAGCGAGAATGTATTTCAATACGTTCTGATTGAATCGCTTAGCTCCAAAGTATGCTCCGAGCAATCCGCCGGTAAAGGCTACCGCAATATACATCAGCATATTGCCGGTAAAGCTGATGCCCTGGGTCAGCATCCCGCCCAGGCCTGCCAGTGAATTGACGAATATAAATGCAGCACTGATGGCCGCGGTCTGTTTCTGGTTGGTCCACTGCAACAGCAGCAATACAGGAGAAAGGATGATACCGCCTCCGATACCTATCATGCCAGACAAAAAACCGATGATTCCTCCGGTAAACACCGCAATGACAAGATTGTGATCTTTAAGGGCACTATCCTCCACATTCCGGAAAAAGAAGAACCTGAGCACCGGGAAAAGCAGCAGGATTCCCAGAATTCTTTTATACATATTTTCTTCTACCGTAATCATCCCTCCGATAAAAGCCAGAGGAACCGAAGCCGCCGCAATGAGGATAAAAAGTTTTTTAAGGAAGTATCCCCCGCGGTAGTACTGGATAAAAGAGGTTAATGATACGAAAAGGTTAAGCATCAGCGCCGTCGGTTTCATCTCTTCCGGAGCTACGCCGTACAAAGCCATTAATGCGAGATAACCACTCGCTCCGCCGTGGCCTACCGCAGCATAAAAGAACGCGACAAAAAATAAAATACCATAAAATAATTCTACCGGCATACTTTAATTAAATTTTATATGAATTTTATAAATGATTTTATAATAAATAGTTATTATAAATTACTTCATGCTATACAGGAAGTAAATGAACCTCTACCAGATCACCCGTCAGACATCCTGTCGATTCTTCAGGCAGAACAATAAAACAGTTGGCCGTTGCAAATGAATGCAGCCTGAAGGACTCTTGAGCGTGCAGTGGAGTTACGCTTCCATTTTCATAAAATGCCTTTAAGAAATGAGTAAGGCCTGTTGGTTTGGCATACTCATGTGTAATGGTTGCCTTGGTATTCCTAATGCGATGTTCCTGATGCATCCACTGTTCCAGTGCAGGCAGAACATATTCATAAAAACACGTAAGTGATGAAGAAGGATTTCCCGGAAGCCCAAATACCAGTTTTTCTCCTGAAATACCGAAAAACAACGGTTTCCCAGGTTTCTGCCTGATTTTATGGATTCTTTTTGTAACCTCGCAGGCTTCCGCAGCCTGAACCACGAAATCATAATCCCCGACACTAACGCCGCCGTTCAGCAGCACCAGGTCACTTTCTGCTAAAGCAGCAGATAAAACTTCCTGTAACTTTTTCGGATCATCTTCGGCGGTCCTCACCTGTATATTGACAATCCCGGCCTGATAAAGGGCTGCTTTGAGCTGGAAGGAATTCGCCTCATATACCTGTCCGAAGCGCAGCGGGTTTCCCGGCTGCTGCAATTCATTTCCGGTCAGGATTATCGTAACATCAGGCGGGCTGTAGACTTCTACTTCACTACAGCCTATCCCTGCCAGGAAACCGATAGCCGCAGGGGTAAGCAAGGTACCCGGCAGCATTGCTTTTTCGCCCTGCTTTATTTCTGAACCTTTCGCACGCACATTCAAACCCTCCGTAAGGCGCTCATCCTGAATAAATAAACTATTTCCTGAATATTGTACTTTTTCCTGCATGACCACGGTATCTGCTCCCTCCGGCAATGGTGCCCCGGTAAATATACGCGTAGCCTGCCCAGGCTTAATGACGAGCTGACGTGAAGTGCCGGCAGCCATTTCGCCAATAACGGAAAGAATCAGGTCTTTATCTTCATACCGAATGGCGTAGCCATCCATGCAAGACTGCCTGAAGTTCGGGATATCTGTGGTAGCCGTTACTGCTTTTGAAAGCACTTTTCCGGCCGCTTCAGACAGGTTAAGCTTCTTTGTTTTCGGCACCGGAACAGACGCTGAAATAATATCCTTTGCCTCTTGTACTGAAATCATAGCCCTCCGGTTAGTTTTTGGTAATCTTCCATCGTATCGATATCAATCGCTCCTTTTTCGAATGGAATCTCAGCTGCGTCATGCTGATAGGTGCTGATCAGCATTTTGGCTCCTCCGGTATCCGGTAAGCTCAGCAGATCACCGAAATATCCGGATGTAAACAGTACCGGTACGCCGGAAGTTGCTGCATAAACAGAAGCTACAATTCCTTTTCCTGATGCTTCCTGTTGGTCAATCAGGCTTTGGAAAACAGATGAATCGATGAACGGCTGATCACAGACGGTAACGATACAATTGTCGAGCCCGGGATGCAGCAGGAGCATTTCTTTAAGGCCTTTTCGGAGTGAAGATCCCATGCCCTTTTCCCAGTTTTCATTGTTGATATTGACCACTGAATTCAGTTGTTTTTCAATGCCTATAGGCTCCGCGCCGGATACTACGATCACGTGATCGGTTATTTTCAGTGCCTGCTCCGCGGTATGGAAGAGCAGTGTTTTCCCGTTGAATTGCAGGAACTGTTTCGGTTGGCCCAGCCGCGAAGAACTTCCTGCGGCCAGGATCATGATGCCTGTTGTTTTCTGTTTCATCCTCCTATGGTTATCATGCTCCGGTTCTCAAGGGCAGCCGTGTCTATATTTTCAAAGACACCGCTGAACTGTCCTCCCAGGGCTTTAGCTTTTTCATTGATATTCTGCCGGATCAGGGGCAGGATTTCTTCTCCGCTACGCAATGCTGTCAGCAGGTCTGTTTCATTTTTGGAGAAGAGGCAGTTTTTAAGTTTGCCGTCCGCAGTGAGGCGCATCCGGTTGCAGGTTCCGCAGAAAGGTTCACTCATCGTACTGATTACGGCAAAAGATCCGGTATATCCGGGAACTTTGTACTTTTTGGAAGTATCATTGGGCTCCTGCGGCAAAGGGATGATTTCATACTGCTGGGAAGCTTTCAGAAGAATCTCCTGCAAGGTAACCACCTGATTGCTCGTCCAACGGTTTCCGCTGAAAGGCATAAACTCAATGAACCTGACCTCAAGGCGGTTATCCCGGGTCAGTTCAATGAAATCAAGAATCTCATTATCGTTGAGCCCTTTCATAACAACCACATTGATTTTAAGCTTTACGTGATGCTGCAATGCAAGATCTATATTCCGTTTAACACGGTCAAAAAGGTCCCTTCTGGTTATTTTCAGGAACTTTTCCCGTTCCAGGGTATCCAGGCTGATGTTCATTGCTGTTACATTGGCCTGAATCAATTCATCCATCATTTCATCGATCCTTATCCCATTGGTGGTAATGGCAAGCTCGATACCCAGTTTACCCAGGGATTCTATGATTTCTGGAGCATCTTTACGGACCAGCGGCTCGCCACCGGTCAGCCGGATCTTTTTAACGCCCTGTGATACAAATACCTTTGCCAGGGTATTGATTTCTTCTGCCTGCATCAGCCGGGAAGCCGGTGCAAAAGCATATTTCTCTTCCGGCATGCAGTAAAAGCACCGGAGGTTACAATGATCGGTCAGTGAGATCCTGAGGTAGTCATGTATGCGTCCAAAGCGATCCTGTATCATACTCCGGTATTTAAAGTTTGATTAATCCCGGTATGGATTTTACCGGTCCTGTATTTCAATGAGGTCCCTTTCCTGCCGTTAAGCACGGCCATGATCTCGGAAACGACCGAAACAGCTATTTCCTCTGCTGTTTCAGCGCCGGTATCCAGCCCTACAGGACCATAGATACTGTCCAGCTGTTCCTCCTGAAGGGTAATATGTTCATTTTCAAGATCCTCAATCATTCGTTCCAGTTTTGTTTTAGGTCCCAGCACACCGATATACCGGCATCCCTGTTCAAGGAGTGCTGCCAGAAGGGTCAGGTCATACTGGTAATTATGGGTCATCAATACAAAAAATGTCAGGTCATCAATAACGATGCCTTCCAGGAAATCTGAAGCTTTAGCGGTTCTTACCTGCTTTGCTGCGGGAAACCTGCGCTGCACGGCATGGGTGGTCCTCCCGTCACCGATATGCACTTCCCAGCCCAGGATAGATGCCATTTCCACCAGCGGAATAACATCGTTGCCGGCACCGGCTATGACCAGGGATATATTGGGTGCTATATATTCGATCAGGGCTTCATAGGAAATACCATCAACAGTTACGGTTCTTACTGAAGATTCCTTTGTATCAAAAGCTTCTTCAATGTAAGAGGAAAGAACTGTAAACCCAGGGCTTTTAAGTCTGAACTCATTTTCTCTTGAAAATGCTACGGTTCCAGGCTGAGGATTTCCTCTTTTCATGGAAAACAGGTTGATGAGAATGGCTTCCTGGCGTTTTTCCTGAAGCTTTTTCAGGAAATAGACGGGATTATTTTCTTCTGAAGGATCAATATATTCAAACAGAATATGTACCATTCCGTTACAGCCCAGCTGTATGCCGAATTCGGCATCATCTTCATTCGTCGTATCATAGGTTACCAGCTTATTCTGCCGCTGACTGATGGTCAGCAAAGCTTTTTTAAGCGCATCGCCTTCCAGGCACCCTCCGCTGATGGCTCCGGTAAGTTCCCCATCTTCGGTCACCAGCATCCGGGCTCCGGGCTGTCGGTACGATGAGCCTTCCACCTTTACCACAGTGGCTAAAGCTGATTTTTTACCTGCCGATTCCGCTCTGGAATAAGCCTCAAGAATGTTGTTGATTTCTTTCATGTAGGAATATATCTCCGCGTGTACGTCTGTAGTCTCTATCCATAAGAAACAGAAAACTGCCGCACTTTAAGGTTTGAATATGGATCAAAAATAATGCTAGCTTTCCGAATCGGTTAAGATAATTATAGATTTTCAATAAAAGGGCATTCCGGCTTCCAGTAATTTATTGCCCCATCATTCAAGACCTGTGATTTTAAACCCCAACACCCTAAGGGTTTATCAATGTTAACCCTAAGTTTTTCAAAAAAAACTGCTGTTAAAAAAAATCAGGGATTTACATTCAACCCTGTTGGTTTTGCATACAGCAGTTACCCTATTTCTGCGGAATTTTACACCAATAAAAAATGACAGTATGAATCTGAAACCAATTCAATTAGGCAGCCAGGGACTTACCATACCGCAGATCGGTTTAGGCTGCATGGGAATGACCGGCTTTGAAGAAGCTGACACCTATGGTAAAACCGATGAAAATGAAGCCATTGCCACCATCCACCGCTCGTTCGAACTGGGAGGGAATTTTCTGGATACCGCAGATCTTTACGGACCGCTGAAAAATGAACAGCTGATTGCCAAAGCAGTTGGAAATAACCGTAACCGCTACATCATTGCCACCAAGTTCGGCTGGGAAATTGATGACCAGGACAAAATCACCTGGAAGATCAACGGGAGCAGCGCTTATGTAAAGAAGGCCGTTGAAAGATCGCTTAAAAACCTGAAAACCGATTATATAGACCTGTATTACATGCACCGGCTGGATAAAAATATCCCGGTTGAAGAAACTGTGGGAGCGATGAGCGACCTGGTGAAAGAAGGAAAGGTAAAGTACATCGGGCTGTCGGAAGTATCGTCTGAAACCGTCAGGCGAGCCCACACCGTACATCCGGTTACAGCAGTACAGAGTGAATATTCCCTGTTTGAAAGGACTGTGGAAGAAAAAGGTGTCCTGACTACGCTTCAGGAGCTGGGAATCGGCTTTGTGGCGTATTCACCTCTCGGGAGGGGATTTCTGTCCGGGCAGATCCGTTCTGTTGATGATCTTCCGGAAAATGATTTCCGCAGAGGGATCCCCCGCTTTCAGGAAGAGCATTTCCATAAAAACATAGAGTTGCTGGAAGCGATTGAAGCCATGGCAAAAGAAAAACAGGTTACTTCGTCCCAGCTGGCTTTAGCCTGGATCATGAATAAGGGCATTGTCCCGATCCCAGGAACGAAGCGCAGGACATACCTGGAGCAGAATATTGCAGCCTGTTCTATTCAGATGAGCGAAAATGATATGCAGAAACTGGAAAGTATCGTACCTTTAGGAACAGATACCGGTGCCCCGTATGATGAGTTCAGTATGGGCCTGCTGGATTATTAACCATACAATTATTATGAATACCATCCATTCCCTTTCCGCTTTCCACCGCCTGTTGTCCTTACCAGAACCCAAACATCCGCTGGTGAGCGTTATCGACCTGTCTGAGAGCATCTTCCTGGATGATGACGTCTGGAAAGGTTTCGTGAACAGGTTTTACTGCATTGCGCTGAAACGGGAAGCTACCGGAAAAATCAAATACGGGCAGCAGCATTATGATTATGACAAAGGGGTCTTGAGTTTTACCGCTCCCAATCAGGTGCAGTATTTGGATGTGCAGCATATGGATTGCGGAAGAGGCTACCTTCTGGTCATTCATGAAGATTTTTTACTGACACATCCTCTGGCCAAAACCATATCCGGATACGGGTTTTTCTCCTATGCCGTGAATGAAGCCCTCCACTTGTCTGAAGATGAAGAGAATGACCTGATCGGTATCCTGCATAAAATAGATAAGGAATGCGGGCATATCGACCGGCATACCCAGGACATCATTGTTTCACAGATAGAATTGCTGCTCAATTATTCCAAACGGTTTTATGATCGTCAGTTCATCACACGCAAAAACCATAATCACCAGCTTTTGGTAAAATTTGAGCACTTCCTGAATGATTATTTTGATCAGGAAAAGAACAGGGATGCCGGACTGCTAACCGTTCAGCACGCTGCAGAATCCATAGGGCTTTCGCCAAATTACCTGAGTGATCTGTTGCGGATCCATACCGGACAGAACACGCAACAGCATATCCATGAAAAGCTGATTAGCAAAGCCAAGGAAAAGCTGTGCACCACTGCTCTGTCGGTAAGTGAAATCGCTTATCTGCTGGGGTTTGAGCATGCCCAGTCTTTCAGCACTCTTTTCAAAAAGAAAACCCAGCTGGCCCCGCTGGAATTCAGGGCGAAATTCAAATTCAATTAATATCAAAAAAAATACCTGGAAGAAACCAGGTATTTTTTATGTACATATCAAATATTCTACTGTTTACGGATCCTGTACAGCTTTCCGCCATCCGTTACCGCATATAACGCATTATCCTTTCCCTGGGTAATATCCCTGAACCGCTGGTTCTCTCCTGCCAGAAGGCGTTCCTCTCCTACTACCCTGTTGTTTTCTATGACCAGTCTCGCAATGTGCATTCCGCTTAACGATGCTATAAAAAGGTTATTCTGCCATTCCGGCATCGCATTTCCTCTGTAGAACGTCATACCGCTCGGTGAAATCACAGGGTCCCAGTAATAGACCGGCTGCTCCATGCCCTGCTTCTGCTGGATCCCATCGCCAATCACCGCACCGCTGTATTCTATGCCATACGTAATGGTTGGCCAGCCGTAATTGGCTCCTCCCTGTACACGGTTGATTTCATCTCCGCCTCTCGGTCCGTGCTCACTCTGCCACAATTCCCCGGTCTGCGGATGAATAGCCATTCCCTGTGGGTTCCGGTGACCGATGCTGTATAACACGGGCAATGCTCCCGACTGGGTAAATGTAGGGTTCCCTGGAGCCGGCTGTCCGGTAGTGGTAATGCGCAGGATTTTTCCTACCGCGGCTGTTACCGACTGAGCCAGAGGACGGGTGGAAAGATCTGAACGTTCCCCGGTGCTTACAAAAAGGTTTCCGGTGCTGTCAAACAGGATCCTTCCTCCATAGTGCAGATTGCCCACATTAGCGGAAGGCGTTGCCCGGTAAATAACCACAGGGTTTTCAATCATGGTCTCAGAATCGGAAAGCCTTCCTTTCGCTACTGAAGTCAGGTTTCCTCCGTTTACATTTTCAGAGAATACCCAGTACACCATACGGTTGGAAGCAAACTGAGGGTCGACGCACAGGCCTAATAATCCGCCCTGCCCCCCGGAATTAACGGCAGGAATGCCGGTAATGGCATTGCTCAGGGTTCCGGTTGTACTCATGATGCGCATGGTTCCTGCTTTCTCAGTGATCAGGAGCCTGCCGTCCGGCAAAGCGGTGATTCCCCAGGGAGAAGACAGAGATGAAGTCAGCACCTCACTCACAAAAGGCGTAGATGTCCTTACGCCATTAGCACGGGTCTGTCCCGGAAATGCAGGCTGGTAATTGGTATTGGCGGCATTGTTTTCCACCGGCGGAAGTACAGGTCCGTCCTCGCCGCCTTCCATGGTGTCTGAACAACCGGTGAATAATACTGCTGAAGCGATCAGCAAATGATAAACTTTTGCATTCATACGATAATATTTTGGTGATTTGATGAATAATTTTCATTTTTAACAGCAAATTACCTGCCGCAACCCTTCTATTTGCACCATTTTATTAAACGCATTTGGTTCTCATGTAACTGCTCACGCCTGATCAGACCCAAAAAAAACCTGCGGTAAAACAACCGCAGGCCAGCATCAAAAAGGATACAATTTAAATGGTTTTAAGATAGAGTTCCTGAAGCTCTTCAGCCGTGAAGGCTTTCGAGGGTAGATTCTGCACCAGCACACCCTGTTTCATGATGCCGATGGCTGAAGCAACACTTACTGCATTAAAGATATCATGAGTAGCCATCAGCACCGTTTTCCCCTGTTGCCCGAGCTGGCGGACAATTTCAGTGAATTCGGCTGTCGCTATCGGATCCAGGCCGCTGGTCGGCTCGTCCAGTAACAGTACTTTAGCATCTTTGGCAAGCGCAATGGCAATACCTACCTTCTGGCGCATCCCTTTGGAATACCCTCCCAGCATTTTATGATGTGCTGTTTCCTGCAGCCCGGTCCTGTTCAGGAAACCGGAAAGCTGTTCCCGTGAATATTCAAAGCCGGCAATCCGGGAAAAGAAATCCAGGTTTTCCAGGCCTGTGAGGTTCGGATATAAAAGCACGGTCTCAGGAATATAGGCCAGGTCCTTTTTAACTCTGTCAGGATACCCTGTAACGGAAACGCCATTGATAAATGCATCTCCTGAGGTGGGTTTTAAGAGGCCCAGCAGGATATTGATCGTGGTGCTTTTACCCGCTCCGTTCTGGCCCAGAAGCGCATAGATCTCTCCTTTCCCTACTTCTAGGTTCAGGGACCGGAGCGCTGTAAAATCATTGTATTTCTTATGGAGGTCGGTAATCTTTAGCATAGTTTTCTGTATTTGGTTTGTGAAAGGGAGAATAATAAGATGATCAGGACGAGATACGGCAGGAATACCTGAAGCAGACTGATGTTGCGGGAATCCTCAAAAGATTCCACCGCCTGGTCATTCCAATTGACAGCTTCTGCATTTTTGCCTGAAAAGATCAGCGGATAAAAGAACAGCCTCTTTTTTTCATGGAACTTTTTCAAAGCTGATGCAAATTCCAGGTGATTATCCATGCCGGTTCCTGCCACGCGGCTTTCGGTTAGCTGGGTATGGATATTCGGGAACAGATAGCCCAGAAAAACAGCTGCATTGTTCCGTTTCTGCATCTTTTCGGCATACTGACGGGATGATGATGAGGCTTCCATATCACCCATATGCTGCATGGCATAGTACCAGGTCCAGGTAAATGCATCGTTTTCCTCAACGGTAAACTTACTGAACTGAGGATAAGCTTGATAAAATTTCTTCATGGTCGGCAGTTTTGGCTCATCCCATTTATTGTGGTAGCCCTCCCTTTGCTGCATGACGGCCTTAAGCGATTCCCGGACAGGATACATCTTCTGGATGACCATATTTCCGGCCATAGGCACAATGAAATTCATCGTTACCCAGAGGATAAGGAGGATCAGGGCATTCTGTGCAGAGGATTTCCTGAATGCAATGATCCAGCGGCACAGCATAAACCAGAATATGATGTACAGCCAGCCGGATATCATGAATACCGCAAACGGAAGATCCGCCGGAATACCGATCCAGGTTTTTGCAATTACAAGCAGGACAACATATACGGCAGTCACTGCCATAAAACGAACCCGCATTTTAGCATCAATCAGCCTTCCCGGACGGCTGCTCTGGACATGCAGGAGTTTCCAGGTGCCTTTCTCCTCTTCCTCGGAGATCAGGTTGTAGCAAAAGGCAACAATGATCAGCGGAAAAAGGAAAACGAGTACGAAACTGAAATCCAAGTTACCCGCTGCAGCATTGGAGGGATTATAGAAGTCGGCATTATACCGCTGTTCTTCAAGATTCCTGATCGTAACGCCCTGGATGGACGGGTTCAGATCCCGCATCCCGATATTCAGTGCTGCCAGTTGCGGAGTTTTGTTGACGAGGTTCAATTTAACGTAGTACAGGATGAGCCCCAGGTCATCTTTATGGTATTGTACGTTTCTCCTGATGCTTTCCTTCTGGAATGCCTCGCTTTTGGCAATAATATCATGATTCCGTTCCAGGAATTTTTTACCGGTATATATGGCCATTATCCCTGCCAGCCACAGGAATACCAATGCGGTAATGTACGCTCTGTTCCGGTAAAACTGTTTGTATAAATAAGTATTCATTAGATCAATTTTAAGTTACTTCCAGACCATTCGATTGCTAAGATCCCTACTGCTAACCAGAACAGTAAAGCAGCGAGAGGAAGCCACTGTTCACGGATGCTTAATCCTAAAGCAGTAAACCGATAGGTGAAGTCGGGAAATTTCTTCCAGCTGTCAGCGCCCACAATCGCCGGCGGACCTCCTTTCTCGGGTTTGATATTGCTGATGTGCTCTATCTGGAGGTCATTAAGCTCCTGCGCCATCTGGTACCGGTATTCTTCTGCCTGCCGCTGGAACCGGGTATAGGAAAAGAAATCCGTTCCTGCAGCCGTCATCGAAAAATTCCTGATGGCCATCAGCGGATCGATCAGCGCACTTGCGTCTGAAAAACGTTGCTGGCGATTATAGATCTCCTGAAGTTCGTTCTGGTGCCTGATGTAAATTCCTGAACTGATTTTCTCCCCCTCTTTCATGACGAATCCGCTGTAATTGAACGGGAGCTCTTCGGTCTTTTTCACATGGTAATATTGCAGAAGCGAATCTTTCAGTTTTTTGAAATGCGGGTCATCCGGGTTATGGCTGTCCCCTGCTTTCAGGATATCCTGTTCAAGATTAGTTTCAAAGGCAATCCGTGACGGAGCTGGGTATATATTCTGCGCCGCAAACTGGATTCCCTTTGGAAGAAATACCACCAGGATCAGCCAGCAGCCGATCAGGCTAACCAATGCCGATGATGAACTTTTACTGAACGCAGAAACAAGTACGGTCAGGGTGCTGATGAAAAAGTAATAGATCATATACGCAGGGATGATAACCAGCAAACGTCCGGCAATATCCGTCCATTCGGCAGCGCCGGAAATGACGGCTGCAAAGAATACAGCCGGGAAAACAGGTAGCAGGAAAAACAGCGAAAACTGCCACAATCCTATGGTTTTGCCCCAAATGATCTGCCTTCCCGTAGCACCCTGCACATTCAGGATCTTAAGTGTGGCATCTTCACGTTCTTTGGCAATAAGGCCGAAACCGAGAAAAACAATAATGAGCGGCACGATGCACTGGAGGATAAAAGCGCTGCTGAATGTCCCGAAGCGAACCAGCGTCCCCGAACTTCCGGCCTCCGAAAGATTGGCTGTATTCTGCTTATGGGCTTCCAGGAAAATAACATTTCCCAGGTAATCATCCAGTCCGTTGTCGAAAATACTGAGCGGATGTGCAGCCCGGAAAACGAGGTAACCGTAGTGGGCCATCCGGTGCGGATGTTTGGCAGGACGGTGTTCCCACTGCTCACGGACCTGCTTGCGGTACCCGTTGATCTGTGAGGCGGTATCCCGGTACTGCATGAGTCCCAAACCGGTGCTGAGCATACAGAATAAGAGGACCGTAACGGTAATCAGACGGTTCTGCCGGGATTTAAGCAGGTCATGCCGGGTCTTCCTGATGATGAGTCTTACAATAGATCGGTTCATGATTTAAAATTTATAGGTGGCGGTGATTAAATAATTTCTCGGGGCTCCGGGAAACAGCCGGAGGTAATTCTGGGCCCCTATCCAATAGGTGGCATTCGTCAGGTTGTTGATATTCAGTGCCACCTGAACGGGTGACTGTACCGGAGCGTAATAAACCGCAGCATCCAGCGTGGCATAAGCCGGCAACTCAAAACTCCTGGTAAACCATGGGATTTTAGGGCTCTGATACAGGAAGCCCGCTCCTATCCCGAAGTTTTTCAGGAAAGGAACTGAGGAAAAGTTATACCGGCTCCAGAGATTGACGGAATTTTTGGACGTATTTTCCTTTCTTGCTCCTACCAGTCCAGGGTCTGCATCCTGCAGGATTTTAGCATCAATATAGCTGTAGCCTGCGTAGATGTGCCACTGAGGCAGGATATAACCGGTAATTTCGGCTTCAAAACCTCGGCTTCGGTCGGCTCCCCGCTGGATCAGTTCATCCGGTTCTGCCGGATTGTTGGCGTTGATCAGGATATTTCTCTGGTTGATTTCATACATTGCCATGCTCAACAGCATCTTCCCGAACAGGCGCCCCTTTACCCCAACCTCTTTAAGATCAGATGTTAAAGGCTTAAACCTGGCAGCAGAAATACTTCCTGTAAAGCCGGCCGTATTAGGCATTAAGCTCACAGTATTGGATTGAGGCTGATATCCCGTAAGGTAAGTCCCGTAAAGGTTGATGTCTTTTGTAAGGCTGTAGGTGACACCTACCCTATACAAAAGCTTCGAATTGCGGAAAGATGTCTCTTCCGGATTTTTATAATTTGTAATATCCCGGAACCATTCCTGGCGCAGCCCGGACAGCATCTTGAATTTCCCCCAGCTGACCAGGTGCTGCACATAGGCGGCCTGTGTTGTCGTAAGCGCTGTGGGCAGGCTGGTCATGACGTTGAAGATATAGGAATCGTTTTCCTGATGGTTCTGTGCTCCCGGACTCAGGTCAAAGGGAGCAACATTGGTTTTCGGGATCAATGCACCATGGTAGCTGACCGTTTCATAGTCCGAGGCTTTAACCGGATTATACGCAGAGGCCACTCCTCCGTTTTTCAGCATAAACCCGCGTGCATCCTGCTGCCCGCCGCTTCGCTTTTCCCAGATATGGCTATCGTACCCTGCCAGAGTCTGATGCATCGCTTTTCCTGTGTTAAAATTAAAGCTGAAATAAGCATTGATATTGTCTACCATCCAGTTCTGCCTTCTCCGGATGAACTGCATCATTGCTAATGAAGGAACAGGATTGTTACTGATGTCCGGTACAAATGAATTGGTCGTACGGTGTTCCTGCAGGTTTTCCTTCCAGAACTGCTTCATGTACGAGGCATTGAAACTGATATGCCGGTTAAAATGATGCGCTAGGCTCCCCATAATGATCAGTTCCCTCGTTTTAAAAAAGTCATCCGGTGCTGCCAGGTTCAGGCTTTTGGGGGTACTGTTGAGATCGGTCTTGCCGGCAACTGCTCCGAAAATGGGTTGCCCGCGGTCCAGATTTCCATGAAGGTCATTATAAATCAGCTCTACATTTACCGAAGTTTTTTCGTTGGGAATGAAACTGATGGATGGCGAAATCAGGATTCCGTTGTTATTGACGTGGTCCCTGAACGATCTGGCATCCTGGTAAGCACCATTGAAGCGGTACAATAAAGTTTTGCTTCTGTTGAGGGGCCCGGTGAGGTCTGTGGTTACCCGGTACGTTTTAAAGCTTCCGGCGGAGAGGTCAATCTCGTACTGGGGACGTGCCAGTGGTTTCTTGGTAACCATATTGATGGTTCCGCCCGGATCCACACTGGACATGGTAATGCTCGCGGGCCCTTTAAAAACCTCCACTCTTTCGATATTGGCCGTCATAGGCTGCAGAAAATAGTTCTGGCGGGTCCGCATTCCGTTGATGATCTGGCCTTCTTCATTCTGGCTGATTCCCCGGATGCTGTACTGGTTGTAATAACTTGATGGTGAGACGCCGCTCACATTCTTCATGACATCCCCGAGCTGGAAAGCCTGCCGGTCCCGCATCAGCTCTTTGGTCACGGTATTCAGGGTTAAAGGAAGGTCTATGTTTTTCATTGCCGTTTTGGTAGCAGCGAAAGAGTACTCTGAAATATAGCTTTTAGATTTCCGTCCGGTGATCTCGACCGTCTGTATGACTACAGAAGAGGAATCTGTATCCGCTCTCTGGGCATTGCAGGCAGCAGAAAGCAGCAAAAGGGTTAAAAAGCAGGGCTTTAAAGTTGGGCCGGAAACAGTCCATGCTATTCCCGGATGATGAATATTTTTCATTGAATCAATAATGACAGAGCCGATACAGCAATGACGTCCGTTAAAAGAAGTTGGTATGAAGAGCCACTAAACCGTGCCTCTTATGATGAAGGTTGTAAAAATGCTTAATGAAGTATTATGCAACAGAATAGTCACCGGCCGGCGGTGCCCGGGAACTGAAATAGTCCAGCAGGCAGCGGTAAGTAATGGCTTTGGAATGAGGGATCTCCGCAACAGAGTTAAGGTCTTCGGGCATTTCTACCGTTACAGGCTCCGGAAGAAGCATATGGTTCATGCTCATATGGAGGGCACACTGGCAGTCATCATCCTGAGAAAAGACAAACCCCTTTTCAGTCTTTTGGCTTTTGGAGCCTTTGGCCTGCTCAATTTTATGGGCAGCATGGTCTATGCATACACCGATCCCGCTGGCGTTATATAAAAACGTCAGCAAAAGGGTAACCATAAAAAAGTATTTAAAAGACTGATGCATATCCTGAGACGCAAAAATAAGACATATATTTTAATTTATTCCTCAAAATACAAGAATTATAACCCTGTTTATATCATAGCAGCCACTTTTTACATTTGGCAATTAAAAGGTTTGTTCACTTAAAATACTGAATAAAAGATGCATGCCGGTTTTATACATACCGGCTGAAACTTATTGTATTCCTGGAAAATATATTGTAACAGCTCTTTTCGCCAATGTATTTAAGGCATTGAATATTAAATTTATGATCGCGATGGGTTTTTATTCCTTCTAATTGTTTAAATTTGTGCTGTAGCAGTATTCCCTTATAAAACAACGGTTATTTTTCAGTATTTAAAAATTGCGGTACTTACCGCATCATTATCGAACGGTTTAATGGTATCGCTTCTTCATTGAGATTTCCGTTATGGGTGTCAATATTGCAGCAGTCTGTATATTGCATATTTTGCAGATCTGAAAATTGTTGTTTATCGGTTACTGGCAAAAAACTAATTTCTTTTTAATTGATGGTAAAATTTTCTTCCTCTCCGGATCATGATATCCTGTTAGAGATCCTTAAACAGTCTGATGATGCCACGGCCATTTACACGGGTCAGGACCTGATCATACAGTTCGCCAATGAAGCGATGATCAGGATCTGGGGTAAAGATCCGTCCATCCATGGGAAGAAACTCGGTGATGCACTACCCGAAATACAGGACCAGCCATTTATCCCTATTCTTCAGCAGGTGTGGAATACAGGCGAAACCTATCAGGCACGTGACACTCCCGCTGACCTGGAAATCAATGGGATATTAATAACCTCCTATTTTGACTTTACTTTTAAACCTATTAAAGATCAGCAGGGTAATGTATATGCCATCCTCCATACCGCTTCAGACGTTACTGAACGGGTCAATGCCTGGAAACTGATCCGTGAAAAGGAAGTACGCAAACAGAAGCTGAATGAAGACCTTAAATCTGCCAATGAAGAATACAGGGCAGCCAACGAAGAACTGAATGATGCCCATACCCAGTTAAATACCGTCCACCAGCAGCTTGTTTCTGCTGAACACAGGATGATGCAGCTGATCAACACCTCTCCTATCGGACTGGCCCTGCTACAGGGACAGGATATGATCATCGAATCAGCCAATGCAGAGATGCTGGATATCTGGGGTTACCGGGAAGAGATGGTTATCGGCAAACCCCTGCTGGACGTATTTCCGCTTCTGAAAGGGCAGGTATTTTTCGATCAGCTGAGCCTGGTCTATTCATCCGGTCAAATTGTTTCGCTGGAAGAACTGGCTTATGGGTTTAAGGATAAAAAATACCTCAACATCAATTTCCATCCCCTGCTGAAACCCGACGGCTCAGTAGATGCGGTAATGGCTACCGTACAGGATGTTACTGAAAAGGTAATTGCCAAAAAGATTCTGCAGGAAAGTGAAATGAGATTGCAGGAATCCAATGAAGAACTCGGTACACTTAATGAAGAACTGAAAACAGCCAACGAAGAACTGGGCGTCCTGAACGATCAGTACTCTGAAGTAAACCGACAACTGGAACAGGCCAATGAAAACAGCATCCAGCTTAATGAAGCGCTGGAACAGAAAAATATAGACCTCCGTTTTTCCAACAGGGGATTCAAGGAAATCAACCTGCAGCTTACGACATCCAATCAAAAGCTGAATGTAAGGAATACAGAGCTGAAAGCTTCCAATGATACCATTACGTATCTCAACAGGAAACTTACAGACAGTGAAACGAGCTTTAAAAATCTGATCGCACAGGCTCCGGTGGCAACCATGCTGCTGAAAGGGGAACGTTTTATCGTGGCCATGATCAATAAATCCATGCTGGACCTGATCGGCAAAGATGAAGACCTGATCGGAAAGCCTTTTTTTGAAGAGTTGCCTGAACTCAGAGGGCAAAAGGCAGCAGACATGCTGATGGACACCTTGACTTCAGGCATTCCACATTCCGATCTTGTCAATCCGATTAAAATCAATCGGAACGGAACCCTGGAAACGGGATTTTTCAATTTCACCTATACCCCGTATATAGAAAACGGAAAAGTGACCGGTGTTATCGATATGGCGGTGGAAGTCACCCCTCAGGTGCTTGCCATCCAAGAACGTGACAAGATTATTGCTGAAAAAAGCGAGCTTGAAGAAACACTGCGCAAAAGCCAGCAGCGCCTTGAAGGCATTCTGGAAACGATGGCCGAAGGAGTAGGCGTTATCGATGCAAAAGGCCGCATGGTCTATGCCAATCCAATGGCGCAGCATATCCTCGGGCTTTCGGAAAGCAGCATCAAAGAACGTACCTATGATGACCCCCAATGGCAGAACCTGAGGCTGGACGGTTCCCCGCTTCCTTCTGAGGAACACCCAATGTCCATCATGATGCGCACGCAACGTCCTATTTACGACCATGAAATTGCCGTACAGCCTCCCGGCAGCGACCGTATTTATATTTCAATTAATGCCGCACCTATATTTGATGCCGAAGGCAACCTTACCGGCGGCATAGGGACCTTTATGGATGTTACCACCAGGCGATTGATTACCCAGGGTAAAGATGACTTTATCAGCATTGCCAGCCACGAGCTGAAGACGCCGGTAACCTCCTTGAAAGCTTCCCTGCAGCTGCTTCAGCGTTCCCATCAAAAGCTTCAGGAAGAATCCAGGACAAAGCTTGTAGAACAATCGATCCGCAGCCTGGATAAGCTTTCGCACCTGATCACCGACCTTCTGGACACCAGCAGAATTGAACAGGGGCACATGAAACTCAACCGGCAGCCATTTTCCCTGGCCGAACTTTTCGATGACTGTTGCAAAACACTCGCTCAAAATGCCGAACAGGAAATCCTATTTGAAGGTGATACGCACCTGATCGTAGAAGCAGACCATCAGCAGATCGGACAGGTTATGGTGAACTTTATTACCAATGCCCTTAAATACGCCCCGGAATCCGACCGGATCTTCATCCGCGCAGAAAGGCTGGATAATCATGAGATTAAAATATGCGTCAAAGATCAGGGCCCAGGCATTCCGGAGGAAAAGCTCACCCATCTTTTTGAACGTTATTACCGTACCGAATACAAAGGCCAGAAATTTACCGGCCTCGGATTAGGGCTCTATATCAGTGCACAGATCATCAAACACCATGGCGGACGCATTGGCGTGGAAAGCGAAATCGGCAGGGGAAGTGAGTTCTGGTTTACCCTGCCGTTACAGGAGCTGAAGTGATTTTTTGGTAGAATCAAGAACCAAGAATCAAGAGCCGAGATTTTAGATGTTAGATAATAGACGAATAGATAATAGATGTCAGATCTTTAAATTTCAGATTATAAATCTTGGATATCAAATCATTATTTCCTACTTTTTTGTCTCGAAACTGAAAGTTCGATGCGCCTAGTGCTTCGGACAGAAGAATCTTCTTAACTTTTAAAGTTTTTATCTTCTTAAGGCTTTTCTTTCCTAAGTCATACTTTAAAGTCAGTTAATCATCATTTGTCAAGATTCATAATCTATAATTTAAAATTATAATCTAAAATTCGATCCATCGTCTCTCATCTAAAATTCAAAATTTCCATCTGGTTCTTAATGCCTTATTACGATCAATGAAAATTTATGGCAGAAATATTTTGCATTCAGGCAAAATGATTTTATATTTGCACCACTGAAAACGGCAGTACCGTCGGTATTCAGGAGAGTTGGCAGAGTGGTCGATTGCGGCAGTCTTGAAAACTGTTGACTGTAACAGGTCCGGGGGTTCGAATCCCTCACTCTCCGCCAGTTGGGAAACCAAAATAAGCTAAAACGCTGTAAACATCAATGTTTACAGCGTTTTTTGTTTTAGCGCATTATCAAAAAAAATCAAAATAGGTCACGATTTATATGACCTATTTCGTGTCCCATTCAAAAAAAGACAAAAATGGGTCACGAAAAATCAAGGAAAGCTCGACCAATAGGCAGTCCAACGATTGTACATCTTGCAAAAAGTGGTAACAAAAAGTAAATTATTAAACAATTAAAGTTATCACACAATGAACAAAACATTCAACCTGTTATTCTTTATCAAAAAGAATAAGATCAGAACCAACGGAACCGCTCCCATCTACTTACGAATTACGATAGACGGCAAGGCAGCAGACATTGCTGCTAAAAGATATATCGATCCGAAGAAATGGGATGTTAAAGCACACAAGGCATTAGGTAATTCGCAGGAAGCTAAAACGCTGAATCTCTATCTTAAAACTTTGGAACAGAAAGTTTACGATTTCCACTACCTGATGCTGAAAGAAGAAAACTTTGTAAGTGCAGAGAGTTTAAAATCTAAACTGCTTGGCACTGACATTGAGCAAAGAATGCTTATTCCGATATTCCAGGAGCATAATGACAAGGTAGAAGCTTTGGTCGGTCAGGATTTTGCCCCAGGCACGTTGGAGCGTTATAAAACATCTTTAATGCACACGCAGGAATTTATTAATTGGAAATACAAAGTTTCTGATATTGATATCACGAAAATCGATCACGGTTTTGTCAGTGATTATGATTTCTGGCTGCGCAGTGTAAGAAAATGCGGAAACAATACTGCTGTGAAATACCTCAAGAATTTCAAAAAGATCATTCGTTTGTGTATGGCGCACGGCTGGATCACGAAAGATCCTTTTCTGGGCTATAAAGCTAAAATAAAAGCTGTAGAACGTCCTTACCTTACCAAAGAAGAAATTCAGATGATCTATGAAAAGAAATTTGCATCAGACCGATTGAACCAAGTTCGGGATATCTTTCTTTTCAGCTGCTATACCGGCCTGGCTTATGTGGATGTCAAGCAATTGTCTAAGTCTAACATCAATATCGGCGTTGATGGCGATCAATGGATTTTTACCCACCGTCAAAAGACCGATACCTCAACAAGGGTTCCGTTATTGCCTGTGGCACAAGAGCTGGTTTTAAAGTATGAAAATCATCCACAATGTGTCAATTCTGATATTCTGTTTCCTGTTCTCAGCAATCAAAAAATGAATTCTTATCTCAAAGAAATTGCGAGCGTTTGCGGAATCAATAAGGATTTAACGTTCCACATCGCAAGGCATACTTTTGCAACTACCATCACTTTGTCCAATGGCGTTCCTATTGAAAGCGTAAGTAAAATGCTTGGGCATACGAATATTAAAACTACTCAGCATTATGCGAAGATTCTGGATAAGAAAGTGAGTGATGACATGGCTATTTTAAAGAAAACTTTTAAATAATAAATTTGGATTATTAGATTACTTGAATTAGCCAATACAAAATCACTTAAGTTCTTCAATTGAATATAATTGTCGTATTAAGTATTGGCTAAATTCTAAATATCATCACTTAGTTCAAGTTCCTCCTCTAACTCATTATCATTTTCTGTCTGGACTTCATTTCCTGTTGTTTGACTAATTAATTTTAACTGTAATTGATCGCAGACAGCAGTTGCTCTTTTATCAATAAATGTTTCAAAATCGTTACTCATTACTCCAAATTCATCTTTATCAAATATCAGATGACTTTCTAGTGATATATCTATCTCGCTGTTAGATTTTATAAACTCATTGATGTATTCTGCAGGTGCTTTGGCCTTAATTTGTCTTTTATTTAAATAATCATCTACAATAGTGATGTTGAATATATGATTAACTAAGTTATTAGAGATGTGTGGAAAATTTTTTCTCATGTATGCCTTAGGGAAAAAATGATGGTAATTTTTACTTGTTGAAACTTTGAGCCAAGAATTATCAATTCTTACGCTCAAATTATTATTAAATGACCTTGGATTATTCATAGAATATAAGCAAAGTATAGCTTTTATTAAGCTTCGACCAGTACTGAAATAACCTATATTTAGTAAATTCTCTTTGTCAATGTTCGTATTCCATTCATAAGTAGGAAGTTCACCACTAATTATCTTATCAATTTTATCTATATCTTGCGCAAGTTTACCTTCTACACCATTTGAATATCTGAAACCTAAAGAGCATCTCCAAAAAAAATCTTCTAACATCTTTAACATATTCCCCGATGGTGTAACTTTATGCTTATAAAAGTAATAGCTAAATGGAACAATCAAAGCATTATATGGCAATAGTCTAGATACTGCTATTCCATAATTTCTGAAAAAATCAACTGTCATTTTTATTGAATCGGTAGCAGAAGTCCAATAATCAATAAATTCATTCTTATCGAGCTTCAAGATTTGTTTCCTAGTAACGTCTTTTGCTATAAGCATTGATACAACCTGTAAAACAGTTGAAGAAGAAATAGTTTCGTAATTTACTGCTGATAGTTCTTTCTTTAATTCTTCATATTTTTCTGACAAATCAAATTTTCTATTTGCATCGTATGTTTTGGCTACCATTATTTCAAATAATGTGAGCTCTTTCCCTCCTACATTTAGACGTGTAAAAACTTCAGTTGCAACGTTAATGTCTGCATTTTTCAAGTTTACACCTCTAAAATTATATCCTTCCAATATTTGACGATATTTAGTTAATAGAGGTTGTTTATCATTTGGAAAACTTGCTAAAAAAGCAAAATCAGTTCTCATAAGATCTGCCAACCTTATAAATGTTTTATCAGCTCTTTCGCCAACATCTGTTATGACAATATCATTATCAGAATCACATTCTAAATCTATAAAAATTTTTGAATAGTCATCTATTTTACCATCGTCACGCTTTATAGCAACACCCTTAACTGCCGCAAAGAATGAAGTAATTCTTTGCTGTCCATCTAAAACATAATTTACAAATTCACCTTTGTTTTGAGTTGGAAGAGAAAGATTGCCAATGTTTCTTACCGATCTTAGTTCTTCATTTGTTCTCCAATATATAAATGTTCCTATTGGAAATCCCTTAATTATACTATCAATAAGTTTTGCAGAAGATTTTACATCCCAAACAAATTTTCTTTGAAATTGGGGAATCTTAATTTGTCCTGTAGTTATTTCATTTACTATTTGTTCAAAATTTTTATCGCCATTATCTAGTGTCGCCATTATGTAAAGAATTTATTTTAGATTAATGAAGTTTACTTTCAGAAGTAATTTATGCAATATTACAATTCGGAATCTCTTTTAACATTTACCATTTCATCAAAACCTCCTCTAATCAACAACATCTTTAAAGTAGTAATAAATCTTCTTAGCTCTCTATCTAAGATTGAATTGTAATCTGGACTTTGCTTATTAAAATCATTGGGTAATAGATTTGATATTGCATAATTGATTCCTGTTATTATTGTTGGAAAATCAATAAATTCTAGAGTATCATTTTTCATTTGAGTATCTACACTAATTTGCCTTGGCCGACCAGAATACTTAAATGATACATTTTCTGTGGTAAACATACCTTTTAGTCTTTCAAATTGTAAATTTACGTCTTGATTAATTTTTTCAGGAACAATAATATTTAGTCTACACTTTTGATAGTGTTCATTGTCTTTTGGAAATCCATTATTATCAATAATAAAACGGCAAATAGGTACAACCAAATTTTCATAATAGACCGAAGCTAGTGTTGCTGATGGGAAAAAATTAATTTCATCATCGCTGCTAGCCAAAAACAAATCTTTTATTGACTTTGTGCTATTAATAATGCTTGTAGTATCACTTGAATCAAATCTAGCAAGTGTCAAACCATTAAAGTCAGAAGGTAATTTAATTTCTTTATCAATAAGAAATGCACATTTGGATGTTCCTAATCTTCCTGTAAATAATCCTAATTCAAATAGAACATTATCTCTTGGTTGAAGCATTTCAACTCCACGAAACATTACATTATCGTCTTTTGTACCTATTAATATACCATAATCATATTGTAAAGATGCTTTCAACAAATCAGCTAAGAAATTTTGATTTAATTTAAAAACCGAAGTATCCCATACATTATCATTCCATATAGTTACATCAAAGCTCTCTGATAATACTTCTTTGACAAGTTCTGCAATTTTTAATTCTTCAGATGATGAGCCAATAAATAGTTTTTTTTTAATCATTTTGATAGTACGTTTATGTGTAAGTCTACGAAAATCGACTGGATTTCATTTAATATTAGTTTTAAGTTCTCAAGTTTATCAGAATTATATCTAAAAATATATTCACGCCCATCTACTGAAATTATATTATCCGAATGTGATTTATTTTCACAAATACTTTTGATTTGCAGATATAAAATGGGTACGAGTTCATAGAACGAAAGATTTTGATATTTTAAAACTTCGATGTCATAACATATTGCATTAATATCAAAGCTGGAAAGCTTAATCTCATTATAAGATAAAGCCTTGATATTTTTTATAAAACGTATCATTTTTTTTAGCCTGCCATTAGTTTCAGTACCTCGATCATTAATTCTCTTGATACTTAAAAAAGGATAATCTGTATTTTCTCTTTGATGTTTTTCTTTATTATAAATTTGAATTCCTCTATATTCTCCTTTATCGTTAATAATTGAAGTTACATCATCGTACCAGTTTGCAATAACAATATCGACTTCTCTATTAAGACTTAGATTCTTTATCTTTATTGATTTTGGTTTGACAATATCACAGATGCTATATACATCAGAAAGAATTTCTTCACTCTTCAATCTATTAGATCGTAAGTCTTCAAGAGCATTACCTTGATATGATGACACATTGATTTCTTTCTCCATCTTGTCAATAGATGAAGAGAAATACTTAATTCTTTTTTCTGTATTTTCTAATATCTGCCTCACAGTATAATTATCAACTTGATAAAATTTTTCGGAAATAGTCAATAAGTCAATATCACTATATGCTTTTATATGGGTGTTTGTCATTACAGACCCTTGGTATCTAAAACTTACTTGTGATAGCCCCTTTAATAAATGGTCTTTTACTCTTTCCCCTGCATCTTTACTTTTTTGTGTATACTCTGGTTCCACCCCTTTCATCGCAGTTCTGATAAATACCAGCACATCACTGTAAGAAATAGTTGATAATTCATCACTAAATGTTTTTGTTAATGCTTTGTGTTCTGGATTTATTCTATTACGAACAGACTCTGTAAGTTGGTTATAATTTTTTGGCATTATGGTATTACTAATTTGAATATTGTTTAAATAATTTATAAAAGGTTTTCAAATATAGAAAACTGCATATTTACTTTTTTACGGATTTCCGTAAACAACAAAAATAAAAACCGTCCGGAAATTCCCGTTCAGTATTTTCACTGAAATTAATTCGCGTTATAAATTCTTTATACTTCAAAATAAATCCCAACTTCTTCAGAATAGATTATGATATGCTTCTTTTTATGAATTCATAACCTTCAACTTCAATGGTCAAAACAGAATTTGTCCAACCTTATATAAAATTATAAATCAATATGTTTAGAATGAAGTTTGCATATTTATGTTCTTCGTGAGTGAGTTTATCAAAATCTATAAATTGACTATTAATTGCTAATAAGTGTAATTAAAAGAATATATAAAAATAAGCAAGGTTAAAAACCTTGCTTAAATCTGTGTTGTCCAGGCCTCGATCTGCAATGTTGAATCACATATTCTAGACGTCCAAAACGTATTCTAGTATAGGCTCTTACAAAAACAGGTCTCCATCCGGAGCAAAAAAAACAATTTTCCATTACGGGTAATTTTTAAAGTTAGCATCTTTAAAATTCCCCTGTTGAATTGTTTATTATAACAAAGATAGATAATTATCGTATTAATTCAAAATTGAATTACATTCAATCAACTTATTCTAAATATCTGTAAAAATGATCTAAAAAATGCTTTTCATTTACCATCGATTTTAATAACAGAGCATTACTTTCATCAGTATTACGATGTGGATTATTAATACTATGATATCCCACTTTTTTTGTGAACTGTTCAGCTTCTATTTTTCTAAGTATTAATCTTATTTTTTCTGACATTTTTTCGTAGGCAAATGCTATTTTATATAGTGTAAAAGTTTTTATATCTGTAATAATATATCTATGTACAATTTTATTTCTTTCATTGTAAAGTTCAAATAATTCATTGTACAGATCAATATCTATGATTTTCATCTCTTGAGCTTCTCTATAAATATTTTTTTCATTTATTGGCTTGTCCTTATGATCTTGAAAAAGATATTTTATTCTAAATAATTTTGTGTTATCTAAAATTTGATATTTTAAAACAATAGATAGTCTAAGATAAGCATCTATCTGATTGGCATTTATAATAATAAGCTCTATGGCTGACTGATTTTCAATTGCTTTAACTTTTAAATCAAAAGTTGCTCCTAATGATGCTACGAACTTTTCATAACGGTAGAGATGAGTTGCTAATATACGGCTGTTTGGTTCTATACAGATTAATGATTTTAGGGAGTTCTCGACCTTCTCAATTTCTTTTTCTAGTTTATCATTAATCACCTTGGTCTTCTGGTAAACATATTTTGCCACGAAAAAATAATCTTTTACGGTTGTGGCCCATACCAGAATTACAAACTCATCATTCTCATTAATCACTTGTTTTATAAATTTGAGATTATTTTCAAAATATTCATGTTTATTTATGAATCGTT
>Ga0070684_100000300_pt1 | contig 34313 bp, 35 predicted proteins | sample KBSC723LmetaG_FD_65653 | JGI IMG/M metagenome (GOLD analysis project Ga0070684, IMG submission 65653) | Corn rhizosphere microbial communities from Kellogg Biological Station, Michigan, USA - KBS C7.2-3L metaG | ecosystem: Host-associated > Plants > Roots > Rhizosphere ...
CTGACCATCGACAACCTGCTCGAGGCCGAGATGGTGCTTGCGAACGGCGAGTCGGTGCGGGCGAGTGCCGACGAGAACCCCGATCTCTACTGGGCGATTAGGGGCGGAGGAGGCAACTTCGGCGTCGTCACGTCGTTTCTGTTCCGGCTGCACGAGGTGGGCACGGTCATCGCCGGGCCGACCTTCTGGCCGGCCGAACTGGGCGCCGAGGTGCTGTCGGTCTACCGGGAGTTCCTGCCGGCGGCTCCCCGTGAGCTGAACGGGTTCTTCGCGTTTCACATCGTTCCGCCGGCACCGCCGTTTCCGGAGGCGATCCACCTCCGCGAGGTGTGTGGCGTGGTCTGGTGCTACGTGGGGTCGGAGGACGACGCCGCGCGGGCGATGGCGCCGCTGCTCGAGTCGTTGCCGGAGCCGTTGATGCACGGCGCCGGCCCGATGCCGCACTCAACGCTGCAGGGCGCCTTCGACGGTCTCTACCCGCCGGGTGAACAGTGGTACTGGCGGGCGGATTTCGTCAAGGAGATCCCGGACGACGCCGTCCAGGTTCATCAGCGGTTCGGCAACCAGCTGCCGTCGATGAAGTCGACGATGCACATGTACCCGATCGACGGCGCCGCCCACGACGTCGGATCATCCGATACGGCCTGGGCGTACCGCGACGCACGCTGGGGCTCGGTCTTCGCCGGCGTCGATCCCGAACCCTCGAACGTGGACAAGATCCGGAGATGGAGCGTCGACTACTTCGAGGGCCTGCATCCCTACTCGGCCGGCGGCGCATACGTGAACATGATGATGGACGAGGGGCAGGAGCGGGTGCGCGCCAGCTACGGCGCCAACTACGACCGGCTGGCCCGGATCAAGGCCACGTACGACCCCGGAAACGTGTTCCGGGTCAATCAGAACATCCAGCCCAAGGCGTAGCCCGACAACGATCGGCGGTGAGGAGGCGACGGCCGCCTCCTCACCGCCGTCCCTGGACGCGTGAGCGTGGGCAGATGCTGAACCCGAGCGTCGATCGCGCCGCTCGGCCTTCGACCTAGAGAGCAGCGCGTCGTTACTGCCGCGCTCGGGGATGCTGCCTCAGCACACGCCGCGAACCGGGCGACCCTTGGAGCCGGGGAGTCGGTTGCCTGGGTAGACGGTGGCTGGTCCTGGACTGAGCGCGGGCAGGTGTTCTACGTCTGGAACGGCGCCACCCAGAAGACCACCCGAGTGGTTTGCGCCGTGTCGTGGGAGTAACATCGCCGGCGCCATCCTCTAATGTCATGTGCGGATGGTCCACTGGATTTGGGTCGCGCCGTCGCTTCTCGTAATCTCGCTCGCGCTGGGTTGGATGTTCGTCGCACACCCAGTCCGCCTGGCCACGCTGATTTTGTTCGCGGCACTGGCTGATCGGTTCGCCCGAGGATTCATGATGGGCTGGCGGGAACGCCCATCGGCTACGAACGAGCAAACGGCCCTTGAGGAACGACCCGGCTAGACGCCTGACGTTTCGGCCGGCCACCTCGTGACCCCGCCGTGGCCCCGACCAGGCTCGTTGGCTGCGTTGTCCTTCTCGGCAATACGGCTGGCGCCGATCAGCGGGCAGCAGACGACGAACGCGACGGGGACGACCGACCACGGGTCGAGCGGCCCGGCCAGGAAGCGTACGGCGATGACGACGGCGACCGCGAGCGGCAGGACGAGCAAGGGCCACAAAGATAAACGGTTGTCCATCGTGTTGTCGGTATGCCCGATTCGTTTCTCGCGAAAACGACGAAGTGTGGTTCTGCCGCGGTCTCCCCGCAAGACGCGTGTAACGGTGAGGGGCTTCGGTGCGATGTCCAGGTGTTGGGGGGGCAGGCTCAGCCCGGCCACCTCTCCGCCCGAAGGCACGCGGGCCACGGGCTGAGCGGCACGGGGGGTCGCGCACAGGACTTGGAGCCACTGTGCGCGGCCCCTTGTTCATCGCCAAGGGAGCTGAACCCCGCGTGCACACCCCTCGAATCCCCTGCATGTTCTTACAAACGTCTTACGGCGTCATGAAGCATTCGGAGGCAAACCGGCCCTACTCTCAGAGCACGGAGGACTGGAATGGGAGCACGTTCCGGCGGCAGATTCCGAGGGGGCGATGTGACGAGCGGGCGTACCAGGGCCGGCCAATCCGGCTGGGGCGGTCACCGCTCGTGAAGGAGGGGCAATGAACACGGGCATCGGATTGATGATCTTGGGCGTGATCGTCGCGGTTGCAGGGGTCGCCGGCTTCGGCGGCTATGCGAATCGCGGCTTCAAGCTCGGAGCACGGCGGTCCTCTATCTCTCCCCCGAACGGTGGTGGGGAGTCCGAAACGCCGCCGGTCGAGGAGCCAACCCCACCGCGGAAGGCGCCGACGCGGGCTCCGCGACGGAAGCCGTCACAAGCTCGCACGGAGAAGCGCTCGACCGCTGCGGCCGGCAGCTCGGCGCCGAAGGCATCGTCGCCAAAGAACGCCGCCACGGGCGCAGGGGTCGACGCCGGCCCGGCCGACGCGACCAGGTGATCGCGCGGCCATGACGCAGTAATCGGGTAAGTCCAAGAAGTGCCTGCTCAAGGGGTGTAACGGCGCGCCCCGCTGCCGCGATGGTTGGTCGGTGGAGCGTTGAAGGTGCTCATCCGATCGATGACGGCGGCGAGATCGTTGGCAACCTCGTCGAGGCTGCCGGCGTGACCCGGCGGCGGCCCCACAGCCTTACCGTTGGCGTCCACGAAACGGCTCCGCAGGCGAAGGTCGTCATCTGCGCCGGTGAGATCGACACCGGCAGCTGCGCGAAGCTGATCGACGCGCTGGAGCAGGTCGGAGTGCCCGGCACGAGACATGTCCAGGTCGACCTCGGCGCGGTGTCCTTCATCGACTCCACCGGCATCGGCTGCCTGATCCACGGCTGCCTTCGCTGCCGCAAGCTCGGGATCGCCTTCGACATCGTGCCGGAGGACGCGCTCACCCAGATCATGCGCGGGCCGGGAGATCCGCTCCCGGCGGTGGCGGACGACCGAATGCCGGTGGCTGCGGGTACCTCCGCGCAGCCGGCTTGACACATCGTCTGGCCGCTCGCCATACTCTGTGGCCATTGATAAATCGACAAGTTGGGGGGATCGATATGCGACGAACCATCGTCGTCCTGGCCGTGCTGGCATCTTCGCTGTTTGCCGCCAGTTCGGCCTACGCCTTCGATTGCATCCGGGTGTCGGCCTCGCACCAGGGCAGCGTCCAGTCGGCAAACCACTCCGGACGCTGGCTGCTGCTCGATCTGAGCACGACCGAGGCGGCGACCCAGACCCTGGCGACGATCGGCGTCCAGGCGACACCTGCGCAGGTGGCGTGCTTCACCGAGGCCTACGCGCAGAGCGGCCAGCCGCTGACCTTTACGCTGGGGATCGGGGTTGCCGGAAAGAACGGCGTGCTGGCGCACAACAATCCGAACACGCGGGTGCTCTCCGATGGCCATGGGGTCGACCACATCGAAGACAGTCCGATCAGCTCGGCCGTTGATGCAGCCGCCGCGTCGTGCGGCTTCAGCGCGAACGGGTAGGCCGCAGGCACGGGTTCGCTCCACCGCAACGGCGGCTCGCCCTCACCAAGGAGGGTGAGCCGCCGTTCGGCATGTCATCCCCCGCGCCGGCTCAGCCAGGCTTGGATCCCCAGTCGATGAATCGCGGCCGGAAGTCGGAGAGCGGGAGGATCACCCGCCGGTGGGTGCCGTCGCGGTGCATCCGGATCAACGCGTACTGGCCGTGATCCTCGAGCCGGAACACGATCCAGTGGCCGTCCGGTGAGAACGACCCGGCGTATGCGCGGAGCTCGGGGTCGATGTAGTGGGTCAGCCATCGAAGGTGGGTGCCGTTCGGCCTGATGGTGCCGATGTTGGCAGCCTTCTCGAAGCGGTCGGCGTTGTTGCTGAAGAGGATCGAGTGGCCGTCGGGCCTCCAGTCATGCTTCACCGCGACATCGGCGATGTAGGGAAGCAGCAGCGTCGAGCCGTGGCCACCGATCCGTGACCGGATCAACCCCTGGCCCAGGTCCTGGCCGTTGAACGCGACGTAGGTCAGCCGCGTGCCGTCGGGAGACACGTTGGGATCGGTGGCACCACCGAACGGGCTCGTGGTCAGCCGCCGCTGATGGCTGCCGTCGCGGCGCTGGATCCAGATCGCCTCATCGTTCGTCGTCGGGTTGAAGCTGACGAACACGATCCGCCGGCCGTCGGGTGTGAACGACGGCTGACCGTCGCACCCGGCCCCGGGCGGACGGGGAAGCGTCCGCTGGTGCGAGCCGTCGGCGCGCATCAGGATCACGTTGCATCCCGTCTCGGTGTCCAGCTCGAACACGATCGACCTGGCATCGGGTGACCAATCCGGGTGCACCGCGTCGCCGGCCACGTGTGTGAGCTGATGCAGGCCGTGGCCGTGCGGGCCCACGGTGTACAGCTGTGAGCTGCCTGTCGCATCGGCCCCGAACAGGATGCGTCCGTTCTCGCCGGCGGTCGTTGCCAATGCAGACGTCGCGGCGACTAGCAGTGCGGCGCTCGTCAGCCCAGCGACGAGCAGCCAGAATCGTGATCGGCTCGACATGGTTCCCCCTCAGGAATGGAGCCAGCAGAAGGGCGAAGATACATTTGCCTCAAGCGGGTGTCAAACCGGCCAAACAGCCGGTCAGACGGCGGCCGGGGCCGCCACCTCGGCTCGCTCGCCGATCACCTGGATCACCACCGCGCCGATCAGGATGGCGCCGCCGACCAGGGTGGCGTCGCTGGGTCGTTCCGAGATCGCAAGCCACACCCACAGCGGGCCCAGCACCACCTCGAGCAGCGTCAGCAGCGCCGCCTCGGGCGCCGGGATCAGCCGCGCGCCGATGCTGAACAGGGCCAGCGCGACGCCCATCTGAACGACTCCGATGGCGACCAGCATCGGCCAGTCGTCCGATGGAACGGTGCCGAGACTGGCGAAGGGCAGGGCGACGGCCAGGATCAATCCCTGGCTGAGGCAGGTGGCCGGCATCATCGAGATGTCGCGGCGGTGCCGCATCAACACGATGCCCAGGGCGAAGCCGACCGTCATCACGAAGGCGAAGGCATCGCCGGTCAACTGGCCGCCGCGGGGGTCGCCGATCATCACCCCCACGCCGGCCAGCGCCAGCACCATCGCCAGCACCGAGCGGCGGCTGATCCGGTCACCCAGCGCGGCCCAGCCGATCAGCGCGGCGATCATCGGCGCCAGCGCCTGGATCAGCAGCACGCGGGCGACGGTGGTGTGGTTGAGGGCGATGATGAAGCTGCCCGACGCGACAGCCACGCAGGCCGCCACCGCCAGGCCGGCCCGACCCATGGAGATGAACACCCGCAACGTCGCGCCCCGGTAGGTGGCCGTGGTGAATGCCAGCAGGGCCAGCCCGGCGAACAGCGCCCGCCCGGCCAGCTGGGTGGCCAGGTCGACGTCCAGCTCGCGCTGGAGGAAGCCGGCGGTCGACCAGCAGAGGGCGGCGAGCCCCACCGCGAGCTGGCCGCGCCGGTGGTCTGAGAGCGCACTGACGCCCGCGGTGGTCGAAGTCACCGGCACACGGTACTGGCCGCCACCCCGCCTCGGCGGAACAAGAGTGTCAGACACCTGTGTTCACGCCACGGCTGAGGGTGGACAAGGGTGTCAGACACCTGTGTTCACCCCACGGCGGAAGGTGGACAAGAGTGTCAGACACCTGTGTTCACGCAGCGGGCCCGGACGCGGCGGTCGTAGCCGTCGGAGTCGCGGCCGGTGTGGACGGCGGCCAGGCCGTGCCGCTCCATGTGGGCGGCGATTGTCCCGGCCTGGCGGCCGCCGATCTCGATCAGCAGCCAGCCGCCGGGGCGGAGCAGCCGGGCGGCCGCCTCTACGCAGCGGCGGGCGACGTCGAGGCCGTCAGCGCCGCCGGCCAGGGCCAGCAGCGGCTCGTGTGCCCGCACGTCGCGGGCCAGCAGGTGCAGGTCGGCGTCCGGCACGTAGGGCGGGCAGGCGGTGACCACGTCGACGGTGCCTTCGAGGCCCGGGGGCAGCGTCTGCGCGAGATCGCCGCGAAGGGCGTCGACGCCGTTTCTCCGGGCGCAGGAGACGGCCGCCGGGTCGATGTCCGTGGCAAGCACTCGGGCGCTCGGCACGGCCGCCAGCAGCACCGCGGCGATCGCCCCGCAGCCGGTGCAGAGATCCACCGCCAGCCCGCCCGCCGGCAGCCGCGCGGCGGCTTCCCGGGCAAGCGGCTCAGTATGGGGGCGGGGGACGTAGACGCCCGACCGGACGTGCAGATCGACGCCGGCGAAGCGCGTCCTTCCCATGATCCAGGCCAGCGGCTCACCGGATTCCCGCCGCACCAGCATCCGCTCAAGCTCCGCCGGGCTGGCGGCCGCGGCTACCAGCATCGCCGCCTCCTTGGCGGCCGCGATGCAGCCGGCTGCCCGCAACTGGGCGGCGGCCGATCGGCGTTTGGCGAGTGCGAGGTCCACCACGGCATTCTCGCGTCTGCTTATGATTCCGGTGTGGACTCGGCTCAGAGGCAGGAGTTGCGCACGTGGGCGGAGGCGCTGGCGGGGACCGACGGCGAACGGCGCTCGATGGGCCGGGCGATGCTGATGCTGCTCGACCGCATCGACGAGCTGGAGGCCGAGCTGCTGCGCGAGGCGCAGGCCGCGGTCGAGCCGGGCGAGCCCACGCAGCCACACGACATGGACCAGGAGCTGGCGGCGGAGGATCTGGCGGCCGAGGACACTGGGTTGATGAGCCTGCGCGACCGGCTGCGCTCGCACACCCACCGCTCATCGCGGGAGTGATCCCCCCGCCGGTCGGTCAGCGTCCGGCGCCCAGCCTGTCGATCCGGTAGGCCGAGAGCGGAATGTTGCGCAGGGAGTCGAACCGCAGGCCGGCATTGGCCCACAGGTTGCCCTTGCCCTCGACGGCCGTGTCCTCGAGCTTGATGGTGACGTTGTTGCCGACGCCCGAGCGGTCGCCGACGACTGCGCCGTAACGCTTCAGCGCCCGCGCGATGATGCGCGCCGTCGGGCTCAGCCGGTAGTTGCTCAGGTTGACCCGCGGCCTGATCCGGAGGATCGCCCCGGCCGGGATCGAGTTGGCGGCGTGCGTCGTGCACATGGTGCCCGTGTACAGCGGGAAGACGTCGTCCCTGTTGCACGAGATGGCCGGGATGTAGACGTTCATCACGTGCGGGATGCTGCCCGATGCGACCTCACCCCAGCGGATCGCCTGGGTGATCGGCGCCAGGCCGTGCTTGCCCCAGTTGTGGCGGTTGGTGGATCGGGCCAGCTTGCCGTGCAGGCCGTTCGAATCCGTGTGGTACACCGACGCCTGGCTGGCGCACCAGCGGCCGTTGATCCGCTGCATGTTGGTGAACCAGAACACCTTCCGCTTGAAGACGTTGTAGACGATCATGTCGGCATCGTTGTCCGTCGGGGCACGAGCGCCCTTGGGGATGCGGACGGCGTCGAAGTCGGTCGGCCAGTAGTACTTGTGGTACCGCGGGTTGTGACAGATCCGATACAGCGGCGAGTTCTCGGTCGCGTAATACACCGTCGTCCCCTGTGCCGAGGAACCGTTCAGGTTCGTGGCCCGGATGGTGACGAACCGACGGTCGGTATGCAGCATCGACCGCAGCCAGCTCATCATCGCCTTGGAGTTTCTGGCCGCCCGATTGTCGGACTGCGAGCGCCAGTAGCTGCCCTTGGTGAACGGCTGATAGCGGCCGGCGGCGGTTGCCGACGGACCTGCGAGGACGCCGCTTGCCAGGACCAGCGCGGCCAGAAAGACCCACAACTTCGAACGACCCATGTGGTGCTTTATCGGCCACCAATGGAATGACTCGATGGGGCTCAGGCAAAGAAATTGCAAACTCCTCCGCTTCGTGTGTTCACACATTTCCAGCGAAAAGCGCCCGCAAACTCGCCTGATCGCCGCTCCCAGCTTGGGATACACTGCCGCCGATGGGCCTCTTCACGGTGACGATCCGTGGCCGCGCAACCGCGCGGCCGTCGCGCTGACGGACAGCATTTTCTGCGCAGCCAGCGTCTGGCCGACGAGCTGGTTGCCGCTGCCTGCGTGCTTCCGGCCGAGCTGGTGGTCGAGGTCGGCGCGGGGAGCGGCCGGCTGACAGCGCCGCTGCGGCGCGCCGCCCGGCGGGTGATCGCCGTCGAGCTCGACCCCGGCTTGGCGGCAGGGCTCGAGCGGCGGTTCGGGCGCCACCCGACGGTGGCCGTGCTACGCGGCGACATGCTCGACGTGCCGTTTCCCCGCGAACCGTTCCGGGTGGTCGGCAACGTGCCCTTCGGGGCAACCACGGCGCTGCTGCGACGGCTGTTCGACGACCCCCGCGGTCCGATCACCCGAGCCGATCTGATCGTGCAGGACGGGCTGGCCCGCAAGCGCACGTCGCCGCGTCCGTGTTCCATGCTGGCGCTGTCCTGGCTGCCATGGTGGCAGATCGGCGTCGAGCGGCATCTGCCGGCGGCCTGCTTCCAGCCACCCCCCGCGGTCGATGGGGCGATGCTGGTCGCCCGGCGGAGGACGTCGCCGCTGATCGATCCGACCGACGCCGGCCGGTACCGTGCCCTGCTGGGCCGGGCATTCAACCGGGCGCAGAGCCCGGTCCGCCATACGCTCGGCCTACCGCCGCGGCGCTGGAAGGCGCTCGCCCGGGAGCGAGGGCTGGCCGTCGACGCCCGCCCGCCGCAGCTCGACGTGTGGGACTGGGCGGCCGCCTTCCAGGCCGTGCGTCAGCCCAACAGACCCAGCTGACGCAGGATCGACACGGAGTCCGAGTACACGTCCTTGCGGGCCACCAGCCCGTCGCGGAAGGGGATCACGTCCATGCCGTTCCACGTGATCGTGCGGCCGGTCGGTTCGGCAACCAGGTCGCCCCTTCGCATGGTGCTGGTGTGGGTGGCGGTGGCCGTCCACTCCTGTACCACCAGGCCATCCCGCACGTACGCCCGGCGGCTGGTGAAGGTGATGTCGGGCCAGGTGCGGAAGATGGCGGCCAGGTGCTCGCGCACCGCCTCGCCCGAGACCTCCTCGCCCGCCGTGTGGTTCTGGAACACCATGTCGGGAGCGTGCAGCGACATGATCGTGTCCAGGTCGTGGTCGTTCCAGGCCTGGTTGTAGGCGGCGATCGTCTGCTCGATCCTGTCTGCGGCGTCGCTGGTGCTCATCGCGTCCTCCTGTGCGAGCCACGCTACAGCGGTCACCCGGCTCGTGCAGGATCGGCCCGACACCGACGCCGGAGCACCTGGTGGCAGGCGCCGTCCGATCTCCCCGCCGCGGTGCCGCCGGCCGTACCATGCCGCGGGTGCAGACCGAGACCCGGCCGCGACCGGCATGGAGGCGACGAACGTCGATCACGGGCATGCCGGAGCGGCGGCCCGGGGATCGCGGCATCTGGGGGCTGTTCCTGGTGTTCGGGATGGCCGAGGCGGGGATCGTCCCGTTCCTGCCGCTGCTGCTGCAGGATCACGGCTACTCGGGCTCCCAGATCGGCCTGGCGCTGGCCGCGATGGCGCTGGCGGCGCTGCTGGCCACGCCGGCGTGGGGCCATCTGGGAGACGTCCACCTCAGCCTGTCCCGGGCGTTCGCGTGTGCGGCCACGGCCACGGCGCTCTGCTCGCTGCTGCTGGGCGTTGCCGGGGGCCCGGCCTTCGTGGCGGCGCTGGTCACCTTGGCGGCGTGCCGCTCGGCGCTGACGCCGCTGTCGGACGCGCTCGCCCTGGCCCAGCTCGGCTCTCGGCGGACGCGGTACGGCACGGTGCGGATGTGGCTCTCGGCCGGGTTCGCGGCCGCCGCGATCGGCTGGGGGCTGTTGCTGGCCTGGGCGGGGATCGGCGCCGTGCCGGTGCTGTACGCGGCCGCCCTGCTGGCCACGACGTCGATCGCTCTCATGCTGCGCTCGCCTCCGGCCGCCAGCGACCGCGGACGGTCGCTGCGCGATGCCCTGGCGGGGCTGGCGGGAACGCCCGGCCTGCTGCCGTTCCTGCTCGCCGTGGTGCTGGTCAACGCATCCTTCGTGGCAACGTCGAGCTTCTTCTCACTGCGGGTGACCGGCCTGGGCGGAGGCCTTGCCCTGGTCGGCCTGGCCGCGGGCCTTCAGGCCGCCATCGAGGTACCGGTGATGCGAGCCACTGCGTCGGCGCACCACGGTCACCTGTTTCTCGCCGGCTGCCTCACCTACGCCGTGGCGTTCGCGCTGTTCGCCCTGACCACCGACCCGGTGGTGCTCTCGTTGCTGCGGCTGCTATCGGGCGTGGGCTTCGCCTTCCTGGTGGTCGGCACGGTGGTCGCTGCCGACCACATCGTCGAGCCACAGCTGCGGGCCAGCGGCCAAGCCGTCACCCGGGCGGCGACCTACGGGCTGTCGCCGATCGTCGGCGGGGTGGGCGGCGGGCTGGTCTGGCAGTGGGCGGGTGCGCCGGCGCTGTTCGCGACCACCTCCGTCGCCGCGCTGCTGGGGGCGATCCTCTACCGGGCGACCCGGCCGGTGTCCGGGTGACGGCCGCCGCCGACGACCGTGCGCTCCGCAGCAGCCGGGCCGCCGGCCAGCTGCTGGCCGGCTCGCCCGCGCGGTCGGCCGCGGAGGTCGCCGGCCGGCTGCTGGCGGTGCAGGCACAGAACCTGCGATCGGCGCGGCTGGCTGTGCGAGCACGCACGGCCGGCCTGACCGCTGCGGACGTCAACCGCGAGCTCGAGCAGCGGTCGGTGGTGATCGCCTGGCTGTGCCGCGGCACGCTTCACCTGGTGCGCCGCGAGGACTACCCCTGGCTGCTCTCCCTGACGGCGCCCGGCCTGTTCACCGGCAACCGCACGCGGCTGGCGCAGCTGGGGTTCTCGCCCGACCGGTCGCAGCGAGCGGTCGCGCTGATCGAGCGCGAGCTGGCCGGAGGGCCGCTGACCCGGGCCGAGCTCCGGCAGGTGCTGGCACGGGCGGGGGTCGCGGCGGATGGCCAGGCGATGGTGCATCTGCTGTTCCTCGCCTCCCTCCACGGCGGCGTCATCCGGGGGCCGTTTCGGGGCGGCGAGCAGGCGTGGGTGCTGACCCGCGACTGGCTGGGCGCGGCGCCCGATCTGGGCGAGCAGGCCGACCGCAGGCCGGCGGCGCTGGCAGAGCTGGCGCGAGGCTATCTGCGCGGCCATGGCCCGGCCTCAGCCGCCGACCTCGCGGTCTGGTCAGGGTTGCCGCTGCGGGATGCCCGCGCCGGCCTGGAGGAGATCGCCGGCGAGTTGCGGGAGGTGCCGGGTGGCCGCGTCCGGCTGGCTGGGCCGGCCGCCCGACCGAGGAAGCTGCCGCCGCGGCTGCTGCCCTCCTTCGACCCCTACCTGCTGGGCTGGGCCGACCGCGCGTTCGCAGTGCCTGCCGATCGCCACGACGGCATGCGGAGCGGCGGCATCATCCGGGCCGCCGCAATCGTTGCCGGCTTCGCCGTGGGCACATGGGATGCGCCGCGAGCGGGGAGGCGGGTGACCGTCCGGCTTGATCTGTGGGGCTCCGTCTCAGCGACCGAGCGGGCGGCGCTGCGCGCCGAGGCGGACGACGTCGTCCGCTTCGAGGCCGCCGCCAGCGGCGGCGCGGTCTAGCCGCGCCGCGGGGCGTGCGGGAACAGCCGTCCGGTCGGGCGCGGGCGTGCACCCCGGTCAATGGACTGCGACCGGCCGGCGGACCTCGCGGTGACCACATCGGCCTCGGATCGTCGCTCGCTCGCGATCCGCACCACCATCTCGGCGAGCGATCCCTCTCGAAGGTCCTGCTGCGTCATTGGAAACCCCCTCATCAGCTCTTCGACTCCCGGGCTTGCCGACCTCACTGTGGGGTACAGATATGTGGGATCTGTGAGCCGTCCGTTTGGGTAGTGGGGCGGGTTGACGAGGGGCGATTACACTCGACCGACCGGTGGATCCGCAGTTCACATGGCGCGGTGAGGTCAGTGATCGGGAGCTGTTCGATCTCACGCGCTCGTATGGGGGCGCCTCACAGACGGGGTGGTGGGATCAGATCCGGCCGTACAGCCTCGGCTGGGTGACGGCGAGGCTCGGCGGTGGTTCGGATCGCAGTCGCTCAGGCCGCGCAGGCCGGGTGCGGGTGGATCCACGTCGACTTCGACGATCACCTGGCGCCGTTTCTACCACGGCGCTTGCGGGTTCGTGGAGACCCCGGCCGGACTGATACGCCTTCGCGGCGGGTGACGCGTCCGCCCGCGCCTCAGGCCGGCTCGGCCCGCGCTCGCAGCGGCTCCAGGGCCGAGCCGTCGAACAGCGGCCGGGCGATGTCCTCGCCGATACGGGCCGCCACCGCGGCGAAGGCCCGGTCGAGATACGGCGGCCGCGAGGCGCGGTGGCCGTCGGACGCGACGAGGTGGCACAGCCCCTGGTCGATCATCCACCAGCCGGTCGCCTGTGCCGAGTCGCCGTTTCGGCCCAGCAGGCTGTCGCCGTTGACCTGCAGCAGCCGGCCGGCTTCTGCCATCGGACGCAGCAGGTCGGGGCGTTCCTGGACGACGTGGCAGCGCTCAGGGTGGCCGAGCACGGGCGTCAGCCCGGAGCCCTCGATATGCCGGGCGCACTCCTCGAACCGGCTCAGGTTGCGCGGCCGCGTGTGCGGGAGCGGCAGCTCCAGCAGGCAGGCCGGCAGATCGCCCAGCCGCAGGTCGGCGGGGTCGAGGTGCAGCAGCGACTGGAGCGGGCTGAGCTCCCATCCCAGCTCGAGCCGCAGCCCGAACTCCGCAGACCGCTCGGCCATCCGCCGGTGGGCGTCCTCGACTCGGCGCCGGCGCCGGCGGGTGAGCGGGTGGCCGTCGGTCACATGTGGCGTGCCGAACTGGGTCACGGTGCCGCGGTTGGCGGTCTCACGGAGCAGCGACATCCCATCCTCCACGCTGCGCACACCGTCGTCGCCGGACGGGATGACGTGGCTGTGGATGTCGACGAAGATCTGCTCGGCTGGCATGGCGCTGGCATGCGTTTGCGACCGCAACGGCCCACTCGCACCGTACTGCGCCGGTGCGCGGCCGGCTGCCGGTCCCGGTCATGGCCTTCGCGTCGAGACCAGCAGGAACAGCGGGATCCGCAGCCGGCGTTCGTACTCGTCCGCCCGGTCGCCGAAGCGCTCGCGCACGGGAGCACACTCCGAGAGCCCGATCAGCTCGAGCCCGGCCCCCGCGACCGCCGCCAGGTGCTGCTCGAACGTCCGGTGATATTTGACGACGGGCGCACCGAGGAAGCTCACCTCGCGGGCTCCGGGCCGGAAATAGCCGTCCACCGTCCACGCCTGCCGGGTGCCGCCGGGGTCGCGCGCCTCGAACGATGTGATGACCGGGTGCTCGTGGGTGTACACCAGCCGGCCGCCCGGGCGGAGGTGTTCGGCAGCGCGTTGCAGCACTGCGACAAGGTGCTCGACGTAGTGGAGCACCTTGGAGGACACGGCAAGGTCAAAGCCGCGCGCTTCGAGGTCGAGCTCTTCGAGTCGCTGGTGGCACACGGCTCCCGGGCCGAGCCGGCGCCACGCCCGGTCGACCATCGCTGCAGATCCGTCGACCCCGGTGTAGCGGGAGCAGCCTCGGTCGCGGAGCGCCGCCCCCAGCCAGCCGTCGCCGCAGCCGAGGTCGAGCACCGCCAGCCCGCGGACGTCGCCGATCGCCCGCCACAGCGCCGGCAGCTCCATGGTCTCGACCGGTGACTCGCCGGCCGGCCGAGGGGCGAAGTACTCGTCGAGCACGGAGGCCTGCTCGTAGAGCGCCGGGCCCGGAAACGGCGGCGGAGGTTCGCCCATCGGTGCCGGACGATACAGCCCCGGGGCCTGCCCGCCACGCAAAACGGACAGGCCCGGGGGAGGGCGGCGGTCGTCAGTCGCCGGCCTCGCCGGCCGCCAGGTCGGCCGGCAGATCGCCGAACTCGGGGCTGCGCGGGCGCACCAGCGCGAGCGTTGCCGCCACGCCGATCGCGGCCAGTCCCGCGCCCCACAGGAACGCCATCTGGAATCCGTCGGTGGACGCCGAAGCGATCACCGCCGGATCCGATGCCCGGGCGCCGGCCGATGCCAGCACGTCCCCGGTGTGCGAGGTCGCCACCGTGACCAGGGCTGCCACGCCGATCGCGCCGCCGATCTGCTGCGACGTGTTGATCAGGCCGGACGATACGCCCGCGTCACGCTCCTCGACGCCCGAGAGCGCCGCGATCGTGTCGGGCACGAAGGCGAATCCGAGGCCGATCCCGGCCAGGATGAACCCTGGTGCCAGATCGACCAGGTAGCTGCCCTGCACCGAGACCTGGGTGAACCACAGCAGCCCCAGGCTGAGCAGCGCCATGCCGGAGGCAAGCACCCGCCGCGGCCCGATCCGGGTCACCAGCATCTGCGACACGGCGGCCGACACGATGATGGTGATCGAGACCAGCAGGTAGGCGAAGCCGGTGCGAAGCGCCGAGTACCCGAGCACCTCCTGCATGTACAGCGACAGGAAGAAGAACATCGAGAAGATCGACGAGCCCAGCAGAACGCCGACCACGTTGGCTCCGGACAGGGTGCCGTTCGCGAACAGCCGTAGCGGCAGCAGCGGCTGCCGGGTCTTGGCCTCGATCACCACGAACGAGGCGATCAGCGCTGCCGAGGCGGCGAAGATCCCCAGCGTGCGGCCGGACGCCCAGCCGTGCTCGTTGGTGCCGACCAGCCCGTACACCAGCAGCACCAGACCGCTCGAGACGGTGAACGCTCCGGCGAGGTCGAAGCGGCGTCCCAGTCCCGCCATCCGGCTCTCGCTGAGCAGCCGCGGGCTGAGCGCGATCACCATCATCGCGATCGGGACGTTGATGAAGAAGATCCATTCCCAGCCGACGGCGTCGGTGAGGACACCGCCCATCAGGACGCCCGCCGCTCCGCCGAGGCCGGACACGGCCCCCCAGATGCCGAGCGCCTTGTTGCGCTCGGCGCCCTCGCTGAAGGTGGTGGTGAGGATCGAGAGCGCCGCCGGCGAGATGATCGCCGCGCCGAGGCCCTGCAATGCGCGGGCGCCGATCAGCGCGTCATCCGTCGGCGCCAGGCCGGCCGCCAGTGACGCCAGCCCGAACAACGCCATGCCGCCGATGAACACCCGCCGCCGGCCGAGCAGGTCGGCGACTCTGCCGCCGAGCAGCAGGAAGCCGCCGAATGTGAGCGCATAGGCGCTCGTCACCCACTGCAGCCGCTCGACCGAGAAGTCGAGCTGCTGCTGGATCGATGGCAGCGCCACGTTCACGATCGCGACGTCGAGCACGACCATGAACTGCGTCACCGTGAGAAGGATGAGCGCCAGCCAGCGGCGCTCGAGCGTCCGTGTCATCTTGCTGCCCTCCTGGAGAAGGAGTAGAGTTACGAAAGTCGGAACCGGGATTCGGAATCCGGATTCCGGTCAATCTAGGGTCCTTCCGGGGGCTCCGCAGTACGGGTAGCACCACTCTTCGCCTGATGGCCTCCGAAGCTCCCATCCGCGCTCCTCGCTCCGACGCCCGGGAGAACCGCAGGCGCGTGCTGCTGGCCGCCCGGGAGTGCTTCGCGGAGTCGCTCGACGCGCAGATGCAGGACATCGCCCGCCGGGCAGGTGTGGGGGTGGGCACGGTCTACCGTCACTTCGCAAACAAACAGGCGCTGCAGGTGGCGCTCGCGCTCGACTGCATCGGTGAGATGCGGGAGTACGCCACCGAGGGGCTCGACGCCGGCGATCCCTGGCAGGGGCTCGAGCAGTTCGTGTGGGCGTCGACGGAGAAGCTGTCGGCCGATGCGCTCAGCGTCCGCGCCCTCGACGGCACGGCCGAGAGCGCCGAGGTCAAGCGAGGCGCAGCCGACCTGAGCGACGTGATCGTCGAACTGGTGGAGCGCGCACTGGCCTCGGGGGCCGTGCGGCCCGACCTGACCGCGCAGCAGGTGGAGACGATCCTCCGCCACACCGCGGGCGCCGTTCGCGGCGCGCAGCAGTCGGGATTCGACTGGCGGGCGTACGTGCAGGTCGTGCTCGACGGACTGCGGGCGCCCGCCGACCGGCGCAGCTAGGCGTGCGCATCGAGCGCGTGAGCGATGCCGCAGGGGTCGTGGCCGCGGGACCGCTGCTCGATCGGCCTCCGGTGGCCGATGCCACCCGCCGGTTCCTTGCCGATCCAGGCCACCACCTGCTGGTCGCCTACGAGGAAGACGTGCCCGCAGGGTTCGTCACCGGCGTCGAGATGACCCACCCCGACAAGGGCACCGAGATGTTCCTCTACGAGCTGGCCGTGGCCGAGGGTCATCGCAACCGCGGCATCGGCAGGTCGCTGGTGGCCGCGCTGGCGGAGCTGGCCCGAGACCGGGGCTGTTACGGCATGTGGGTGCTCACCGATCCCGGCAACGCCGCGGCACAGATCGCCTACTCGGCAGCGGGCGGAGTCCGCGAAGCTGACCAGGCTTTCATCACCTGGACGTTCTCGACTGCGGCCGGCTGACGCCCGTCAGCCGGTCATCCGGATCGCGACGTCGTACTTCCTGACCGACGTGCGGCTCCCGGGAGTGTCGTCCGACGGCATCGCGTTCAGCGCCGCGTCTCCTCGCCGGTAGTCGTCGTCGTTCTCGAAGAACAGGATCGCCAGCGACTCCTCGGCATCGGGATCGTGCAGGATCAGGATCTCGCTCGCCGGGATCTCATCCGGCCGCCCCCCTTCACCGATCTCCTGCCTGAGCGCCTCGATCCGGTCGTTGTCGACGCCGTTGAAGGACACCACGCGTGCCAGTGCCATGTCACCCTCCCTGTCGGTTGAGGCGACCATACACCTATCCCGGAGCGCCGACGGCGAGCGGCACCACGGGTCAGCCCGTGCGCTCCAGGACAACCACCTGGGCCAAGCCTTGAAGACCGCCGTAAACCTCAACTCCGCGGCCGATGCTGCCGAGCACTGGAGTGATGCTTTCCCTCGGCCGCACGGGTCCCGCAGCCGCCCACCGCGTCGGCCCTCGGCTGCGCCGGGCGCTGCTGGCCGCCGCCGTCGGCGGCTGGCTGTTCGTGGCCTCGTTCGCCGGCGTGCTGTTGGCGGTGACCGGCTTCTCGGAGGCGCGTTACACGGTCGGACCGGCCGAGATGAGCGTGCGCACCTCGCTGGCCACGCGGGGCACGGTCGACGTCTACGTGCCGATCGTCGACTGGGGGATCCGCGCCCATCCCTACGCGGCGCCGCTACGGCTGTCGGCCCAGGTGGTGTCGGTCGACCGCCGGGTGGCGTTCGGGGCGCTGGGCAGGGGCAGGGCCGACGGCGACGTTCGGTCGGTGGAGGCCGGTGCTCCCGATGCCGTCCGCCGGGCGCTGCGCCGGGCGATGCTGCTGGCCATAGCCGGCGGCCTCGGCGGCGGGGCGGTGGGCGGGTTGGCGCTGATGGCCGTGGCCTCCCGCCGGCGGACGATCGCACTCGGTGCGGCCACCGGCCTGTGCGTCAGCGCGGCGATCGTGGGCGCCTGCGCGCTGGGCATGCGGGGGCCGGACTACGCCGCGTTCAGGGCGCCGACGTTCTACGCCCACGGCGGCGAGCTGCCGAAGCTGCTGGCATTCTCTGACCGGCTGGTCGACGCGGGGGAGAGCTACCGGTCGAGCTACGAGCAGGCGCTGTCCGGGCTGTCGACGCTGGTGAACGCCGCCGCAGGGGACCGCCGGCCGGCGCCCGCCCGCTCGTTCATGGTGGCTTCCGACATCCACGCCAACACGTTGGTGCTGCCGGCGTTCCGGCTGTATGCGGATCACCGGCCGGTGTTCGTCGTCGGCGACTTCGCCCAGCAGGGCACCCGCCTCGAGGCCCGCATCGTGACCCGGGCGGCAACACTCGGCCATCCCACCGTCGCCGTGTCGGGCAACCACGACACCCCGCTGATCATGCGCGCGCTGGCCCAGGCCGGGGCGCTGGTGCTGACCACCCGCGGCAGGCTGCGGGGAGACGGCTTCGTGACCGGCCCGGCGGTGCAGGATGTCGATGGGCTGCTGGTGGCCGGCTTCGGCGACCCGCGGGCGGCCGGGGCCGGCGGCTTCGGCCACGACGTCGATCTGACACCGGTGGAGCTGGCGCAGGCCGCAGAGCGGCTGAACCGCTGGTACGACCAGCTGTCACCGCGGCCGCAGATCGTGATGGTGCACGACTTCCGGCTGGCGGCGGCCCTGGCGGCCCACGTGGCACCGTCAGGTGCGTCACTGCTGATCCTCACCGGGCACGATCATCGCCAGCATGTCGACCAGAGCGGACGCGTCGTGGTGGTCGATGGCGGCACGTTGGGAGCGGGGGGCGTGTTCGAGGTCGGCCACTCGCCCGCAGGGTTCGCCCAGGTGCATCTGGATGCCGACGGCTGGCCGGTCGCGGTCGACCTGATCCAGGCCGGACCGCTGTCAGGCGACGCCACCGCGCGGCGATTGGCCCTGGTTCCCGAGGCACCTCCGGATCCGCTGCCGGCCGCCTATCCGGCGGCCGTCCGCCGCCGCTGACGCCGCGCTAACCGGCGCTCCGAGGACCCTGGTAACGGGGCAGGCCGTCGTCGGGGATCGGTTCCCAGACCGCGGCCGAGCGGATGTACTGGCGGTAGCCCGGGCGGACGCCGGGATCGTCGTCGAATGCGCCCATCCGGACGCTGAAGACGTCGCGGTCGGTGGGGTGCCTGCTGAACAGCGCGGCGCCGCACAGCCGGCAGAACAGCTTGGCCCAGCCATCCGCCGGCTCCCAGGCGCCGATGTGCTCCTCGCCCTGCACGATCCGCAGGCTTCCCCGCTCGATCGACGCCTGCGCGGACGCGGCCGTGCCCGTGCGCCGCTGGCACCGGGTGCAGTGGCAGTAGCTTGCCGAGACCGGCGGCACCGTGAGCTCGAACCGCACGGCGCCGCACAGGCATCCGCCGCGCACCGCCGGCGTTGGAGAATCGCTCACGACCACCAGCCTAGCGTGAGAAGATCGCTCGGTGAGGCCGCTGCCGCCGCCGTCTCTGGAGGTGATCACCGACCGGCGCGACCGGCGGCTCGTCGTGCTGATGTCGACGCCCGAGGCCGTCGTCACCGAGGCGCGCTATGGGCCCGGCCAGCCGGGGGCCAACCCCCACGTGCACCGGCGCCACGCCGACCTGTTCCACGTCGTCGAGGGCGGGCTCGAGTTCCTGCTCGGCCCGAACCACGCCTGGCACCGCCTGGGCCCGGGGCAGACGGTGATCGCGCCGCCCGGCGTCATCCACGGCTTCCAGCTGCCCGCCGCCGAGGCGGGCTGGTTCCTGAACGTTCATGCCCCTGGGGTGGGGTTCGACGTCTACCTGCGCGAGCGGGGGCTGACCGACGACCGGGCGCTGCTCGATGCCATGGCCGACCGCCACGACATCTACGATGAGCCGGCGGACGGCGGGCTGCCCGAGGATCGTGCGGTGATCTCCAGTGCCGGGCTGGTCGAGAGCTGGTGGAGCTGGGCGCCGCCCGGCGAGAACACCGAGGCGGCCGCGGCGGTGATGGCGGCGGCGCTCGGACTGATCCTGTCGAGACCATCGCGTTCGCGGGGCGCGTGAGCCGGTGGCAGCCGCTCCGGAGTCGGAGATCCAGTACGTCCGCAGTGGTGGGATCGCAATCGCGTACCAGGTCGTCGGAATGGGCGATACCGATCTCGTCTACGTGCCAGATTTCATGTCGAACCTGGTCTATGCCTGGCAATATCCCCGATGGCGTGACTTCTACCTGCAGTTGGCCGCGCGCTTCCGGCTGATCCTGTTCGACAAGCGCGGTACCGGTCTGTCCGATCACGGCGGACAGTTCGCCGCGCTGGAGACGCGGATGGAGGACCTCCACGGGGTGCTGGACGCCGCCGGATCGTCGCGCACCGCGATCCTCGCCTCGCATGAGGGCTGCGGCATGGCCGCGCTCTACGCTGCGACGTATCCGGAGCGGACGGCCGCCCTGGTGCTGTTCCATCCGCGGGCCCACGGCAGGGGACTCGAGACGCCGGAGGGGATTGCCGAGCTGGCCGACGTTCGCGAACGCTGGGGTACCGATGCACTGTCCGACGAGATCATGCTCGAGGGGTGTCCAAGCCTGTTCGCGAGCGACGAGGAGCGACGCTACTTCTCGAACTATCTGCGGGTCGGGGCCAGCCCTGCCGTGGCCTATGCCCTCAACCGCGCCTTCGGTGAGATCGACCTGCGCGAGGTGCTGCCGGCTGTGCGGGTGCCGACGCTGGTGCTGTATCGCGCTTGTGATCGCGACGCCGCCATGGACGTCGCATCGCGGATCCCCTCATCACGGGCGATCCAGGTCAGCGGCAGTGACTACCTGGAGATCTATCTGTCTCCTGAGATCCCCGACGTGATCGCGGAGTTCGTCGCCGGCGACGCGGTGCCGGAGGTCCCCGAGAGCGTGTTGGCCACCGTCATGTTCACCGACATCGTGGGCTCGACCAGGCACGCGGCACGACTCGGAGACCGGGGCTGGCGCGACCTGCTCGCTCGCCACCACGCGATCGTTCGGCGGGAGCTGGGGCGGTTCCGGGGCGAGGAGCGTGACACCGCCGGTGATGGGTTCTTCGCGACGTTCGATGGCCCGGCCCGGGCGATCCGCTGCGCGCAGGCGATCATGTCCGGCGTCGAGCCGCTCGGAATCGATGTCCGGATCGGCATCCACATCGGCGAGTGCGAGCTGCACGAGGGCAAGCTCGCGGGGCTTTCGGTGGTGATCGGTGCGCGCATCTCGGCAGAGGCCGCCGGTGGCGAAGTGCTGCTCTCGGGCACGGTGAAGGATCTGGTTGCCGGATCTGGCCTCGTGTTCGCCGACCGCGGGCGGGCCGAGCTCAGAGGGGTGCCGGGAAGCTGGCCGCTGTACGCGGTCGCGTGACATCGCTCACCCTCGACGTGAGGGTGAGCGTCACACCAGCTGCTCGATCAGTCCGGCCAGGGCGCAGGCCGCGATCACCGGCACGATCCCCACCCGCTCCAGCCTCAGCGCCATGAACGCGGCTACCGCGAGCAGGCATGCGAAGACGTCGAGCCGGCCGTCGTCGACCAGCACGTTTCGGCCGACGAACACCGCCAGGCCCGCCACCACACCGACCACCGCCACCGTGACACCGGTGAGCGCGCTGGCCACCCGGCCGCGATCCGGGATGCGGTCGATCAGCGGCGCGCCGATGACGATGAACAGGAACGAGGGCGTGAACGTGAAATATGTGGCCACCGCGGCTCCGGCGATGGCCATCGCGGTGCCGTCGCCCGACCCGGCCATGTAGCCGACGAAGGTGTTGACCAGGATCAGCGGCCCGGGAGTCGTCTCGCCGAGCGCCAGTCCGGCGATCATCTGATCGCTGGTCAGCCAGCCGAAGTGGTGGACGGCTGCGTCGGCCACGAACGGCAGCACGGCGTACGCGCCGCCGAAGGTGACCAGCGCCGCGGCGGTGAAGAACCAGGCCAGGTCTCCCAGCACGCCGCCCACCGCCAACAGCGCGGCCAGCGGTGTCAGCCAGACGACCAGACCGACGGCGATCCGGCGGCGGAGCTTCCGCCAGTCGTGTCGCTCGCCGGCCGCGGCCGGCGAGCCCGCCGCCGGGTCGCCGTGAGCGGCCGGCTCGAGCAACCCTGGCCGCCGGCCGGCCAGCATGCCGGCGACGGCCGCGGCGGCGATGATCAACGGGAAAGGGGCTCCGGCGATGCTGGCCACGAAGGCGGTGACGGCGATCGCCCACCCGGCCGGGCCGCGCAGCACCCTCCCGGCGATTCGCAGGACGGCGCCCAGCACCACCGCGACCACGGCGATCGCCAGCCCCCTGACGATGCCGCTGACCACCCGGGTGTCGCCGTGGTTCACATAGACATAGCTGAGCGTGGTCATGACCAGGAATCCGGGCAGGATGAACAGCCCACCCGCCGTCAGCGCGCCGCGGATGCCATACAGCGTGTAGCCGCTGTATGACGCCAGCTGCTGGGCCTCCGGGCCGGGGAGCACCATGCAGAAGCTGAGGGCGCGCAGGAACCGCGTCTCCGACAGCCACCGCTTGCGGTCGACCAGTTCGCGATGCATGACCGCGATCTGGCCGGCCGGCCCGCCGAAGCCGATGCAGCCGAGCCACAGCCAAAACGCCAGGGCTCGAAGCTCGCTGGGCCGGGGGCGTTCGCGATCCTGCATCGTTCCGACCCTACATTCGGCGGGCATGACAGGTGGATGGTCGAGGATAGGATCCAGGTGTGATCGACCTCGACACCGTGTCTGCGGACGCGCTGGAGCGAGATCTCCGCCGCGCGCTCGCCGGCCATCGTACGGCCGACCAGATCTATGACACGGCGTGCTCGCTGTTGCGCGAGCGGCTGGGCGAGGAGGCGCTGGTGGCCATCTACGTGGCGGACGGCGACGTGCTGACGCTGCGGGCGCAGCGGGGCTATCTCCAGGCGATCAACTGGCTGCTGCCGGACTGGGGCTGCTTTGGCGCGGCCTACCGAATGGGAAGCACGATGCATATCGAGGCCAATGCCGGCGACCAGGACATCTTCATCCAGTCGGCCGAGGGCGTGGAGGCGATGATCGCGGTGCCCTTCTCCGGCGGCGTCATCCGAGGATTGCTGGGGCTGGAGTCGCCCAGCCCGATCAGGCCGGAACTGGTGCCGCCGCTGGAGGATGCCGCTGCTGCGGTCGAGGAGGCGGTCCGGCAGCTCCCGGAGGAGAGCCGGCAGATCGCCAAGGGCCCGCAGCGGCTGTCTCGGGCGTTCGTCCAGATCGCGTCGATCCGCGATCCGGGTGCGCTGGTTGAGATGGCTGCCCGCACGATCGGCGAGCTGCTGGAGATGGACGTGGTGCAGATCGGGGAGATCGAAGGCGGTGAGCTCCACCAGCGTACGATCTGGCGGCTGCGGGCCGGCGCGGACGTGGGCCTCGACGTCCACCACCTGCGCGGTGTCGCGTCCGACTTCGGCGGCGGCCCCAGCTTCACCCAGTTCCCGCGGCCGGACGTCTCGCCGATCACCGAGCGGCTGCGCGAGGCGGGTATCGGCAACGTCGCGGGGCTGCCCCTGCGTGCCGGCGGCCGGCTGATCGGTTACGCGGTGTGCACCTCGCGCGAGGGTGTCACGATCACCCCCGATCGGTTCGAGGAGGCGGAGATGGTGGCGATGCACGCCGCCGCCTTGCTGGAGGGGCTGCGGGCGCTGGAGCGCGCGGAACGGTCGGCCGCCAGCCAGCGCAGCCTCGAACTGGTCGCCGCGGCTCGGGCGCGCCGCCAGGAGGTGGTCGCCCATCTCGGCCAGCAGGCGCTCGAGGGCGCGGCCCCCGACCGCCTGGCCCAGCTGGGCGTGGTCCAGCTGGCCGAGATCCTGGGCCTCGACCATGTCACCCTGTTCGACCTGGTGGAGCCCGATGTACTCGAGATCCGCGCATCACACGGGCGCGGCCCGGAAGCCGAGGGACTGCGGGTGGCGGTGACCCCCGGCTCGGCCGGGGAGTACGTCCTCAAAGCCGGCGAACCGGTGGTCTCGCCCGACGTGCCGGCCGAGACCCGGTTCCGGATGCCGGACTCGGTGCTCGAGCTGGGCGTCTGCTCGGCGATCGCCGTGCGCATGTTCGCCGGAGGTCTGCCGATGGGCGTGATGACCGCCTACAGCGTGGCGCCGCGCGACTTCACCGAGGACGACGTGCATTTCGCCCAGTCGATCGCCTACGTGATCGCCTGTGCATTCGCGGCGCAGCGGGCCGCCGAAGCGCTGGCCGACAGCGAGCGCCACCGGCTCGAGGTGGTCGCCGCCATGCTCCGGGCGGGGGATGAGGAGCGCTCGCGGATCGCCACCGACCTGCACGACGACACCGTGCAGGTGATGACCGCCACCCTGCTCACCGTCGATCGGTTGCGAAACGCCATCGTCGAGGGCGACACCGAGCGGATGCTGGCGGTTTCGGAGGAGGTCCGGCAGACGCTGACCAGGGCGATGGAGCGCACGCGGCTGATGATGTTCGATCTCCGCCCGCCGCTGCTTGACGCCTACGGCCTCGAACCGGCCATCCGCGACATGGTGCACCAGGCCGCCGAGGAGGCGGGCTTCGACACCGACGTCGACGTGCGTGTCGGCCGGCATCCGGAGCTGCTCGAGGCGCTCGCCTACCGGACGGTCAGGGAGGCCGTCATCAATGCCCGCCGCCACTCGGGAGCGAGCAGGTTGGAGGTGCGGCTGGAGGAGCAGAACGGGCACCTGCGGGGCGTTGTGCGCGACGACGGCGCGGGGTTCGACGTCGCCGCGGCGACCGGCCGACGGCGGCAGCGATTCAGCCTGGGACTCGACGCCCTGGTCGAACGCGTCAGGCTGGCCGGCGGTGAGGTCGAGATCGACTCGAGTCCCGGGGAGGGTGCCGAGATCCGCTTCGAGCTCCCGACCGTGAGCTCAACGGCCGGCACGGCGCGCCGCTGAGCCGGCGCGATGCCGTCCGACCCCGTTCGTACGATGGGGTGATGGCGGACCGACGCGACAACCTGGCGATGACGATCGACCTTCGACTGGCCGATCTGTGGGCCGAGGTGTTCGAGGCATGCCCGGACGGGATCGACGCCGAGCTGTTGGGGTGGTTCCTGCGCGCGGCCTACGGGCAGGGGTACACCGACGCCCTGCGCGAATCGACGCGGGGCCAGCTGTGCCTGGATCTCGGGTACACCGTGCCCGAATCCGCAGCGTAGGCCTGCCGCCACGGCACCGCGAAACCGGGTGGTAATCTCATCCCGATGAGTGCCAGACCGCGCCTTGTGATCGCGCTCGGAGTCGCCTCGCTGCTGTCGGTGTTCCTGGTCTACACGGCGCTGGCCGGGTCGAGCACGCTTTTGGTGTCGGTCGAGCAGCTGTCGGCGAACCAGGACAACGCGAAGAGCCGCACCGTGCAGCTGACCGGGACGGCGGTGCGCTGCCAGGGCGGCGCCTGCTCGCAGCTCGACGCGCCGTTCGTGTTCACGCTCAAGGACGATGGCTCCGACCACACCCTGCCCGTGCGCTACTCGGGCGGCTCGGTGCCCGATGCGTTCAAGGAGGGGCGGCACGTGATCGTCACCGGCAAGCTGGAGAACGGCATCTTCGTCGCCCAGCCCGACTCGCTGGTCACCAAGTGCCCCAGCAAGTACTCGGGCGGCGGAGGCGGAACCTAGCGCGTCTCGGTCGAGCCCAAACCGGCCGACCCCGTTTGCGCGTATGCAGACCGTCGGGCAGCGGTTCCGCCTCGGCATTGATTGTGGTTGCCCGGCCTGTCAGAGTGCCGCGACCCGCCTTCGACCATCCAAACCGTGTGAGCCAAGGAGAGCTGATGAGCGCCGACGCCAAGACCTTCAAGGGACAGTGTTTCTGCGGTGCCGTGACCATCGAGGTGACCGGCGATGCTGCGGGGGCCGGTTACTGCCATTGCGCCTCCTGCAGGAGCTGGTCGGCGGGTCCGGTCAACGCTTTCACGCTCTGGAGTCCCGATGCGGTCAAGGTGACGCAGGGAGAGGAGCTGATCGGCGAGTACCACAACAACGATCGGAGCTATCGCGAGTGGTGCACACGTTGCGGCGGCCATCTGCTCACGCGGCATCCGCAGTGGAATCTGGTCGATGTCTACGCAGCGACGATTTCCTCGTATCCGTTCACGCCCGGCGTGCATGTCAACTATGAGTCGACCGTGTTGCCGATGAAGGACGGCCTCCCCAAGCTCAAGGACTTTCCCGAGGAGCTCGGCGGCTCCGGTGAGGCGATCGCCGAGTAGTGGAGTTGACGGCGGTTCCCCCGCCGCTTAGCGTTATCCGGCGAAGCGCCTAGCCAGGCGCTCCCCTACGCGCGGGAGTGGACGATGGGGCCGACATGTGCGTCATGCGGGGCCGAGGCCACGGCCGACGCCACCAGGTGCGCGGCCTGCGGAGCGGCACTCGAGTGGCGGGCCGCGGACGGGAGTGAGCCCGGCGGCGCCGACGAGCTGCGCCCCGTGACGGCGCTGTTCGCGGACATCGTGGGCTCCACCGGGCTCGGAGAGCAGCTCAACCCGGATGAGGTGAAGGCGCTGGTCGGCGAGTGCGTGACCCGCATGAGCCAGGTGGTGGAGCGGTTCGGCGGCACGGTGCAGGCATACATGGGCGACGGCATCTGCGCCTACTTCGGTGTGCCCACGGCCCACGAGGACGACGCCGACCGCGCTGCGGAGGCGGCGCTGGAGTTGCTGGCGACGGTCGCCGCCTACGGCCGCGACGTCCGCCAGGCATGGGGGATCGAGGAGTTCGACGTCCGCATCGGCATCAACGGAGGGCTGGCGGCGGTGGGCACGGTGGGGGCGGCCCAGCCTCAGCCGGTCGCCCTCGGGGACATGACCAACGTCGCCGCGCGCTTGCAGGGGTCCGCCGCCCCCGGCACCATCGTCGCCGGAGAGAGCACGGCGCAGCGGCTGATGCCGCGGTTCGTGCTGGAGCAGATCGGCGAGCTGGCGCTCAAGGGGCGGGCGGCGCCGGTGACGGCCTGGCGGGTGCTCCGCCGCAAGACGTCCAGCGTCGACCGGTCGCTGGCGCCCCTGGTCGGCAGGGAGATCGAGGCCGACCGGCTGAGGCATACGGCCGACGACCTGATCGCCGGTCGGGGGCAGTCGCTGCTGCTGGTCGGAGACGCCGGGATCGGTAAGTCGCGGTTGCTGGCGGAGCTTCACGACCGCGCCGGCGACGGCGTCACCTGGCTGGAGGGCGACTGCCGGTCGTACGGGGCAGCCGGGCTGTACTGGCCGTTCGTCCAGATGATGCGGGCATGGCTGGGCGTCGAGCCGGCCGACCGCGAGATCGTGGTGCGGATGAGAATGCGGGCCAGGCTCCCTGCCCTGTACGACGACCCGCCCGCTGACCCGCTGTTCTTCCTCGGCCACCTGCTCTCCGTCCAGCCGGATGCGGAGGACCGGGAGCGGATTCGCGACACGTCGGCCGACGACCTGTCGGCGGGGATCCGGGCGGCCTTCTGTGAGTGGATCATGCGCCTCGCCGTCCGCGCCCCGGTGGCGGTGGCAATCGAGGGCCTCCACGAGGCGGATGCGTCGACCTGCCAGATGCTGGAGGACCTGCTCGACCTGACCGATCGGGCTCCCGTGCTCGTGGTGATGACGTCGCGGCCGGAGCGGGACACGGTTGCCTGGCGGTTCCGCGCCCACGCGTTGACCCAGTTCGCCCACAGGTTCGAGGAGATCACCCTGGAGCCGATCGCCCCGGAGGCCGCCGCCCAGCTGCTCGACGTGATCGCACCCGGCGTGCTCGACCCGGCCAGCCGGCACGAGCTGGTCAGTCGGGCCGAGGGCAACCCGCTGTACCTCGAGGAGATGGCTCATGCGCTGGAGCACAAGGAGTTCCGTCCGCACGCCTGGACGGTCACCGCGGGCACGGCCGCGCCGCTGCCGCCGACGCTGGACACGCTGCTGATCGCCCGCTTCGACCGCCTCGACGCCGACGCTCGGGCGCTCGGGCAGACCGCCGCCGTGATCGGCCGCGAGTTCCCGGCCCGGGTGCTGGAGCGGGTCGCCGGGTCGCAGCGGTACCAGGCCGGGTTGCCCGGGCTGCTGCGGTCGGGCGTGATCCGGGAGGCCCGCCGCTACCCGGAGCTGGAGTACAGCTTCCGTCACGGGTTGCTGCAGGAGGCGGCTCGCGGCACGCTGACTCAGGCCCGCCGCGCCGATCTGTGCGGCCGGCTGGCGGAGGTGTTCGAGGAGCTGTTCGCGGACTCGCTCGACGAACGCCTGGAGATGCTCGCCCATTACCACGCCCAGAGCGGAAACCTGCCGCGGGCGCTGGAGTACCTCGAGCGGGCGGGCGACCGGGCGGCCGACTGGGGGCAGCCGGACCTGGCGGCCACCCTCTGGCGGCGGGCCCTGCGGGTTGCCAGGGCGCTCGGAAACGACACAGCCGTGGCCGCGTTGATCGAGCGGCTGGGCGACGGGGAGCTTCCGGACCAGCTCGATGCCGCCGACCTGGCGGAGCCACCGGCAGAGCCGGCACCGGCCCGGATCGGCCCCTACCTGCTGGAGGGGCCGCTTCCCCCGCTGGCCACGACGGTGCGGGCCTCGGCACCCGACGAGGGCCCGGTGGCGCTGCGGTTGGTCGGCCGGTCGGAAGACGACGACGGGGAGTGGCAGCGGCTCCGAGAGGCGGCGGCCGCCGCCGCCCGGGTCGACGACAGCCACCTGGTGCCCGGCCTGGCGGCGGGCGAAGCCGATGGCTGGCGGTACCTGGCGATGGTCTGGTGCGACGGCGGGTCGCTGGCCGATCGGCTGGCCGGCGGTGCCGGCCTATCCGTCGAGCACACGGTGCAGACCATGGTGCGGGCGGCACTGGGTCTCGACGCGCTTCACCGGGCCGGCCTGGTGCACGGCGGCGTGCGGCCGCAGTCCGTGCTGTTCGACGGCGAGGGCAGGGCGCGGCTGGCGCCCGTCTCCACCTCGCCGCCGGGTGCGGCCTTCCCCGGCCGCGCTCCCGAAGTGGCCGCCGGCGGCGAGGTCACGCCGGTCGCGGAGATCTACGAGCTGGCTTCGGTTGCAGCGGCCTGCCTGGACGCAGCCGGTCAGCCGGCGCCGGCTGACCTGCTGTGGTCGGTGGAGCAGGCCCGGGTGGCGGATCCTGCCCGCCGTCCCGGCACCGCGGCGATGTTCGCCCAGATGCTGCGGATGGCGGTCCGCACCCCGGCCCCTCACTGAGAGGCCACTGCACCCTTGCCGATGATGCTCCTGGTACCCCGGGTACCGCTCCAGAACTTCCACCATGAGAGCAGCTCGCCGGGCAGCTGGGTGTGCTGGCGGGCGACGCCGAGGATGTCGCGGTGGTCGGGCTGGGGAGGGACGCCCTTGGTGTTCGTCCGCTCGTGCGTCCAGACCAGCACGGAGTCGCCGTTCAGGTCGACATAGCAGGCGACGTGGCCACCGACCGAGCCGGTCGGATGCAGCCACACGCGCTCGCCGCGCCATTTTCTCGCCTTGCAGCCGTTCGAGTCGGGCTCGATGCCCTGCGCCGCCAGGATCGGCCGGTACGCCGCCTCGAGGGTCGCGGTGTCGGGGAAGAGCGAGATCTGGTACGTCAGCCCGGCAGGCGTGGCGGCGGTGCAGTCGAGGGTGGCGATCGCGCTGGTGGGAACCGGGCCGCTGTTGCAGTGCGAGAACAGCGCGGCCGGCATCACCAGTTTCAGATCGCTCGGTTTCACGGTCGTCCCCAACCCCGAGGACTCGCCGCCCGCCTGGGCTCCTCCGCTGTCCGGGGCGCCACCGGTGCTTGTGGACGGGGTGGAGCCGGCCGGTGCCGCGGACGGGCTGCTGTCGTCGCCGCTGAGCAGCAGCACCCCGATCACGGCCAGGGCGGCGATCAGGGCGGCCGCCAGCGCCGGAACCAGCAGCGGGCGCCGCCTGCGGGGCGGCGTCGGCGGCGCGTCCGGGCCGTCCCCGGCCGGCGGTCGCCCGCTGCCGGCGGGCTCGGGCGGCGCGGCGCTGACCACGTCGGAGCGTTCCCCCGTCTCCTGAGGTCGCGGGGGTGGGGGCTCAGCAGGCGGCGGAGCGGCCGCGGAGCCGGCCACGGCCGCCGCCAGCACGCCGGGGATGTCGGCGGCGTTGCTGTAGCGGTCCTCGGGGCGTTTGGCCATGGCGGTGGCGGTGATCTCGTCGACCACCGGCGGCAGGTCGGGACGCACGTCGGTGACCCGCGGCACCTGATCACGGACGTGTGCGAACAGCACGGCCACGTCGGCATCGTGCGGGTAGGGCACGGATCCGGTGAGGCACTCGTAGAGGACGCAGCCCAGCGAGTAGATGTCGGCCCGGTGGTCGACGTCCCGCGCCTCCACCTGCTCCGGCGCGACGTAGTCGACCGTCCCCAGGAACTGGCCGGTATTGGTCAGCCCCGACCGCGAGATCATGTGCTTCATCAGGCCGAAGTCGGCCAGGTAGGCGTGGTCGAGCACCTCGCGCTCGCCGCCCGCCCGTTCGGTGAGGATGTTCGCCGGCTTGATGTCGCGGTGGATCAGGCCGCGCTGGTGGGCGACGGCCAGACCGCGGGCGACCTGGGAGATGATGGCGGCGGCCCGTGGCAGCGGCAGCGGGCCCTGCTCGCGGATCAGCGTCTTCAGGTCGCATCCCTCGACGTAGCGCATGGCGATGTACAGCAGTCCGTCCTGCTCGCCGGCGTCGTAGATGGGGATGATGTTCGGGTGGTTGATCGACGCCGCCAGCCGGGACTCGCGGACGAACCGCTCGCGGAATGCGTCGTCCTCGGACAGGTCGGCGCTCAGCACCTTGAGCGCGACCTCGTTGCCGAGCCGCATGTTCTCCGCCCGGTAGACAACGCTCATCCCGCCGCGGCCAAGCACGCCCTCGATGCGGTAGGAGGCAAACTGCGATCCGACCCGCGGCATCTGGCCGATGCCAATGGCACCGCCGGGGCCGCCCAGATTCGGCGTGTCACCTCGATGGTCGCTCATCCGATCCTTTCCGCTCCACAGGCAGTCGCGCGAAGCCCAAGCGACCGGGCGCGAGCCCAGCACAACGCCGTCGCCCCCCGCCCAGAGGCAGTGGCCTGCGAGCATACGCCGGGGCGATCGGAAGTGTCAACGGTCACGCTTACCGGCATCGCCCGCGATGGGCGGTCACGGCCGCCGCCCCGGCCCTGACGTGGCCGCTACAGTTTGCTCGATCGTGGCCACGCTCTTCATCTCAGCCGGCGGCGAGGCGTAGTAGTGGCTGTCTTCGGCACCGCTGCGCTGATCGTCACCTTCGCCTTGGCCGTGTACGCCACCGGTGCCGCGCTGCTGGCGGCTCGCCGCCGCGATCGCCGGCTGATGCAGAGCGCCGCCAACGCGCTGATGGCCGGCTTCGCCACCACGCTGGCCGCCACCGTCTGCCTGCTGATCGCGCTGGCCCGCCACGACTTCTCGATCCAGACCGTCGCCACCACCACCAGCCGCGAGCTGCCGCTCCAGTACCGGTTGTCGGCGCTATGGGCCAGCCAGGAGGGATCCCTGCTGCTGTGGCTGACGGTGCTGACCGGCGCCGCGTCGCTGGTGATGCTGCAGAACCGCCGCCGGAACCGCGAGCTGATGCCGTGGGTCGCCGCGGTGCTGGGCGGGATCATCGTCTTCTTCTCGGGGATGGTGGCGTTCGTGTCGCCGCCGTTCCAGCAGGTGTCCGGAGCAGCCCCGGCCAACGGCTCGGGGCTCGACCCGGCGCTGCAGAACCCCTACATGGTGGCTCACCCGCCGATGCTCTACCTGGGCTACGTCAGCGTCGCCGTGCCGTTCGCCTTCGCGATGGCGGCGCTGATCGCCGGCCGCACCGACTCTCGGTGGCTGGTGGCCGTTAGGCGCTGGACGCTGTTCGCGTGGATGTGCCTGGGGGTGGGGATGCTGCTGGGCGCGCACTGGGCATACGTCGAGATCGGCTGGGGCGGCTACTGGGCCTGGGATCCGGTGGAGAACGCGGCGCTGATGCCGTGGCTGGCCGCCACCGCCTTCCTCCACTCGGTGATGGTTCAGGAGAAGAAAGGCATGCTGAAGGTGTGGAACATGGTGCTGGTGACGGCCACCTTCGCGCTGGCGCTGTTCGGCACGTTCCTCACCCGCAGCGGCATCGTGGGATCGATCCACGCCTTCGTGCAGTCCGGCGTCGGCGTCTACCTGCTGACGTTCATCGCAGTGGTGCTGGCGGTGGCAACGGCGCTGATCGTCTGGCGGCTGCCGATGCTGCGCAGCGAGCACCGGTTGGAGTCCGTGGTGTCGCGTGAGGCGACGTTCCTGTTCAACAACCTGCTGTTGCTGGCGTTTGCCTTCGCCATCCTGTGGGGCGTGATCTTCCCGGTGCTGTCGGAGGCCGTGCGCGGCGTCCAGTCGACGGTATCCACGCCGTACTACAACTTCTTCCTGGTCGCGTTCGGGCTGCCGCTGCTGATCCTGACCGGAATCGGGCCGCTGGTGGCCTGGCGAAAGGCGTCGGTCAACAGCCTGGCCCGGACCTTCCGTTGGCCGGCCATGTCAGCCCTGGCGGCCGGCGGGCTGATGGCGCTGGCAGGGCTGGGCTCGAGCGCCGCCGGCCTGACCGCCTTCTCGCTGTGCGTGTTCGTGACCATCACCATCGGCCTCGAGTTCGCCCGCGGCATGTCCGCGCGGCGGGCGGTCGCCGGCACCTCCTGGTCACGCTCGCTGGTCGACCTGGTCGGCCGCAACAGGCGCCGGTACGGAGGCTACGTCGTGCATCTGGCGATCGTCATCCTGGTGGTCGGCGTGACCGCGTCCAGCGCCTACTCGACCAGCACGCAGGCAACACTGGCGCCCGGGCAGTCGATGAACCTGGCCGGCTACACCCTCACCTACGACGGGCTGTCGCGCAGCCGCGACAGCAACTCGGTGACCACCTCGGCGGTGCTCAAGGTCAGCCGCGGCGGCCAGACGGTCGGCTCGCTGTCGCCGGGGCAGCGGATCTACCCGATCGAGCAGCGGTCGACCAACGAGGTAGACATTCGCCGCAGCATGCTGACCGGGACCGACCTCTACACCATCCTCCAGGGGGTGTCCCAGCAGGACGGCCGCACGGTGACGGTCAAGGCGCTGGTGAATCCCGCGGTGGGTCTGATCTGGGTCGCCGGCCTGGTGTTCCTGATCGGCGCCCTGATCACGATCTGGCCCGACCCGCGCGAGGCTCGTCAGCTCGCCCGCCGCTACGCCGCGGCGCTTGCCCGCGAGGCGTGAGCAATGCCGCCATCGCGGTCGGCGTCGCGCTGCTGGTGGCGGTTGCGGTGGCCGCTGTCGCCTGGCCTTTCGTCAGCCCGGTCCGAGGTGTGCCCGAGCCGGTGCTGAGCGAGCGCGACCGGCACCGGATCGAGCTCCTGGAGCGCCGCGACGCGGCGTACTCCGGCCTTCGCGACCTCGAGCACGACCACCGTACCGGCAAAGTGTCGGACGACGACTACGAGGCCGAGCGGCGGCGGCTTCGAGGCGAGGCCGCGGGGGTACTGCGAGACCTCGATGCTCTAGACTCGACCACGGGCGATCGCCCCGATCCGCCGAGGGAGGTTTGATGGGTCTCTGGTCACGCTTCACCATGCTCTTCAAGACAAAGGCGAGCAAGGCTTTGGACAGGGCCGAAAACCCCGCCGACACGCTCGATTACAGCTACACCAAGCAGCTCGAGCTACTGCAGAAGGTCAAGCGCGGCGTGGCGGAAGTGGTGACGGCCAAGAAGCGCCTGCAGATGCAGACCGACAGGCTCGAGCAGAGCGTCGTCAAGCTCGACTCCCAGGCCCGCCAGGCGCTGTCCGGCGGACGCGAGGACCTGGCCCGGATGGCGCTCGAGCGCAAGGTGCTGATCCAGAGCCAGCTCCAGGATCTCGACCAGCAGATCGCCGGGTTGGAGGCGCAGCAGGCGACGCTCGTCCAGCAGGAGCGGACGCTGGCGGCCAAGGTCGACGCCTTCCGCACGCAGAAGGAGGTGATCAAGGCCCAGTACTCCGCTGCGGAGGCCCAGGTCAAGATCGGCGAGGCGACCACCGGGCTGTCGGGCGAGCTGTCCGATGTGGGCATGGCGGTGCAGCGGGCACACGACAAGACCGAGCAGATGCGGGCGCGGGCGGCCGCGGTCGAAGAACTGGTGGAGACCGGCGCCCTTGACGACCTGTCGGCACCGGGGACGTCGGAGCTCGACAGGCAGATAGCAGCCATGTCCGCAGACAGCCAGATCGAGAGTGAGATGGCCCGGCTGCGGGCAGAGATAGCGGCACCCACGCCGGCGCCCGAGCTGACCGAGGGCGCCGAGGACGCGGCGACGCCGCTGTCCCAGGCGCAGCCCGCCGACGAGGAACGGCCGGGAGGCTGACCTCCGCGGCTGCGGGAACCGGAAAGGAGATACCGTGGACGAGGAATACCTGCAGTGGCACACGGGCCTTCGCTTCGAGCGCCCCGAGGTAAAGTACCGCCCGTTCGTTGAGAGCAACATCACCGGCGAGCGGCGTTATGCGACCGAGCTGTACGACCACCGCGCTGACGCGGCGGTGGCGGCCAGCGAGTTCCTGGACGCGCTCCGCGAAGGCCGGGCGTCGCACATCGCACACGACGATCTACCGCACCAGGACGCCGATCACGAGGCGCTTGCCTGAGAGGTTGATGGCGAACACCTGTTCGCTATGATGCGGTGATGGCACCGCAGCTTCGCTGGCGAACGGCGCACGACGATCCCCAGCTCCCGTTGTTCGCAGCGGAGCACCGGGAGCTGCCCCAGGTCGAATACCTGCCGGTCAATGCTCGGCGGATCATCAACGCCGTGCCGGCCAGGTCGCGGATGCCCTTCCGGCACACGATCAATGCCTACCGGGGGTGCCGG
>Ga0070684_100000301_pt1 | contig 34312 bp, 32 predicted proteins | sample KBSC723LmetaG_FD_65653 | JGI IMG/M metagenome (GOLD analysis project Ga0070684, IMG submission 65653) | Corn rhizosphere microbial communities from Kellogg Biological Station, Michigan, USA - KBS C7.2-3L metaG | ecosystem: Host-associated > Plants > Roots > Rhizosphere ...
GCCCGCAGATTAAGCCAGATTCGAGCTGCCGGCTGCAAGCGAAAGAGCGCGGTTAGGCGCGCACCACTGTCACGGGCAGCGCCGGTTTGACGTTCGCGAACGCGCGTGCGGCCGCGCCAATTGCCGGCGCCACGCAGACGATCGGCGTTTCGCCGGCTCCGGCTGATGGCAGGTCCTTCCGATCAAGCAGCACGATCTCGATCGGGGGAACGTCCTTGAATCGCGGCACGCGATACTCCGACATCGAACCGTTGAGGATGTCGGTGTTCTCGAACTTGATCGCCTCGAACAGCGCGCCGCCAAGCCCCTGGACGACCGAGCCCTCGACCTGATTGCGCAGTCCGTCCGGATTCACGATGGCGCCGCACTCGAAGGCAGCCACAAGGCGCTCTATGCGAAACCCGCTCGCGTCTGGCGACAGCTCGGCCGCTGTCGCAATGTAGCCGCCCTTCTCCGTGCCGCACGCGATACCGAGCGAACGTCCCGACGCTGATGGTTTCGGCCAGCCGATTCGTTCGGCAACCGCTTTCAGAACGGCGGCCACACGTTCGTCTTTCAAGTGCTGCAGCCGGAGTTCTACCGGATCGATCTTGAGAGCACGCGCGATCGCATCCATGTGCATCTCGCGCGCGTAGTGGTTGGCGGTTGCGGCGAGCCCCCGATACGAGCCCTGACGCAGCGGGGAATCGGATTGATGAAACTGAATCCGCTGGTTCGGAATGTCGTATGGGGTGCGAATTCCGGCGTTGCCGGAATTCCAGTTGTCGAATTCCCACGACACGATGCGGTTGCGCGCATCGACAGCCGCCTTGACGTCGATCACACCGGCAGGACGGAAATAGGCCCACGTGAACTCTTCACCGCGGGTCCATACCAGCTTCACAGGTTTGCCGGCGGCCTTCGCGAGACGTGCCGCTTCGACCGCCACTTCGCCGGTGTGCTTGCCGCCATAGCCCGAGCCCATGTCCGGAACGATCACGCGGATCCGGTCCTCTGAAATGTGGAACGCTTCCGCAAGTTCCGAGCGCACCCCGAACGGGCGCTGCGTACCCGTCCACACGGTGAGTTTGCCGTCCGTCCACTCCGCGACCGCCGCACGCGGCTCGAGCGGGACGTGCGCGATATATGGAATCAGATAGGTCTCGGAAAACGAACGCGTGCCGACGGATGCACTGCCGGTGACGTCGCCAGACGTGAACGCGCCGCCGCGGCCGCCTTCGCCGGTCTTTTTCAGGTGCTCGTAGACCGTTTCGGACGTCGGGCGTCCGGTGAGAGGCTGCCACGTTGCCACAATCAGGACGGCCGCTTTGCGCGCGACGCGCTCGTTCGGCGCGACCACGCCGACAAAATCCCCGTCACGGACAATGGTGACGCCCGGAACCGCCTCCGCTCGCGATATGTCGAGTCCCTTGAGCGTCGCGCCTGGCGCTTCCGACCGCACCATACGCCCGACGAGCATGCCGGGCCTGTTGACGTCCGACGCGTACTGATGCGCGCCGGTCACGAAGCTGCGCCCATCCAGTTTCTTCTCTGGCTTGCCTCGCACTTTCCATTTGTCTGCCGGCGTCACTGGCGGCTCACCCGAGATCGTGCCGGTCAGCTGTCGGCCTTTCGTCAGGTCCCCATAGGCCAGCGACTTGCCAGATGCAGAGACGACTCGCCCGTTCTCGGCAGTCAAGGTTGCACGATCGACCGCAAGCGATGACGCCGCCGCATCGATCAACATCTCGCGAGCCACGGCGGCGGCACGCGCGAGCTGCCGCCCCATCCGCGGCGTCGACATCGAACCGAACGTCCCGGCATCGAACGGCACGAGATCGGTGTCGGCCATGACCATTGCGATCGATGCCAACGGCACACGCAGTTCCTCGGCAACGGTTTGCGCGAGCGAGGTGCGGATGTTCTGACCTATTTCAACCTTGCCGGTATAAACCGTCACGCGGCCGCGTTCGTCAATGTGCAGCCACGCGGCGAGATCGGCCTGCTCTCCGCGACCCTGAGCGCCGCGACCCGATTCCTGCGCCGCGAGACGCGGAAGCGTGGCGACCACGACCAGGCCGCTGCCAAACACGCGCATGAAGTCGCGACGGTCCAGGTCGAACGAGTAGCGCCGCGGCTCCTTGAGCTCGTACCGCTCGGGTTCAAAGTCCGGCAGGTCTTCGCGACTCATCGCTGACCTCCTGCGGAGGACGTCGACTTCATCCGCTGCGCGGCGAGCTGAATCGCCTTCACGATTCGCGGAAACGTGCCGCAACGGCAGATGTTGCGATCCATGATGGTGGCGATGTCACGTTCGCTCGGCGACGGCTTGATGCTGAGCAGGCTCGTGGCGGCGATTACCATGCCGGGTGTGCAGTACCCGCACTGAAACGCCTCGACCTCGAGAAACGCTTCCTGGACCGGATGAAGCGTTCCGGCTGGCGCGAGTCCCTCAATCGTGGTGATGCGCTTGCCGTCGAGAGTCTCGAGCCGTGTCACGCACGATCGCGTGGCCACGCCGTCGACAAGCACGGTGCACGCACCGCACTGACCTTCGCCGCATCCATACTTCGAGCCGGTAAGCCCCAGCTCATACCGGAGCACGGTGAGAAGATTGTCGCCCGGCGTGCCGTCAATCGAATGCGTCTGACCGTTCACCTGAAGAGTGAAAGTCGCCATCTTGTTAGCATAGCGCCGTCCCCTCGTAGGTAGCGAACGTCGCAGCTCGGGCGTTGACGCCGCGGAGGAGACAGAGAAAACGGGACGAAACTCCCATGAAGACGCGCGATCTCGAAAGGATCGGAATCCCGGCCGGACCATGCGCCGAAACCGCGAAGCGCATTCTCCAGCTGGCGAAGACGGCGAAACGCAGCATGAAGACCGTGCAGGACGATCTCGCGCGCGTCGCCGACTCCCCCGCCAGCTTCGTCGACGACGAGGTCTACGGAGGACTGGCGCAGCAGCTCGTGGATCACGCCAGCGCCCAGACGACATTCCATCCGCGGGCGAGCGATGCGCCGTACAAGACTTGGGGGGACAACCTCGAAGCGGACGCAGTGCGCCAGCTGAGAAACGCGTGCAAGCTGCCGGTCGCGGTCTCGGCCGCGCTGATGCCGGATGCGCATGTCGGCTACGGCCTGCCGATTGGCGGTGTGCTCGCGACTGACGAAGCCGTCATCCCGTACGCGGTCGGTGTCGATATCGCCTGCCGCATGAAGATGACCGTGTTGGATCTGCCAATCACGGCGCTGAGCGACGACACGTCGCGGTTGGGTCAGGTGCTCGAGCGCGAGACGCGGTTCGGGATTGGCGCGGCGTTTCGTTCTCCGCGTCAGCATGACGTGATGGACCGCGACTGGCGCGTGACACCACTGACATCGCGGCTGAAGGATCGCGCGTGGACGCAGCTCGGCACGAGCGGCAGCGGCAATCATTTCGTGGAGTTTGGCGAGCTTACCGTCCTCGAGGCGGCGACGGGCTTGACGCCAGGGACGTATCTGGCACTCCTCAGCCACTCCGGAAGCCGCGGGACGGGAGCGGAGATCGCACAGCACTACAGCCGTCTCGCACGCGATCTCCATCCGGAGCTTCCCAGGGAGCTTTCGCATCTCGCATGGCTCGATCTGTCGAGCGAACCCGGCCAGCAGTACTGGGCGGCGATGGAGTTGATGGGACGCTATGCCGCTGCGAATCACGAGCTGATTCACCGGTTCATCGCGAAGGCGCTTGGCGTCGAGGTGCTGCTCGATATCGAGAACCATCACAACTACGCGTGGAGGGAGCGCCATCGGCGTCCCGACGGCTCCGAAGCCGAGCTCATCGTCCATCGCAAAGGCGCGACGCCGGCCGGCGCAGGTGTGCTTGGCATCATTCCAGGCTCAATGGGAACGCCCGGCTATGTGGTGCGGGGAAAGGGTGTCGCGAGCTCGCTGAACTCCGCCTCGCATGGAGCAGGACGACGAATGAGCCGGACAAAGGCGAAGGAGACGTTCACGTGGGACGTGGCGCAGCGGTTCCTGCGCGAACGCGGCGTCACGCTCTTGTCGGCGGGGCTCGACGAAGTGCCAATGGCCTACAAGGACATCGACGAGGTGATGGCGGCACAGCAGGATCTGGTCGAGCCATTAGCACGCTTCGAGCCGCGACTGGTCAAGATGGCGCCCGGCAGTGAGCCTGCGGAAGATTGACGACTCCAGTCTGCGCGTAGTCTTTCAGTAGACTCTGCAGTCTGGCGTTGCGCACAGCCTAATCTTCGCGTATCACGATCAGCGGATCGACGCGCATGGCGCGTCGGGTCGGCGCATAGCTTGCGATCAACGTCACGATGGCGACCGCGATCGCGACGCCCGCGTAGGTGACGGGATCGGTCGGGCTCACACCGTGCAGCTCGCTTTGCAGCCAGCGGCCAACCAGCATGGCGCCGCCGATGCCGATCGCGATGCCGCCGAAGCAGAGGATAGCGGCTTCCTTGATCACGAGCCAGAAGACGTCGCGCGGCTGCGCGCCGAGCGCGAGCCGGACGCCGAAGTCACGAGTGCGCCTCGACACGAGAAACGACAGCACGCCGTAGACGCCGATACATCCGAGGCTGACCCCGAGCAAGGCCATTGCGGCAAGCAGCGATGTGGTTGCAGACGGCGCGGCCATCGCGTCGCTCCGCAGCGACTCCATGCTCGTGATGGCGCCCAGCGCGATCTCGCCGCCGGATTCGCGGGCGGCATTGCGGATCATAGCCGCCACGCTGTTCGCGTCGATGGGCGTGCGCAGGACCAGCGTCATGTCGACGGGGATGCGGCCGTCTTCCATCGTGCCCGTGAGGCTGTGCGGAACGTACACCACACCGGCGATGAACTCCGGAACGCTGCGGCTCAAATCGTAGCCACGCACGTCAGAGGCGACGCCAACGACCTCGCGCCACGCTCTCTCGCCGACGAACCGGACGTGCTGTCCAACCGGGTTTTCGCCGGGCCAGAAGCGCTCCGCGGTGGTGGCGGTGACGATGGCGACGGGCGCACCGTCGAGATCGCGTCGCGCGAACGCACGGCCCGAGTCGATTCGAATGTTCAACACGCTGAAATAGTCAGGCGTCACGACGTTGAGCCAGAACAGGGGCGCGGCGTTCGGTGATGTCGGTGTGAAGCCTTCGAGCTCGAACGATCGCTTCGCGATGGCGCCGGTCAGCGGAAGCGTGTTGACGAGCGCCGCGCCTTGGACCCCGGCGGCGCTGCGGATGCGTTCCTCGAAGGCGCGGTAGAACGCAACGCATCGCTCGGGCGCGCCGCAGACCGCCATGGTCGGCGAGATGCGGGCAACCGTGACCCCGCCCGTACGGAATCCCGTATCGATTGTGGACAGCGTCCACAGGCTTCGCGCCAGTAAACCTGCGGTGATCACGAGCAGTACGGCGCACGCGATCTGCGCGACGGTCAGGACGACGCGGAGCGACACCGCCACGCTGCGCCCGCCGCCGCGGCCGCCTGCCTCGATCGACGACCGCACACGCAGCCGCAGCGCGTGCAGCACAGGCGCCACTCCGGAGACGCAGCCGGCGGCGATCGACAGTGCCGCGGTGAACGCGAGTACGCGCCAGTTCAGCTGCGCCTCGTGCAGCCGCGGCGTGTCGGCCGGCAGGACGCGCTTTAGCATCGCCAGCGCCTGAGTGCCGAAGACGACACCGACAACGGCGCCAGCCGCCGCCAGGGTCAGGCACTCGGTGAGCAACTGGCGCGCGATGCGCGCCGGCGACGCGCCGATCGCCGTGCGGACCGCAATCTCTCGCTCGCGCGTCGCCGCGCGCGACAATGACAGATTCGCAACGTTGGCGCACGCGATCGCCAGGATCAAGCCGACGCTCGCGATCAGAATCATGAGCCGGGAGCGCACACTGCCGACCACGGCTTCCTGGAGCGGAACCACCGCAAGGTCCTGGTTCCACGTGGGCGGCATGCGCCACGGAAACAGCTGTACGACGCGCGGTTGAAACAGCTTCAATTCGCCCAACGCCTGCGCACGCGTGGCGCCCGGGCGGAGCCTGCCGATCGCCGGCATGAAGTCGCCCGCCCAGTAGCGCGGCGCGTTCGTCGGATCGAGTCCAAGCGGAACCCAGACCTCCGTGCGCGACGAAGGAAACGTGAAGCCGGGCGGCATCACGCCGATTACCTCGTGCGCGATCCCGTCAATCGCCACTGATCGCCCAACGATGGCCGGATCGCCGCGGAACTCGGCGGACCACAGCGCGTGACTGAGAACGATGACCCGGTCGCGCGGCGATCCGTCCTCGCCCGCGCGCGGCCATCGGCCCAGCGCAGGCGGCACGCCGAGAATCGAGAACAGCTCGGCGGACACGCGCGCGCCCGACACGCTGATCGGGTCTCCTCCGCTTTGCATCGTGAATCGATGGCCTTCGGCGTAGACCGCGACGTCCATCGATCGGATGTCGTCGCGCAGCGCGGCAAAGGCGCCGTTGGGGTAGGTGGCGTTGATGCCGATGAGACGCTCGGGATCGGGATACGGAAGACGGCTCAGGAGAATGCCGTCGACGAGGCTGAACACCGCCGTATTCGCGCCGATGCCCAGCGCAAGAGTGAGGATGGTGGTCGCCGCGAATCCGCGATTGCGGCGCAGTGTGCGGGCGGCGTAGCGAAGGTCCTGCAGCAACGCGTCGACGAAGTCCATGTGCCTCGTCTCCCGGCATCGCTCCTTGGCCAGATCGACGTGACCGAAACGATCGCGGACGATTCGTTCCGCTTCGGCCGGCTCGAGGCCCCTGGCGACCAGCTCTTCGATCTGCGACTCGAGGTGATCGTGGATCTCGTCATCCAGATCGCGCTCGACCCGACCGCGGCGGACGAGCGATCGCCAACGCAGCGGAAGCGTGGAGATCCAGCGTTCGATTCGCACGGTGCGCTTCCCGGTGCTAGGCGCGGAGGTTCACCACGCGAGTGATCGCGCCGGCAAGCCGCGACCACTGCTGCGTCTCTTTTTCCAGCTGCCGACGGCCCAGGCGGCTCAGCGTGTAGAACTTCGCGCGGCGGTTGTTCTCGGTGGTCCGCCAGGTGGCGACGATCCAGCCCTCCTGCTCGAGCTTGTGCAGCGCGGGATAGAGCGAGCCGTCGCTGACGCGCAGCTCGTCGTCCGACACCTGGGCGAGCCGCCGGCTGATCGCATGGCCGTTCATCGGCTCGAGCGCAAGAATCTTCAACAGCAGCAAATCGAGGGTGCCTTGCACGAGATCCGGAGGTCTGCTCATCTCTGTCCTCGGTTACCGAGCTGAGTATAGCCAGACTCCGCTCGGTAAGCAAGGGGAGTGGGCGCATCCGACTTTCCGCTCTCACGCACTCGGAACGAAGTGACCCACGAGCGTGACGATCAGTGAGGTGTGTTGCGTCGCGTTGCCCGTAAAGATCCGCGCCGTCGGAGTCGTCCCGGCATCAAAATAGAGAGTGACCTGCGATGCAAGGTACCCGATGTTCACATCCGATTTCGGAACAAAAAACGAGACGCCATTCCCCTCGAGGACCAGCTGATTGGCGGCAGGGCCGAGCTGCGCAGAAACACTCGTAATCACGAGGCGTTTGCCTGCAGGCACCGTCGGAAAACTGAGAATGCATTGGCCACCCGGGCAAGTCGTCGAATCAGCAATACTGGCCATGGCCTGATACGGATCCACAGTGACACTCATGTTGTACCTCCTCCGGCGATGGCGCACCGCTGTCACCTATGACGTCAAGGCATACGGCGCTGACAGCTCTAACGGATTAGCCGAGAAATCCGTACAGACTCCGGTGCGTCTGCGCTCACTCTTTCAGCAAGTTCTTCAGTCTGGATTTGCGGATCGTCTCCGCAGGGCTGTTCACGCTGCTATTGATCCACCGTTGCACCTGCTGAACGGAGACCGTGTGCGACGTTGAAGGTTCCCGGACGTCGATGTGCAGTTTCGATCCTGGGCCGAGTCCTTCGACCCAACCATCTGCTTTCAAGCGCGCGAGGCCGAGACCCGCTGCTTCAAACAGCGTTTCAGCTTCCACGTCGACGCTGTGGCTGATGCCGGTGGCACTGGTGAAACTCACGGAACATAGACGACGCGCCACGAACAAAAGGTAGCATATTCGCCTTATCTTCGCCTACGATGGATTGTCTATCTGGGAGTCGCGTCATGACGAAAAGACCTGAACACTCGGAAGCAGCGGAGTACTACTTCACCTACATCGACAAAGTCCCCCACGGTCATATCTGTCGGATCCTGCAGTCGCAGTCTGTCGACATCCTGCCACTGCTCGAGGGTTTGTCGGAGTCTCAGTCCGACTATCGGTACGCGGCCGACAAGTGGAGCATCCGGGAAGTGCTCGCACATCTAAATGACTGCGAGCGGCTGTTCGTGTTTCGGGCCTTCTGGTTCGCCCGTGGATTCAATAGTCCGCTGCCAAGCTTCGACCAGAACGTTGCGATGCTGGCAGCCGGCGCGTCTCAAAGATCGTGGGCCGATCACCTCGCCGAGTTCCGCGCGGTTCGCGCCGCGTCAGTGGCATTCTTTAATGGTCTGCCGGACGAAGCCTGGGACAAACGAGGCACCGCCAGCGACAATCCATTCAGCGTTCGCGCGCTTGCCTACATAACAGCAGGCCACGTCGCGCACCATGTCGCGATACTGAAGGAACGTTATCTGTCGAGCGCTTCTGGCGCACACGAGTAACGACCGGTTGACCTGATCACGGTCGTAACGCGACGATGGGATCCATCTGGCTCGCACGCCACGCGGGGCGAGCGGCGGCAACGAGCGCCGCGGCAGCAAACATGGCGACGACGACGCCCAACGCGGCCGTCTGGTTTGCGTCCACCATGACCACCGACGACAACCAGCGGCCGGCGTAGATTGACGCGAGCACGCCGGGTACCGCGCCGGCGATCACTGTCCGGAATGTGTCGAACAGCACCAGACGCACAACCGCGGATGGCGGCTGGCCCAACGCGAGGCGCACGCCAATCTCGCGGCTCCGCTGCGTGACCGTGTACGAAACCACACCGTGCAGACCGATGATGGCGAGCAGGAGGGCCAGCGCCGCGAGCGTTCCGGTCACGATCGCGCGAAACCGCTCGGGGGCAGCGCTCTCGGCCAGACGCGACCCCATCGTCTGCGCGTCGGTCAACGCGACGTCTCGGCTTATCGACGTGACTCGCTCCTGCAACTCCGCGAGAACGGCGGCAGCAGGACGGTTCGTTCTGAGCAGCAGCCAGGTGTTGTCGCGGACCACCTGCTGTCGTGGCACATAGACGTCGGCGTCGAACGCGTCGCTCAGCGCTGCATGCCGGATGTCGCCGGTCACGCCGACGATCTCCCACAAATCGTTGTTCCACTCGATGCGGCGGCCGATTGCGTTCTGGCCCGGAAACGCGGTGTTGGCAAATGTCTGGCTCACGAGGATCACCGGCTGCGCACCGCCTCGATCGGTGGCCGACAGGCCACGGCCGCGGACAAGCGGAATCTGCATCACATCGAGGTACTCCGGACTCACCATGAAGAAGTGCGCCATCGGGACGCGCGGCGGCGCATCGGATGTACCAGCGCGGCGGTACCCGTCTCCCCACGAACCTGGCGCAAACGGGATGAACATCGCGTGCGCGGCGCGGGTCACCCCCGGGATTGATCCGGCGGCATCACGCAACTGGTCCTGGAACGCTGCGACTCGTGCGGCATCGGCGTGGGGCAACGGTGGGATAGATGCCCGGATGGTGGCGACGCCATCGGCATCGAATCCAGGCACGGTTGACGTCAGGTTGATGAACGTGCGGAGCAGGAGCATGCCGCCGAAGAGCAGCACAATCGATAACGCGACCTGTGCGCCAACAAAAACGTTCGATATGCGGCGATGTCCGCGGCTCGGACCGGTGCGTGCGTCACTCCGCAGATCGATATCGAGTGGCGTATCGCGCAGTCGACGCACCCGTGGAACACCAGCCAGGAGAGCCGCTGCCAGCGTGCAGGCGGCGGCGATGGCCAGAACGCGACCGTCAAGCATGACGTCGGTGGCGAGTGGCAGCGTGTCGGGATAGCACGAGACAAGCCAACGGGCGAGGGGCTGCGACATTGCCAACCCGATTGCTCCGGCCACCGTGAACAGCGCGAGGCTTTCGGTCCAAAGCTGGCGAGCCAGGCGCAAAGGTGACGCGCCGACGGCACTGCGAATCCCGAATTCCAGCGTGCGCACATGCGCCTGCGCCAGGAGCAGGTTCGCGATGTTCGCGGACGCGACCGCCAGCAGCATGGCGATCGACAGTGCGAGCAGCAGGATCATCGGCTTGATCGGACCAACCATCGCGTCCTGCAAACCGTCGACGCGGACCGTGCGCTCGCGGTTCGTTTCGGGATACGTCGCCGAGAGACGAGCGGCAATGGTCGCGAGCTCGCTCTGCAGGGCAGGAAGCGTGGCGTTTGGCCGCAGCCTGCCGATCGCGGACAGGGCGATCGAGCCGCGCTGGTTCAGGAAGGAGGTCGGCGGGAACGACAGCGGGCTCCATACATCGGCGCCACCGGCAGGAAAGCGATCCGCCTCGGGAGGAAGCACCCCGACGACCGTATATCGCTCGCCCCCCAGTTGGACACGGCGGCCAACGACGGTGGGATCGCCGGCGAAGTGCACTCTCCAGAATCGATATCCCAGCATGGTTGCAGGCGGTGCACCGAGGGTGTAGTCCTCGGGCGCCAATGCCCGACCGATCAGGGGGCGAATACCCAGCACCCGGATCATCTGCGCCGTCGCAACCATCATCGTCATCGAGAACGGCGGCGCACCGTCCGCGACCCGCACCGTTCCGGGTTCGATGTCGTACAGCCCGATGGCCTCCAGTTCCGTTGACGCGGACTGCCAGTCCTGTGCGTCGAGGAAATTCACTTCGGGGGCAGTGCCAAGATTCCGCACCGTCGTGCTGAAGCGCACCAACCGATCGGGGACTGGGAACGGGAGAGGACGCAGGAACAGGCTCTCCATGACGCTGAAGATCGCGGTGGTCGCCGCAATGCCAAGGGCGATCGCAACAATGACCGAGAGGGTCACGACAGGGGCGCGTCTGTTGATACGCCATCCGTACCGTAGATCGGTAAGTACAGTCTCGAGCATTGACAAATGCCTGCTTAGACGGCCGCGGGCCTCGGACGGTTTACGTGCCCGCCCTTGCCCCTTCCCGAGTCTGTGCCCTATAATCGAGTTTTGGTCGGGCAGTCGTCGGGCCTGCAGTTGGAACGTAGGGGCGGTTAGCTCAGTTGGTAGAGCACCGGCTTTACACGCCGGCTGTCACAGGTTCGAGTCCTGTACCGCCCACGCCTTCGCTCACTGCTTCGCGGCGAGCTTCGGCGGTGCAAGCACGACAGAGATTCTCGACGTGCACGCTCGCGAGCGGTGACAACTCGCAGCGGTCAAGCAGAACTTGTTTATCTCGCCGAAGCGCGACAGCGCGGAGGCAGACGGGGTCGTAGTTCAGTTGGTTAGAACGCCGGCCTGTCACGCCGGAGGTCGCGAGTTCGAGTCTCGTCGGCCCCGCCACTCATCTCAAAGTGAGCCAGCATTGCGCTGGCTCTTTTCGTGTACGCGAGCGAGGTGGTTAGTTCACCTCACCACGTCTACCAAAATCTATTAATAGAGCGGTCGATTCAGCATCTTCACCGCGAGTAACACAAACGCAACCAGCAATCCGATCAGCGCGCGATATTCGCGATTTCGCTTTGCTCGCGTCAGACTGAACCTCCGCGACTCCCCCGCCGCGCGCCCCGCACGATAGTCCGGATACGCCTCACCGAACTTCTCCGTCAGATGCTGCTCCTCCGTGCGAATGGCGGCCGTCAGCGTAGTGACGAGATAGGCAATGACCAGGATGGCGACGATCGCGCTGGCCGAAGCGATCGCGACACCGGCGCCGATGATCGACGAGCCGACGTAGAGGGGATGACGCGTGAACGCGTAGGGTCCCGACGTCGTCACCTCACGTCCTTTTTCGAGGTGACCGGCGGCCCAGATGCGAACGCCCTCCCCCACGAGAGCGATGAGACCACCAATCGTCAGCGTCTGCGATGTCGGTTGGGCCAGCCAGAGCGCAGCCAGGCCGGCAACGAACCCCATCGTGACGCGCACACGCGCGATGCGGCGCAGCATCGTCATTTCTGAAATCGCTGCTGAATGGCGGCCGTCACTTCAGCCACGCCAACCGATCCCAGGCACCATTCCGGCTTCCGGCAACGTCGTTCGTAATGGCACCCGCACACGCCGTACCGCGACACCGTGACATCCGCCTCGGCCCACGGTCCGTTGCGATGGGGATCGGTTGGGCCAAACAGCGAGATCGTCGGGGTTCCTGCAGCACAGGCAATATGCAGCGGCCCGGTATCCCCCGACACCATCAGCGCCGCCGCTCGCGACAGCGCCAGAAGATCGGCGAGGCTGGTCGGCGGCGCCACGCGCGCAGCGCCGCCGGACGTTTCGACAACCGCACCCGCGAGACCTTCCTCTCCAGGTCCCCACAAAACGACGGACGGCAGGTCCCGAACCTCTCGGAGAAATGCCGCGATCTCGCCGAAGCGTTCGGGCGGCCAGCGCTTGTTCGGCCAGGCGGCGCCGGGATTGATCAACGCGAACGGACGAGCATCGCCAAGAGCGGCGCGCACCTCCATGAGCGCGCGCGACTCGACTTCCACGAGCGGAAAACTCACGTGGTGGTCGTGGACTCCCAGCGTGCCAAGGAGCGCCAGATTCTTTTGAATGACGTGCTCGCTGGCAGCTGCCATTCCGTTCCCCGGACGTCCAATGTCCGAGTAGAAAGGACGAGCGGTTTTCTCGCGCAGATGCCACATGGAAAACCCGACGACGCGGGGGGCGCCGGATGCGCGCGCGAGCACCGCCGACTTCATCAAGCCCTGGAAATCGATGGCCACGTCGTATCCAACGGATCGCATCCGCCGCGAGACATCGATCCACCCGGCAATCGACGCGCGCTCCAACACCACGGCATGATTGACGACGGTGACCAGGTCAATCATCTGACGATGTCTGTCGTCAACCAGCCAGTCAATCCGCGCTTCAGGATACGCGCGGCGCAGCGCGGCGGCGGCTGGCACGGCATGGATGATGTCGCCGAGCGCCCCGAGACGGACGATAAGGATGTTCATCCGCGGATTCGGGCCAGGAGGTCGCGGGTCGAATGGTCCTTGGGATCGCCGACAATCGCGATGCGTCCGCCATACGCGCGGACCGTCTCGCGTTCAGGCACCGACTCGAGCGTATAGTCGGTCCCCTTGCAGTGCACGTCCGGCTTCAGCAACTCGAGGAGCGGCGTGACCGTAGGTTCCGGAAAGATCACCACGTAATCGACGCCGCGCAGCGCCGCAACCAGTTCCGCCCGCTCGGCGGCCTTCAGGATCGGGCGCCCCGGCCCTTTGGTTGAGGCCACGTCGTCGTCGTTCACCGCGACGATCAGCCGGTCGGCTTCCCTCGAAGCAGCCTGCAGGTAGCGGATGTGCCCGACGTGCAGGAGATCGAAACAGCCATTCGCGAAGGCAATCGTCCGGCCTCCGCGCCGATCGGCGCGCACGAGATCCGCGAGACGATCGCGGCTGACGATCCTGTCACTCACGGTCGCTCATGACCGCGTTCCGCAGCTCATCGGCGCTGACGGTGGCGGTGCCGCGTTTCATCACCACGATTCCGCCGGCGTAGTTGGCGAGCCTCGCCGCCTCGAGGAAGCTCCCTCCCGCGGCGAGCGCGAGCGTCATCGTCGCGATCACCGTATCACCGGCTCCGGTGACGTCGGCGATCTGATCCGACCCGAAGATCGGGATGTGCGCCGTCGGGCGATCCGCCTCGAACAGCGCCATGCCGCGGCTGCCGCGTGTGATGAGCACTGCCGACGATCGCGTGCGGCGCAGCAACTGGCGTCCCGCGCGCTCGAGCACGCGGACGTTGTCGCGGATGCGGATTCCGAGCAGCTGCTCGACTTCCGATTCGTTGGGCGTGCACGTTGTCATGCCGCGGTAACTCAGGAGCGAGTAGCGTGAATCGACCAGCATCGGACCGCGATGGCGCCCGCGGCGGCCGAGCGACTTCTGCGCGTCCGAGACGAGCTGCGGCGAGACGACGCCGCTACCATAGTCCGAAACCAGCAGCGCGTCGGACCGCGATGCCGCTTTCTTCAGTCGTGCCGCGATGGCGCGTCGATCCGCGTCGTCAATCTGGGGGACTGCCGATCGATCGATCCGGACGACCTGTTGCTTCGCTGAATGAACTCCGCCGGCGAGGATGCGCGTCTTGGTTGGCGTTCGATACCCGCGCGGCCTCAGGATCGAACGCACATCGACGTGTGGACGCAGCGCGTCGAGGAGGCGGCTCCCGGTTTCGTCCTTGCCGGCCAAGCCGACGGGAATCGCCGCTCCGCCCAGCGCGGCGACATTGTTTGCAGCATTGCCGGCGCCGCCGGGGACGATCTCGGTCGAGTCGTAATTGAGAATCAGGACGGGCGCCTCGCGCGACACGCGGGCGATATCGCCGTAGATGAACTCGTCCACGATCAGATCGCCGAACACGGCGACGCGGATCCGGGAAAAGCCGTCGATTAGTTGCAGCAGCCGCCCGCGATCCACGCGCATGCTCGCGGTCCGCATCACGATGCGCGCAGCAGCCAGGATACGGCTTCCATGAGGTTGTCGACGATCGCCGACGGCTTGACCCGTGGATGGCCGGCCGCCTCTTCCGTCTTCCCGTAGCCGGTGCGGACGAGCACACCGCGCGCGCCGACACGCTCGCCCGCTTCGAGATCGTGCCACCGATCGCCGACGACGAACGACTGATCGAGCGCGACGCCCAGATCTGAAGCGGCCCGCTTCAACAATCCGGGTTGCGGCTTCCGGCAGTCGCACGTGCGGCGAAATTCCTCGACGACCGCCTCCGGATGATGCGGGCAGTAGTAGAACCCGTCGATCCGCGCTTTGCCGGCCGCGAGCCGCTCGGTAATGTGCCGATGCGCCTCGGCAACGAATGACTCTTTGAAAATGCCCCGCGCGATCCCTGCCTGGTTGGTGACAATCACCACGGCGAAGTTCGCTCGATTCAGCAAGCGAATGGCATCGACGCTGTAAGGGAAAAACACCAGCCGCTCGAGGCGATCGAGGTAACCCGCCTCTTCGACGAGCGTGCCGTCACGGTCGAGAAATACCGCCCGGCGCGACATCAATCGATCACAGCCGCCGCAAGATGGGCAGAGACGGACTCGAACACCTGGTCGGACGAGATGCGTTTCATACAGCGATGGTCGATCGGGCAGTCACGTAGCATGCAGGGCCGGCAGAATACGTTCTGAAGGATCACATCATGGTCGCCGAGCGGCGCGGTGACACGCTCGTCAGTCGGCCCGAAGATAGCCGTCACCGGCACACCCACGGCCGCCGCCAGGTGCATCGCTCCCGAGTCGTTCGAGACGAACGCGGAGCAGCGCGCCAGAATGCCGGCAAGCTGCCGAAGATCGGTTCGGCCAATCAGATTCACCAGCATCGTGCCGGCCGGCACCGATGATTCTATCTCACGGCCGGCTTCTCGATCGCCGTGCGCCCCAAACAGAATCGAGACCGCTCCAAGTTTGGCGCTGACACGGGCCGCCACGTCGGCCACACGCGACGGAGGCCAGCGCTTCGCGTGCCCGTACGCCGCACCCGGTGCAAACCCCACCAGGCGCGTCGAACGAGTGAGCCCATGCTTCATCAGCAGTTCGTCAGCGCGTCGGGCGGTATCGGCGCGCACCGAGATCCTTGGCAGCGACGCGTCCACCTCGAATCCGAGCCCTTCGACAAGGACGGAGTAGTACTTGGACTGGTGCACGCGCTCATGCGGCCTGGTCTGCCGGCGGGTCAACAGAAAGCCGCGCAGGTTCACCGAGTATCCCCAGCGTTCAGCAATCCCGGCCCGCTTCATCGTCCAGGCAGATCGAAATGAATTGGTCAGCAGCAGCGATCCGTCGAACTTTCCTTCAGACAGGATCTGGGTTTCGCGCCGTCGATCCGCAATCACCATCAACGCATCTGGGGCAACGGGCGTATCCTCCTCGAACACGGGGGCAATCGCCGCGATCGCCGCAACCGTCAGGTGCGTTGATGGCAGCGCACGGCGAACCGCGGCCAGCGCCGGCAGCGCCATCACCGCATCGCCCAACCAGTTCGGCGCCCTCACAACTAAACGATCAAGGTTCTTCAAGGTTTCTACTGGGTTCTACCAGGTTCTACGAGGTTCGTTCAGGTTCTACTGGGTTCTCTTCGGCGTCGTCGACTGCTTCGGCCGACGCGGCCGGGAACATGCCCTTGATGTGCTCGCCGCCCGGCACGTCACGCCAGCGACGATGCATCCATAACCACAGCTCCGGATAGCGGCGCACGTACATCTCGAGCACGTCGGTGCATCGCTGCGTGAACTCGGTGATCGCGTGCTCCTCGTCGGGGCGCGGAGGTTCGACGGCGTGTTCGTACACCATGCGAAAGCGGCCGCCGGGCAGCGGCAGCGCGAAGACCGGAACCACCGGGGCGCCGGTTCGGAGCGCGAGCGCCGCGAGAGCGGACGTCGTCGCCGCTGGACGGTTGAAGAACTCGACGTAAACGGCGTCTGCCGGCTGCATGTGCTGATCAATCAGGAAAGCGACGGCCTGATTCGCCTCGAGGGCCCGCAGCACGCGGCGGATCGCGCCGCGGCGGTAGAACACGGAGTTCCCTGTCCGCGTTCGTACCTTCTCGAGCAGATCGTGCAGGAGCGGGTTGTCGAGCGGCCGAGCGAGCACGGCCATCGGCTTGAGCGTCAGCGCATGGACGAGGGCGTTGATCTCCCAGAAGCCGAAGTGTCCCGTATACAACAGCACTCCGCGATTCTGCGCGTGAGCATGGACGACTCGTTCCTCTCCCTCGAATTCGACGCGTTCGAGCATCTGCTCGGGCGGCATCGTGCTGAATTTCAGCAACACGGCCAGCAGCCGGCCGAAATGCGCAAACATGTCGCGGCAGATGACGCGGCATTCGTCCTCCGACCGGACGGGAAAGGCGGCGCGGAGGTTGTCGATGGCGAGGCGCCGGTGCAGGCGATCGAACATGTAGAACGCACGCCCGAGCACGGTTCCGGCGGCAAGCACCGCGCGCATGGGGATCACGCGCACGAGTCCGATCACGCTGACCACAGCGAGGTACTCGAGCCGATGCCGGAAGGACGGCTGCCGGGCGGTGGGCGCCGTTCCCGCAGCTGGTTGCTGATCAGCCAACGATGTCGCGAACCGCGCGCAGCGAGCCGGTCAGCCATTGCCGGAACTCGGGAAGCGGATCGGGCTCCATTGTAAGCGGCGCGTAGTCGATGCGCATGGCAAACGGCCGCCAGGGCAGCAGCCGCACATAGTCTTTTTCAGTCGTCAGGATTCGTTCTGCTCCTGCCTGCTTTGCGGCAGCAACCATCCGGTTCAGGTCGGTTCGCGAGTAAGGATAATGATCCCGAAAGCTCATCGTGTCGGCCAGCCGGCAGCCAAGCGCTTGCAGGTCATCAAAGAACCTGTCCGGCCCGGCGATGCCGGCGACGGCGAATACCGGCACGCCGTCCGTGGCCGGCACTCGCAGGGCGCGCCGGGCACGAAAGAACGGCGCGTCGAGACCAACCGACTCGACGGTGACGACATCGTCTGCCGCGACGATCGCGTCGGCAGCGACCAGCGTATCGAGTGGCTCACGCAGCCGGCCCGACGGCAACACGACAGGCCTGGCCACGTCGTCGCGTCCAATCATCACGATGTCGACGTCGCGATCGAGCTGCAGATGCTGAAAGCCGTCGTCCAGCACGTGAACAGTCGCTCCCAGACGGTGTTCGGCGAGACGCCCCGCAAGGTACCGATCAGACGACACGACCACCGAGACGCCGTCGAGTCCGCGGGCGAGCATCAATGGCTCGTCTCCGGCACGCGCCAAATCGCTGCGCACGCCGTCGCGATCGCGCACGATCACGACTCCCTCCTCGGGCCGGGTGCGCGCGTAACCGCGGGTCAGAATCGCAGGCCGCTCCCCCATCGCGAGCAGCTCGCGGGCAATGGTCGCCACCATCGGCGTCTTGCCTCGACCGCCGACGGCAAGGTTGCCCACGCTGATCACCGGACGGCGTAGCCGCCGCCGCAGATCCGGCCGGCGGGCGTATCGCTCGCGGCGGCGACGGGCTATGGCGGCGTATAAATCACTAATCACTGATCACTCATCGTGAATCCCGAATCCTCGAATCCCAAATCTTCGAATCTTCGAATCTTCGAATCGCGAGCCGCGAGGCGCGAGCCGCGAAATTGGGCGCTACTCGCTCACTTTACCCCGGCGGCCGACGCTGTCCGCGAAACGATCCACCGTCGACCAATAGGCCTCGGGGTCCGGTGGCACCGCGTCGTTGTGATCGCCGCCTTCGATGACGAGAAACTGCTTCGGCACCGTGAGCGCATCGAACAACTCGCGTCCGCGCGCAAACGGGATCACGCGATCGCGATTGCCGTGCATGACGAGAACGGGCCGATTCGCCCGATTGACAAATTCGGCCGTCGGAAATCGATACGAAGAGAAGACTGATAGAGCCACGAGGATTGGCGAGTCGCGGATCGCCGAGCGCGCGTTGACAAAACCCGACTCCAGGATCATTCCGTCCGGCGGCTGAACCGTCGCCGCGTAGGCGGCCATCGTGGCACCCAGGGATCGTCCCCAGTAAAGAGTGGCAATCGATTCCGATCGGTCGGGCTTCACGTGCGTCACGATGGCGTCGACGTCCCGATAGAGCCCTCGCTCCGTCGGACGTCCCGTGCTCTTGCCAAACCCGCGATAGTCGAACGCGACAACCGAGTAACCGCGCTTCACGATTCCGGTCAGGATTGGCAACCAGTTGGACAGGTTCGCGCCGTTGCCGTGGAAGTACACGACGTTCGCACGCGGAGAGGGGGCGTGCATCTTCCAGACACGCAGCCGCTCGCCGTCGGCTGTCTCAACCGTGATGGCATCGAAGGGTACGCCAAAGTCCTGCGGCGTTTCCGACTCGCCGGCCGTTGGAAAAAACGCAAAGCGCGGTTCCATCCAGCGCACGAGCGGCCACATCAGCAGCCCGCACCCGACAAGGACGTATAGCACCAACATCGTCAATCGACGCATCATCGGTCGAATCACCGATCTTTACTGTCACGCTGCGATCTTGTCTGAAGAGACGACAGATTCTCCTTTCTCGCTTCTCCTGTGTGCTCTTGGCAAGTGGCTGCCGTTGATAGTGCCCGCGTCGGATCCCGGATCACGCGTACCGGCTCTCATCACACCCGCCTGAAGGGCCGGACGATGTTGACGGGATCGTCGGGTGGCAGGACCTGCGTGATCGCCATCATGGTTTTGATCCTGGCGCCGCGGTTGGCCTCCACCAGCGCGCGGGCGGCGGCGCCGAGACCAGCGCGTCGCACCGGATCGCCGAGCAGCGCGAGCAGCGTCGACTCCAGTTCACGGCCGGAGTGGACCTGGATCGCGGCGCCGTTGTCGAGGAACGTCCGCGAAATCTCGGCAAAGTTCTGCATGTAAGGACCAAACACGATTGGCTTTCCAAACACCGCGGGCTCGAGGATATTGTGGCCTCCGGTGTCGACGAGGCTGCCGCCGACGAAGACGACGGTTGCGACCTGGTACAGCTGAGCGAGCTCGCCGATGGTGTCGAGAATGACGACGTCGTGGCGGGGATCGGCGTCGACGCGAAGCTCGCTTCGTCGTGCCACGTTCCATCCGGCTCGACGGGCCAGCTTCTCGACGTCGTCGAATCGCTCCGGCTTGCGCGGCGCGATGATCAGCAGCGCATTCGTCATGGTCGCGCGGATGCGCTGAAACGCCTCGAGCACCGGCTCTTCTTCGTTTCGGACCGTGCTCGCGGCAATCACGACCGGGCGATCCGGCGAGACGCGGAAATAGCGCAGCACTCGATTGCGGCCGCGGTCGGGTGCTGCGGCGCCCGGGATCTCGAGCGAATCGAACTTGAGCGATCCGGTCACCAGCACGCGGTCGCGGTCGGCGCCGATGTCGATGACGCGCCGCGCCGACTCGTCGCTCTGCATGCAGAAGCGATCGATGTGTCGCAGCACGTGGCGGAAGAAGGGTCTCGCGATCCGGTAGCGGGGGTACGAGCGCGTCGAGATCCGCCCGTTGACGAGCATGGTCTTCACGCCGGCGCGGGCGCAGGCACGAAGCAGGTTCGGCCAGATCTCGGTCTCCATCATGATGAAGAGCCGCGGCTTCACCAGCTTGATCGTGCGGCTCACGATGAAGCCGAGATCGAACGGGAAGTAGAAGACTTCGTCGACGTAGCGCAGATTGCTGCGCGCAATCTGCTGCCCGGTCATCGTCGTGGTCGAGAGGAACAGGCGCAGCTTCGGGTAGCGCTCGCGGAGCTCCGGCAGCAGCGCCCGGGCGGTCAACACCTCGCCGACCGACACCGCGTGGATCCAGATCGACTCGTCGGATTCGAGATTGAACGAGATCGGCAGATAGCCGAGGCGCTGCGTCAGGCTGCCGATGTACTTGCGGTGCCGCACCGCCTGATAAATCAGCGACGGCGACATCACGACGAAGAACGCCACGATGAGGACGCTGTAGATCACGTACATGGTTTCGATCGATTGATTTTAGAAGATATCTCACAAACGGTCACGCGGCACTCTGGCGTTCACGGTCCGGCTGTCAGCGAACGAGCGCAGCGAGTGAGCCTCGCGAACGGAGCGAGCGTGGCGAAGCAGCGAGCGAGAGAGCGAGTAAGCGAGTCCGAGGGGTGAAGCCCCTCGGAGGAATAATTGACCGGCACGCGAGCCGTTCATTAGAATTGATAGTTTCACAGTAGTCGAAGGAGACTGGAGATGGCCATCAAAGTCGGGATCAACGGATTCGGCCGTATCGGCCGCAACATCATGCGCGCCGCCATGGACGACAGCAGCATCGATATCGTCGCGGTCAACGATTTGACCAACGCGGCGACGCTGGCTCACCTGCTGAAGTACGATTCGATCCTCGGCAACCTCAACGCAGATATCAAAGCCGGCGCAGACTCGATCACCGTCAACAAGGATGAATTCAAGGTCCTTTCGGTGAAGGATCCGGCGCAGCTTCCCTGGAAAGTGCTCGGCGTGGACGTGGTGTTCGAGTCGACCGGTATCTTCACAGGCCGCGAGGGCGCTGGGAAGCACATCGAGGCGGGCGCGAAAAAGGTCGTCATCACCGCTCCGGCCAAGGGACCCGATCTCACCGTCGTCATGGGTGTCAACGAAGACAAGTACGACGCCGGAAAGCATCACATCATTTCGAACGCGTCGTGCACCACCAACTGCCTGGCGCCGGTGGCGAAAGTACTGCACGAGACATTCGGCATCCGCAAAGGCTGGATGACGACCGTGCACTCCTACACCAACGATCAGCAACTCCTCGATCTGCCGCACAAGGATCTGCGGCGGGCGCGTGCCGCAGCGCTCTCGATCATCCCGACCACGACCGGCGCGGCGCTCGCCGTCGGCGAGGTGCTGCCGGAGATCAAGGGCAAACTCGACGGCATCGCGATGCGCGTGCCGACGCCGAACGTGTCGGTCGTCGATCTGGCGGTGCTCGTCGACAAGAAGACGACGAAGGAAGACGTGAATGCGGCATTCAAATCGGCCGCCGACGGCAAGCTGAAGGGCATCCTGGAATACACCGACGAGCAGCTGGTCTCGGTCGATTTCCGCGGCAATCCGCGTTCGTCCATCCTCGATGCCTCCTACACGAGCGTCATGGACGGCGACTTCGTCAAAGTGCTCTCGTGGTACGACAACGAGTGGGGGTACTCCAGCCGCTGCGTCGACCTGCTGCGCTATCTGGTCAAGAAGGGGCTGTAGCATTGGCGCGGAGCATCACCGACCTCGATCTTTCCGGCAAGCGCGTCTTCATCCGCGTCGATTTCAACGTGCCAATCAAGAACGGCACGATTACCGACGACACGCGGATCCGCGCGTCCCTGCCGACAATCAAATACGCGCTCGATAAAGGGGCGACCGTCATCCTCGCCTCGCATCTGGGTCGGCCGAAGGGAAAACCCAATCCCGAGTACTCCTTGAAGCCCGTGGCGGCGCGGCTCTCGGAGCTCGTGGGGCGTCCGGTGGAGTTCGCCGAGGACTGCATCGGCGATGCCGCGAAGGCGGCGATCGAACGCGCGGCAACGGGCGGCAAGCTGGTGCTGCTCGAGAACCTCAGATTCCACGCCGAGGAAGAAAAGAACGACCCGGCGTTCGCAAAAGCGCTCGCGTCGCTGGCCGACGTGTATGTGAACGACGCGTTCGGCTCGGCGCACCGGGCGCACGCGTCCACCGAAGGCATCGTCCATCAGGTGAAGCAGGCGGCCGCCGGGCTGTTGATGACGGCCGAGGTGCAGTATCTCGGCAAGATTCTCGAGCACCCCGACCGGCCGTTCGTGGCCGTCCTCGGCGGCGCGAAGGTCTCGGACAAGCTCGAAGTCATCGAGAACCTCGTTCCGCGCGTCGATGCGCTGCTCATCGGCGGCGCGATGGCGTACACCTTCTTCAAGGCACGCGGGCTGCCGGTCGGCAAGTCACTCGTCGAAGAGGATCTGCTGGATGCCGCGCGCGAGGTCGAACAAAAGGCCAAGGCGCGGAATCTGCGCTTCGAGCTGCCGTCGGATCACGTCGTCGCGCCGAAGCTCGAGGCCGGGGCGCCGTCGGAAACGCTCGACGTCACCGACCCGGCGATCGGCGACCGCATGGGACTCGACATCGGACCGAAGACCGTCGCGCGGTATCGCGAGATCATCGCCGGTGCGAAGACCGTGACCTGGAACGGGCCGATGGGCGTCTTCGAAATTGACGCGTTTGCGAACGGGACGGTCGCGATCGCGAAAGCCGTCGCCGACGTCAACGGGACCACCGTGATCGGCGGCGGCGATTCAATCGCCGCCGTCGCCAAGGCAGGGGTCACCAATCGCATCACCCACATTTCAACCGGCGGCGGCGCGTCGCTCGAATTCCTGGGCGGACGCAAACTCCCGGGCGTCGTCGCGCTAGGTTAGAATCCCGCGATGCGCACCCCATTCATTGCCGCCAACTGGAAGATGTACAAGACCGGGCACGAAGCCTTTGCGTTCGTGAAGGAGTTTCGGGTACTGGTCAAGGACATCGACAACGTCGAGATCGTGCTCGCGCCGCCCTTCACGGCGCTGCATTCGGTGGTGGAAGCGGCAAGAAACTCGAACGTCGGGGTGGCGGCGCAGAACCTTCACTGGGAACGCGAGGGCGCGTTCACCGGCGAGGTCAGCGCACCGATGCTGAAGGATGCCGGCGCCGAATACGTGATCATCGGCCACTCCGAGCGTCGTCGTCTGTTCCACGAGACCGATGAGACGGTCAACCGCAAGCTGATGGCAGCGCTGAGCGTCCAGCTGACGCCCATCGTCTGCATCGGGGAAACGCTCGAGGAGCGCGAGCGGAACGAAACGCTCGCCGTCCTCGATCGGCAAATCAAAGCCGGACTGGACGGTCTGACCGGCGATCAGGTCGGCGGCCTCGTGCTCGCCTACGAACCGGTGTGGGCGATTGGGACCGGCCGGAATGCGACGCCCGCACAGGCCGGCGAAGCTCACGCGCACATCCGATCGCGGCTGCGTCAGTGGTTCGGCGCGCCGGCCGCCGAGCAGTGCCGCGTTATCTACGGCGGCAGCGTCAAGCCCGACAACATCCACGAACTCGTGCTGCTGCCAGACGTCGACGGCGCGCTGGTCGGCGGCGCCAGCCTCGATATCCGTGCCTTCAGCGACATCGTGGCTCGCAGCCGCCAGAGCGCGGTCTAACCAATGCTGAATGTTGAATGCTGAATGCTGAATGAACGTTCCGGGTTGATTCAGCATTCAGCATTCAGCATTTCTCATCCTCGGGAATCATCAAGCGTGGTGTCTAAGAGACATTGGAGGGCTCCATGCGCTTGACGGCTTATGAAAAGAGAATGCTGTTTTGGTTGGGCGTCACTGCCGCGGCAGTATTGACGTGGAATATCGCCACCGCAACATTTCACTTCTGAAGCACTTTCGCCGCTTACCGCCATCCCAAGTCTCAAGACGTCGCGGCGCGTCCTTTCCAACCCGGAAAATCGCTGAAAACGCCCAACAAAATCATTCCGTTGCGACGATGTTGCCCCAACTGCGACTTCGTTGGTAAAATCGGACGTTATGCTCTATTACCTGGCTGCCATTCTGTACGTGCTCGTCTGTTTGCTGCTGCTCCTGGTGGTCCTGCTTCAGCAGGGCAAGGGCGGCGACATGGCCAGCGCTTTCGGAGGCGGCGGCAGCCAGACGGCGTTCGGCGCGCGTGCCGGCGCCACGGTGTTGACGAAAGCGACGACGGTGCTCGGCGTGCTGTTCATGCTTGGCGCCATCCTGCTCGGAGTGATGGGTCAACGCGGCCCGGGTTCGCTGATGCGCGGCCTCGGCGGTGCGGCTCCCGCGCCAGTAACGACGCCAGCACCGGCGGCCGTTCCGGCAACAGCGCCGCAGACGCCAACACCGGCATCACAGACACCGTCGCAGCAGCCTCCGGCGGAAAAAGCACCGGCCCCGCAGACGCCGGCGCCCCAGCCGCCGAAGAAGTAGTCGGTTACGTAGTAGCGCAGCCCGCGAGGGCTGCCTCCCCCTCGCGAAAGTGGCGGAATTGGCAGACGCACCAGCTTGAGGGGCTGGCGGTAGCAATACCGTGAGAGTTCGAGTCTCTCCTTTCGCACCACAGTCATAAAGGCCCGTCTGAATCGCGGGCCTTTTCTTTTTCTCAACTCAAAAGCCAACGGCAGGCTAACCGACGCGCCTTGCCCGGTGACCTTTCGCGATCGAGCGAACGACGCGCTGTTCGCGACGAGACCGAGGAGGCGAGGACTCCGGCGGTGAAGCGATAGAAGTCCCTCGGGCCGCCGGGTGGATTCATGCGCGGTGCCGGCGATCAATCAGTTCCGCCGCGCATGTTCTTGACGACCACGGCTGGCAGCCTACGACTCGACACGGATCAACTGCGCCGGACGCGGTACGTCCCACGGGGCGGTGGGCCCCTGCGCAGCGGGTTTCGTTCCTTGACAATTGAATATCGGAGTCGCGCTGTTACAGCATCACCCGTGCGACTGAACTTCGATTTGTTCACTTCCTTTTGTCAATTAGCCAGCCGTCTGGCTTTGCTCTCGCGACGAGCACGTTCCGCTCATCCTCGCATTGTTTCGGGATCGGGTCGGCAGGCGACGTGCCGACGAACGCGAGGCACTTCGCGTTCCAGGCTTCGATTTTCTGGTTGTACGCTTCAACTTTCGTTACGTCAATATGCAAGCCGTCTGCGTTTGCTTTTGCGATGATCGCTTGGAGCTCCTCGTGGCATTGTTTCGCGATTGGGTCGGCAGTCGACCTGCCGACGAACGCAAGGCACTTCGCGTTCCAGGCCTCGGCTCGCTGGTAGTACGCTTCAACTCTCTGGTGGTACGCTTCAACTTTCTGACTGTACGATTGGACCTGCTGATCCCGCTGCGCGTCATTGTGCGACCATCGAAACACTTCCCAACCGAGTCCAATCAGAATGAGCAACACGAAAACTACCAACTGTACTTGCGGGTGCACCGGATTTCCATCATTGACTCGAGCATACTTGCAGTCCGCAGGGTCGTAGATCACATCAACAGAGTCTCCGATCTGATAGCGTCTTTGGTCGGTCGAAAACGTCACCATCTCGCCAGTCTTCGCGCGGAACTCTACTTTGACTTGAGGGTCTTCAATGTCCCACCACTTGGCGCGAGTTGTCACTTTCCCTACGGCTTCGGCTGTCATGCCTAGCGCACGCTTGCGTTTCCACAATCCGAAGAGTCCGAAAAAGACATAGGTCCAGCCACTCGTGAAAATCGTCGCGCTTAAGACGTCGGCAGGGTTCATCGACGGGACACGCGGATTGACGAGATGCAATCGTCCCAATCCCCACCGCACGGACCGCGCACGTCGTCCAGATCGGCGACGTCGGATGTGAACGTCACCGAGTCGCCCCTGTAGTGGGGATCTTCGTACACGGTCACTTGGCGGCCCGGCGGAATCCGGATTGACGAAATGCAGTCATCGAAGTTGACGTGGGCGCTGAAGGAACTGGACGCTTTGTAGCATCCGGCTTCAAGATCGTCGAGATCTTCGACGTCTGTAACCAGGACGCTTGACAAACCGCGGAACCGCGGATCCGCATAGATCGTGATGCCATCCCCGGAGTCAGCCGGAGGCGGGGCAGTTGGACTACCTCCGCAGGCGCTCAGAAATAACACCGCTCCCAAGGTCCACATGTCGCGGTTCTTCATTGGATCACTCCACGAACCGGTGACCGGGTGCTCACGATGAGCCGAACGACTACGTTCATCCAGAGGAGTCCGCGTCAGTCTGCGCGATCCTCGCGACTGTGTTGTCGTTCGGCGTGTACTTCAGGAATTCGAGGGAAAGGTTACAGCAGAACGCGACGCAGCACCACCAACCGGGGGCACTGTAGGACGTTCTGGTTACCCTGTAGACATACGGTGTGGCAAGTTAGCGGACGTCGCTCGTGCACGAACACGGAGCGGCGCCCCTAACCCCGCCTACGCCGCATCAGATCACATGCTTCCTGCGTCGCCGCAGCGCCACACCAACTAACCCCGACGCCATCAGCACGAGCGATGCAGGTTCAGGGATCGGTTCGAACTTGTACTTGGCGGAGAGGAGGCTCCAGCGCGGTACACCATCGCCCGGGTTCTCGGCAAACAACGAAATGGTTGCGACCCCGCTACCGAGCAGGCTGTTGCCAGGGGCGAACGGTCCTCCAGCGAGTGGCGGCTGAAAAAACGCCTGGCTGAACCCGAACGATCCGGTAATGGTCGCGAGCTGGTTCGTGACTGTCGGAGGCGGAGGAAGGAGCGCGGACCCGCTGATTGCGAGAAAGAGGTTGCCGACAGAATCGCTGAGACCGCCGACCGAGTAGTGATCAGCTCCATAGGTCAGCATGCCGGTCAAATCCTGGCCGTTGCTGTGGATCGTGAGGGAAATCATCGTCGCCGTCAGATCACATGGTTTGCAGTTCCGAACGGCGATGATCGAGTCAGGCGAGATGAATCCGCTGAACGCGAAGGGCGACACCCCATCCGTGCCCTCGAGGTGAATGGGACTGCTGAGGGCGCTCGAGGCAGGCACGGAAATGGAGCCCGACTTGATGGCGACCGGATCCGCAGACGCCAGCGGAACACGGGCTCCGAGAAGAACAGCTACGGCAGGAAGGACAAGAAGGAAACGACGAGGTTTGATCATGGATCCCTCCAACAGCCGATCGAACGGCCTTCCTGACACACTTCGTTAGCCACAAATAGACTTCGCTTGCCGAATGTGTGACTCCCCTACGAGGGTTGGCCGGAGAAACTCACGGCGTCACGTACGCATGCACGCCAACGACCAACGGTGGCTCTTCCACGTGAGGACTGAGGCGACGAGATCGCCAGCCATTCTTTTGGACATCCTCGACAAAAGGAAACATTTTCAAACCGGCTCAGGCGCGGTGCCGTCTGAGATTCCGTCTACTCTCAGGCGTTTACGGCACCGTTCGAAGCAGCCGTCGGGAAAGGAGCAGATGAGATGTCGAGAATCTTGCTCGCATTGGTTGCGGTGGTGGTCGTGGTCACGGGAATACTCACGTCGTCATTCACCATTCGCGCGCAAAGCAGCATGCGAATCGAGTACGCCCGCGTCACGCCGAACGTGGTCCAGCACAGCACGGTGGCGCTCGATGCCGCGCAACCGCTGTTCAGTTATCGAGCATGCATTGCACGCGTCACTGAATGGTCCTGTCGAGACTTCAAGCCGAGCGAATCGTCGAGCGAAGCGTTGCGCACTGCGTTAGTGCAGCTCGGGAACGAGGGATGGGAACTGGTCTCGGTCGTGGAGGAGGACGCAAGCTTCAACACGCGCGGGCGGACCTATCTGTTCAAGCGTCAGGCGCGATGAGGTTCGCCAGCGTTGAGAGTCGAGGGATCTTTACTTTGACCGTCGAGCAAGCGAGCGACGCAGCTCGTCGAACGAATTCCGGACCTCTCTGAGGAGCACAACCCACCGATTCTAGCGCCGCTGTGACCGCACCGAAGTCCAAGCTCTGCCGCTGGGCGCTTCCTGGCAGCGTGAACCCCCCGTTTCCAGCCAGAACCCGAACCGGAGTATGGTAGAGGTCTCTGACCATCGGGTCACACGGGAAGGCTTTGCCGTGGAGAAACCTGAGAACGCCCGCGTCGCCGGACGGCGGCTAGTGCTGCTGTGTGGGGTGGGCCCTGCGCTGGTGACGGTCGCTCTCGCGATTTTCAATCCGTCTCTCTTCGCTCATCTCGATCGTCGCGTCTACGACGGACTGCTTCGGGCGCTTCCTCGGCCGCAAGCCGCCAGCCCCGTTGCCGTTGTTGACATCGACGAGCGCAGCCTCGCCGCGATCGGCCAGTGGCCGTGGAGCCGCGAGGTGATTGCCAGGCTGGTCACCAGGCTTCGCGAGATGGGCGCCCGGGTGATTGCATTCGACGTGGTGTTTCCGGAAACCGATCGCTTCGACGCAGCCGATCCGCTGCGCCAGGCCAACACCGACACCGCATTCGCCGACGCCATGCGCCGGGGACGCGTCGTGGTCGGATACGCATTCACGTTCAATGCGCCACACCCATCGACCGATTGTGGGCTCCATCCATTGGCGTTGCCTGTCCTGCAAAGTGATGAGAGCAATCTCGATGTGCCAGCATTTCGCGCGACGGGTGCGGTGTGCACATTACCGCTATTGATGAAGGCTGCCGATGGCTCGGGCTTTCTCAATGCGGTGCCCGACCCGGACGGCATGTTGCGCCGCCTCCCCTTACTGATTGAGCGCGATGGCCAACTGTATCCCGCCCTCGGGCTGGCCGCAGCGATGGCTGCCACCGGCACGCGTCCTGTGGCATTGCGCGTCCAGAACGTCAATGCTGCATCGCTGGTGCTGGATTCGGGCGAAGAAGTCCCTCTCGACGGCCGGAGCAACCTGCTCCTGCGATACCGCGGCGGCAGCCACTCGGTGCCCTACGTCTCCGCGTTGGACGTGCTCGAGGGGCGACCGGCCGCCGGGATCGTCAAGGACGCGATTGCCGTCGTCGGTACCACCGCGCTCGGAACGCGAGATGGCGTGTCGACGCCGTTCGAGACGATTTTCCCGGGAGTGGAAGTCCAGGCGACCGCCGCGGACAACCTCGTGCGGCGTGATTTCATTTCGCGGCCGCCGGGTGCATTGGCGCTCGAAATGTCCGCGGTGCTCCTTCTGGGCGTCGTCGTGACCATGCTGGTCGCGAGGCTCGGGCTTGCATGGGGAAGCGCGGCGGGATTGCTGCTGCTCGTTGGCGCGTGGCGCGCCTCGTGGTGGCTGATGTCAGCCAAAGGGCAATTCCTCTCGCCAGTCGTTCCGGCGGTCGGCCTCGTCGCTTCGCTTTTGGCCGCAACGCTGGCCAAGCTCGCGCACGAGCGACATCGCGCGCAGTCGGCGACCGATGAGAGCCACTCCGCACAGCGCATGATGGTGCAGTCGCTGCTCTCGCTGACGGAGATCCGCGATGCCGAAACCGGCAGCCACTCGCGCCGCACGCAGCAGTACAGCCACCTGCTCGCGCGGCAGTTGTGCGAACATCCGCGCTTCAAAGACTACCTGACCCCGTCGCAGATCGAACTGCTCTCGAGCCTGGCCCCCCTGCACGACATTGGCAAGGTCGGTATCCCGGATCAGTTGTTGAACAAGCCTGGTGCCCTGACCGACGAAGAGTTCGGCCAGATGAAGATGCATCCCACCTACGGGCTCAAGGTCATCACCACGGCGCAAAAACGAGCGAGCGCGAGCGACGACGAGATTCTGTCGATGGCCAAGGATATCGTCTACACGCACCACGAACGCTGGGACGGACGCGGATATCCGCGGGGCCTCAAAGGCGAACAGATTCCCATCCCTGGCCGGGTGATGGCGGTGGTGGACGTGTACGACGCGCTGACGAGCAACCGCTGCTACCGGCCATCACTTCCCCACGATCGCGCCGTGGAGTTGATCGTCAGTGGCGAAGGGACGCAGTTCGATCCGGCCATCGTCGATGCGTTCCTGCGAAGCGCGCCGCTCCTCCGGCGAGTCGCTCACGAGTCCAACGACACGGCTTTTGCCGCGGTGCTGTCGGCGAGAGCGCGTCAGGAGGAGATCAACGGCCGGGGGCCGACACCGTCATCGGCTGCACGGTGAACTCACCGTCGGCGGCGATCGCCACCGAATACAGCTCGTCAAAACCTTCCGCCATGGCGGGAGTGACCATTCGCTTTGCGCTTGTGAAAATCGCGACGTCGGGCACCCGCGCCTTGCCTTCCCGGCCGCGGTTGCGGCCCACCGCCTCGCGTGTCGTTGCGGTGAACCCGTAGCCAATGACCCGCGCGCCATATTCACGCGCGAGTGCTATCGTCGGCGCCCGATCGCTAGGCGATGGATTGGTGTTGTCGACGACGACCGATTCGCCCCGGGACAGTGCGGCGCGCATGGCGTCAGCCTGCCGGGCGTCTTTGTTCGACGCGTTCGGCCAGAGATCCTTGCTGATGTGACGATGCGTGCCGGCGAAGCGGCGCTGGTAGAACGTCGTCTTTCCGGAAGCGGGCAGACCGATGAAGATCACGCACTCGGCCACGTCGCCAATTATTACCCAAGGGGCTTCGCCCCTCGGAGTGACTAAAGTCGGAACTTGCCGAGCCTCGCGAGGATGGCGGCCTTCAGGTCGGTTTCCGACGTGGACATCGTCAAATCGAGATCGGCATCGGCCACCGCGTCGAGCAGCGCGCGAATGAGTTGGGCGCGGCTGATTGCGGCGCCGCTCTGCGCTCGGATGTTGGCGGCCAGCCGATCGAGAAACACGATCTGTCGGTTGAAGAGCACGACGGTCACCTTGGTCCAAGCCTCATCGTGGACCGGAGGACGTCCTGGCTTTCGCTTGTTGTTGTTCGTGCGCCGCGTGGGCGCGAAGATGTCGGCGGAAACTTTCGACGGTTTACTCTTGCGGCGCCGCGCCATTCAGTTCTCCCGGGTCCCAGCATCCGAGCGTAATTATTTCCATCCCTAATTACGCTTCCAGTATCTGATTGAGTCGGACGCTATTCAATACTGCCTGCGTAGTTTACTTCAAGCTCAACAATGTGCACTGACTGAACGGTTGGAATCGTTCCATCCTGAACAATGCCGAAAAGGAGGCTGGCACTTTCCCCCGAAGGTGCCAGCCTCCTTTTTAGGTGGCAGCCACCTTTTTCGGGCGGTTCAGCGGTCAGCCCGTGTGGCGCGAAGCCGGTCGAGCACCTCAGCCGCAAGCCGCTCGAAGGATGCCGCGGCGCGTGACCGGGGGGCGAACTGGAAAATGGTGCGAGCGGCGGTCGGTGCCTGTTCGAGGACAGGGCTCGAGGCGATTTCGGTGCGGAACACGCGCTCGCCGTATTCGTCACGCAGCGATCGCGCGAGCGAGGGCCCGCGGCCGCTCGTGGGAGCCACCATAGTCAGCAGGATGCCAAGCAGCTGATTCTTGCTGCTCAGCCGCAGCCGAACCGTTTCTACGGACGTCATCAGGCTCACGAGCCCTTCGATCGCGAGATGCTGCGGGGTGACTGGCACGATCAAGGCGTCGGCTGCCACCAGCGCGTTGATGCCGACCAGAGAGAGGTTCGGCGGGCAATCGAGAATGATGATGTCGTAGCGTGAACGAACCCGTTGGAGCGCGAGTTTCAGCGCAAGCTCGCGTCCGGCAACCTGGGCGAGCACCAGATCGGCGTTCGCCAGCTCGACGCTGCCGGTGATCAAATCGAGGTTCTGTACCCTGGTCGAGCGAATGGCGTGCTGCGCGGGAAATTCCTGGAGCATACAGCTCGCGGACGAGGGGCGGAGGTGCGCGCGATCCACGCCGAGCCACAGCGAAGCGGACGCCTGGCTATCGAGATCGATGAGCAGCAACCGGCGTCGCGGCGACGCGAGCGCGGCAGCCAGATTCACGGCCGTCGTGGTCTTGCCGACGCCGCCCTTGTTGTTGACAACCGCGATCACCACAGGGGATTTGTCCGTCATTCTATCCACAAATGTGGTGGCGGCGATGTCGGGCGCGATTTCCACCCCGTCGGTCGTCTGCGGCGCGCCCGTCACTCGGTCCTCCGTCGCCGGAATCCCGGCGCGAACTTTCCCGCCCGTGCACTCGCATCGGCCTTTGTGCAATGTGGACGCCAATTCGCGGGCGCGACAGCGTCGTGGCTTGACACGCCGCGCGAACGCCAACGAAACTCGACAACGCTCGATTGAGTCCGGATTCCGGACAACGACCGAGGAGACAGGTCCGGATGGGACTAATCGACTGGTTGAAAGGCCGTCGTGCACCCCTCGAAGATTCGCGGCTTCGAGGATGGCGTGCGGCGTGGGCGCACGCGGCTTCCGCCGGGGGCAGTCATGGGATCGTGCAGCTTGCGGCTGAGCTCGATGCATTCGGCCTCTCGGAGGACGACGTCGAGATCGAGCGCGAGATGCTGGAGGCGCTCCGGGATCGGGAGGCGTTGTCGGCGAAAGTTCGTTCCGCTGGACTGCCGATCGTCGAAACGGGACATCGAGTCGTGCGCGGCGAACCGTGTCATTACAGCGCGCCCGCGTCGATGCCCGATGAGCCCGGTCAGCCCGCCGGCCGGCTGCTCTTCACCAGCACCCGCGCCATCTTCGTCGGCGGTCCCGATGGTCTCGCAGCCGCCTGGCACTCGATCTCTGAGGCGGGGCACATCGAGCGGGATCTTGTTCTCACGAGAAACGGGCGCGACCGCATTTACCGGTTTCGCTGCAACGCCTACGGCGATGCGTTGCGCGCGGCGTTCATCGCCGGCGAACTGCTCGCACGGCGGCGCCCACCCGGCAGTCTATAATTCAATCGTTTCCAGCTCGGCCCGCGGCGAGCTGCCAATTGGACAGTGAAGCCCTTTGACGATGATCACAACTACGTCCACGCCAACAGCCGTCGGATTGGGAATCGATCGTTTGCTGGATGTCGAGCGACGCCTGCTGTCAGGACGACGGATCGGCGTCGTCTGCAATCCGGCCTCGGTCGACCGACAGCTCCGCCACACGGCCGATCGCCTCATCGAAGATCCGGATATCTCGGTCGCGGCGCTGTTCGGGCCGCAGCATGGGTTTCGATCGGATCTGCAGGACAACATGATCGAAACGCCGCACGCGCAGGACGGGCGGCGTCGAGTTCCCGTGTACTCGCTTTACAGCGAAACACGCGAGCCCACCGCGGAGATGCTGCGGGATGTCGACACGCTGGTCGTGGACCTGCAGGACGTCGGAACCAGGGTCTACACCTACATCTACACGATGGCCAACTGCATGCGTGCCGCCGCGAAACACGGCGTGCACGTGGTCGTGTGTGATCGCCCGAATCCGGTCGGCGGCGAAGAGGTCGAAGGCGCCAGGCTCGATCCGGCGTTCGCGTCGTTCGTCGGCCAGTTTCCGATTCCGCTGCGACACGGCCTCACGATCGGCGAGCTGGCGCGGCTCTTCAACGACGAGTTCGGCATCCGCTGTTCGCTCGACGTCATCCCGCTCGCGGGATGGCGCCGGACGATGTACTTCGACGAGACCGGTGTGCCGTGGGTGATGCCGTCGCCAAACATTCCGACGCTCGACAGCGCGATCGTCTATCCGGGAGCTGTGCTCTTCGAAGGTACCAGGCTGTCGGAAGGACGAGGGACGACCCGTCCGTTCGAACTGATTGGAGCGCCGTGGATCGACGGCGAACGGCTCGCGGATGCGATGAACGCTCGAGGGCTGCCCGGCGTCCACTTCCGGGCCGTCTTCTTCGAACCAACGTTTCAGAAGCACGCAAAACAGACGTGCGGCGGCTGTCAGATTCACGTCCTCGATCGCCGTCGCTTCCGGCCGGTCCGGACTTCGGTCGAGTTGATCGACGAATTCCGCCGACAGTCGCCCGATCGTTTCGCGTGGCGCGAGCCGCCATACGAATACGAGCACGACAAGCAGCCGATTGACATCCTGTTCGGATCAGATGCGCTGCGGAAGACCATCGACGCGGGTGGCAATGTCGGATCGTTCGTCGGGAGCTGGAAAAAAGACGAAGACGACTTCAGGCAGGTGCGGCAGAAGTATTTGCTGTATTAGTCAGGATTCGGTCTGCATTTCTCACTTTGCGCTGGGGCCCCACCCCCAGCGCCTGCCAGCGCTCGCTCATTCGCTCGCGCCG
>Ga0070684_100000304_pt1 | contig 34144 bp, 36 predicted proteins | sample KBSC723LmetaG_FD_65653 | JGI IMG/M metagenome (GOLD analysis project Ga0070684, IMG submission 65653) | Corn rhizosphere microbial communities from Kellogg Biological Station, Michigan, USA - KBS C7.2-3L metaG | ecosystem: Host-associated > Plants > Roots > Rhizosphere ...
GTTGCGGACATCGCCCGCGGGCGGCACTTCGTAGTGCACTTCGAGTCTGACGAGCCTGTCGAGATCCGAGAACGGCGTGCTGCCGCCGACGGCAGCCGGCGCAGGGATGTCCACCGGAACGGGGACGGGTAGATGCACCCACGCGTGCTGCGCCTGACAGACCACGACGGCACCCCATCCGCGGTACAGGATCGCGCTGGGCGGGCTGGGGTTCTCGAACTCGACCTGGGCGGCGGTGCCGTGCACGAGGATGTCGCGTTCGCTCCGCGGCAGCGCCGTCCCGATGACGCCAGGGTCGACCACCCGGCGCGAGCCTAGCAGCCGACCAGTTGCCTTGCGGTACGCCCTGCCGCGAACGCGGCTTCGAAGAAAGCGGGATCCTGATCCGGCCCGCGGCCCATGTGCGAGAGCGCCAGACCCGCGCATGCGTCCTGCCATCCCTCGCCGTTCTCGCCAACGGCCACGTCGCCCAGCACGAGGCCGAGCACGGCCTGCGTGTGGTGGGAGACTCCGCGGTGGCGCTCGCGCGTGTCCGCCTCGGAGACCCGGGAGGCAACGACCGGCCGTCCGCCGAGCGCAAGCGCCGCATTCGCGGCGGTGACGGCGGCGAGGCCGCCGTGGCCGAGCCGTGTTCCGGTCCCGACGATGCCCGGGCCGATCGAGCAAACGGCGACGTGCGCGTCGCGCCCCTTCGCCCACGCCAGTGCCGACCAGACCGAGACGCACTCGGCGTCGCCGCCGAAGCAGGCGCCGACGGCGGCGACCGCTTCGACGAGGCCGCGGGCGCGCAGCTCCCGCAGGGTGTCGGAGAGGGCGACGGGCAGCGCTCCGCCCTCGAGCTGCACGTAGACGACCCGAAGGCCGGCGAGCGCGGCGCACACGGGCGCGACCTGGCTGTGCAGCGAGCAGCAGATGACAGGCATGCCGTCGAGCGACCCGGCCGGCGGCATCTCCTCCTCGGCGTGCCGTACGGCGACCTGTCCCGGCGTATAGGGCAGCTTCATCACGTGCGCATCCGGCTCCGCGGCGAGCTCGAGGCCGCGGGTCAGGTTCAGGTAGAGCAGGTCGAACCCGCCGGAGCCGAGACCGAGGTCGCGTGCCTGCGTGTTCACGACCACCTCGTCGCCGAGCGCGACCGGGCCCGTCAGTCGCGGGTACGCGACACACGGGGTTCCGTCCACCTCGATCCGCGCCAGCCCGTCGTGGCGCTCCAGCACCGCGGTCACCGTCCCGCGGCGGAGGCTAAGCGGCACGCGCCTCCTCGAGCAGCGCCAGCGTGACGTCCACCATCGCGTCGAGATCGGCGACGGCGATGTGCTCCTGCGGGGTGTGGATCTCGGCCATGCCGTTCGCGAGGTTCAGGCACGCAAGACCACGCGTGTTGAACACGTTTGCGTCGGCCCCACCGCCCGACAGCGCGTAGGCGGGCTCGTGCCCCGTCCGGCGAAGCGCGGCCTCGGCAAGACGCACGGGCTCGTCGGTCCTGGCGAAGCGGTAGCCGTGGAAGCCCCGGGTCACGTCCGCCTCGACCTCGCACCCGGCGAGAGAGGCGGCGAACGAGCAGGCGTCGACCATCTCCTGGACGACGTCCGCGAGCTTCGTCTCGTCGTGGGAGCGTGCCTCGCAGTTCAGCACGCAGCGGTCGGGGACGATGTTGCGGGCAACGCCGCCGTGGATGACGCCGACGTTGGCGGAGGTCTCGTCGTCGAGCCGTCCGAGCCGCATGTCGGCGATCGCGCGCCCGGCGGCGGCGATCGCGGAGCGGCCCTCCTCCGGCGCCATCCCCGCGTGCGCGGACTGGCCGACGAAGGTGATCTCCATGATCATCGAGTGCGGCGCGCCGAGGATCAACTCGCCGATCGGCCCGGCCTGGTCGTAGACGTACCCGACGCGGGCGGCGAAGCGCGAGCAGTCGAACGCCTGGGCACCGCGCAGGCCCACCTCCTCCTTGGGCGTGAAGAGGAGCTCGAGGCCCGCCTGCGGGATTCTCCTCTCGACCACACGGCGGGCGGTCTCGACCATGGCCACGACCGCCGACTTGTTGTCGGCGCCGAGGATCGTGCCGCCGGCGTTCCGGACGACCCCGTCCTCGACCACCGGCTCGATCGGCCCGGTCGGCGGCACCGTGTCCATGTGCGAACAGAGGAAGAGCGGCGTCCCCTCGGCCGTCGGCTCCAGCCGCGTGTACAGGTTGCCGGCATTCGAGCCGATCTCCGCCCCGGCGTCGTCCTCGTCGACCTCGAGTCCGAGCGCGCGCAGCTCGGCGGTGATGCGGTCGGCGACGGCGCGCTCCTCCCCGGGTGGCGTCGGCAGCGCGGCGAGGTCGAGAAAGAGGTCGAGCGCGCCCACTGCGCGCGATCTTAGGTGCTGCCGTGTCGCAGCTCGAACGGGAGTGACAGGCTCGAGCCTGTCACTGCTTCACGCCGTGGTTGCGGTCACGCCCTGCCGCGCGCGGGCGCGGTCGTGCGCGGCCCCGACGAACTCTCGGAAGAGCGGCGCCGGCCTGGTCGGGCGCGACTTGAACTCCGGGTGGAACTGGCTGGCGACGAACCACGGATGGTCGGGCAACTCGACGATCTCGACGAGGCGGCCCTCCTGGAACGTGCCCGAGACGACCAGGCCGGCGTCGACGATCTGCTGGCGGTAGTGGTTGTTCACCTCGTAGCGGTGGCGGTGCCGCTCGTGGACGACCGGCTCGCCGTAGGTCTCGTGCGTGCGCGTGCCCTCGGCGATCTCCACCGCCTGCGCGCCGAGGCGCATCGTCCCGCCCAGATCCTCGACCTCCTTTTGCTCGGGCAGGAGGTCGATCACGGGGAACGGCGTCTCGGGGTCCATCTCGGTCGAGTTGGCGCCCTCGAGCCCGACCACGTGGCGCGCGAACTCGGAAACGGCGACGTGCATGCCCAGGCAGATGCCGAGATACGGGATCGACTGCTCGCGGGCGACGCGGCAGGCGAGGATCTTGCCCTCCCAGCCGCGTGAGCCGAAGCCTCCAGGCACCAGGACGCCATCGACGGTCTCGAGTTCATGGAGCGCCTCCTCGAGCGACATCCCCTCGGCGTCGACCCAGCGCACACGGACGTGGCAGCCGTGGTGGATGCCCGCGTGCTTGAGCGCCTCGTGCACCGAGAGGTAGGCATCGTGCAGCTTCACGTACTTGCCGACGAGGCCGATCGTCACCTCGACGTCCCGCTGCCGGATCCGCTCGGTCAGGTCGAGCCACTCGCCGAGATCGGCACGCCCCTCGGGGAGCCCGAGCTTCCGGCAGACGAGGTCGTCCATCCCCTGCTCCTGGAGCGCCGCGGGCACGAGGTAGACGTCCGAGACGTCCTCGTTGGCGATCACGTCCTCCGGCTCGACGTCGGCGAAGAGCGCGATCTTCTCGCGCACGTCGGGCGAGATCACGTCGCGCGAGCGGCAGACGACGACGTCGGGGTGGATACCGATGCGCCGTAGCTCGTTCACGGAGTGCTGCGTCGGCTTCGTCTTCAGCTCCCCGGCCGAGTCGACGTAGGGAACGAGCGTGACGTGGACGTAGAGGACGTTCTCGGCGCCGGCCTCGCGGCGGAACTGGCGGATCGCCTCGAGAAACGGCAGCGACTCGATGTCGCCGACCGTCCCGCCGATCTCGCTGATCACGACGTCGGCGTCCGACTGCTCGGCCGAGCGCCGGATTCGATCCTTGATCTCGTCGGTGATGTGCGGGATCACCTGGACGGTCTTGCCCAGGTAGTCGCCCTTGCGCTCACGGCGGAGCACGCGGTCCCAGATCCCGCCCTGGGTGTGGTTGGCGCTCCGGGCCAGGTTCTGGTCGAGGAAGCGCTCGTAGTGGCCGATGTCGAGATCCGTCTCGGCCCCGTCCTCGGTGACGAAGACCTCCCCGTGCTGGAAGGGGCTCATCGTGCCCGGGTCGACGTTCAGGTAGGGGTCGAACTTCTGGACGTCCACCTTCAGCCCCCGCGCCTTCAGCAGCCGGCCCAGTGACGCTGCGGTGATGCCCTTGCCGAGGGACGAGACGACGCCGCCGGTGACGAAGACGTACTTGGTGGTCTCACTCACGCCTGCCGCCCCACGGCATCGACGTCGCGCAGCACCGGCGTCCGCTCGATCAGCCTGCCGACCGAGGTGAGCTCGCCGAGGAGGTTGAGGGCCGCCAGCGCTCCGATCGCCGACAACTGCCCCCGTCCCGCGAATCGCTTCACGGAACTCAAGCCTAGCAGGGCCCCCAGCGCGTTCGACCCCGAGTCTCCGAGCATCGCCATCTCCCGGAGATCGTAAGGCGCGAGCATGACGGCGGGCAGGACCGGTGCCCGGAGAGGCAACGCCCCCAGTGCGTACACCTTCAAGGCCCGCCCCGGCTTCGTGTCGAGCTGGTTGAGCGCGTTCGCGGCGAGACCGACCAGTAGCGCGCCGCGAACGCTGCGAGTCGCGAGCAGGCCGAAGAGCGGGATGCCGACGAGCTTGAGCACGCCGGTCGTGCGGCCGGCCCGCAGGTGCTCAGCCATCCCCCGCTCCGGCCCGGCGCAGAGGTCGTCGACGAGGCCGATCGCGGCGACCGGCGCCACGCGCGGCTGGAGGACGGCGACGATCCAGCCGACCAGCGGGAGGCGCAGGCCCCGGTGGTTCGCCGCGTTCGGGCCGAAGGCGAGCAGGACGTCCCGCAGCTGCCGCGCGCGGTGGACGAACCCGCGGAGATCGCGTCCCGTCGGGCGGTGGCGCAGCGGGAGCTCGACCTCCTCGACGCTCAGCCCGGCGCGCAGCGCGTCGAGAGTCATCCGCGCCTCGCAGCCGAATCCGGCGGCGGTCGGGAAGCAGGCTCGGCGGGCGCGGGTCGAGAGCACGCGCTGGCCGGAGAGTGGCTCACGGAACTCGCGCCCCGTCCCAAGCCGCACGAGCGCGGCGGCCGTTCGTTTGACGATGCCGAAACCGCCGCCCCGGCGCTCGGCGAACGCTGCGACGGCGAGGTCGGCGTCGCCGTCGAGCAGCGGCCGCAGGTCGCCGCTCAGGTCGGCGTCGCACAGGAGGAGCGTGCCGTCCGCCGCCGCGCGCTCGGCCAGCGCCAGCGCCTGCCCCTTACCGCGGCGGGCCAGCCGCAGGACTCGTACGCCTGCGGCCTCGGCCTCGGCCGCGGTCCGGTCGCGCGAGCCGTCGTCGGCGACGATCACCTCCGCCTCGGGAAATTCCTCCCGGAGCGCTCGGAGCGTCGACCCGATCCGGCCCTCCTCGTCGCGGGCCGCGACCAGGATCGACAGACGCTCAGCCACCCGTCGTGGCTGGAGTCGAGATCTCGGGCAGGACGCCGTCCCGCGCGCTCTTCTTCACGCCGTACTGCCCCGGCACCGCTCCGCCGAGCAGCAGGGCCAGAGCCAGGCGCCCCGAGTCGGAGTCCAGGTCGTCGACGGTGGCGAGGTCCTGCTTGGCGAAGGCGTCCACCGCCGACGTCCCGGGCCTCGTCACCTCGACGCCGACCGCGGGCACATCCGCCGAGGCGAGCCCCTGGTAGAAGCCCGCGAGGAAGCGGGCAGTCGGGCCGCTCTGAGGCGCGACGCTGCGGGCGACCACGACCCCGTCGAGCGAGGCGGCGTCGTTGCCTGCCCGCTCCTCGACCAGGTCGGCGGACAGCGCCTGCCAGAGCGGGCTGTCGGCCTTCGCCGCGAACTCACTCCCGAGCCGGCGGCCGAGCTCGCCGATCTTCCGCGGCGTGGCGAGCGCGGCGAGCGCCGGTCGGCCCTTGAGTGCGCGGCGCAGAGCCGGGACGTCGACGGGCAGTTTGAGGGCCCGTACGCGGAGCGGAGGCAGCGTGCCGGCGTCGCTCAGCGTCTGCTCGACGAGGGAGCGGACCCGCCGGTCGATGGGACCGGCGAACACGAGTCCGACGCTCGTCCCGGAGAGCCGACCGCTCATCAGCGCCGGGTAGGCGTCCTCGACGAATGCCTGCGCGGCCCGCTGCGACCGCGTCAGATCGCCGCTGCGCCTCGTCGCCGCGTCCAGGCGGCTGTTCAGGTCGGCGATCTTCTCGTTGAGCAGCCGCCGCTCGCTGTTCTGGACGAACCCCTTCCCGGAGATGCCGACGCCGACGACGATCCCGATGATCAGGGCGAGGAAGACGGCCGCCAGCGAGGCGACGTGGTAGCGGAGATCGAACATGGGTCAGAATGCCCGTCTTTCGCGCGCCGGCGGGCCTTGCCCGGCGCCACTGCGGGTTAGATGCTGGCCGCAGTCTGGCACAGCGCGTGAAGACGACCGGCCGCTCTCCGTGCCAGTGTCCGGCGGAAGGCGATCAGCCACGGCCCCTCGACCGTGATCGTCGCGAGGGTGCGGTCGGCGGCGGTTGCTTCCAGATCGACGCGCACGTCCAGCTTCTCGCCGGTCAGATGGAAAGCGAAGAGGGCGGGTCGATCGGACGCGGTCACGACCACCGTGCCCGCTGCCTCGGGTCTGCGGAGGAGCGTCGGCTCGTTGCCCGCGGTCACCTGCCAGCGGGCGCCGGCGGCGGAGCCGCGGCGGTCCGGCTGCACGCCGGCGATGCCGGGCCACCAGTCGGCCAGATGGAAGGGCTCGCCGAGGAAGTCCCAGACGTCCGGCCGGGGAGCGAGGAGCTCGCGCGAGGCGGTTACCCTCACCGGCGCCGCTGCCGCCCCAGCGGTGAACCTTTCGGCACGGTCCCGTGTCCCACGCGCGTGATTTTCGCGGTTACGATCGCCCTGGGGAGGAGGCCGGGCGCGCCTTATGCGGCGGCCCGAAGAAACAGGGCCCGAACGGCCGCGGCCGCCACTCCGAAACCAGCTAGCCCAGCCCCAGCCAATCGCGGACCCGGAGCACCATCAGCTGGATCAGGTGCTCGACGCCCGGCGAGGCGATCACGGCGACCACGATCGCGCCGAGGCCGGCCACGCCCAGCGCGACCAGCGGCCACAGGCCGACCCGCCGCGAGACGAGCCTGGAGACCCCCTTCGCGTCGACGAGGATCTCCCCCACCCGCAGCCGTGTCAGGAACGTCGACGACATTCCGGCCCGGTTCCGCTCCATGAACTCGATCAGGTTGAAGTGCGTCCCGACGGCGACGATCAGCTCGGCGCCCTTCTCGTAGGCGAGCATCAGCGCGACGTCCTCGCTGATCCCCATCGCGGGCACGACCTCGAACGGCACGCCCAGCGCCTGGGCCCGCGCGGCACCCGGCGCGTTTCCGTTGCCGCGGTAGGCGTGCACCAGCAGCTCGGCCCCGCTCTTCAGGGCGGCGTCCGAGACCGAGTCCATGTCGCCGACGATCACGTTCGGCTTGTAGCCGGCCTCGATCAGCGCGTCCGCGCCGCCGTCGACGCCCACCAGCACCGGTTTGAAGTCGCGGACGTACGGCCGCACGATCCGCAGGTCGCGCTTGTGGCCGGGGCCGCGGGCGACGATCAGGGCGTGACGATCGCGAAAGCGCGTCTTCAGCGGCGGGAAGTCGATCCCCTCGACCAGGAGGCTGCCCTCGGCACGCAGGTGCTGCAGCGTGTTCTCGGCGAACTCGGACAGCGACTCGGTGACGCGGCTCCGCTGCTCGGCGAGCGTCCGCTCCAGCTCGCGTTCCTCCCGGGCGCGGCCGCGGGCCAGGCACGTCCCGTTCCGGAAGACGCTGGCGCCGCGCACCGTCAGCTGCTCGCCGTCCGTGACCTCGTCGAACAGCTCGGAGCCGGGGACGTCGATCAGGGTGACGCCGCCGCGGACGAGCAGCAGCGGCCCGACGTTCGGAAAGCGGCCGGAGAGCGAATCGGAGACGTTGACGACGACGCGGACGCCGGTCTCGAGCAGCTCCTCGGCGGTGACGCGGTCGAGGTCACTGTGGTCGACGATCGCGACGTCGTCCTCGCCGAGCCGGTGCACGAGGCGCTTGGTCCGGCGGTCGAGTCGTGCCGGCCCCGTGAACTCGACGAGGCTAGCCACGGTCCTCCTCGGCGACCGCGGCCAGGAACTCGCGCCCGCCGAGCATGCGCTCCAGCTCCTCTCGCCGCTCGTCGGCGTCGAGCTCCTGAATCCGCGTGTGGGTCGGGTCGCCGGGCACCTTCTCGACGCGGAAATGCCGGTCGGCGCGGCTCGCGATCTGCGGCAGGTGCGTGATCGTGATCACCTGCGTGCGGCCGGCGAGCCGCGACAGCGTCTCGGCGACGCCGTGGGCGGTCGTCCCGCCGATGCCTGCGTCGATCTCGTCGAAGACCATGGTCTCACCGCCGCCGACCGCGGCGATCGCGAGCGCGACGCGGGAGAGCTCGCCGCCGGAGGCGGTCTCCGCCACCGGGCCGAACGGCAGCCCGGCGTTCGGCCTGATCAGGAACACCGTCTCGTCGGTCCCGGTCGCAGTGGGCTCGCGCTCCTTCAGCTCGACGGTGAACTCGCCGTCGCCCATCCCCATGCCCTGGAGCTCCCCGGCGACCGACTCCGCGAACCGGCCGGCCGCAGCAGCCCGCGCGTCGTGCAGCTCCCCGGCGATCGACCCCACGAGGGCTTTGGCTCGTTCGACCGCCGCCTCGGCCGCGGCAACGGGATCGGCGCCCTGGTCGAGCGCCTCGAGCTCCGTGTTCGCCTCCGCGGCACGGGCGAGGAGCTCCTCCAGCGAGCCGCACCGGAAGCGACGCTTGGCGTCGGAGATCCGCTCCAGATCCGACTCGACCTCCTCCAGCCGCGCCGGGTCCGCCTCGAGCGCCGAGAGGAAGGAACGCAGCGCGCTCGCCGCCTCACGCAGCCGTAGCTCGGCGTCACGCAGCTCGTCGGCCGCCTTCCGGAGCTCGGGGGCGAGCCGTTCGACCGGCGCGAGCGCCCGTTCCGCCACGGCCGTCAGCCCGGCCGCTCCGTCGCCCTCGTCGGGGTCGAGCGCATCGGCGGCGGCCGCGGTTCCCTGGAGCAGCTCGGTCAGGTGCCGCAGGCGCTCGCGCTCCTCGAGGAGCACATCCTCCTGTCCCGGTTCCAGCCCGTCCGTGTCCTCGATCAGGGCCCGCAGCTCAGCCAGCCGGGCCTCGAAGGCGGCGGCGTCGCGCGTCAGCTCCTCGAGCCGTCGCCGGGCCGCGCCGAGCTCGCGCCAGGCCGCGCGTGCATCGGCCCGGCGGCGCAGCTGCTCGTCGCCGCAGAAGGCGTCCAGGACGGCCAGCTGGTACGCCGGGCGCGCGAGCCGCCGCTGCTCGAACTGGCCGGACATCGCCAGGAGCCGCTCGCCGAGGGCGGCGACGTCCTCGCGCGCGGCGCTCCGTCCCCAGGCGTACGCGCGTGTGCGCCCCTCCCCGGAGATGCGCCGCGCGAGCACGACCCCTTCCTCCTCGTCGGGCCGGAGCTCGCGGAACGGCGCGAACGGCTCCTCGTCGAGCAATCCTTCGGGCAGGTCGAACTCGGCCTCCACGTAGGACTCGGCCCCGCCCGCGCCGACGTAGGCTGCGTCGCCCTTTGCACCGAGCAGGAGGCCGATCGCCTGCGCGAGGATCGTCTTCCCGGCGCCGGTCTCGCCGGTGATCACGTTCAACCCCGGCGCGAACCGCAGCTCCGCCCGGCGGATCAGGACGAGGTTCTCGATCCGGAGGCTACGAAGCAAAGGTGTCGCGGTAGCGGTGGAAGAAGGTCATCTCGGGTAGCAGCGCCAGCAGCGCCCGCCGCTCGCCGAGCCGCACCGCCGCCTCCTTTCCCTCGCCGAGGTCGGCGACGGGGATGCCGTCGGCGATCACCTTCGCCGTGGTCGCCCGCGTCTCGTTCCGCACCCGCAGCTCGAGCCCGCGCGGGACGACCAGCGGACGGGCGTGCAGCGAGTGCGGTGAGACGAACGTGACCGCCATCGCGTCGAGCCCCCACACGAGTACCGGGCCGCCGCTCGAGAGGTTGTAGGCGGTCGAGCCCGTCGAGGTCGCGCAGATCACCCCGTCGCACGGCTGGACGCCGAGATCCTCTCCGCCGACCGACCAGGCGAACTCCATCATTCGGCCGATCTGGGAGGTCGCGCACACGGCGTCGTTGACGGCCACGGCCTCGACTCCGTCGGCGTTCACCACCAGCGTCGGCAGCTCGACGACGCGACGCTCGCCGGCGAAGGCGCGGGCGAGGCCGTCCTCCATCGCGTCGCGGCCCATCGCCGACAGGAACCCGACCCGGCCGAAGTTGATGCCTAGCACCGGCACCGGCGTGCCGAGGAAGCGGTGGAGGGCCCGGAGCGTCGTCCCGTCACCGCCGAGCACGACGGCGAGGTCGACGTCCTCGCCTTCGACGACCTCCACCCCGGCGCGCTCGCAGATCGCCTGCAGGCGCGCCGTTGCACCGGCGATCACCCCCGGATCGCCGTGGCTGACGACGGCGATCGTCCGGACGCGCTCAGCCGACGGCGTCATCGATCCAGCGGTCGAGGTCTGCGTCGGGGCCGGCTCCCGGTCGGTGTCGGAGATGGAGGAAGAGCTCACGGTTTCCCTTCGGTCCGGGTAGGCCCGAGTCTACGACGCCCGCGACCTCGGCAGCCCAGCCCAGAGCCGCCTCGGCGACCTCTCGTGTCACTCTCGTTCGCGTCTCGCGCGAGGTGACGACTCCGCCCTTGCCGACCTCCTCGCGCCCGGCTTCGAACTGTGGCTTCACCAGCACGACCGCCTCCCAGCCCGGTTCGGCCAGCCCCAGAGCAGGCGGCAGCGCCTTCGTGACGGAGATGAAGGACACGTCGCAGACGACGAGCTCCGGCGCGAACGGCAGCTCGATCAGCCCGCGGGCGTTCACCCGCTCGAGCACGATCACGCGGGGGTCGTCTCGGAGGCGTGGATGGAGCTGACCGTACCCGACGTCGAGCGCGATCACGCGCGCGGCGCCGCGCTGAAGGAGGACGTCGGTGAATCCGCCGGTCGACGCCCCCACGTCGAGGCAGTCGCGCCCCGCCGGATCGACTCCGAACGCGTCGAGCGCGTGATCGAGCTTCTCACCCCCGCGGGAGACGAACCTTGGCCCGCGCTCGACGCCCAGCTCGGCGGCCTCGTCGACCTGTTCGCCGGCCTTCGAGTGGCCGGGAACGAGGCCGGCGAGTATCAGCGCCTGCGCCTGTGCTCGAGACTCCGCGAGCCCGCGCTCGACGAGGAGGACGTCCAGGCGCTTCTTCATCGCTGCTAGACGGTTCTGACGGCGAGGCCGTTGACGATCTCGGCCAGCACTGTCGTGTCGGCCGGAACCTCGAGCAGCAGCGCCAGCGCACGCTCGGCGGCGCGGTTCGCGCGCGTCCTGGCCGCCTCCTCGCCCTCCTCGAGCACGTACCCGTCCGCGTCGAGGATGTCGTCGACGACCTGGAAGAGCATCCCCAGCTCGTCCGCGAAGTCGCGCCAGGTGCCCTGCTCCTCGCGCGGCAGTCGGGCGGCCCAGAGCGCGAGCGTGACCGACGCGTAGAAGAGGCAGCCGGTCTTCAGCCGGTGGACGGTCTCCAGGTCGGTGCCCGGCTCCATCGTGTCGAGGTACTGTCCGCCGATCATTCCGAGCGTCGCCTCGGCCAGCTCCCGCGCGACCTCCGTGGTCGTGTACGAGCAGGCGAGCCGGAACGCCTCGGCCAGGAGCGCGTCGCCGGCGAGCAGTGCCTTCCCTTCGCCGAATGCCGCCCAGACGCTCGGCTTGCCGCGCCGCTCCTCGTCGTCGTCCAGCGACGGCAGGTCGTCATGGACGAGCGAGAAGTTGTGCACGAGCTCGATCGCGAGCGCGGCCGGCATCACCTGCTCGGGCGGCGCGTCGAGCGCCTCGCCGACGGCGAGCGAGATCACCGGGCGGATTCGCTTGCCGCCCATCTCCAGTGCGTATCGGGCCGAGTCCTGCTGGCCGCCGAGCTCGGGCCAGAGCTCGAGCTCCTCGAGCGCCTCCTCGACCAGCTCCTTCAGCTCGTCAGGGCTGTGCATCGGACTCCCGCTTCGCCTGGTCGATCGCGTCGATCAGGTCCTTGGCGGCTGCATCGAACTCGGCCAGCAGGTCGACGGCGTCCTCGAGCGACTCGCAGCCCTCGAGCTGCCGGCGGAGCTCCTCGAGCCGGTCGACCTTCTCCTGCAGGGTCATGCCGTCGCCGTTCGGGCGATCGCGGCGAGGATCCCGTTCACGAGCCGACCCGCGTCCTCGGACGAGTACCGCTTCGCCAGCGTCACTGCCTCGTCGATCACCACTTCGAGCGGGACCGTACCTTCATCGAGCTCGTGGATGCCGATGCGGAGGACGTTCCGCTCCAGGGTGCCGAGCTGCCCCGCCGGCCAGTCGCCGGAGACGGCCGAGATCCGTGCGTCCAGCTCGTCCGCGTTCGCCGCGACCGCTTCCGCCAGGCTGCGGGCGAAGTCGTCGATCTCGCCCTCGTAGTTCGTGCCGAGCGGCTGACCGGTCAGGTCCCACTGGTAGAGGAGGAAGAGCGCGGTGCGGCGTGCCGCCCGGCGGGAGAGCGTCACGCCGATCCCAGCTCGTCGACGTAGGAGGTGGTGTAGTCGCCGCTCGCGAAGGCCTCGCTGCGCAGGACGTCCCGGGCGAAGTCCCGGGTGGTCGCGATCCCCTCGATCTCGAGCTCGCCGAGGGCGCGCAGGCCGCGGGCGATCGCGGCCGGCCGGTTGGAGTCCCACACGACGAGCTTGGCGATCAGGGAGTCGTAGTGCGGCGGGATGGTCGCGCCCGAGTCGACGTGCGTGTCCAGGCGGACCCCGGGGCCGCCCGGGGCGCGCAGGCGCTCGATCCGTCCCGGTGAGGGTGCGAAGCCGCGCGCGGGGTCCTCGGCGTTGATCCGCATCTCGATCGCGTGCCCTGTGCGGGGGGCGCGGCCGGTCGCGGTCAGCCGCTCGCCCGCAGCGATCCGCAGCTGCTCGCGGACGATGTCGACGCCGGTGACGAGCTCGGTGACCGGATGCTCGACCTGGAGCCGGGCGTTCAGCTCGATGAAGTAGAAGGCGCGGTCGGGCCCGAGCAGGAACTCCAGCGTTCCCGCGTTCGTATAGCCGGTGTCGCGGCATGCGCGCTCGGCAGCCGCTTCCATCTCCTCGCGCAGCTCGGGTGTGAGCGCAGGCGACGGCGACTCCTCGATCAGCTTCTGGTGGCGACGCTGGATCGAGCACTCGCGCTCTCCGAGCGTGAGGACGCCGCCGTCGGCGTCGGCGAGCACCTGGATCTCGACGTGGCGGGCGGGGACGAGCGCCTTCTCGACGTAGAGGCTGCCGTCGCCGAACGCAGCATCCGCCTCGGCCGACGCCGTCGCGAACGCGTCGTCGAGCTCGTCCGCGGACCGAACCAGCCGCATCCCGCGTCCCCCGCCCCCCGCCGCGGCCTTGAGCAGCAGCGGGAAGCCGATCTCCGGCGCCAGCTCCCGCGCCTGGGCGAGCGTGGTCGCGCCTTCGGTGCCGGGGACGAGCGGCACGCCCGCCTCGTGCATGGCGATCTTCGCCTGCACCTTGTCGCCCATCCGCGCCATGACGGCGGCGTCGGGGCCGACGAAGACGAGGTCGTTGTCCGCGCAGGCCCGCACGAACTCCGGCCGTTCGGAGAGGAAGCCGTAGCCCGGATGGACGGCCTGGCAGCCGGTCGTCTCCGCCGCCGCGACCACGGACGGGATGTTCAGGTAGCTCTCGGCGGGCGGCGGCGGGCCGATGCACACCGCGCGGTCGGCAAGCTGGACGTGCAGGGCGGCGGCGTCGGCGGTGGAGTAGACGGCGACCGCCTCGATCCCGAGCTCGTGCAACGCCCGGATCACGCGGACGGCGATCTCGCCGCGGTTGGCTACCAGGACTCGCGTAAACACGGGCCTCAGTCCCGGTTAGCCGCTCTCGAGCCGGGACGATTCGGCGCCGGAGCCGGGCTCCGCCCGGCGGAAGGCACCCAGCGGCGCGGCAAGATCGGAATTAGCTCCACAACAGCCGGCTCAGCTGCGGAGGGAACCGCCGCCGCGGCCCGCAAGGAGGGGGTCCGTGGGGGAACCAGGGGTTCCCCCACGTCAAAGGCCGATTGGCCGACCGTTGACGGGCTCGAGCTCGAACAGCAGCTGGCCGTACTCGACCGGCTGGCCGTTCTCGGGGTGGATCCGCGTGACGAGGCCCTCCTGCTCGGCCTTGACCTCGTTCATCAGCTTCATCGCCTCGAGGATGCAGAGGGTCTGGCCGGCGCCGACGGCGTCGCCCTCCTCGACGAACGGCGGCGCGCCCGGCGACGAGGCGCGGTAAAAGGTGCCGACCATCGGCGCCTCGACCCTGATCACGCCGGGATCGAACGGCGGCGCGGGCGGCGCGGCGGCAGTCGTCTCCTCCTCCGGGGCCGGCGGCGACGCAGAGGGTGCGGCGACCGCGTCCTCCCCTGTCTCGGGCGTCCGGCGGACCGTGACGCGGAGACCGGCGTCCTCGATCGTCACCTCGCCGACGCCCGAGTCCTGGACGATGCGGACGATCTCGCGGATGCGCTCGGCGCGGCTCGCGTCGACCCCGACCCCTTCGAGCGACTCCTGGGTGCCGCGTCCGCGGATCGTGCGCAGGAGCGGCTCGGCGTCGTCGCCGAACAGCGCGAGCAGCAGGAGCTCCTCCTCGCTGGCGGCGAGCCCCTTGTGGCGCTTGCGGAGCTCGTCCAGATCTGGCATGTCCTCGGCGGGAGCACCGTTCGAGACCAGCGACACCGCCCGCTCGACGGCGGGCGAGACTGCAGCGGGAGGCGAACCGTAGCGCCCCAGGATCAGCGCCCGCAGCTCGTCGACGACGGTCTGGTAGCGCTCGGCTGCGAGCACGTGCAGGAGGGCCTGCGACGCGAGCACCTGGCCGATCGGAGCGGCGAGCGGCGGCGATCCGACCTCGCCGCGGATCGTCTCCAGCTCGGCGATCACCTCGTCGAGCCGGTCGCCCGCCCCCTGGGTGCGGAGGTGGAGGTCGATCGCCGCGATCAGCCCGGCCGGAAGGCTGTGCTCGGCGGCCCGGGTGGCGATGCGCGGCGCGAGCGGCGCGACCGGCTGGTCGCTGATGTGCTCGTCCACGAGATCCGAGGCGCGCCAGAGCGGGTCGGTGGAGACGCCCGTCTCGAGGCCGAGGCCGCCCAAGACGCTCGCCAGCGCCTCGCCGGAAGCGCGATGCAGGACGAGGGCAACCGGGTACACGGCGCAGGCCAGCAGGTCGACGCCGGCGCGCGCCGCCTCGATCGCAGCGGCGAGCGCGCCGCCGCCTGCGCCCTGGCAGTAGAACCCGACCGGGAGGTTGCTCACCTCTCGGATCGCCTCGACCAGCTCGCGGACGCGGTGCGGCTCCAGCGACCCGGACGGATCGTGGATCAGGATCCGGGCGGCGCCGAGCTCCGGGAGGCGCCTCGCCTGGGCGACGAGCGCGTCGGTCTCGCCGGACGGTCCCGGGCTGTAGACGAGCCCGGCGTCGAACTCGCGCTGGGCGGCGGTGATCGCCTCGCTCGCCTCGCGCAGGTTCGAGACGTCGTTCAGGGGGTCGTGGAGGCGGAAGACGTCGATCCCGCTCTCCGCCGCCGACGCGACGAAGCGGCGGACGAAGTCGCCCCCGACCGGCCTCGAACCGACGAGGAAGCGGCCGCGCAGCGCGAGCGCGAGCGGCGTCCTCGTCCGCGCGCGGATCGCGCGGATCCGCTCCCAGGGGCTCTCGACCCCGCGCCTGACGGCCGACTCGAAGCAGCCGCCGCCCGACACCTCGAGGTAGGCGAAGCCGGCGCCGTCGAGGATCTCGGCGAGGTCGAGCTGCGCGGACGTCGGCAGAACCGCGGCGAGCGGCTCCTGTCCGAGCAGCCGAATGGTCGTGTCGACGAGCGCCGGCACGGTCGGGAGCCTACCGCCCTACTCGAACTCGAGCGGTTCCACGTACAGCCTCTCCCCCGCGTAGGCCGTCGGGATCTTCCGGACGATCTTCCACGGCCGTTCGACCCCGTCGGCGCCCTCGAGGGTGACGGTGTCGCCGACGTTGGGGGTTTCCAGGCCTTCGGCGTACTGCCCGCGTGCGACGACCTCGTCGTTCCCGTTCTCATCGGTGGTGACGTAGGCGTATTCCACGCGCCCAGTCTACGGGGACTACGCGCAGCTGATGTAGCGCTTCTCGCGAAGAGGGCGCAGCCATCGCGGCTGCGCCCTCTTTCTACCCCGATTTTCTACCCCGCCCGCGGCACGCCTGCCCGGCCGCGTAGCCCGACCGGTCTGCTGGACGGCGGGTTCAGCCCCGCGCTTCGCTGACCGCCTCGAGTGCTGCTGTCAAGACGCTTCGTGCAGGTCGTGAGTCGTCGCGAGGAGATTCCCGGCACGCTCCCATTCCGGGTAGGGCCACTCGCGTAGAGCCCCCGCACCTCCACGGAGCGTTAGAACGCAATCTGCGGCGGCTTTTCCGGCCTTCGACTTGAGGCCGAAGAGAAGCTGCACTCGGGCCAGGCGCGCGTGGGCCTCGTCGACACGGCGGTCAAGCTCCTTGATGGACTCCGCAACCTCGCGAAGGTCGAGGATGCTCTCGACGTTCGACGGGTCGACCTTGAGATCTTGGGTCGTTTGCGCGTCATGGACTACGCCCTGAGCGTCGCGGAGCGCAAGCAATGCTTGGAGGACACTCGTTGCGAAGTCGTCGGCCGCTTTGACAAGTCGGTCGCGCCACTGCTCGCCGAGCGAGCCGTGTAGCCACGCTCCGCCGATAGCTGCAAGGGCCGTGATCAGGGCGGCGCCCAGCGAGATCGTGATCGTGGCCCAAGCCGGCAGCATCGCGCGGCGATTGTATGGGCGGCCTTCCGGCCCGGCTCGGGGGTCGAATACTGCGCCGGCCGGACGAGCGCTTCCCTCGCATGTGCCGGGCCCACCCAGGACGCTACTCGTCGAGTTCGGGCGTTCCTAGTCGCTCCTTCGGACGTGGCCGCGAAACCACGACCGGACCGCCTGCTCGCCAAACGGCGAGACTAGGAACGCCGGGCTTTCACCCGGCGAACCGTCCACGATACGGCCGTAGCTGCGGCGGCGAGCACGACAGCGACGAGCACGAACCAGACCACGTAGCCGACCCAGCTAACCGCCATCACGGTGGACGTGCCGTCCGCCACGCCCAAAGTCTAGGGGCCACCGGACTCGCCTAGAGTCGCTGACCACTCAGCGTTGATGAACTCGCGCTCGGCGCACTCCGGACAGAACGTCACCACGTTGTCTTCGCAGTCGAGGTAGGCACGCCAGCCGCGAGCCTCGGGGTCGGCCTCGGTGGCGCATTCGGCGCAGACGAGTGTTTGGTCGGTGATCTCGGGGTCGGGCATCCGCCGCTCAGCAGAGGAGGGTGGGGTCGCACTCGTTCGGGTTGTCGTTGCCGCGGGCGATGTTCTTGCCGGTCGGAAGTGTCGTGTAGCCCGTGACCCGGATGCCGGTCCCGTTGAAGTCGGAAGCGCCACCCTCGAAGCCATTCCCCTCCGCCCGATTACCCTTGAGCGCGGCTGGGGTCCCGTTCACCTCGATCCCGCCATAGTCGTTACCGGAGGCGATCGAGGACTGAATCTTGGCCTGTTCACCGACCACACCTATGCCGCCGGAGTTCGCCGCAGCCATCGACGACTGGACATACGCACGGTCGCCGTTGATGGAGATGCCCGTGCCCGAGTTGAAGGTCGCTGAGCCGGTCGACGACTTGACCGTGGCATCGGCGCCTACGATGCAAATGCCGCAGTTGGTGTTGCCGGTGGCGACGACGTTCGAGACGACGATCTTGTCCGCGAGGGCGTAGACGCCGTAGTCGAAGTGGCGCACGGTGGCGTTCTTGATCGTCACCTTGTCGAAGGCACCCGTCACCAGGATCCCGTACTTGCCGTTCGTGTTGTCGCCGAGCACGATGAACTCCTTCAGGTCGATCGTGATCCCCGACGCCCCTGCGACCACCCCATGCGATCCAGAACAGAGGAGATCCCCGGTTAGAAACGCGTTCGTCGTCACCACTTGCCCACACGATGTGATCGGCGTGCCTGCCGCGCTGTTTGCCTCCGGTGCAACCGCGACGAGCACGACCGCCACCATCGCGACCACGCCGCTCCACAGTTTCATCGCCTGCCTCCTCATCCCCCAGGGTTTGCCTGTCGGCTCGCGGCGGATCTTGTTCCGGGCGACCCGGCGAAGTCAACACCCCTCGCGAGGTCTGTGAGCCTGAACCACCGCAACGCGGCACGCTTCGTCGGCTCACACGCCGCGTACAGCAAGACAAGCTGAAGAGCTTCCTCGAGGTTGAGCCCGATCTCCCGAGCGGTCGCCTCCGCACCCACGGCATTGCTGCTGGCGATCGCCCTGCGGAACTGAACCCTCGGATGCGCCTGGGCTGTCGATTGGTTGCCGCCGCGCAAAAGGGGGATTTGTTGACTCGGGGCGCAAGTTCCCTCAGCCGATTACGTCTTCTTAAGAGCAGACCAAGACAGTCTTGGCTGCCAGAGGCCTGTGCATGACGAGGGAGGTTGAGTATGAAGATGCGGGTGCTGGTCACGCTCTTTGCGGCGCTTGCGCTGACGGTCGGCGTGGCGACTGCCAACGCCGGTAAGGGAAAGGGCGGCAACTCCGCGGCCGCCCATGCCTGTCAGCACGGCGGCTTCAGGAACTTCGTTCGTGCTGACGGCACGTCGTTCAAGAACACCGGTGCGTGCGTGTCCTATGCCGCCCACGGCGGAACGCTTGTGGCGAAGTCGCAGGCGCAGCTCGATTGTGAGTCGTTCAGCGGAACGTTCGCGCTTGGCGGCACGTTCTCGGGCGGCACCGCGGTTTGGTCGTGCCAGTGGGCAAACACAGATATCACCGACTTCAACGCCAAGTTCAACACGCTCCTAACCGACTGCTTCACACTCGCGCCGACAGGCACCGTTTTTCTCACCAATGACGGCGCCTCGCCCGTCGTCCCGGGAGTCAATAAGTCCGTCTGCGCTCCCTAACGAGCGGAGCAACGCCAGGGGGCGGCCGTAGCGCCGCCCCCCACCACCACATCAACCCACGACCGGCCCGGCTCGATGGTCGAACTCTCGCCGGCCGGACGAGCGCCTCGATCCGTTGAGGAAAGGCGCGGCCCGCGAGGTCAGCGGTATTGCTCAAGTCGCTGTCCCGTCGCGGCGCATCGCACAAAAGAACGGCGCCCAAATCTCATGCTCCGAACTCGCTCCGAACACTCCTCGCAGAACGGTCACTGCCTGTTCGTCGTCGTCGAGGTAGGTGCGCCATCCTCGGGCGTCGGGCGGGCTCGGCCGGCCGAACTCGGCGCGCTCGAGCACGTGCTCGGTTCCCTCGGGTTTCGTCATGGTTAGGAAGCTTGGTCAAGGCGAGGTGAGACACGAGCCGGTCATGTTCCTGTAGGCCGCGCCGCGGGCACCGTAAGACTCGCGCCCGCCGCGCCAAGTCGCCCTGGCTACTTACCGTTTCCGACCGTACCGCCACCGGCGATTCCGCCGTTTCCAACGCAATGGACCCTGTCAAAGCTGACCGCCTTCGGGAACGAGAGAACGATGTCCGCGGGGCCGCCATTCGCCGGGCCGACGGTGCTGAACGCGGCAGACGAAGACCCGGCGGTTTCAAGCGCAAAGAAGAAGACGCCCGAACTCAGGTGAAGTGCAAGACCGGATGCAACGTGCTTACCGATGTCAAAGGTGTTTGAGCAACTCGTGGCAAAGCTGTACGAGCCGCCCGTGACCCCGCCCTGATTAACCGACCTCGTCATGCCGGTTGCTTGAGCAATGTCCGTACGAAAGACCGTCGCGCCGAGGACGACGCCCACCGTGATAAGGAGCAACGCGCCAATGGTCGCCTGCCGTCGCATGCCCGCCTCCTCTCCGCTTTGCCTGCGTATGTAACAGAAGCAGCATTCTCCCGCCGAGCACCGCAGATGTCTACGTTCGCGACAACTCGGCCAGCAGCTTCGTGGCCGCGTCACGGTCCCGAACTCGAAGCTCAGCCAGCACAGGGCGAGCTGCGCGTTCAACAGCGACACATCCTTGCCCTCGTCCAGGTACCGGCTGAACCAGCGGAGAGCGGCCCGTTCGAGCTTCGCCGGCTCGTACGCCGCATACAACAACACAAGCTGGAGAGCTTCCTCGAGGCTGAGCGCGAACTCCCTGGCGGTCGCCTCCGCGATCACAACGTTGCCGCGCTCGACCGCGCGTTTGAAGTGACTCTTGGACTGCCCTGCGCTGTCAACGGCCCTCCCGGTGGGGCCGGACGGCTGCGTCAGCCTAAAGCGTTTCGCCGCCGACAGCGACACAGCACTGTCCTCTTCGTATCAGGCTCCTGAGGGAGGTCAAGACGGCCAGAATCTCGTCGAGGTCTTCGACCGGGCGAACGTGCCCGGAAGCGGCGGAGCGTCACGCGACGGCGCGCCGGAATGCCCCTCGGCCGAATGCGGACACGCATGACCAGCCTGCGGCGACCGCGATAACGGCGGCGGAGTGCGCTGAATGGCCGCACAGCCGGAGCATTGCAGACCGACCCCGGGGTAGGAGATACAGGGCAAGACCGCGAGGGCGCCCCTCTCCGGCGGCGCCCTCGCGCTGCCGGTGTTGTGCTACTCCAGTGGTCGTTTCAGCAGCACAACGGGCCAAGCGATGAAGTCGCCGTACTTCAGCGACAGGCCAACGGCCTCCCAGCCCTCCTGTCCAAGCTCGTTCAGCTGCTCAGGTGCGAAGGCGTCTTCGATACGGCGATTGCCGAGGTGTGACACCTTCAACGGCAAGGAGGTGTCGGCTATGGCGACCACGCCGATGATTGACGCCCCGACCGTCTCAACCACTCGGTTCGAGTATCTCGTGGTGCCGCTCAAAGAAGCGAAGAACGTCAAGAAGGACGCATAGCGCGAAGATCGCCCACGCTCTTGCGTAGCCGAGCTCGAAGCCGATACTCACCTCAAGAGGGGACTCGCGGTCAAGGAGCTCCCGCTGCACCGCAACGATCACCGTCTCGGCCGCCGCCGCAAGACCCTGACTGTCTGAGCAGTCGTTCGACCAGTCGAAGAGACGCTCGAGCGCCGGCAGGCAACGAGACCCGAGGATTGACGCCGCGAGGGCATCCCGCCTTCGCGACGGACGAGGTCCGCCGAATCGCCGCAGCGTTCAAGGACGAACGCGCACGGGCGTGTTTCTCACGCTCCACCTGACCGGGCTACGCCGTCACGAGCTCCAAGGGCTCCGCTGGCGCGACGTAAGCCTCACAGAGGCGACGGTACACGTCGTCGAGTCGAAGTCAGAGGAGGGCGAGCGTTTGCTCGCCATCTCCCCCGCACTCGTCGACGTTCTCACCCGTCGATACCAAGCTACGCCGTACAAGTCGGATGCGGATTTCGTGTTCGCGCATCCGCAGACAGGAGCTCGGCTCGGCGTCGACCGCTACCGCGAGCAACTCCACAAGGCGCTCGAGGCCGCGGACATCCCCGACCGCGAACGGATCAGGCCGTTTCACGACGCTCGCCACGCGGCGCTGACGCATCTGGCGCTCACGCCGAAGGCAAACGATCTCGAGCTGATGGCGATCGCCGGACACCGCTCGTTCGCCACCACGAAGCGATACCTGCACCTCGCCGGCCGCACGTTCCCGGCTGCAGCCGCCGCGCTAGAAGATCGGCTTCTCGCGGACGGACTTTCTACCCAACCTTCTACCCACCTGAGCGAACCTGACCCGATCTCCGACGATACAAGCCGCTCAGAAACGGCTGAAATTGCCGGAGCGGACTACGCTCGGGAAATGTAGCGCTTCTCGCGCGGGTCGACCTTCAGGCGGTCGCCGACGTTCACGAACAGCGGCACCTGGACGACCGCGCCGGTCTCGAGCGTCGCGGGCTTCGTCACGTTCGAGACGGTGTCGCCGCGAATGCCCGGTTCGGTCTCGGTCACGGCCAGCTCGACGGAGGCCGGCATCTGGACGCCGGCCGGCTTGCCGTCGACCATCAGCAGCTGCACGGAGCTCGAGGGCTGGAGGAACTCGAGCGCGTCCTCGACCGACGCGCGGGTGAGATGCAGCTGCTCGTAGTTCTCCTCGTCCATGAACACGACGTCGTCACCGGCGTCGTAGAGGTATTGGACGTTCTTGACCTCTGTGTGCACGCGCGGGAACTTCTCGCCCGCACGAAAGGTGCGATCGACGACGGAGCCCGACTCGAGCGCCTTGAGCTTCGTGCGGACGAAGGCGCCGCCCTTCCCGGGCTTCACGTGCTGGAACTCGACGATGCGCCAGGGCTCGCCGTCGAGCTCGATGTGCATGCCGTTCTTGAACTGGTTGGTGGAGACGACCTCGGCCATCGGCGGAGCAGTGTAGCGGGGCGACGCGATCCGCTACAGCGGATAGATCTCGGCGACCCAGACGGGCCCCGAGAAGCGATGCGCGACGATCGCCGCGTCGCCCGGCTGCCCGCCGAGCAGCGCCGCCACGACCGGCGGTAGCTCGGCGTCCTCGCCGTCGACGCGTCCCGTGACCTCGCCGCCGACGCGGCTCGCCTCGATCTCGTTACCGGCAGCGTCGGGCAGCTCGACCACCTCCGCTGCCGTGCCGGCCGCCGTCCACTCGTCGCCGTCGTCGCGGACGGCAATCGCCCAGAAGGGCGCCTCGAGGTGAACCGCAACCGCACGCGCGAGCGGCTCGAGCGCGTCCAGGGAGGCGTCCTCGCCGGCGATCGTGCGTCCCTCGCCCGTCACGGCGAAGCGCATCTCGTCGCCGGAGAGGCCGGGTGCCGATGTCTTCGTGACCACGTCCCACGGGTCGTCGATCGGGAGCCCCGCCGCCAGACCCGGGATGTTCAGCGGCGAGCCGCCCTCCCAACGCTCGGGCAGCTGGACGAAGGGTAGGCTCGAGTACGCCGCCGCGAGCCGTTCGGGAACGCTCGTCATCGGCCCACCGTAACGAGTTCCTTGGTGAACGTGGTCAGCACCTCGGGCTCATTCTCGCCGATGATCACGAGGTCCTCGATCCTGATCCCGCCGAGGCCCGGGTGGTAGATCCCCGGCTCGACCGTGACGACGCCGTCGACCGCGAGCACGTCCTCGCTCTCCGGCCGCATCGCCGGCTGCTCGTGGATCTCCATCCCGACGCCGTGGCCAAGGCCGTGCGCGAAGAGCTCGCCGAGACCGGCGCCCGCGATCACCTCGCGCGCGACGGCGTCCACGTCGCGGCCGGAGCGGCCCGCCCGCGTCGCCTCCAGCCCGGCCAGCTGCCCTTCCAGGCACACCGCGTACGAGCGCGCGAGCTCGTCCGGCAGCGGGCCGGTCGCGAAGGTCCTGGTGCAATCCGAGTGGTAGCCGTCGACCTTGGCGGCGGCGTCCACGACGACGGTCTGGCCCTCCTCGATCGTCCGTGCGCCCGGGTTGGCGTGCGGCAGAGCGCCGTTCGGTCCGGCCGCCACGATCGGCGGGAAGGCGGCACCCTCCGCCCCGAGCTCGTGCATGGTCGACTCGATCCACCACGCCAGCTCGGCCTCGGTGCGCCCGACGAACGGCTGCTCGGCGAGCCGGTCGAGCATCCCGTTGGTGATCGCAGCGGCCCGGCGGATCGCGTCGAGCTCGTCCGGCTCCTTCACCGCCCGGATCCCCTCCACGAGCTGCGCCGTCGGCACGGTCTCGATCCCGGCTGCGTCGAGCGCCGCCCACGACGCGTGCACGAGGCTCTCCGACTCGAAGGCGATCCGCTTCGGGAGCAGCTCCGGCAGCTTGCTGAACAGACCGCGCGGGATCTCGACCACCTCCGCCGCGGTCGAGCGCGCTTTCTCCAGGTAGCGGAAGTCCGTGAAGATCCGCAGCCGGTCGGGCTCGACCAGGAGCGCGGCGTTCGAGCTGTCCAGGCCGGTCAGCCAGAGCACGTTCACGGGCTTGGTGACGAGGAGCGGCGCGTCGACCGCCGCGCGCACCTTCTCCACCCGCCCGCCCCGTGTGCTGACGCCTTCGGCGTCACGACATCGCCTCGCACCAAAGCCGACAGCTCCGCTGTCGCTTTTGTGCTCGGCTTCGTCTCTCACCGGGTCGCCCCCAGGAACTCGAGCGCCTCGCGGTAGCCGTCGGGGCCCTTGCCGACCACACGCTTGGCGGCGAAGTCGGCGATCACGGAGAGCCGACGCCACTCCTCGCGCTCCTCGATGTTCGAGAGGTGCACCTCGACGACCGGGACGGTGAACAGCTCGACCGCGTCGCGAATCGCATAGCTGTAGTGCGTCCACGCCGCCGGGTTGAGCACGACCGCCTCGGCGCTGTCCAGCGCCTCGTGGCACCAGTCGACGTACTGGCCCTCGCTGTTCGTCTGCCGGCAGCGCACGCTCAGGTCGAGCTGCTTCGCCCACTCGTAGATCTGCGTCTCGAGCTGCTCGAGCCCGAGGCCGCCGTAAAGCTCCGGGTTCCGCCGCCCGAGCACGTCGAGGTTGACGCCGTTGAGCACGTCCACGTTCACGCCCTGACCCTATCCGGAGATCAGCGCGTCGAGCGCCGTCCGCACGTCGGCCTCGGGCAGCTCCTGCTCGAATGCGCCGTCGTCGCCGAGAAGGACGATCCTGAGGCGGCCCTTCTTGTCGCGGAGGAGCGCCTCCCACGCCCGTTCGCGTTCGACCCGCACCGGCTCGGGCGCGAGCACCTCCTTGACCGGCGCGGTGTCGCGCCCGGAGAGCCGGAGCGCGGCCAGCAGGCCGAGAGCGACCGCCCTACCGTGCGGGAGCTCGAACCCGGACGCGGCCTCGAGCGCGTGGCCGAACGTGTGACCGAGGTTGAGCGCGTGCCGGGGGCCGAGGTCGTGTGGGTCACGCAGGCACAGCGCCGCCTTGTACGCGGCGCAGCGGCGCACGAGCTCCTCGTCGGCGAGCTCCCAGAACGGCTCGCCGGCGAGCAGGCCCGTCTTCACCACCTCGGCCATGCCGTTCAGACGCTCGGCCTCGGGCAGCGTCGCCAGCAGAGCCGGATCGACGATCGTGCGCGCCGGCCAGTGGAAGGCGCCGACGAGGTTCTTGGCCTCGGGGAGGTCGATCCCCGTCTTCCCGCCGATCGCGGCATCCACCTGGCCGACCAGCGTCGTCGGCACTCCCACCCAGGCGACCCCGCGCATGTACGTGGCCGCGGCAAATCCGGCGATGTCGGTGGTGGTCCCGCCGCCGAGGGCGACCACGGTCGCGGCGCGGTCGATGCCCAGCGAGCGCCACAGTCGCTCGAGGTCGTCGGCGCTCTTCCCGGAGACGGTGTGCGTCGAGGCGAGCCGGGGGCCGAGAGCGAGCTGCGCGTCCATGCCGTGGATGCCGGAGACCTGCGTGTCCGCGACCAGCGCCACCGGCCCCTCGCCGGGGACGAGCTCGCCGAGCTGCTCGAGCGCGCCGAGTGCGACGTGGACGCCCGCCGCGGCCAGGACGACGTCATCCAGCGTGCGGACGACGGCGTCGGCGGCCTCGCGGTAGAGCGGCTGCCGCTCCTCGTAGAGCGCCCGGAACGAACCTTCCTCCTTCGCCAGGGGCCGCCCCTTGCCGCGGACGCGCTCCCAGGCGACGTCCGGCTCGACCTCGACGTACACGGTCAGGGCGTGGTCGCCGAGCGCTTCGCGGATCTTGGGGCTCGTCACCGCGCCGCCGCCGAGCGCGACGACCGCCGGCGGCCCCGACCGGAGCGTCTCCAGCGCGGCCTCCTGCTCGCGCACGCGGAACTCGACCTCGCCGCGCTGCTCGAAGATCTCGGGGATGGCCTGGCGCAGGCCGCGCTCGATCTCGCGGTCGAGGTCGACGAACCGCCGGCCCAGCCGCTCCGCGAGCTGCAGCCCGAGCGTCGTCTTGCCGGCGCCCATGAAGCCGACCAGCGCGAGATGCCGGTCTAGCGCGGTTGCCAATCGATCCGCCCGCGGTACGCGTGGTACGCGCCGACGAAGTCGGCGAGCGCGTCGCCGCCGAACTTCTCGCACGCCGCCCGCGCCAGCTCGAACGCGACCGACGCCTCGGCGACGACGGCAAGCGCCTCGACGGCGGCGGTGTCGCTGCGCTCGACCAGGGCCTCCGCCGGCTCACCGGTGGCGAGGTCGACCGACCGCAGCGGCTTCATCAGGGTCGGCAGCGGCTTCATCGCCGCCCGCACGACGACCTGCTCGCCGTTCGAGACCCCGGCCTCGATTCCGCCCGCGTGGTTCGTCTCGCGGTAGAGGCCCTGCGCGTCCCGGAAGATCTCGTCGTGTGCCTCCGAGCCGCGCCTGCCGGCGAGGGCGAACCCCTCGCCGAGCTCGACCCCCTTCACGGCCTGGATGCCCATCAGCGCGGCGGCCAGCCTCGAGTCGAGCCGGTCGCCTCGAGACGCATACGAGCCGAGGCCTGGCGGCACGCCGGTCGCCCGCACCTCGACGATCCCGCCGACCGTGTCGCGCGCGGCCCGCGCCTCGTCGACGCGCGCCTCGAGGTCGTCGCCGACGACACTCCCCGCGACCTCGACGCCGATCTCGCGCAGGAGCGCCTTCGCCACCGCCCCGGCCGCGACGACGACCGCCGTATGCCGGGCGCTCGCCCGTTCGAGCGCGTCGCGGACGTCCTCGAGGCCGTACTTGAGGACACCGGCGAGGTCGGCATGGCCCGGCCGCGGCAGCGTCACCCGCTCTTTCCCCTTGCCTCCGCGCGGCGCCTCGCCTCCCGGCGGCCACGGGCTCATGCCCCACGTCCAGTTCTGGTGGTCGCGGTTGCGGACGACGAGCGCGAGCGGCGTGCCGAGCGTTCGGCCGTGGCGAAGGCCCGCGTAGACCTCGACCCGGTCGGTCTCGATCTGCTGGCGGGGACTGCGCCCGTACCCCTGCTGGCGCCGCCGGAGGTCTTCGTCGATCGCCGCCCGGTCGAGCACGAGCCCTGCCGGCAGCCCGCTGACGATCGCGACCAGCGCGGGGCCGTGCGACTCGCCGGCCGTGACGAGCTCGAGCGTCATCGCGCCAAGCCTACGGCGGCGCGCATCACCTCGACGGGTGCGGGCACGCCGGTCCAGAGCTCGAACGAGGCAACGCCTTGCGCGACGAGCACGTCGAGGCCGCCGACCACGGCCGCGCCTGCGTCTCGCGCCGCCCCCGCGGTCGCCGTCTCCGGATACGGCAGGTCGACCAGGGTCTGACCCTCGGACAGGGCGCAGAGGACCGCGGCCCGCTCGGAAGTGGCGTTCACGACCAGGTCGGCGCCGGCCACGTCCGGGGGCCAGTCGCCGCGGCGGGAGAAGACGCGCGCGCCGGGCAGCGCCGCACGGAACGCGGCGGCGGCGCCGCCGCTGCCGAGGATCACCGGCCGCTGCGACGGGAGGCCGTCGAGGATCGCGGCGTCGGTCGAGAGCCCCTGAACACGTCCGTCTCCGACGACGAGCACGTTGACCGAGTCGAGCTCGGTCTCGCACGCCGCCGCCGCGGCCGCCTTGTGCGGCGCGGTCACGTTCGCACCCGCGAAGCCGAGCGCGACCAGCCCGCGGACCGCGTCCTCGACGCGGCCCTCGTCGACGGGCAGCGGCACGTACGCCCAGTCCAGCCCCCGTGCGGCGAAGGCCGCGTTGTGCATCGCCGGCGAGACCGAGTGCTCGACCGGGTTGCCGATCAGCCCCACCAGGGTCGTTCGCCCGGTTAGCAATTGGTCAGGCCCTTGCGAGTGTAGTTGTCGAACTCCTCGATGCTCGCCGTGAAGAAGTGGCTGCGGCAGTCGGGCTTGCGCACGAAGTAGAGGTAGTCGACCTTCGCCGGATGGGCGGCGGCCTGCATCGAGGCGAGGCCGGGGTTCGCGATCGGCGTCGGCGGCAGCCCGCGGAACCTGCGTGTGTTGAAGGGTGAGCTCGACGCCAGGTCACGCTTCGTGATCGCCTGAGTCGGCGGGATGCCGAGCCCGTACCGCAGCGTCGCGTCGATCCCGAGCGGCATCCGCTCGTGCAGCCGGTTGTAGATCACGGCCGCGACCAGCGGGCGCTCGCGCGGGACGCGGACCTCCTTCTCGATCATCGACGCGATGATCAGCACGTCGTAGGGCGTCAGGTTCTTCGAGCGCGCGTAGCCGAGCTTCACCCGGCCCCAGTTCTGGGTGAACGCAGCCAGCTGCTTGGCGATCAGCACCTGGGCCGGGTCGTCGTCGTAGATGTCGTACGTGGCGGGGAACAGGAAGCCCTCGAGGCTGCGGTTCTTGCCGTCGCCGGCGAACCGGCCGGGGAGCGCGGAGGACCGCGTCGCCCGCAGATACGCAGCGGTGCCGACCGCGGGGCTGACCGCGTGGGCGCGCTGGGCCATCTGCTGCCTGGTGAAGCCTTCCGGGAAGAGGACGCTGAGCACCGTGCGCGCCGGGGCGGTGGTGGTGGGCGGCGGGGGCGACGCGTCGCGGTGGTTCCGGACGACCGCGTAGGCGCCCCAGGCACACGCGCCGACCACCACACATACCACCACCAGGGCCACCACCCGCCGCCGATAGATCTGCTGCCTGGTCGGACGAGTCAGGCCCGGCTCCGTTCCAGGTAGCTCGACAGCAGGTGCGCGGCGGCCCGGGCGTCGTCGCCCGCGCCCGGCCCCGCAAGGGTGGTGGTGAACCGCTCGTCGAAGGTCTCGACGGGCACGTCCAGGGCGGCGCGCAGTCGCTCGACGAACCGGTTCGTCTCCTCGGCCTGGCCGCCGACCTCCCCGCGGAGCGTGAGCGGCAGTCCGACGACGACCCGCTCGGCCTCCTCGTCCCGGACGAGGTCGTGGAGACGGCGCAGGCCCTCGTCGGTCGCGGCCCGCTCGACGGTGCAGAGCGGCCGGGCGAGGGTCCCGGTCGGGTCGGAGACGGCCACGCCGGTGCGGGCCGAGCCGTAGTCGAGCGCCAGGACCTTCAAAGCTGGGCGAGGATGGCCTGTTTGGCTGCTCCGAGCGCCTCGGCCAGCGCCTCGGGCTTCTTGCCACCCGCCTCGGCGAGCGTCGGGCGTCCGCCGCCGCCTCCCTGGATGTGCTTCGCCGCGTCGCGGACGAGCGCGACCGCGTCGATGCCGCGGTCGGCGAGCGACTGGTCGAGATTGAAGACGAGGAACGCCCGGCCGTCGTCGGTCGAGCCGGCGAGGACGGCCGAAGCTCCCTCCTGCTGCCGGATCCGGTCGGTCAGGTCGCGCAGGTCGCCGCCGGTCACGCCGCGGGCCTCGACGACCACGACGTCGCCCTCGCGCGAGGTGATCTCGAACTCGGTCTCGGCCTGCTTCGCCGGCTTCTTCGCCTCCTTCCGCACGCGCTCGAGCTCGCGCCGCAGCTCCTCCGCCTCGTCGGCGCGGGCACGAAGCAGGGCAAACGCCTCGCCGGCCGTGACGGCCTCGATACGCCGTGTGCCCGAGCCGACCGACGCCTCGTTGAGGATCACGAACGGGCCGATCTCGGCCGTCGTCCGCACGTGCGTGCCGCCGCAGAGCTCGCGCGAGACCCCCTCGACCTCGACCACGCGCACCTCGTCCCCGTACTTCTCGCCGAACAGCATCATCGCGCCGAGGTTCCGGGCCTCGTCGATCGGGACGATGAACGTCCGCACCGGGTGGTTGGCGAAGACCGCTTCGTTGACGCGGCGCTCGACCGCCTCCCGCTCCTCGGCGGTGAGAGCCTGCGGGTGGCTGAAGTCGAAGCGGAGCTTGTCGGGCCGGACCGCCGAGCCGGCCTGGTGGACGTGGTCCCCGAGCACGTCGCGGAGCGCCTCGTGCAGCAGATGGGTGGCAGTGTGGTTCGCCGTCGTCGGGAAGCGGACACCCCACGGGACGACCGCCCTCACGCGGTCGCCGGCGGCGAAGCCCTCACCCTCGAAGAGCAGCGCCTGATCATCCTCGATCCGGTAGGCGGCGAGCAGCGTCGCCCGTGAGCCGTCGTCCTTCCTGAGCTCGCCGGCGTCCGTGACCTGGCCGCCGCCCTCCGGGTAGAACGGCGACTCTCGCAGCTTCGCCAGGAACAGGCCGTCGCCCAGCGCCTCGAGCGCGCCGATCTGGGTGAGGACCTCCGTCTTCTCCCAGCCGACGAACTCGGTCTGGAACCCGGCTGCGCGGGCGAAGTCGGCAGCGCGCTGCGCTTCGCCCTTGCCGGCGCCCGCGCGGGAGATCTCGCGGTGGCGGTCCATCTCCTGCTCGTAGGCGCCCTCGTCGACCTCGATGCCTCGCTCACGGGCGAGCTCGAGCGTCAACTCGATCGGGAAGCCGTACGTCGCCTGCAGCGCGAAGGCGTCGGCGCCCGAGACGGCGCCGCTGGCGGCCGCCTCCTCGAACAGTCTCATCCCGCGCTCGAGCGTCTCCGAGAAGCGCTCCTCCTCTGCCCGGAGGACGCGTCCGATCTGCTCGCGGTGCTCCGCCAGCTCCGGGTACGCGCCGGCCATCTGCTCGATCACGGCGCCCGACAGCTCGGCGACGAACGGCGCCTCCATGCCGATCCGCAGCCCGTGCTGGACCGCGCGTCGGACGATGCGCCGGAGCACGTAGCCCCGCCCCTCGTTCGACGGCGCGATCCCCTCGCCCGCGAGGAAGGTCATCCCGCGCCCATGGTCGGCGAGGACGCGGTGGGCCTTGGTCGCGTCGACCGAATCCCCGTACGCGACGCCGGAGGCGCCGGCGATCCAGCTCATGATCGCCTGGTAGCCGTCGGTGTCGTACACGGACGGGACGTTCTGGACGATGCGGGCGAGCCGCTCGAGGCCCATGCCCGTGTCGATGTTCTGCTTCGGCAGCAGCGTCAGCGTCCGGTCGGCGTGGAGCTCGTACGACATGAAGACCAGATTCCAGAACTCGAGAAAGCGCTCGCAGCGCGAGCAGCCCGGGAGACAGCCCTCGGGGCACCCCACCTCCGCACCCCAGTCGAAGTAGATCTCGGAATCCGGCCCGCACGGTCCCGGGCCGCCGACCGACCAGAAGTTCTCCGAGCTCGGGAGCGGGACGATCCGTTCCGGCGGCACGCCGATCCGTTCCCAGAGGTCGATCGCCTCCTGGTCAGGCCCGAGCCCGAGCTCCGGGTCGCCGGCGTGCACACTGACCCAGATCCGGTCCCAGTCGAGCTTCAGGCGCCCGCGCATGAACTCGGTCGCAAATGCGATCGCGCCCTCCTTGAAGTACTGCCCGAACGAGAAGTTGCCGAGCATCTCGAAGAAGGTCAGGTGGTAGGTGTCGAGCCCGACCTCGTCGATGTCCGGCGTCCGGAACACCTTCTGGCAGGTCGCGGTCAGGGGCGCCGGCGGCGGCTCGCGACCGAGGAAGTACGGCATCTGCGGCTGCATCCCGGCGCTCGTCAGGAGCGTCGAGTGGTCGTCCGCGCGCGGAATCAGCGAGGCAGACGGACAGCGCAGATGCCCCTTCTCCTCGAAGAAGGAGAGGAAGCCCTCGCGCAACTCGGCGGTCGTCTGCATGCTGGGATTCTAGGAGGGCCGCTCCGGGCGCCTGTGGACGAGCCGACGCCGACTGGGCAGCGGACGCGGCGGTTCAGGGCGTGTCGGCCTGACGGAGCTCGTCGGCGAGATCCTGCTCCCGCCTGGCCGCCTCGGCCCGCCCGGTATCGACCGCGTCTCGCCAGCTCGCGCCCGAGCGGGCGGCCGACGTCGCGTGCCGCGCGCCGGTGAAGAGGCCCGCCAACGCCTGGACCGGCCTCGTCACCACGTTCGTGACGCGACGAACCCCCATGTCCACGGTCGAGACCGCGTCGACGGCGCTGTCGGTCATCACGTCCACCTTGTCGAGCTGCGTGTTGACCCGGTCGAGCGTCCCGCCGAGCCTCGTGATCACGGGCAGGAGCTCGGTCTCGGTTCCCTCGATCAGCGACGACGCCCGGCCCAGCGTCCCACCGAGCCGGAACGCCCCGTAGGCGACGGCGAGCCCGGCGAGGACGAGAAAGAAGGCGAGCGCCGCGTAGGCGACGTCGCTCCAGTCGACGGAGGCGAGCATCGCGGGATCTTAGAGCTGAGGAGCCGCAGCGTGCCGCCCAGCGCAACTCGGGGACACGACCGCTCAGCCCGTCAGGCGCTCTTCAGCCGGAACCAGGGTGCCTGCACCGACAACGACGTCGCCGTCGTACACCACCACGGTCTGGCCCGGAGCAGCGCCGAAGACCGGCTCGTCGAGCTGCGCCGCGAAGCCGCCCGGGACGGGCCGGAGCGTCGCAGAGACGGGGGACGAGCGGTAGCGGATCTTCACTTCCGCCCGCTCGACGGGCGTATACAGCCGACCGGAGGCAACGAGCGATGTCCGCGCAAGCTCCTCCCGCGGGCCGACGACGACGGTGTTCGTCGCGGCATCCGTCGCGATTGCATACAGCGGACGCCCGGCGGCGACCCCGAGGCCGCGCCGCTGGCCGGGCGTGTACCGCCAGTGACCGTCGTGCGAGCCGACCCGGGTGCCCGAACGATCGACGATCGGCCCCGTGCGCGGCTCGACGCCGCGGCGCTGGAGGAACACGCGATAGTCGTCGCCGGCCAGGAAGCAGGCCTCCTGGCTCTCCGCGCGGTGGGCAGCGGCGAGCCCGGCCCGGGCGGCCTCGGCGCGAATCTCGTCCTTGCGCGACTCGCCCAACGGGAACCAGACGGCGCCGAGCAGCGCCGGATCGACGCTGGCGAGCATGTACGACTGGTCCTTTCCCGCGTCCACGCCGCGGGCGAGCAGCGACCGGCCCTGGCGCTCGACGATCCGGGCGTAGTGCCCCGTCGCGAGCCTGCGGGCGCCGGCACGGCGGCTGAAGGCGAGCAACTCGGCGAAGCGGAACGCGCCGTTGCAGCGGGTGCACGGGTTGGGCGTACGACCGTCGGCGTAGCTCTCGACGAACGGCTGGACGACCGCCCGCCGGAACTCGTCGCGGAGGTCGAGGGTCACGTGAGGGATGGTGAGCGAGTGGCAGGTCTCGCGTGCGGCGATCACGGCGGCGGGCGAGCAGCAGACTCGCTCGGAGCTCGACCCGTGCGGATCCGTCCAGAGCCGCAGGGTGACGCCGATCGCGTCTCGGCCGGCCCTCAGCAGCGCGACCGCCGAGTCGACCCCACCGCTCATCGCCACCGCCACCCGGGACGGCGACGGCTCGGCCCGGAAGATCGGCCCGACGGCGTTCGCGAGCGCGTCGACCGCCAGCGTCTCCCCGCCGACGGAGGCCGCCTCGAGCAGGCTCAGGCCGCGCAGATCGGCGTCGAGCCCGTCGGCGTCGGCATCGACGATCCGGTCGCCGTCGACGCGCAGCCGAACGAGCGCCCAGCAGCCGTCACGCGAGGAATCACCGGAGATCTGGATCATCGAAGCAGGATGGCACACCGCTCCCACCGGCCGCCGCTTCCGCAGAGGTTCGCTCCGCCAGGTTCCGCGCCCCTTCCGCGCCCCCACCCTGGGCGCTCGAGCTGATGCTAGCGCGGCTGCGCGCGGCTAGCTTCGACGCGTCGACGAGTTAGCGGCTATCGCGGCGGGTCCGCTCCGACAGCCGCAGCCAAAAAACCAACGGCAGCTGCGGGCCAACCGATCCACCCTCTCCACCCCGTGAGGTTCTGTCGGTTCGTCAGCCATTTGATCCAACGTACACCGCGTCTCGGCGTGACGCCGCCATCCAAAGAAGGAAGGCCGCCGCGACCCCGCTAAGTCTGCGGTGGGCGCTTTCGTCGGCCGCCCCTGGGCAACACGTACCAGAGGACCAGGGCTACAGCGATGACAGCCACCGCGACGGCGACCACGGCGACTGTAGAGGCGGCGACGATCACGGTGCCGTTTGTTTCCCCAATCGAGCGGGCCAAACACACCAACCCGGATGCCGGGCCGCTGGCTATGCCTCCGCCTGCGGCTCCGGCCGAGCCAGCCCCTCAGGACGAGACAGAGGGAGAAGCAGAAGAGAGTAGGCCAGGAGCCGACCGGGTACAACTGACGCTGCGGAAAGTGAAGGCCCCAGCGGCTTCTGGGGCCTTCACCTTTCTTTCACGGCCCTGGGCAAGCCGAAGGCCATCGGGGGAGTCTAGTGGGCTGGGCAGCTCACATCGAAACGGCCCCCGAAGTCAGACCGGCCGACCGACCCGCCTTACGCCGTCCCGTCGAAGAGAGGGCAGACCGTTCGAGGATGCCCGAGAGGCGTTCGAGGCGGCGAACAGCCACGGGAAGAAGCTCGGCGGCCTGATCGCGGGACGCACGGGACGCGACTAAAGGGGCACTCGCCCGCGCCGAGGGAAGCGAGAGGTGGCGAACGCAAAGAAACGTGCCCCACCCTGCCGATGTCTCCGCTCCGTAGCGAACCTGGACGAACCAGGTGGGTGCCGTGCGGGCCGGCTCGTCTCCCGACTCGCCGAGCCCGACTCGGGCTCCCTCGCTTTGGCTG
>Ga0070684_100000305_pt1 | contig 33801 bp, 30 predicted proteins | sample KBSC723LmetaG_FD_65653 | JGI IMG/M metagenome (GOLD analysis project Ga0070684, IMG submission 65653) | Corn rhizosphere microbial communities from Kellogg Biological Station, Michigan, USA - KBS C7.2-3L metaG | ecosystem: Host-associated > Plants > Roots > Rhizosphere ...
TTGGAGTGTTATCAATTCCCCGTTCTGGGGAGTGTTTCAACCGACCAAAAAACACTGTGAAGGAATTCATGTAATTTTCATTGATAGGGTATGAATAAAAGTATCGCACTTTTGCCAGGTTGTTGAAGCGGCGACCAACAATAACTCCGCATTTTGCGACAGCATCATTATGAAGTATCTTTAGTCAGCAATCAATAGAGTCACAAATGGAACCAGGACCCGCCTCAGAAAGATCGTTGGTTTCAAGATTAGCTTCTATTTCTCTCGCAAGTATTACAATTTTTGCGATTCTTATTATTATGTTGCATTTCCTTCGTCCCGATCTCGATCCTTTGCAACGCCCAACGAGTGAATATGCAGTAGGGCAATATGGTTACCTAATGACTGCTGCATTCTTCTGCATGAGCATAGCAACATTCACACTTGTAATAATTTTAGATAAAAAAATGCGTGGTAAGGCACGATCCATCATTGGACTTATTTTATTAACAACATGGGGCGTGGCCGTCTTAATTGCGATGATTTTCCCCATAGATGCCGAAGGTGCATTACCAACGACTGCAGGCAAGATCCACAAAACCAACGGACCTGTTGCATTTCTTTCCCTGGCTCTGGGTGTCTTATTCGTTTCATTGTGGTTTAAGCATGACGAGAACATGCGCTTACTTTATCCAGCGGCACTGATCCTTTCGTTGATCATGCTTCTCATCTTTGTGTGTGTTGGCATCAGTTTCCGGATGAAATTGGGTTTTGTAGGTATTCTCCAAAGAATTTATTTGGTCATCGTTATTACATGGTTTTTACTGACATTGTCACGGCTTCAAAAAGTTGAGCGAAAAATGTAGTCTGCCATGTTGCAGGTTGTTGGTGAGGCGACCAACAACAACCCGGTATATCTAAGTCCACCCAAAAAATTATTAAAAGACCGATCAAATTTCCGTAACTTTCTTTCCCTATCCTTTCCAAAACCTTTCTATTCCCCCTGTTTACTTTCTGCGTCTTTCAGGCAACTAAAAACTCACATATATGAAACGGTTAACGATTCTTACAATTTTGATCGTGCTCGCTTCTTTCTCTTTTACTATTTATGCTCAAGTAAAAGATGTTAAGCAAGACACAGATCAACCGTATAAGGTTGGTGCAACTAATATAACATTGGGGAACCAGGCTTATAGTCAAAAAGTTTTATGGGCATGGAAATATTACGATGGCAATACTTTGGATAAAGCAGCCGACCTTTTTGCAGATGATGTGTTAGCTACTTTACCTGACGGTACCGTAATGAAAGGAAAAGACAATCTCATGAAAGGATTGAAAGATTATCGAAACAGTTTTGCTTCTGCTACCAGCACCGTCGATGCCTGTGTAACTTTAAAAACTCCTGACATGCCTGACCGCGAAGTAGTAACCATTTGGGGTGTAGAAACCGATACCTCTAAAGATGGAACGGTTTCAAAGGTTCATCTGAATGAAGTCTGGTTTTTTAACAAGGAAGGAAAAGTAGTAGAATTTCATCAACTGGCGGCGAAAGAAATGCCCCAACAAAAATAGAAGTAGGTAGCCCGCTCTTCGGAGTTTTCTGGTCAATAAAAATTTTGGAAGGTCGTCCTGAGTCCCGACATTCCGATTCCGATCCCGATAGCTATCGGGATCGGGACGGGACAAGTTGCGCCCCAGATCAAACGCCCTAATTAATGTTGAAAACTTCTGCATCTAAAACCTTGCAGTATTTCTCACTGCTTCTTCCGGAGTTAGTCCTATTTCATCGCTGAACAAGACATGTTCTCCAAAAACCTCACCCTTATCCTTCTTGCTGATCCTGATTCTTTTTGGTGAACCACCTATTATCTCAATAAGCGTACAGGGGTAAGCTATATTATTTCCAAAACAAACATAGTAATCGGCGCCTACGGTTAATGCAGGTTCTTTTCGTTTGGTAGAAGGAATTGGAGATATGCTTTCATCGACTTTTACAACATTTTCTCCGGGTAGCATAAACTGAGGTTTGTATCTGAATTTACCAATTGCAGAAAAAATGCCAATCAGTGCTCAACTCAACAAAAATTCAAATGTTGATTTGAGTACAGACGATGAATGTGTTGATTCTTATTACATGGCGAGGCTTTCATTGTTGTGAGCACGTGAATGATTTAGCATTCTTTTTCGTCCCCCGGGGTCTTGCCGCTAGCCACAAACCGTTTTCTGCCGAACAAATGAAAGGCAGACCCCGGGATATTACATGGCGCGGCTTTCAGTGTTGTGAGCACGTGAATGATCTAACATTCTTACTTTTGATTTAAGTGTCCCACCGAAAAAAACTTTTCTTATGGCTATGATGAAAATATGTGGTGTTCACCTATTACTTATTATTTCTCTTGCCGCATGTGCGCAAAATTCCAACAAAGGACAACAGGAAAGAGAGGCGGGCTTTACAGCAAAAGGCGAGTGGGCTAATTATGGTAACGATCCCGGCGGTATGCGCTACTCGCCACTAAAACAGATCAACGTAGAAAATGTAAAGAACCTCAAACAGGTTTGGAGTTATCAAACAGGGGAATTAAAAACATATGAGGGAACGGACATCGCTTCTAAGGCTGCTTTTGAAGCCACACCCATTATGGTAAATGGTGTGCTGTATTTCAGCACTCCCACCAACCGCATCATCGCCATCAATGCGGCAACAGGAAAAGAATTGTGGGTATATAATTCAAATGTTGATCTGCGCGGTGACTATTCTGAAGTTACCTCCAGGGGTGTTTCAAAATGGATCGATCCAGATCGCAACCCTGGAGATCATAATTACATGCGTATAATAGCTGCAACGATCGATGGAAGGTTGATCGAATTAACCGCTGCTGATGGTAAACCGGTATCCGAATTTGGAAAGAATGGTGTTATTGATTTGAAAGAAGGTGTGGGTCGTATCCAGGTTACTTCACCTCCGGCAGTTATCAATGATTTGATCGTCGTTGGCTGTTCTATGGGCGACAATCAAAAGCTCGATGAACCGCCCGGTGTTGTGAGAGCGTTTGATGTACGGACGGGAAAATTAAAATGGACATGGGATCCCATTCCGAGAAAACCCGGAGACCCGGGATTTAACACGTGGAAGGGAGCAAAAGCACAACAGACAGGCGCCGCCAATGCGTGGGCGCCAATTTCTGCAGATCCTTCTCTTGATCTTGTTTTTATACCTACTACTTCGCCAAGTCCCGATTATTATGGCGGTGAAAGAATTGGTGATGATCTTTTTGCGAACTCCATTGTCGCTATAAAAGCGTCCACCGGAAAAGTTGTGTGGCATTTTCAAACGGTGCATCACGACCTATGGGACTATGATAATCCTGCAGAACCTTTACTCTGTGATATTGAAAAAAATGGAAAAAAAATCCCTGCGGTAGTTGTGGTTACTAAAATGGGGCACATATTTGTTTTGAACAGGAAGAACGGGGAAAATCTTTTTCCTGTCGAAGAAAAAAAAGTGCCTGCATCAGATATACCCGGCGAAGCGACAGCAAAAACACAGCCCTTTCCAACTCAATTGCCATTGTTGGGATTGAGGCAAGTAACCGAAAACGATGCATGGGGACCGACGCCTGAATTAGCACAAAAAGCAAAAGACAGGATCAACGAACACATTAATAAAGGGATGTTTACTCCCCCATCATTTAAGGGAACGATCGTGACCACGAGCAATGTCGGCGGAATGAACTGGAGCGGCGCCAGTTTTGATCCCGATAAAAATATACTGGTGACGAATGTAAACAGGTTAGCGGCATTGATAACATTGTATCCAAAGACAGATAATACTCCGCATACAGTCAACACCAAATTGCCAAGAGCTGAGATCGGCCGGCAGGAAGGAACACCCTATCTTATGAGCCGTGAATATTTGTTTACGATCGAAGGAAATGAGATGGTCATGCAAACCAAGCCACCATGGGGCACATTGGCCGCAATTGATCTGAAGGATGGAAAATTAAAATGGGAAGTCCCGCTTGGCTTTATGATGAATCTGCAGAAATATCCGGATGCAAGAAATTGGGGTTCTATCAATCTTGGAGGTGCTACAACCACCGCGGGCGGATTAGTTTTTATTTCATCAAGCATCGATGGCGTGTTCAGGGCTTTCGATATCAGCACTGGCAAAATAGTTTGGGAAGCTCAATTGCCGGCTGGCGGGCAGGCAACACCCATGACCTATGAATTGAACGGAAAGCAATATGTAGTAATTGCCGCCGGTGGACATGGGAAATTAGGAACAAAATTGGGAGATTATATTATTGCTTATTCTCTTTAAGTCTCCGTGCTATCCGAGTGTTCCATATTACTGTTGGTCGTCTGCGTCGAAATTTCAAATCAGTTCCTGTATGCCTTGATTTAAATTACGTGCCGCCAAGCCGCAAGTTTTTCTTCCTTGAGTTAAAGAAGAATTGCGCCCCAGATGATAAATGAAATGGCTGCACCAATCCAGGCCCATGTCACTCTTGATCTTTTGTCTGAGCCTGCTATCACGTAAGCAATTAAAACTCCTAATAGCGAAAGGAATAAGCCAAGTAAAAGGCCCGTGAGGCTAAAACCACCACCCGGACCGGCGGGAGCTGTAAGGTATTTTTCAATGCCTTTCCGGTTAAAAGTTCCATCATAGTTTATACTTTTTTTCAATTGCCGTTGACCTATCCTGAAATTCATCTTATCGACGAATTTCATTTTCTTACCACTCAATGCTTGAAAATCTTTCACACTGATGCGCGAAAGGTCCATCAATGAAATGAGCCGGCCGGTGTTTCCAACGGGCAGATACACTTCGTCTGCTTTTAGCGGCTGCTTGCCTGGTACAACCAGCATGGGCCCGGAATGAGCCGCGGAATAAAAACTAATGAACACCAGGAAAATAATGACCCTTTTCATATACTATTGTATTTGGTTGCTTAAGAGCGTAACATTACAAAACAGGTAGCTCAGGGATCTTTATCGCCACGTCTGTTCGGCAACACAAAATCACTGGATTTTAATTCCCCGTTTTGGATAATGATCTGTACTTCGCATGCTGCACGGCTGCAACAAGTTGGGACTATCCATCAAAATATCAACTATGATGCCGCTTATGAATGGTCTCATATCTCCGGTATTCCATCAATAAGAAAGTTTCCTGTCAGCCCTTCGCCGTGCAGCAGTGTCTCGACGTGTTCCCAACAATAAAAAATTGAAAGTTGGCCTGAGTACAGACGATACATGTCTGCATTTGCAATTTCAACTCCAGCCATTGAATGTCCGATTTTGAGGACACAGCCGATTACTGACGCAGGTACACCACCAATAGTCAATTAAAAAAAAATCTTTGCAATAAATCCTCCAATGTTCTGCCATAACGATCCCATTCGGAATTTCCAGAGCAGGCACATACATCCTACTGCTATAAGCACAATTAAAGTAGCCTTAAAAGACCGCCTGCGTATAACATCATTGATCATGAGCGCTGCTGCTATTACCACTTCCAAATACAAGACAGCATCAATAGCCTTCTCACCAGGAACATTGAAATAAATGATCAATGCTCTCCCGAGCCCCGGCCCGATCATCAACAATGAAGTTCCGATCATGAAACGCATGTGAGCATATGTGTACCTGCGATGAGCAATGGCCATTATGTAAAGAAAGGCAAATGCAAAAAGATTGGATAAACTCAAGGCCATTTCGCCCACTCTTACGTCGTGTGCCAGTGGTGGATCAGCCCGCAGATAAACCATCTTAGTAACTAAAAAGATAGAAACAACTAAAAGAGGTGCTATAACAAATGACAACCTGCCAATGATACGATGAATACTGACTTTATTAAAGAGGATCAATAGTGGCTGCACGATCAGCATCGCCATCCATGTCATCATCCTAGCTCCATGAAGGTGTTGCACGGTTGAGAACCCTTTGAATGACGGGAAGAATACCAGGTAGGTTTTATAAAACCCCCAGGTTATCAACGCAAGAATAAAGACAAAAAAGAGGCTGATGCGTCCGTAAGGAATGGTGGCTGTTTGCTGCATTGTTGTTGGCTTTGGTTGTATTCAGGTCTTGTTTTGAAACTCTCTTGCTAAATTTAGAAAAAAGTTCTGAAATACTTAGACCATCGATCGCGCAGCTAAGCCGATTTCCTGCCTGCCATCAGGCAGGGATGCGGATCTTTTCCTCCCTCAACCATCACGCGGCCGATCCCGATAACTATCGGGACGGCGGTTAGGACTGAACTTCCCGGGACACTTTGTATCGATTAGCAAGCCTGCCTGCCGGCAGGCAGGCAATACGGCATGAATGCTTTAGGTTGTACACGCGATGCCGGGTGAGTGCTCAAAAAGAATTATGAAAGTGTTTTCGGTGGAAACCAATTGGATTCGCAGAGGTGGATCAGGATGGCTCCGCCTTTTCTTTCAAGAGAAAGGTGGAACCCCGGCTGACATTGAAGATTCTCACAATTTCTGCGGGGTATCTGCGTTTTAAATCTTAAAGCCCAGAAAACCAGGTATTGCATCCGGAATCCTATTTTATTTTTTGAGCGAAAATAAAATCCAATACTATGAACCCATACCAGCGCTCCGAGAGGCAAAGCGATTCAACAGTAGTGACTTTAATTATAGTACTCGTTATCGCAGTCGCAGTTGGCCTTTATCTCAACAATCAAAATAATCGTAACTACAACAACACCGCTCTATCGGTGAAAGAATTGCGGGGAAATAAGTAGCTGAAGAGGGCATCACAGGGTCTTAGAATTTGATTTGAACACCCTGATAAAATTTCTGCCCAGAATTTTTTCTATGTCCTTCTTGTTATAGCCTCGCTCCTGTAAGGCCTTTGTGATCTTAGGAAAATCTAAAACGCCATTACCTTCCAGTCCCTGGCTGATATCATCCATGCCGTCAAAATCAGAGCCGAGTCCAACGTAATCGACTCCAACCAATTTCACGATATAGTCGATATGATCAATCACAAGTTTTAAAGGGACCCGATCGATCTCCTTTATTTCCTCAGGATATTTTGTATAGAGATAATGAACCATTGCTGTTTCATCATACAAGTTTGTGATGGAATCTTCCTCTTTTTTATGTAGTTCATCAAATTCCTGAGTTCTTTTTTGCCAGTTTGAGTCAAGAAATCCAGGATAAAAATTGATCATAATAATGCCTCCATTTTTTGCCATCGCTTTTATTTGCTCATCTTTCAGATTTCGATAAACGGGACACAAATTATAAACACAACTATGCGAAGCGATCACCGGTTTGGTTGTTTTGCTCATCACATCCCAAAAACTTTGTTCACCCAAATGAGAAATGTCTATCATCATTCCCAATTCATTCATCCGTCTCACGATCTGTCTCCCGGAATCACTCAACCCTTTTTTGGGATTAGGAATAGTGTTTCTCGATTCATCTCTCGCTGAACTGGCCCATGGCAGTGTTTTATTCAACGTCAATGTCATGTATCGAACACCACGTTTGTAAAAACTGTCCAACTTGCCCGGATCATTCTCAATCATATGACCTCCTTCAATGCCGATCATAGCGCCAAGCTTTTTTTGTTTGACAGATGTTTGCAGATCGCCTGGAGTAAAAACAAATTTCATTTTGGTTGGATTGCGTTTCACCCACGCATACAGACTGTCGATCTGCCGGTTGGCATAAGCAAAGGCATCCTTTTTATCTTCGTTGCACCATACAGAAAACACCTGCACATCAATACCTCCCTTTTGCATTCTCTGCAGATCGCTGTGAGTCTTGCCAGAAAGATCGGTATCAAAACTATAGCTGCTGTCCACTCCCGCTGTGAGAATATCATTATGCCCATCAATGACAATAGCCCGGTTGTGGATCCTTTTAAATGACTGACAGCTTGCAGACAGGATCGCTGAGCTTGCAATAACCGGGAATAATAGCTTAACGATCATCAAAATTTTTTGGCTGAATTTACAATTTTCTGCAGCGAAGAATCTCTGCGGTTGCCGCCCAGTATCAAAAAAGAATAAGTTATATTACAAAAGAATAGACTTTAACTTCAATTGAAATTGATCCACATTATGCGAACCTTCCTGGTAAACTTTGCTTATTCCTCCGCCAGTCAACTATACAACGCTGACTTCATTGTATTCAAACAGGACACATTTCCCACTCCACATGAAATCTATCAACGGATCAAATCGGCCGGAACGGAGCGCGGACTGCAAGTTCATGGACCCATATTGTGGACGGGCATTACCGAAATAAATGAAAATGATGAACGTCAATTTAATTTTGTAGAAGAGTAAGCACATCATAACGGAAACCTCAGGATGATAAAAGCAGTGCTATCACTACATTGCTGCTAGCTATTAATCCCGATAAGTCCGCGGCTAAACACAAGGCCATTGGCGACTCATCGGAAAAGAAGAAACAAACTGATCATCAAACTGCAGTGTATCCAACAATAAACGTATGGCATTCATCATGCCCGTTGCCTGAAGGTTCTTCCATACCGTTTGCCTGCGCCGGGGTTTCTGCGCTTATTAAATGATGGAGATGTCTGCACCGTGCTTGTCGCTTGCTGATGCATAAGTGCTACATCATAAGGGTGATCTTTTATGACCGGGATTTTTTTGCCGATCAGTTTTTGAATATCACTCAAAGAAATTTTTTCCTCATAGTCACAAAATGAAATAGCAACACCGCTGGCACCTGCGCGACCGGTACGGCCAATACGATGCACATAAGTTTCCGGAACATCAGGCAGATCAAAATTGATCACATGCGTCAGGTCATCAATATCGATCCCCCTTGCGGCAATATCTGTGGCGACAAGGACTCTCGTTTGCCTGTTTACGAAATTCTTCAATACTCGCTGGCGTTCATTCTGTGATTTATTACCGTGAATAGCATCAGCATGGATGCCATTGCGGCTCAGGTCTCTTGCTACGCGGTCGGCTCCATGTTTTGTTTTTGTAAACACCAAGGCCGTTTGTATCGAAGTGCCGGATAGCAGATGAGCCAGCAAAAGGCGTTTATTTTGTTTTTCAACAAAACAAACCGATTGGTCTATCGTATCAACGGTTGACGATACCGGTGTTACCTCAATTTTCACAGGATCCCGTAACAATACCTGCGATAGTTGTTTTATTTCCGGCGGCATGGTTGCAGAGAAAAACAATGTCTGTTTCCTGATAGGTAATTTCCCGATGATCCGTTTAACATCATGAACAAAACCCATGTCAAGCATCCTGTCGGCTTCATCAAGAACAAAGTATTTTACCTCATTCAATGAGAGGTGACGCTGCTGAAGAAGATCCAACAAACGACCGGGCGTTGCTACCAAAATATCAACATGCCTCCGCAATGCATTCACCTGGTTAAATTTTGACACGCCACCAAAAACAACGAGGGAGTTTAATCCAAGATATTTTCCATAAGCTTTTAAGCTTTCATCAATTTGAGTGGCAAGTTCGCGGGTCGGAGTTAATATCAAAGTTTCGATATTTCTTCGTTGAGTGATACCGATTTTCTTTTGCAGATGCTCATTTTGTTTTTGCTGAAACATTAATTGCAGGATCGGGATGGCAAAGGCTGCTGTTTTGCCTGTGCCGGTTTGCGCGCAAGCCAGTAGGTCACGATGTTGCAAAACGGCCGGTATTGCCTGTTCCTGGACGGGTGTAGGTTTAGTATATCCCTCATGTTGTAATGCCCTGAGCACCGGCTCAATGAGCTGTAAATTGTTAAATGACACTAATATAAATTTTAATTAAAAATGTGGTAAGGCTATCGTCAAAAAGAACCGATACTTTACCTGCCTTACATTAAGCCGTCACGGAATGGAGTTGGGTACAAACAAACAGAGAGAGCAATAACGTATAAGAGGACGAAGATACATCATTAACCTGAGAAGACAAAGTTCTCGCAGTCCGCCCGCCGCCGCTTCGTTTGAAGCGAGAGGAAATAGGTCAGCCACCCTACTTTCTTTTGTTTCCGCAAAGGAAAATCTTGTGGCTGCTAAATCAGACATAAATTTGCTTCACCATCTTTTTTTGCCACCGCCATAGCCATCATTGCTCTTGCGTTCTTTTTCCCGTGCCACGGTAACAGAGAGGGCTCTGCCTTCAATTTCGGTATTATTTAAGTTTTTCATCGCCTCATTTGCCTCTGCTTCAGAATCCATTTCAACAAATCCAAATCCACGACTACGGCCGCTTTCCCGGTCGGTGATCACTTTGGCCGAAGATACATTGCCATACTGTGCAAATAATTTTCTTAAGTCTTCATCTGTTGTATGAAAGCTTAAATTAGAAACATACATGTTCATAAGTCAAATAAATTAAATTAATAATTAAAAGTTTGTGATGAAGCCTGCAGAAAAAGCAGAGAGAAACTGAACAATTACTAAAAAGCAAGAAACAAGTTAGCCCGTACTGATTTTGAAGAATTCTTCACCCGGTGAAGATAGGCTTATTAGCCGGATAAACTGCGATTTACTGCTGGTAGTTGAATTCTTAACATTCAACGGTGATTATTCAGCGAATAAATAACGTACCTTCGAGTCCTTCACTAAAAATCATTAGAAGCAATTTATATGAGTAAATCCCAGGAAACATGGAATAAAAAGGAAAGAGAAAAGCAAAAGCAAAAAGCCCGGCAGGAAAAAGAAGAAAGAAAAAAGGAGCGGAAAGAAAGAGGAAAAGCCGGTATTGATAACATGATGGCCTATGTGGATGAGAATGGCAACCTGTCTGACTCCCCACCCGATCCGAGGAAGAAAATAGTAGTGAATGCAGCTGATATTGAAATTGGCGTAACATATGAAAGAGTGGTTGATCCGAAAGACCTGGTACGAACCGGAACGGTAAGTTTTTTCAATGAAGAGAAAGGATATGGATTCATCAGGGAAGAACAGTCGGGCCAGAGCATCTTTGTACATATCAATAATTGCCAAGGACCTATACAACAAAACAGCAAAGTGAATTTTGAAATTGAAAAAGGACCCAAAGGCTCAAGCGCAATAAATGTAAAGCATGCCTAAGCTCAGAGGGGCCGAGAGCTGAATGATAAACAAAAACATTAGAAAAACTGTTGTCGAATTTGATAATCACGCAGCCAATTTCTACGCCTATCTTTTTAACCAGCTGCGCACTTCCGTTCAAAAAATCGATCGTAAAAAAGAAGAGAATGTTTTTAAGTTGCAGGTATCCAAATATAGCCGCGAACTAAAAAGGCAATTGGATCAACAGGCCAAAGTCTTAATAGACACTCCCGATTTAGATGTCCGCAAACAACTGGAATCTGTTTTACCGGCAAGAGTTCATTACTATTTGCAGGAATTCATGCTGAAGTGCAACAATCTTTGATTTTCAAAGACGATGGAGCAATTAATTTTCCGATGCCTCTTGTGAACTTGCCCGGAGGCGGGCAAGTATTTCACCTCCCGACAGGGTTCAGACAAAAACAAATGTCACAAATTGCATTTCTTTTTATTTCTCACCTTATATCCACCAGCTGACGTGTCACAATTTCATTGACGACCTTCACATTGATCTGATGAACGAACTCAGTTATTTCGTTTTTTTCAGTTACAACCCTTTCGGATTTGATCTGGAGTCGATAACTGAGATAACAGGAAGGAAACCAGAAACAACTTAACTTACTGATAGAAAACTGTCATATGCATCTAAAAAAGACCTCTTCGTTGCTGTGGATTTTCTCCTCAATTATTTTATCGGCACAAACACGGCCAAATATTATTTACATCATGGCTGACGATATGGGTTACGCCGATCTGAGTTGTTATGGAAGAAAAGATTATCAAACACCTAATCTTGATCGGCTCGCATCACAAGGAATCAAATTCATAAATGCTTATGCGGCCGCTCCTGTGTGCACACCCACGAGAGTGGCTTTTTTTACAGGACGTTATCCCGCACGTTTGTCGGTGGGATTGTATGAACCACTCGCAGAGGGACATAAGGACAGTCTTTTGGGTTTAACACCGGAAACTCCTTCCATTGCCGGGCTATTGAAAAAAGCAGGATATGAAACGTACCTGGTTGGTAAATGGCATTTGGGATATTTACCGGCATTCAGTCCGATGGCGAATGGATTTGATTATTTCTTCGGTTTTCATGCCGGGGCAACGGATTATATTTCTCATGTGGACCAGGTAGGCAAACCAGATCTTTACGAAAATGATGAGCCGATAAAAAAGGAAGGATACATCACTGATCTTTTCATGGAGAAGGCCACTGAAATTATAAGCAAGTCCCATCAGAAACCATTTTTCCTTGCTATAACATTTAATGCTCCCCATTGGCCGTGGCAGGGACCCGGTGATAAGCCTTATGGTGATGCAAACTGGCGAGGAGGCGGGTCACCTGCGATCTATGCTTCGATGATGAAAAGCCTCGATGATGCAGTAGGAACAATTGTGAAAACGATCGATGATGGTAAACTCTCAAACAATACAGTCATCATTTTTACGAGTGATAATGGTGGTGAGCGATATTCGGATGACGGCATTTATAAAGAAGGAAAAATGTCTCTGCATGAAGGAGGAATTCATGAGCCTGCTATTGTGAGATGGGCGGGGAGGATCAAAGAAAATTCCGTAACAAACCAGGTAGTTACTACCATGGATTGGACGGCAACCATTTTGTCACTTGCAAAAGCCGAAGCAGAGCCAAAATTCCCGTTGGATGGAATTGACGTTATGCCAATCATGACAGGAAAAAAGAAAGAAACGGAACGGACATTATACTGGAGAATTTCCCAGCGTAAGCAGCACAAAGCGATGAGAGATGGCAAATGGAAATATTTCCAGGATGAAAAAGGGAATGAATATCTTTTTGATCTTTCGGTTGATCCCAAAGAAGAGAATGATTTGAAGGGTCAGCAGCCAGGTGTATTTAATAAATTAAAGAATAAATATAGCGAGTGGGAGAAAACAGTTTTAAAACCAATACCACTTTAAGTTGCTCTCACTTTCTTTGCTTGTGAAGTAAGCCCATCCTTTCTTTCGATTTAAATTTGGCTTCGAAATAGCATCAAAATGGCAGTTACCATCAAAAGCTCCACAATAGACTTTTTGAAAAAACTTTCAAAAAATAATAACCGCGAATGGTTTTCCAAGAACAAAAACCTTTACCTGGCAACGCATGAGAACGTACTTGTTTTTGTGGAAGCTCTTTTGTCGGAAATGCGCAGGCATGATCTTATTGAAACCCGGACCGCCAAAGAAAGTCTATTCCGAATATACAGGGACATACGGTTTTCAAAAGACAAATCACCCTACAAAACATATTGGGCAGGACATTTTAAAAGGGCTACAAAAACATTAAGAGGTGGTTATTATTTCCAAATCGGACCCGGAGAGACAATGGCAGCCGGAGGTTTCTTCAACCCGGATCCTAAGGACCTGCTTCGGATCAGGAAGGATATAGATATGAATTTTAGCGATTGGGAAAAAATGCTGGCCAATAAAAAGATAGCTAACACCTTTGGTGAATTGAAAGGTGACAAGGTAGCCACATCACCAAAAGGTTTTTCAAGAGATAATCCTGCAATCGAGTTGTTGAAGCACAAGCAATTTTATTTTTCAAGAAGGTTTACTGACAAAGAAATCCTGGGCAATGACTTTTTGAAGAAAATGAATCAAACGTTCATGAACCTGAGACCTTATTTCGATTACATGAGTGAGGTGCTGACGACAGATGCGAATGGGGCGACATTGATTTAGCTTCCTTACTTTCTTTGCGGATCTATTTACGTTTTCGCCAACCTTGCCGACCATCAAATATTGATTACTCCGAAAAAGCAGACGTTGTGGTGTATATGAAATTCTAAGTTATCAAATCAGTAGGGTACTCGTTCCTGAGCGAAAGCCGAAGGATTTCTTTCAAGAGAAAAGGTGGTTGAAAATTTTTTATCAAGAAAAGAGTAAGGATGGCGAAGTCATTGGTGATCCGGTGTTACAAGATGGGTATTGAAGCTGCTTATCTTTACCCGTGGATTGAGGCGTTGATACTCTGTGATCTTCTGGTTTGCGACATGTATGCTACTGTCGAGCTGAGGGCTTTTTATGGGCAGGTTGACCGCGTGGCTATGCAATTCGTTCAATTTTCTTATCTCGTTACTGTCAGCAGCATTATTTTGAACAACATGCAATTGAGCCTGTAATGAATCACTTAATTTAATACTCGACACGAGTTGTTTAATGGAATTGTCCTGCTTTTCTTTTGCAGGTAATGTTTCGATCGTTTCTAACGACTCCCGGGTTTTGCCGATCGTAAATTGCGCCATTGCCATTTTCGTCACTACATCAGGATTCTTTACACCGCGTTCTTTTAGCTGTCTTACCAGGTCCGCAACTTTCTTTTTATTTTCCTCGGTCGGCTTTTCCGCATATTGTTGCGCGGCCTTTTCCATTTCCACTCCTGTATCATCCACCTTTATTTTTTGAATTGAAGGCCATCCCAACATCAGAACAGCAATACCAAAATAAAGAAGCAATTGCTTCAACGGCGTTTTGCGAACCGCGAACAGCACAAGCAATATGAGCAGCACGATGAACATGAGGCTGCCGAAGCCCAGCATCAGTACTTCATACAATTTCAAACCGTCAGTAATTTTTTCGAAAAAACTCATAGAAGAATTTAAGATGGTTTGTTAATACGAGAGTGATTTCCAGGGCAGGCTTGAGCGCAGATGATAATGCCTTAGCAAAATGATCGACAAGAAAACATTCAGATAGCTCTACCGATTTGGCGTCATAAAAGGATTTGATACAACGCCACTCCTTTGTTGATAAAGGAATATTGGGTTGTTGCTTCTTTCAACTCCTATGCTGCCCGAGATGGAAAATGTTCTTGCATCATTTATATACATCAGTCCCAGGTCTGCTCTTGAATACAATCCCAAACTATTTGAATTAAAACTGTTGGCGGGATTTAATTTATTGTTGACGGGTGAAACAAAAGCTCTATTGAAGTTTATGAAGGCCGGTGCAGCAGTGACTCCGGCAAACGCATAAAAATTATTATTTAATCTCCTGTTCAGTTGCAGGCGCATCGGGACATCGACGACAGTTGCGCCGCCGCCACTATAAGCAATGAAGTTTATGCCGACACCGCTGTAAGAAGTAAAAAACCATTTCTTATTCACCATGTTTTCAATAGAATGACTACTGTCTCCAAAATTTTTATGCGTGGTATTGAAATGATCTGCCGGCACCGTCTCCTGGGCACCTGAGGAGAGCCCTGCAATCAGTATGAAAAATAATAACAAGATTCGCATACATTATCGTGTTGACATAAAAGTACACTTTGTTTTGTTATCGGCAACTATAACCGTCCTTAACGGGTAAGCCCTGCTTCATAATGACTCGATATCCTTAGCCACGATCGTCAGATCGTTGTTAAGCTGATGGCCGCCTTTTGCTACTTCACGAACGGTTGCATGCGGTAACTTTTCTGAATAAAGTGAAACGTCTTGAAAGGATACTTCTTCGTCGTCATGTGATTGATAGAGAAAGATCGGAATATCTTTTGGCAGCCTGCTGGGAAAACTTTCGTGTAGTTTAAGGCCTTGTTTCCAATCCTCCTCGCCTCTCCAAAATGGTGTGGAGATGAGAAAAATGCCATCGATCTTTTTTTTGATCTTGTGTTCCGAAAGATATTTCAGCAACAATGAAGCACCGAGGGAATGTCCGACCAAAATCACACCGCCTTTGATCTTATCTATTTCTTCTCTTATCTGCCGCAGCCATCCGAAATCCGGCAGCGTTTCATCCGTATGCATTTCAGGATAATGCACTTCGTAAGTTTTTCCCAATGCCGCTTGTAATGAACGTACCAATTTTGCATCTGCCTGGTAACCTCCGTTACCTCCGCCCTGTATAAATAGAACAGAATTGTTCATTCATTAGAATTCCCAGCTAATACTATTCCAATTTGTTTCGCTCACAGGCTTTGCCTGTGCAAAGAGTATGACAAAGACCTTTTAGCGCAAAGGAAATGAGTCTTGTTTTTGAGTTAGGTTTTTTATCACGAAAAAAGTAAATAATTTAAAGTATGAAAAAAATATTACTCGTCGGTAAAGCTCTCACACGTGTTCCACCGCAGTTAAGTATAAAAGATGTCAAATATTTTGCAGCACCCGACCTGACAACCGTGCAACAGGTTTTCGAAAAGAACAATAGTGCCATCGACATTGTTATAATGGGTGCAGGTATTGAACTTGAGAAGAGACTTGAAGTGGTGAGGTATGTATTTAACACCAGCAATACAACATCAGTGCACATGAAGGACTGGCAAACAGGTCCGGAAGGTTTTGTTCCTTTTATTAACAGAGTGTTGTTTGGGTTACTGAGTAAATAACTAGAGCTTGTTGATGTGTATCTTTAGTATGATCAGCAGATGGATATTCTGTAGTTAATACCAAATTTTTGCGATCCGGATCAAAAACTCCAGAAAGTTCACAGCTGGTTAATGTGGATGTAACATTTGTTCGATAAAACACGAAATGCCTTGAGGGACCTGTCTGTGTTTTAAACGTTGAGCGATCTTCCTTTCGAAATTGTCTGGAAACACAAATGTTAATACCACAGAGATATTTTTTTAGGTGGTCAGAGCCATCGATGATTAGGCTACACGAGAGTATCTACATGAGTTTGCCTTTCGAAAGGAAAAAATAAAAAAAGCGGCTTTGGTGTGCCGCCTTTCTTTGGGTGTTTATGTTGGTTTTCCGTTGACTCTTAGAATAAAAAATCCCACAGCGAGCGTCGTGGGGTACGGGTGCAATCGATAAGCAATATCGATGAAAGAATCGAGCCGCAAAATATGATTCATCCGCAAGAAACCGAATAAGAGAAATTCCCTAAAATCAAAAAAGAGACTGTAGACACAGCCCCTTTCTCACGAAATTCCAACATGTATTCTTTGAGAAGATACGATGACTCATTATTGAGCAAAGAAAAATACGGCCAGATGACCATATCAGTCGTTGAAATCGTTCGTATACAAATAATTTATCAAGGAAAAGTTCTGCGCTAGTTGGACCTCTAATCTTGTTTTTCCGTTATGTCTTTTCTCATCCAAGCCGAAGATTCCAAATGAACAATCAATAAGCCGCCACCAAGAGGGTATCCCCCTGAAATAACCGATTAACAGTGGATTGTTTCAGCTGGATTATTAATCGCTCATTGTGAAGGATGATCTTTTCCATTGGTTCCATGTCCTGCTTAATGACAGCCTGGCGCAAATTTTCTGCCTCTACAATAACATTGTGAGGTTATCTTACGCCGTTGTTGGTGTTCCCTCTAAAGACTTACGAGGTGATGACTTGCACCAACAACCGGAGTTAATGACCGCGCAATGGCCTGATGTTTTTATTTACCTTAAAAACTTTGTCGTCGTTCGTCCGCCCGGGGTCTTGCCGGCTAGCCACAGACGCCTCGCGACAAAAAAGAATGAAAGGTAGACCCCGGGGCATAAAACAAATCTTTGACATAATGCTCCAGACTTTACGCCGTTGTTGGTGTCCCCTCTAGAAGAGTTACGAGGTGATGACTGCTGATCGGTTGTTGGTGTGGTGACCCAGAATTACGCCGTTGTTGGTGTTCCCTCTAAAGACTTACGAGGTGATGACTTGCACCAACAACCGGAGTTAATGACTGCGCAATGGCCTGATGTTTTTATTTAGTCTTATAATAATTAAAAGTAAAAGCGGATGAATGAGACATTGGGGTGCATCCACTGAAAAGGAGATAGAATGTTATTAAAGCAATGAGACCCTCGCTGGATTGCAATACAGACTTTTTCATGAGTGGTGGAGGTTAGTGGTTGAAATATCACGAATATACTTGCTCATTAATGAAGCGCAAAGCTGTCAGCAATAAAAACTTTTTTAATGCTCCCTGGCGAAAAACCCAAAGCCATGATTTCGGATTACTTGTCTTTCGATCCATTTGGCGGAAGGACTCCGAGAATACCAACCGCGTAAAATTATCTCAGTTGATAGCTTGCTAATTCCCAGACTCCATCGCCTGGAATCCATCCTAAACTGTATTCGTCTTGAACAAACTTGATTACCCCCACATTGGGTGTTAGCCAAATAGTGTCCTTAGTATATGAATTTGTAACGTAACCAATTGTTTTTGATAATTCGAAGGTATTTGCAAATGTACCTGCAGGAACCGTTAAGCTTCCTTCATTCAAAACTTTTGTGGTATCTCCAAAGATTTTGCCCGTAAACCATACATTACCCACTCGCAATGGAAAGACATATCGACGCTTTTCATCGAACATGGGTGGTATGCAACTGCGACACGGTGGGTGATAGAAAACGGCTTTTTGGTTGTCGGCAACCACAAAAGAAGAGTCTATTAAATATTTATTACCCGTTGGATCCTGCAAAGTGGTTGTCCAAATTGTCGCGCTTTCCCCATCTGGAAGTATTCCAATGCCAACGATATTTACATAGATATACTGGTTTCCGACAGAATAACCATCATTATATCTATAGATCCATTGGTCACCAATCGCATTAGGGAACACATCACTCGATGACGAATTTTTTTCTTTGGTACATGATATTACAAACAGAAATAAAAAAAGACCAAAATAGAATTTCATATCTGGCTTTTTGTACAATGACATTCTTAATCGGGGAAACGTTGCACAGTTATGGTACACATTGTCCGCGAACATTTACGATACCCGTAGAATATTGGAATTGGAGGCATAAAAGTTATCCAACATTAAGATTCGCCCCAGATTTATACCGTTTTTGATACACGCCGACAACAATTTGCGATTGCTAAAATTTTCATTCAAAGCAACCACACATCTTCATCTTGCGAATAGCAATAGGAATTTTCGCACACGAGAAACATCGCAGGCACTTATTAAAAACCCGGAGTTAATGCATTGACTTCCCATAGGTGCTTTTAGCAACAGGACATGCCGGTCGGCGGTTGTGTATCCTGACATTCATAAACTCAAATACTATATAAAAAATGAAAAATGTACTTCAAAGCGTACCTGGAATCGTTATGCTCGGCCTGGTTGGCATGACTATCGGCAGTTGTTCAAAAAATAATTCAAACAACGACGGTTTAACAAATCAGAAACAAATAAAGATTGAATCAAACGCCACACTCGGAAAAATTATCGTGGACAAAGATGGAAGGTCACTTTACTTCTTCTCAAACGACGCAGATGGAGCAAACACCTGCACCGGGGGTTGCGAAGCCCTTTGGAGTCCTTTCTTTATTGATAACTTAACAGCTGATCAATTGGAAGATGCCACTCTTAAGATAGCAGATTTTGCCGCGATCACAACATCGACCAACAAAAGACAACTCACCTATAAAGGCTGGCCGCTCTACTATTACACTCCCGGCGGAACGCCTGAAGCGGCAGGTGCGACAGGTGGGGAGGCAATCGATGGAATTTGGTTCGTGGCAAAACCAGATTATACAATTATGCTTGCTAATAAACAATTGATCGGGTCTGATAATATTCATTACAAATCAGACTATACACCCGGTGACCAAAACACCATATTTTTTACAGACGCGGTGGGCAACACACTGTATACTTTTTCACGCGACAGCGCTAACATCAATAAGTTTACGAAAAATGATTTCTCGAACAACAATCTTTTTCCGATTTACGATACGACAAGGATCTGGGTGCCCTCGGTTCTCGACAAAACACATTTCACTATAACAAATGTTTTTGGCAGAAACCAGTTAAGTTATAATGGCTGGCCATTGTATCACTTTGGTGATGATGGCGGCGTTCGCGGATCAACGAAAGGAATCACATTTGGAGCGGTTGGTCGCTGGCCTGTGCCTGTGAAGAATATGCCGGCTGCTCCCGCGCAATAGGTTTAAAGACGTTTGATATTTATAATTCCCTTATGAAGCTTTAGCATCAATGAAAACAGGCTGCCCCAGGGCGGCCTTTTTCCTTCATAGGCTGGCCATCGTTAGCCAACGGAAAAGTTACGATTGACAAAGTGGCTTGCAGCGACTACGGAAGCATCCACATCTTGAGGGCCTCGTTGGTGATTTCATGACTACACTGCATGATCCCTGCTTGTTTCTGGTAATCGCCAATCAGGTCTTACATAGTGGCATGTATAACCATAAGGATGTTTTTGCAAATAGTTCTGGTGTTCTTCTTCAGCATCCCAGAAGTCAGATGCAGGGACAACTTCCGTTACAATAGTTCGCGGCCACTTTCCGGAAGCATTCATTTCACGGATCAAATCCTCTGCTGTTTTCTTTTGTTGCTCACTGAGATAAAAAACAGCTGATCTGTAGGAGCTGCCTACATCATTTCCCTGCCGGTTCTTCGTAGTAGGATCATGAATCTGGAAGAAGAATTCCAACAGCTTGCGGTACGACAGTTCTTTTGGATCGAATTCGACAGCGATGGCTTCTGCATGTGTGCCATGATTACGATAGGTTGCGTTTTTTACATCCCCACCGCTATAGCCAACCACAGTTGAAGTTACTCCCGGAAGATTTCTTATTAATTCTTCCACTCCCCAGAAACAGCCGCCAGCTAGTATTGCCTTTTCGCTTGACATATAGTTAAGTATTTAGAGTGCCTGTAATAAATCAACTTTGAAGCCAATCCCTTTTCGATGACGGCGGCGAAATTTTGATACCTTTTGTCATTTCATTATGGCAGGAAATAGACAAAGAGACTTATTCATTGCATGTGTGGGCGCCTTTGTCCGCTCGGGTGGAGGTGACCGGAGACTTATCGAACTTCTTGGATGATTTGGCACTGTTGTGTGACAACATTTGAAACACTTTCGTAATTCGGTTTAGGATGCTGAGTATTACGACTTGTGACAATAGGATCAATGCTTTGCTCGAACACCATATAAAAAGAAAACAGGGAAATCCGAGTCCGGCTCTGTTAAGATGTTGGCGCTGCCGTTCATACCTGAGGTTTATAGAGGTGTAAAAAATTACGTATCTTATATCACTCGAACCTCATTCTTACCTGAGACATCCAATGATTCACGCCGAACCAAATCGCTTATGATGAAAAATCACCTTTCCAAAATAGGAATGGTTGTCTTACTAATCATTTTTACAAAATGTCATCATCATCATTACGACGATGACGTAGTGACAAATCACGACTGCCCCACAGGCCAGCTAGAAACGCCTAAACTCTTATCTCCTGATGATAGTATTACATTGGATTTCCCTCGCTGGACGACTCTAATTTGGAGCAGTGTTCCCGGGGCGTCCTCGTATTTTGTCGAAATCGAATTCCAAGATATAATCCATAATTCATACTCTGACTCTAACGGCGCCGAAGAAAGCTTTGTTACGACGGAGCCAGCGTTATATTTCCAAGGAGTTGGAAAACAATTCCACCGGTGGCGTGTCGTGGCATTGGGCACCGACAAGTGTACCCAGTCCGATACTACTGTCTGGCGCTACATTTACTACAAAAATTGATCTCAAGTTTAATTGGTATTTCTTCATGCCGAAGACGAGCCTACAAATTCTGCTGTATTAAATCAATTAATACAGAAAGATCATCACCCTGAAGTATAGTCGTTGCGTTCAGATGCACTCTCCAGCCATCATCGGCCTGCATTATAACTCCCTGATAGTATTTATTGATCATTACTTGATTTCCTGCCCATTTAGTGAAAGAAGGTATCCTGGGTGGCTATATTTTCCGGCCTTTCAACAGGAATTTTCTATGGGCTATCAAGCATTTCGCTTTGCACACCGTTATAATCTATGTTGCGAACGAGTTCTGAGGTGTCAACCTGTAGATCAGCTATTAGGTTTCCGATAAAATATTCTTCTTTCTCCCTATTACCAATTATTTCCGGGATATTTTCAACAAAAGCCAAGGGTTACTGCAAGAAAGATCATTAAAAATTCCAGGAAATATTCTTTAGTTCCTTTCTTCTCTACGGGGGATGATGGTGGACTTCCATGACTTTTGTTTAGGTGGATGTTTGCTCTAGGGCAAAAAAAACGGACAACTTTTTAAGAAATTCAAAGTTGCCCGGTCAGGTGGAGGTGACCGGAATCGAACCGGTGTCCAAACATGTCCTTCAAAAGCTTTCTACATGCTTATTCTGTTTTATTTTTTCGGGAATCAACTGGAAACAAACAACCGATCAATTCCTTAGCTGCATTCCCGGTTTCCCGGGATCTTTTGTTACCAGCACAGCCTAAGATAACAGCATCCTGTTTTGTTTTTGATTGGGCGGAGGAGCGGCCAACAGGACTGCCTTCTCTCTCGGCCATAATGACTACCTAATTACTAATTAAGCAGCCATGGCAAGTTGTGTATTGCCATTTGAGTTTTTCGTATTCAGATTATCGGGCTAATTACGCAACGCCCGGCATGCTTACACTTTCAAAGATCTATGCTGTCAAAACCCAGCACCCCCGTACAATTTTAATAAGCCTGTAAATTTACGAAAATTTCCGGAGCCAATTAGCAGGATTGCGCGGAGCGAAGCGATAAAATTCTTCGTCACATCATAGCCCACGCTTTAAAACCGTTGGCTTTGATTTGTTTACCAAACATTATTTGTTTTCTCGTTTAATAGCAACCCACGAATTTCCTTCTTGAGTGGGATCTACCGCGCTTTGGCCCGGCGATATTTTCCGCAAAAATGTTCTGTGTTTTCATCAAGAAAATAGATGTGAACCCGGCATATATTATTTGCCAGATTTTCCATCTTTATATGGCATTCTTCTTCCTTATCCATATCCTATTGCGACTACCTGGTTAAATCTCCTGAAGTATCCACTTTCTTTTTCGATACATGAAGATTTCCACCCCGAAGTATTTGTGTCTTAAATTTTATTCTATGCAGGAATTCTTGTTTGTCAGAGTTGAGAAAGCTTACATTAAACTTAAGTTCACCGACATATTATATGTGCAGGCCGAAAAAAAGTATGTAAATATCTTTACGGTTGACAAATGTTATACAACCTTGTGCCCGATCGGGCATGTTGAAAAGATCTTGCCGGCAGAAACGTTCTGTAAAGTGCACAGGTCATATATAGTTTCACTCGGGCACACAATGAAGTTTGACAATGATTTTGTCTACATAGCGAATAAAAGAATCCCGATATCAGAACAGTACAGAAGTATTTTGAAAAATTCCGTGATCACACTTAACGAAGAATTGAATTTATTTCAATCAGAAAACAATTTACCCCGAACCCAACCAGATTCTTTTTACAAAATTTCATTCCGCAAAAATGCCTGGTGAATTAAAGAACCCAGCCCGTTCCTCAAATGCGGGTACTGGTGAAGTGACTGTTAAATGCATTCTTTCACTGCCTAAATTCGACTTCTTAATCATTAACCTTGTCATCAAAATTTATCCTATTCGTTCTCTTACTTTGCAGCGGTCAATCTCACGCTCAGGGTGCAATTGATTCCATTCTTAATAAGCTTGACCCCGGCAAATGGTGTAGAGTCACTGAAGAAAAGTTACATAGGCTCGGTAGCAAGCTCATGTCAGAAAGTGAGCGGGCGCTCCGAAAACTTCAAACGAATGAAACAAAATTAATCCGTAGGCTTTCTTCAATAGATTCGATCGCTAGCCAAAATCTTTTATCAGAAGTCCGGTTGAAATATCAGCAACTCAACGATGAATTAACGGGCAAAACTTCGGTGTTGCGCGGAAAGTCTGGCGGTGAATATTTACCTTATTTCGATTCACTAAAAGCAAGCCTTTCTTTTTTAATTGACAAAAAGGGGCTACCCCAAATATTCGAGTCTTCCAAATTGAACGATGCGCTGGATGAACTAAATGAATTCCAAAACATACTTCGACAGGCGGATGCCCTTAAACAATTTATACGGGAGAGAAAACAAGAATTAAATGAGATCATGGGCCATTATACTTCTCTGCCCCGAAGTATATCGCAATCGTTAAAGAACTATAGCAAAGAAGTCTACTATTATTCGGAGCAGATCAGGGAGTACAAAGATATGTTCCGTGATCCCGACAAACTCCTGAGTAAGGCGCTAATACTCTTAAATAAATTACCAACTTTTCAACAATTCATGAAAGACCATTCCGAGTTAGGCAGTTTATTTTCATTGTCTCCCACTTATTGTTCCGCTCTTGCAATAACCGGGTTGCAGACAAAAGGTGAAGTGCGACAGTTGATGGCACAGCAAATCGGAAGTGGAAGCGCAAACGTTGGACGGGTATTCGGCCAACAAATACCAACAGCTCAATCGCAGCTCGACAAATTCAAACAAAAGATCAACGCAATGGGTGGAAGCAGCGGCGATATTGATATGCCAGACTTTAAACCAAACGCTCAGCATCGAAGACCTCTTTTTAAAAGACTTGAGTACGGAACAAACATTCAAACCACAAAAGCAAATTTAGTTTTTCCAAGTACTACCGATTTGGCCTTTACAATTGGCTATAGGATCGATGATAAGAAAATCGTGGGCGTGGGTATTGCTGGAAAGATCGGCTGGGGAAAAGATATAAATCATGTTTCCGTAACAGGACAAGGCGCGGGCGTCAGGACCTTCATCGATATTAAGATAAAGAATAGTTTTTATGCTTCAGGGGGACTTGAGTGCAATTATCAACAACCTTTCTCGGATATCCAACAACTGCACAATCTCGATTTGTGGAGCAGATCGGGTTTGATCGGCGCTACTAAGATTGTTTCTGTCAAAAGTAAGATTTTCAAAAAAACGAAAATTCAACTCTTGTGGGATTTTCTAAGTTATTGGCAATTGCCGAGAACAGAACCGATAAAATTCAGAGTAGGATATAATTTTTAAACCGACGTACAAATTCATCACTAAAAATTTATTTCTGATACTATATGCATAGCCTGACCAAGCCATTTGTTTTTATCCTTCTGGCAGTTTTCTTATTGTGTCACCTAACAGTTAGCTGCCAAAGTAATAGTCCGTTCACGCCGAAAATTGTGCCGCCTTCGCCTAATGCTGCATCTCTCGGAAAGTTTGGTGATATACCTGTGAGTCCGTATACAGGCACTACTGAAGTCACCATTCCCTTATATGCGATCGAAGCAAAGGGTGTCAGTGTGCCTGTTAGGTTATCGTATCATACGGGAGGTATCCGGCTCGCAGAAGAATCCGGATGGGTTGGGCTCGGATGGACTTTAAACGCCGGCGGTATGATAAGCCGGACCGTCAATGATAAAGACGATTTTGCCGGCGGTTATTTCAATTCCGATCTGAATCCCATTGTTTACCCCGAAATAAAAGGTAAACTCATGCCGCGCACTCTTTACTACGGCGAAAGCAATGTAGGCGTGTGGGGTTATTCCTTTGTATGCAGGTATAAAGTTTATACAGAACTAAATACCTATAACCTGTATAACTTCTGGCTCAATTACTTTCCTGCTATGGACAATGAACCTGATTCTTATTCATTTAATTTTCTTGACAGAAGTGGAAAATTCATAATTGGCAGAGATCGTAAAATCATTTTACAAAAACAGGAAAATCTAAAGATTGAATACCCTAACGATGGCTCCTCATTCACCATTACAGACGAGCAGGGTAACAAATATTATTTTCTCGACAGAGAATATAGTCAACCGACCATTGGAGGTGCGAGGCAGATCAGTTCGTGGTTACTTTCAAAAATAATCACACAACAAAAGGACAGTGTAATGTTTAATTACACTTCAGCAGATAGTACATGGACCACAGTACAGGGAATAACACATGAAAGCGATCGCAGGGGAGTTCCGGGACACGAAGGAATAACGTATTCAAATGATCCCGGCCAGAATTATCTGAATAAGACATTGGTCAATATTGATTACACCAATGCGCAAGTACAGTTTGCTTTTGATGGTAGTCGTGCGGATTTAACCGGAGGTAAGAAACTTAATTCCATTAAAATTTTTTCAAAAGACCAAAGTGGCCTCCAATACTTAAAAGAGCATCAGCTATTCTATTCCTATTTTACTCCGGGAACTGGTGTTGATTTTTTAAGGCTTAGGCTCGATAGTATAAAAGAAACCTCCGGGGGATTTTCTCAGCCTCCCTACAAGTTCGACTACAATATGCCGGGATCCATGCAAGGCCTGATGGGGAAGCATTATTCATCAGTAGATCATTGGGGATTTTTTAATGGCAAATCAAACGCAGTAGGTGGGAACAATACACTTGGTTTCCTACCACCATTCCTTGGCCTTGTCAGCGTAGGTGCCGTACAAACAATAATGGATCTTCCCGGGGGTAATAGGGATCCTGACCCGTCTTTCATGACCGCATTTTCTTTGAATAAGGTAACGTATCCGACGGGCGGTTTCACACAACTTGAGTATGAGCCAAACTATTATGACTATTTCAAATCCACTTCGGGATACCAGGGAAAAGATTTTGAATATGTTCCATCTGTCACTAAAAACATACAATACATCATTAACACAAATGGTACAACTTCGGGTTCCTTAGACCTCTCTCATCTTTTTTATTCAATTCCTAGCGGAGTAGGCGGTACTAATTTGATTGTGTCGATTGCTTTTAGAGCCGCAAACAGCGACAGTTTGAATAAGTATCACAATAGCCTGGGTTTTGGCGGAATAAATTTCACTTTTCAAAATAATACTACAGATATTTCGAACGCGGGATTAATTTGTAACGGGACGGTTTGTTCTTATTCTTATAATGTCGCAATACCAACAAAAACATCTTATTCCTGGTCCGCTTATATTGATCCCATTGTTCAGCTACCTGGTGGCCTTCAGGATATCGTTGTAAACTTTACGTGGAAAGAGGCAGCCATCTATAATTCAACTATGGTTATGGGAGGCGGCCTTCGAATTAAATCCATCACAGATTACCCTGCCTCTTCAAAAAGAGCGAAGAAAAGAATTTATGATTATAGTTATCAGCAAGACACGGATCATGACGGTGCCAATGAAATCTATTCTTACGGCAGAGAGATGGGATATGTTTCCTATGGTCGCTATGAGGAGATTGATCTTTCGAGTGGCTATTTGATAGGGTTTACACGGTACTCAAGCAGCAACTCTTCCTTCACGAGTCAATCTTCTGGTAATATCGTGGGCTATGACCAGGTGACTGAATATACAGTGGACCCCGAGACGGGATTGGATATTGGCAAGACAGTATACACTTATAACAATAGCTCAGACACAAGTCTCACTTACTCGGGATACAAACTTCCAGGCACTTTAAGCCTTTGTAATAATTTGAATGGCTTACCCAAATCGAAATCTGTTTTAGCAAAATCCGGGTCGGGTTACCGATGTGTTTCTTCCATTAATTATTATTACCGCGCTGCCAACAGGGCAATTTATGATGCTATGAAGTTTCAGTTTTTTGCAGCTATTCCCCCTGGCTCGGTTGGACCGACTACCTGTGCCGCCGGTGGCAATGATGTGGTTTGCCACTGTCCATCTCAAATTGATTCAACAGGGAAATATCTTATTGCGTGCTACTATCCAGCGATAAGCTCAGAAGTAATATTGCTTGATTCCGCTGTTGAAAAAAGCTATGACCAAAACGATACAACCATACAGCTAAAAACAGTTACAACAAATTTTTATGACAACCCGGTGCACAATCAACCAACACGTATAAGTGCGTTAGATAGTAAAAACAATAAGCACGTAAGTCTTATCCGCTACCCTCAGGATTATTTACCAACGGGCGCTAGTCTTACGGGCAATACGATCATCGACTCCCTGATCGTGAAAAATATGGTAAGTGCAACGGTTGAGAAACGAGACAGCTTTTATTATTCGGGTTCCCAAACTGGTTATATAAAAGGTGCACAATTGAACAAGTATAAACTGGCTTCTTCATCAATTGTATTGGATAAGCAGTATAACCTGGATGTGTTATCGCCCGTAACAGATTTCCAGCCATTTTCATTTACCAATGATGTAACAAGTCAGGATAGCCGTTACAGGCAAATGATCAGCTTTGACAATTATGATAATGCGAACAACATCCTTCAATATACTGGCATCGACCAGTTACCTATAGCAGTCATTTGGGATTACAAAAACTTGTACCCGGTGGCCCAGGTGAAAAAAGCAACGATTGCAAATGTTGGTTTTTGTTCCTTTGAAGCAGATGGAAAAGGAAATTGGACATTTTCGGGAACGGCCACTGTTGACGCCACTTCACCCACAGGGAATAAATGCTACAATCTCGGACAGGCCGGTGGCAATGTTACCAAGGCTGGTTTAACCCCTACAACCGTTTACACTATTTCATACTGGAGAAAAACAACGACTCCATTGACTATTACCGGCACGCAGGCAGGGTATCCCGTAAAAGGCAAAACCATAAATGGCTGGACCTATTTCGAACATAAAGTTACTGGGCAAGCAACTATTACTGTCAGCGGTACAGGGTTTATTGATGAGCTGCGACTATACCCATTCAACGCACAGATGTCTACCTATACATATATGCCGCAAGTAGGAATGACTAGCGTTTGCGATGTTGACAACAAGGTAACCTACTATTTCTATGATGCTCTCTTGAGACTCAAATGGATCAAGGATCAGGATAAGAATGTGATAAAGACTTTCAAATATCACTATGTCAACCAAATACCAAACAATTAAGCCAACAATAACAGTTTGTTTATGAGGAAAGGAATAAAAAAACTTGTGTTCGTTTTCGGATTTACCGTTCTCCGGTCGCTTGCTTTTTCTCAACCTGCCATCAATGGAGCGGAATGTGTTTTGCCAGGCGTTATTTACCAATATACCATTGGTGACTATTCTGCCTCGACCATACAGGTCAATATGCAGATATGCATACATGGTGGCTCACTTGTGAATAAGAATGGTGGCAGATTCAATGATTGTACGATATCTGCAGAGCCTTTGGCTACCATTTTAGTGATGTGGAGTGATAAGAAACGTGGATCTATTACTCTTTCGACGTCGGAGGGAAAGAAAACTTTAAATGTAAATATCACTTCTGAATTGCAGCCAGGCCTTGTGGATTTGCCAGGTAGAGAACAGAATTTTTCCAATACAAAAAGTATTCCCTCCACAATAGTTTGCTCCGAGGCGAAAGGTGGATCATGTTTCCCAAATTATTTTTATCAGTGGCAACAGTCGGCTGACGCCATGACATGGACAAACATTGAAAGATCTACGGGTCAAAACCTTTCATTCGATTCTCCCGTGAAGCAAAGTTGGTATTACCGACGACAAGTGACCGAAACTGGTTCTGGAACAATTGCCTATTCTGATGTTGTTGTTGTCAATGTTTCTTTGAACCAACAGATCGACAGTTCCCGTTTAAATGATTTTACCGGTAATAGTGACGCGAGGAAAACTCATCATCTTGAATATTTCGCGGTACAGACGCAAAACACAAAGCATTAACTACAAATATTTTTAAATGTTCCCCTTTCTCCGGACTAACAAGATGGGCCGTATAAGTTATCTAAGCCTGGCCGCGTTGATTTGGATATTCAACTCAGGCTACAGTCAGGTTGTTACTTCGATGTCGGGGCCTGTTTGCACAATGAAGGACCAAACTTACACCTATTCAGCGTCTGGCTGGACAATGACCACAAATATGCAATGGGAAGTACAAGGAGGAATTATTACCACGGGCGGTTGTAATTGCCCGAATAAAGCAGGGACACCGTTGCCAAGTATAACAGTTAAATGGACAACTATTTCTACGGGTAATTATGTCAAGCTTACAGCAACATACCCGCCTCCCAATGCTCCTCCTCCTTCCGTTTTCCAGGTTAACGTAACCACAGTAACCTCCCTGGTACCGGGGACCATTGCAAATACAACTCAAAATAAAAATTACAATTCAATACCAGACGACATTACTTGTTCTGCTGCAGCAAATGGTTATTGCTCCCCAACCTATGCTTACCAATGGCAAAGCAGTTTCGATAATGTAAATTTTAATGATATCCTCAATGCTACCGCACAAAACTTTCATTTTACAAACGGACTCACACAAACCAGTTATTATCGACGGAAAGTGACAGAAACACACGGCCCCACAGTAGCCTATTCAAACACCGCAACAGTCTTTATTTACCCGCAGTTGATTGGAGGTAATATTAGTCCAGCGGCGCAAACCATTAGTTACAGCAGTTCGCCGGCAACTCTCACTTTAAGCGGAGTGTCGGGCGGTACTAACGGTTATTCCTATCAATGGCAGAGCTCAACGGATGCCCTTAACTGGTTTTCCGTTGCTGGTGCTAACGGTCTTACGTATTCACCACCTGCTTTAAGTTCTCAAGTGTATTACAGGGTCTCTGTAACAAGCAACGGTGCGGGAGCATTAAGCAACAATGCAGTGATAAACATAAATCCACAATTGTTTCCCGGAACAATTTCTCCGGGATACATAACTATTAATTCAGGAACTGCTCCAGGATCGATCATGAGCGTAACGCCCGCGAGTGGCGGGGCATGCGGTGGTAGTTATACATATCAGTGGCAAAGTTCCACTGATGGCATAAACTTTACCAACATTAGCGGCGCGACTGCTAAAAACTATACACCACCTGCATTAACTTCAATGAAATGGTTTAGGCGGAAGGTCACCTGTGGCGCGGATGTTCAATATTCAAGAAGTTGCGGGGTAGCAATAACGACTGGAACAGCAGATATGAACTATGTCCGTATAAGGGATATATTAAAACCGGGCGCTCCGGATTCAGCCGCTGCTTATGGACTTACAAGTGCAAGCGATGTGGCGCAAAACACACAATATTTTGATGGACTTGGCAGACCTACACAGACCGTATCGATGATGCAAAGCCCTCTGCAAAAAGACATCGTGAGTTTGAATATTTATGATGAGTTTGGACGGGAGACAACAAAGTATCTTCCTTATACCGCAGCAACTACGGATGGTAATTATAAAATGACTGCGTTTACAGATGCGTTCACCTTCAATAAAACACAATTTGCGGGAGAGCAATATTATTATTCCCAAGTAAATTTTGAACCTTCTCCTTCGAGCCGGCCCGTCGCTAACTTGTCACCCGGACTCAATTGGGTTGGCACCGTAAGAGGAGTGGTTACGCAATATCTCGTAAACACCACAAGTGATAGCGTTCATATATGGACTATTGCAACTGCTGCAGGAAGTATTCCAACAACAAGCGCCGCCGCTATTTATGCAGCGGGGCAATTATTGAAGACAATTAGCATCGACGAACAAAATCACCAGGTAGTTGAGTACAAGGATAAAAATGGAAAGCTGATATTAAAAAAGACGCAATTGTCGAGTACACCGGGCACCGCTCATGCAGGATGGTTGTGTACTTACTATGTTTATGATGATGTGGACAATGTTCGGTTTGTTATTCAACCAAGATGTGTCGAGTTGATCAACGGTGCATGGAGTATGTCGGCCGTGCTAAGTAAAGAACTTTGCTTTAGATACGAGTACGATGCAAGAAAACGAATGGTCATTAAGAAAATACCGGGCGCTGGAGAATCATGGATGGTATATGATGCAAGAGACAGATTAGTAATGAGCCAGGATTCTGCTTTGAGGCTCTCTGGTAAATGGATGACTACGGAATATGATAGCCTGAACAGGCCCTGGAGAACCGGCTTACTCTCCGATGCAAACAACCGCTCATTCCATCAAAACCTTGCAGCTAATAGCATCAACTATCCTAATACTAGCGCGAATTATGAAGTGATGACGCAGACATTCTATGATGACTATGCCTGGATCGCTGGGTTAGGCACAACATTAACTGGCACGATTGACACAACCTCTACATCCAATGCTTCCTATTTCAATATCAATTACAATATAGGTCCGGTCTATGCGCAGCAGATAAAGCCGCTATACGTTACGCGAGGGCTGATAACCGGAAGTAAGACAAAGGTGATAGGAACAGCCAGCCAGTATTTATTTAGCGTGACCTTCTATGACGATCGCGGCAGAGTAATACAGGTACAGTCCGTGAACTACACAAACGGAAAAGATATCACGACTTCTCAATATGATTTCACAGACAAAATAATAAGGACCCTGCAACAACAAACAAAAAGTGGAACAAACGCACAGTCTCATAAAGTTCTTACGAAAATGAACTACGATTTCGCCGGGCGTTTGCTGACGATCTATAAAAACATTGATGACGCGGCGGCTGACCAGCTGATTGTCACTAATACTTATAACGAGCTCGGACAACTAACAGGGAAGGCTGAGGGCAATAGTTTAGAGACCTTGAGTTACGCATATAACATCAGGGGATGGCTTACCAGTGTAAACAAAAATTATCTCTCCGGCACAGGAAGTAATTATTTTGGTTTTGAGCTAGGCTATGATAAAGGTGCTGCCGCTGCCGCAGGCACAACATACATTGGGCTGCAGTATAACGGCAATATTACAGGTTCTATCTGGAAAAGCAAAGGCGATGGAGTAAACCGAAAATTTGATTTTGCTTACGATAATGTGAATAGGCTAACTGCGGCAAATTTCAAACAAAACAATACCGGCACGACCTGGACCAATAGTGTAATTGATTTTACAGTAAATAATCTCCGTTACGATGCTAACGGAAATATTATTACTATGAATCAAAAAGGCTTTAAAGTGAACGGCTCATCACTGGTTGACCAGATGACCTATGTATACCAACCCACCAGCAACAAATTGGCAAAGGTCACAGATGCTATCCCTTCGCCTTCCAGTGGAGCGGGCCTTGGAGATTTCCATGACGGTGCAAATGGCAGCACTGATGATTATGCTTATGATGGCAATGGAAATCTAATAATGGATAATAATAAATCTATCTCTTCCGTTGCCTACAATCATTTGAATCTGCCCGGCACAATTACCGTTAGCGGGAAAGGAACAATAACCTATACGTATGATGCGACAGGAATCAAATTGAAGAAAACGACGGTTGAAGGAACCAAAACCACAACTACACTTTATGTCGGCAATTTTGTTTACCAAAATGATACATTACAATTTATAAGTCATGAGGAAGGGCGAACGAGATGGACCTTGCATAAGTATCTTAATGGAACCACTGGTTATGGATTTGAATATGATTATTTCCTGAAAGATCATTTGGGCAATGTACGAATGGTACTAACACAGCAGAAAGACACATCGCAGTACATGGCAACCATGGAGGCTGCTTACCGGAATACAGAGAACCAATTATTCTACAACCTTTCACAATCAAATTATTCGCGGGCGGCCGTGGGTGGTTATCCTGCCGATGCTACGACTAATCCCAACGATTCGTTGATGCGATTAAATGGCAATGGGCAAAAGGTTGGTGCCGCTATTGTGTTGAAAGTGATGAGTGGCGATGTAATAGATGTAGCCGTAAAGGCATACTACGCTACACAAACGGCTGGCGCGACGAATCCCTCGCTATCTGATGTCCTAACTTCATTTGCCAACGGAATTGTAACCGTAGCCGGCGGAGCAAAAGGTAGTTTGAGTGACCTGAATAATCAGGCTTTAAGTCCATTATTCGGTGCTATCAATAGTTTCGCGGCCGCTAATAATCCAACAATAGTAAGTAAGCCGAGGGCCTATCTGAATTGGATCTTATTAGATGATCAGTTGCAATATGTGAGTAGCTACCCGCAAAGCGGAGCGATTGCCGTTGGAAATACTGGCGCAGGAACACTAAATACTCTTGGTTACACTGGTATCCCGATAAACAAGAACGGTTATTTGTATATTTATGTAAACAACGAAACCCAGGGTTGGGATGTGTTCTTTGACAACTTAAGTATCCAGCATCGCCGTGGACCAATTAC
>Ga0070684_100000317_pt1 | contig 33255 bp, 31 predicted proteins | sample KBSC723LmetaG_FD_65653 | JGI IMG/M metagenome (GOLD analysis project Ga0070684, IMG submission 65653) | Corn rhizosphere microbial communities from Kellogg Biological Station, Michigan, USA - KBS C7.2-3L metaG | ecosystem: Host-associated > Plants > Roots > Rhizosphere ...
TTCTTCGACCTGGTCTTCGTGTTCGCGATCACGCAGGTCACCAGCTTGCTCACCCTTGACCCGACGTGGGGCGGCGTGCTCCGGGGGATGCTCGTCCTGGCGGCGATCTGGTGGGCGTGGACGGGCTATGCCTGGCTGACCAGCACGCTTGACGTCGATGAGGGCGGCGTCCGTCTGGGCATGCTCGCCGCGATGGGGACGATGCTCGGCGTCGCCCTGGCGGTGCCCGGGGCGTTCGGAGACGACGCGGTTCTGTTCGGGTTCGCGTTCCTGGTCGTCCACATTCTTCACCTTGTCCTCTACGCCACCGTTGCGCGCGACGACCCCGACCTGCTGGCAGCCCTCCTGCGGGTCGTGCCGACCGAGCTGCTCGGAGCCGTGCTACTCGTGCTGGCCGCCTTGATCGGCGGCAACGCGAGGATCCCGATCTGGATGCTGGCCCTGGCGATCAGCTACGTCGGCCCGGCGATGGTCGCCCCCCGTGGTTGGCGGATCGCCCCCGAGCACTTTGCCGAGCGGCACGGGCTAATCGTGCTGATCGCCCTCGGCGAGTCGATCATCGCGATCGGCGTCGGCGCCGGCCTCGACCTCGGAGCCGGCGTGATTTCGGCCGCGGCACTCGGGATCGTGGTCGTCTCGGCCCTCTGGTGGCTCTACTTCGACGTGGCGGCGATCTTCGCCCGACGGCGGCTGACGCAGGCTGTCGGCGTCGAGCAGGCGCTGCTCGCGAGAGACTCGTACAGCTACCTTCACCTGCCGATGGTCGCGGGCATTGCCCTGTTCGCCTTTGGTCTGGAAACGACGCTCCACAACGTCGGCGACGCGCTCCACACGGTGCCCGGCGTGGCGCTGTGTGGTGGCGCGGCGCTGTATCTGCTCGGGCACGTGGCGTTTCTGTTCCGGGCCACCGGCCGGGTGTTCCGCCGCCGCACCCTCGGAGCGGTTGTCCTGATCGCTCTGACGCCGGCCGCGCTCGCCATCCCGGCGCTCGCCGCGCTGGCCCTCGTGGCCGCCGTCTGCTCGCTGGTGGTGGCATACGAGGCGATCGGCCGCCGCGAATCCCGCTACCGCGTCCGCCACCCTGAGCGCTCCGGCTGAGCAGGCGACCACGTCGAAGAGCTACCCGAGTGTCAGCACAGGTTCATCGCGTCGATCGCCGGCGGGGGAGGGATACCGGGCCCTTGCCAGAACCCATTCCAGCCACACCGGTCGACCACCGAACCTGATTTCGTCCGCAGGGTGGCGAGATCCCCGTTGTCCACCCGGGCCGGCTTCGTCCTGCCCCAGTAGAGCGCAGCCTTCGTGTGGGATCCGATTCCGGTCTTGACGTTCACGGCGCAGCCGGCGCACAGATAGCGCCCCGGGATCGTGTATCTCGCACCGGCGTGGTTGGTCAGCGTCCAACCCCCGATCCACACCCGCTTGATGCCGGTGTTGCGGATCCGCGCATACTCGGCCGTCGACGGCATGAAGCTCAGCGGCTAGGCGTACACGCCGCGGATGACGATCGCGGCGTCGGCCTGCGCAGCCGGAAGGGCCAGCAGACAGGGCAGAGCAATGAGCAGGAGCCGTCGGCACACGCACCTCAACCTATGGGCACCGACCCACCGCGTTAACGGACCGCGGATCGACCGACCCACGCCTCGCCACCATGGGATGATCGCCACGCAATGGTCAGATGCTCCGACTGCGGCGCGCAGAACCGGATGACGTTCGCGTGAGCGATCGCGGAGCGCTCGAGATCCGGGCCGCCGTCTGCGCCGCCTTCGGCCGGCCGCTGGAGGTCACCTCGGTACTGCTCGACCGCCCGGCCGAGGGCGAGGTGCGGATCCGGCTCGAGGCGTTCGCGATCTGCCACAGCGACGTCGCATATGCCGCCGGCGCGTGGGGCGGAGCGCTGCCGGCGGTGTACGGCCATGAGGCCTGCGGTACCGTCGAGGAGGTGGGCGCCGGGGTGAGCTCGCCGGCCACCGGCGAGAGGGTGGTGGTCTGCCTGGCCAGGTACTGCGGCAGCTGCGCACCCTGCCGCGCCGGCGAGCCGGCGCTGTGCGCAGGCAGCTTCCGGCTCGACCGCGAGTCGCCGATCACCTCTCTGGCCGGCGACGTGATCGCGCAGGGCTTGCGCTGCGGCGCGTTTGCCGAGCAGGTGACGGTGCACGCGTCGCAGGCGGTGCCGCTGCCCGACGGGATCGTCCCCGCCAGCGCGTGCCTGATCGCATGCGCGGTGATGACCGGGCTGGGAGCGGTGGAGAACACCGCCCAGGTGGCGGCCGGCTGCTCTGTTGTCGTGATCGGCGTCGGCGGGGTCGGGCTGAACGCGCTCCAGGGGGCCGTGATCGCGGGCGCGGATCCGGTGGTGGCGATCGACGTCTCGGAGGCCAAGCTGGCCGCCGCCCGTACCTTTGGCGCCACCCACACCCTCGATGCCACAGTGAGCGATCCGGTGGCAGAGGTGCTGGCGCTGACCGGCGCCGGCGCGGACATGGTGATCTCGACCGCCGGCAGCTCATCGGCGGTGGAACAGGGGCTCGCCTGCGCTCGCCGCGGCGGGTCGCTGGTGCTCGTCGGCATGCCTCCCGGCGGACACCTCGCGAGCTTCGATCCGGGAGCGCTCGCACACGACGGGAAACGGATCCTGGGCAGCAAGCTGGGGTCGTCGCGGCCGCGCGAGTCGGTGCCGCGGATCGCCGCCCTCTACTCGGCGGGCAAACTCCGGCTGGACGAGCTGGTCACCGCCACCTATCCGCTGGATGGGATCAACGACGCGATCGCCGCCATGAACGGTGGCACCGCGATCCGAAACGTCGTGGTGCTCTGACCGGTGCGGATCTCGGCCATCGACAGCTGGGCAAACGAGTGGGTCGCGTTCGTGCGCGTCCGCACCGACGACGGCGATGAGGGATGGGGCCAGATCGCTCCCTACAACGCCGACATCGCCGCCCGGGTGCTGCACCGTCAGGTCGCTCCGCATCTGACCGGCACCACCGTCGAGCAGTTCGACGGCCTGGGCACAACCGTGCTGGAGGCCGAGCACAAGTTCCCCGGCTCGTACCTGTGCCGCGCGTTCGGCGGGGTCGACACGGCGATCTGGGATCTGCGCGCCAGGCGGGCCGGCGTGCCGGTCTGCGAGCTGGCCGGCGGGACGAGCCGGGCGATGCGCGTCTACGCGTCCAGCATGCGTCGCGACATCGACCCCGCCGACGAGGCGGTCCGGCTGACGGATCTGCGCAACGGGTACGGCTTCGATGCCTTCAAGGTGCGCGTGGGGCGCGAGGTCGGCCACGACCACGACGAGTGGCCGGGACGCACCGAGGCGCTGATCCCCGAGATCCGACGGGCGCTCGGCGACGACGTGGATCTGCTCGCCGACGGCAACAGCTGCTACTCGCCGGCCAGGGCGATCGAGGTCGGCCGGCTGCTGGAGGAGCACGGCTACCGGCATTTTGAGGAACCCTGCCCGTACTGGCAGATCGAGCAGACTGCGGAGGTGCGCGCCGAGCTCGACATCGACGTGGCGGGCGGCGAGCAGGACTGCTTCCTGTGGCAGTGGCGGCGGATCGTCGGCCTGCCGGCGGTCGACATCGTGCAACCCGACGTCTGCTACGTGGGCGGCTTCACGCGCGCGCTCGAGGTCGCCGGGATGGCGGCCGCGGCCGGCCTTCCCTGCTTGCCCCATTCGGCGAACCTGTCCCTGGTCACCCAGTTCGCCCAGCACCTCATGTGCGCCATCCCCAACCCCGGCTCCTACATCGAGCTGTCGATCGAAGGGCCCGAGTACTACCCCTGGCAGAGCGGCCTCTACGATCCTCCACTGGCCGTGACGGGCGGGTTGCTGGCAGCGCCCTCACGCCCCGGCTGGGGAGTCGACGTCAACCCCCGCTGGCTGGCCGCCGCGGAGCGCTTGACCACCACGGCTGGTTGAGCCGGCTCAGCCGTCCCGGATCCCGTGCTCGTCGAGCCAGGCCTTGGCGACCCGCTTCTGTGCCCGGGTCAGCCACGCCTCGACGACCATGTCGCGCAGCTCCTCGCGGTCGAGCCGGGCCAGGTCGGGGATCCGCATCAGCACCGCCGGATAGCCGTTGAAGTGCGGGGTGGTGAAGTACACGCCGCGGCTGTCCGACAGCAGCAGCTCCTTCACCTCCAGGTCTGCGACCCGGAACATCAGCACGTCTCCGAGCCGCTCCCCGGCGGCGTCGACGGCATCGGGCCGGCGGCCGCGGTGGAAGCAGAACAGCTTGCCGTGGACATGGTAGGACGGCCGGCCGTCGTCGGACACCTCCTTCGTGGCCTGGGGCATCGCCAGCGCCAGCGTGTCGAGGTCGGCCATCGTCGCCATCGACCTACTCTGCCACGGCCGCCAGCGTCACGACCGGCTTCAGAACGGATAGGCGGCCAGCTCCAACGCTCCCATCACGTACCAGCAGCCGAACAGCAGGCTGCCGACACCGATCGCCGGCGCCATCCGTTCGAACGCCTCTCGAGCCCAGCGGCCGGTGGTCACGACTCCCAGCCCGGTGGACAGGATCGTCATCGAGACCGCCGTCAGGCCGGCGAACAGGGCCAGTGCCAGGACGGCGACCCTCCGATCCGTGATCGATGCCAGCAGCAGGACGCCGACCCCGGCTGAGCCCCCAGCGCCGTGCACCAGCCCGATGGCGAAGGCCTGCCAGGGGCTGCGGGCCACCCGGTGGCGGTGCACCGCCCGGGTGGTGTGGCCGTGGGTGTGCACGACCTGCTCGCCGTCGACCACGTGTGCGTGGTCGTGTGCGTGGAATGCCCCCTTCTGCGCCCGCCATAGCAGGCGCAGCGCGAGGCCGATGATCGTCACCCCGACCAGGGCTTCGGCAGCCCGCTGCACCCCGTCGGGCAGGTAGCCGTGGAACAGCACGATCGGCAGGCCGAACACCAGCAGCGTCAGGGCGTGCCCGATCCCCCAGGCCGCGCCCAGCCGTGCGCAGGCGGTGCGGCCACGCGTCTCCCCGGCGACGGCCAGGGTGGCGATCGCGGCCAGGTGGTCGGGATCGGTGGCGTGACGGAGTCCCAGCAGCATCGCGACGGCCGCCACCAGCACGATGCTGTGATTGCCGCCGAATCCTGCCAGCGACCCATCGAGCCGGCCGAAGATGTCGGTCGCGCCTGGGAAGGAGTCGAGCGCGCGGACGGTGAGGACGCCGCCCAGCACGCTGATCAGGAATGCGCTCACAACCGGCAGCACGACCAGCAGCGGCCCGGTGGCCCCCACGCGCTCCACCAGCCGGCGGGCGTGGATCACCAGCAGGCCCACGCCGGTCAACGTGATCGCCAGCCCGAGGCTGAACGCGACCACCAGCAGAAGCCCGAACGCGACCCGCCCGAGCGCGATAGACCCCAGCATCACGACCAGTGCCGACGGGCAGGGCAGGATGCCCCCCGAGACGCCCAGCGCCAGCAGCCCGCGGGCGGTGATCGGCCCCCCGTCCGACCCCGGCGGAAGGTGGCTGTGACCACCCGGGCCGTGGCTGTGCCCGTCATGGTGATGATGGTGGTGGCCGTGGCTCCCGGCCGCCGCGCCCAGCCTCCGGGTCAGCATCGCCGCCCCCAGTGAGAGCACCATCACGCCGGACACCAGCGAGAGCCACGGATAGAGCGTCTCCGGGACGATGTACCGAGACAGGTAGAGGGTGGCGATGCCCAGAGCGAGAACGCCGGCGGTGTGGGTGACGGTGACGGTGGCGCCCAGGAATGCGGCGTGCCGCGCGGTGGCGCGCGATCCCAGCAGGTAGGCCGCCACGATCGTCTTGCCGTGACCGGGGCTGAGCGCGTGAAGGGCACCCCAGAACATCGCGATCGCGATCGCCAGCAGGACGAAACCTGGCGTCAGCTGCCGCCGCTCGACCAGCGAGGTGAAGCCCCGGCCCCAGGTGCCCGCGTCCACCCCACCTGTGGTGGGAGCGCGGGAAGCGACATCGATCGACGCCCCGTCGCCGTAGCGGAACGAGACGCTCGCTCGACGGACGTCGAGCGGCGTGGCGAGCAGGCCGCTGGGATAGCTGCGCAGCATGTGCGAGACATCGTGCGTCGGCACGGTCGAGCCGGACAGCACCACGCCGGGCCCGGCACGAACGACGATCTCCTTCCAGCCGGCACGACTTCCGAAGCTGTCGTCCCGGTACTCGAGCCTGTAGGGACCCGCCGCCGGCAGGCGGCCGCTCAGCACCAGCTCAATGCGAGTCACGGGAAGGCCTCCCTGTCCGGGGCGCAGACCGACCCTGGCACCGGACAGGTCGGGCACCAGCGGCACCACTGACTCGTTCACGGTGAGCCGCAGACGGCGGGCGAGGTCCGGCCCCTGGCGGAGGATGTACGTTCGTGCCGAGGCGGCGTCGGCGCTGCCGCCGAACGTCTGAAACGTGGGGATCTCGGCCATGTCGAGCACGAACGTGACCCGCACGCTGCCCCGGTCGACCTGAAGCAGCGAGTAGCGGTTGATCGTGAAGTTGCCCAGCGGGTGGGCGGTGGCGCCGGCCGGTGACAGGAGCGGCACGATCAGCACGATCAGGAGCAGGCACAGACGTCTCATCGGGTTACCTCCTCGAGCAGGCGACGAGCCTGCGCCTCGTGCAGGATGGAGAAGTGCGGGTTGAGGGCCAGCGCCGCCCCCAGGTCGCGGGCGGCATCCGAGCGGCGGCCGAGCGCCGCTTCGATGGCGCCGCGGTGGAACAGGAACGTCGCATCGCGGGTGCCCAGCCGCAGCGCCCGCTGGGCGAAGATCAGAGCCTGGCGCGGCGCACCGGCCCGCAGCAGCGCCCAGCCGAGGGCGTCGTCGACGACCACGCTTCGCTGGGTGCGGCGCAGCTGGCGCAGGCGGACCACGGCCGCGCGGGCATCGCCACCGTGATCGACCTCGAAGGTCGCCAGCTCGACGTCGACGTTGACGCCGTTGGCGATGTAGAGCTGCTCCTGGAGGCGTGCCAGCGAGTATTGCTTCTGAGCCTCGGCGCGCCGTCCGGCGGCGGACAGCATGTCGCCCAGCGCGATCACATAGGCGGGCAGCGGGATCTGGGCCACCACCGGCCGCAGCAGCCGAATGCCCGCCTCGACGTCTCCACGAGCGGCGGCCAACCTGGCCATCGCCGCGCGGGCGTGGACGAACCCGGGATCGACCCGCTCGGCCATCCGGTAGGCGCGGCCCGCCGCCGCGTACCGGCCGCGGCCGAACTCCAGATTACCGAGGTAGAGGTAGGCCCAGGCGGTGTTCTCCGCAACAGGCGCGCCCGACAGGATGGCCTGCTGGAGCGCCTGCCGCGCCAGGGCTGTGCGACCGTCGAGCTCGAGGATGTAGGAGGCCCGCGAGTACGAGCTGAGGTCGGGCCGGCGATCGAGCATCCGCTGCAGAGCCGCCCGCGCTTGCGGGTAACGGCCCAGCTCCACCAGCGCGTCGACCGCGACGCCGCCGGCGTAGGCGTTGCCAGGGGCCATCCGCAGCGACCGCCGGGCCAGGCCGAGCGCACGCACGAAGTCGTGCCGGGCGGCGGCGATCGACCCCAGCGCCGCAACCGCAGTGGGATTTCCCGGGTCGAGCGACCGGGCCTTGCGGAGCAGCGCTTCCGCCCTCGTGTACCAGGACGGGTCGGCGTCCTCGCGAGCCATCTGCAGCTCGGCCAGCGCCAGCTTGACGTAGGTGTCGGCGCTCGGATGCGCCCTGGCCTCGGCGGCGTAATGCTTCACCTGGTCGGCCGTGGAGGCGGAGGGATCGATCGGCCGCAACACGGCGGCCGGCGCCTTGGCATGGCGGACCGCCTTGCGGGCACTTCCGCCGCCCATCGCAACTGTAACGGCCAGCAGCAGGGCGGCGGCCACGGCGGCGGCCGCGATGATGATTGACCGGGTGGGGTGCGCTGTCATCTGAGGAAGACATCCTCCGGGGGGCCCGCCGCGGCGGGCCCCCCGGGGACGGGTGCTACATGACGATCCTGCTCGCTGAGGCGGGCAGATGGTGGGTGTGCTCGAAGCCCTGATGAGCCAGAGCCAGGTAGGGGAAGGCCGCCATGAACGGGCGGTCGTTCCGCTGGACGTTGTCGCTGACGTCGTTCGGGCTGCCGATCAGCTCCCCCGCGACGACCTGGAGCTCGATGTCCACGACGTCGTCCGCCAGCCGCCTCCCGTTGGGGAAACCGGCCAGGTCACCGTCGAGCACGCCGAGGTGCTTCTCTGTCCCCGCGGCGGGGATGCCCGTGTTCAGCCGCAGCAGGTCGGCATGCGGCCCGCCGGTCTGGTTCAGCCCCTTGATGCCCGTATGGAACGCCGCCAGGATGTCCGTGCGGTTGTGATCCGGGGCACCGAGGACGGTGGCCAGCACCGGGTTCAGCAGGTAGTGGTCGAACACGGCGTCGCCGCGCGGACCACGCTGTGCCCAGCGGTCCTTGTCGTCGAGGCCGATCAGCACCTCGTTCGTCAGCGGCATGCCCAGGCGCTCGATCTGGGTCAGGGCACCGCTGCCCTTGCCGGTGAGCACGTTGACGTTGGTCTGCCGCTCGGTGTCCGACCAGATGCCGACGATCGGATGGCCAGGACGGACGATCGCCGTCTTGGGCACCTGCAGTGCGATCGCCTGGACGTTGAAGCCGCCCAGCGTGTCGGTAGCCGTGCCCTTGGGCTGGACGTTGACCAGGTCTCCGATCTGTGACAGGCCCATGAAGAACGGGTCGTCCGACTGGCCGGCCCATGACCGCGAGCCGGAGCCCACACTCCGCACGCCCTGGGTGACCAGGCCGTGGAAGTTCGGGGTCGACCGGGGACCGATGTTGTTCGGCACCACCGGCAGGTCGTTGCCGATCCGGGTCGACTTCCGCATCGACCCGCTCGCGGTCCAGCTGATCCGCCACACGTCATAGGTCTGGCGGACGTTCAGGTCGGCGTCGTTCAGCGACGTCACCGGACCGGTGTTGTAGAGGAAGATGTCGCCGTTGCGCACATGCGTCCGGAATCGGAACCGGTACGTCACGTCCGGGCGGGCGTCCCCGTTGTCGTCGATGTTGATGTCATAGGCGACGTTGTCGCCGAACCGGTAGTAGTTGGGTGCGTCCCCCGGCTCCTCCAGCGGCACCGCCGCGGTGATCAGGTTGACCTTCCCAGGGCTGGCACGGTCGACGAAGGCGTACAGATCGGTCAGGTCCGCCTCCGGGTCTCCCGAGATCAGCGGGGCTTCGCGGTGACTCGACCCGAATGCCGGGCCCGCCGCCAACGCCCCCACCGTGAGTGCCGCCGCCAGCAGCGACAACGTTCGCTTGACCATCAGAGCACTCCATTCGCGCGGGTTACAGGGCTGGGATGTCCCGGCATCGGCCGGTGGCGTGGGCCTGCTCCTCCTCCAAAGGCAGGCGGTCCGGGGACGGGGTCGCACAGGTCAGATGCGGTTCGTGGCTTCGGGAACATCCGCGCGCTATTCGTCGCAACAGGTCCCGCCGGTTCCCCGCCATCCGGTGACGCCGGTCACATCCCGGCCGCCCGGGCACCGCCCGCGCGCGGCACTATCGTCCCCGCGATGCGCCGCAGGATTCCCGAGCCGGTGTGGGCGGACGTCGTCCGCTTCCTCGACAGCTACGCCAGCCTGCTCGCCCTGCTCTTGATCAACTTCTTCCTGCTCGAGCTGGTGCACGACCGCCGCTGGGGCGCGTTCGGGAGCACCCTGCTCTCCGCCGCCGCCCTGATGGTGGCCATCTCCGATCCCCAGGCGGGCCACCGGATCAAGCTCCGCCACTGGATCTTGATCGGCGCCTGCGTGGCGCTGGCGCCGGTCGTCCTCTTCGTCACCTCGGACTCGGTGGTCGGCCTGGTCTACCTGCTACCGGTGGCGCTCCTGGTCACGGCCACGCTGCCGGTGACGATCGCGCGCGTGCTCCAGCACCGCCAGGTGAACCACGAGACGGTGCTCGGCGCCCTCTGCGCCTACGTGCTGGTGGGGCTGCTGTTCGCGTTCCTCTACCTGGCGGTGAACGAGCTGCGAGACGCGCCGTTCTTCGCCCAGCCGGGCGATCACTCGCAATCGGAGTACGTCTACTTCAGCTTCGTGGCGCTGACAACGCTGGGCTTCGGCGACCTGTCGCCCTCGGTGGGGCTGCCGCAGGCCCTGACCGCGCTCGAGGCGCTGTTCGGGCAGGTGTTCCTGGTCACCCTGGTCGCCCGGCTGGTGACGCTGTGGGTGCGCGCGGACGCGGAGACCGGCAGATAGCACGGTCGGCAGCGGACTCACACCGCTCTCACAGCAAACTCCCAGGATCTGCACCTACAGTCGGGGACATGTCCGCCCCCACAACCGAACCCGTGGAGGCCGCTCGCATCCTGGTGGTCGACGACGAAGAGGCGATCGTCCAGCTGCTGACGACGGTGCTTCGTTACGAAGGGTTCGAGGTCGAGTCGGCAGCCGACGGCCGGGCCGCGCTGCGAGCCGCCGAGCGGTTCCGGCCCGACCTGATCATGCTCGACGTGATGCTGCCCGACCTGGACGGGTTCGAGGTGTACCGCCGGATCGCGGCCGGCCCGCACCCCATCCCGGTGCTGTTCCTGACCGCCAAGGACGAGGCCGCCGACCGCGTCCGCGGCCTGACGCTGGGCGCCGACGACTACGTGGGCAAGCCTTTCAGCCTGGAGGAGGTGGTGGCCCGGGCGCGGGCGATCCTGCGCCGCACGCAGGCCCGCCCGGAGGCCACCGCGACGCTCCGCTACCACGACCTGACGATGGACGAGGACGCCCATGAGGTGCGGCGCGGCGACCGCCTCGTGCACCTCACCCCGACCGAGTACAACCTGCTGCACTACCTGCTGCTGAACGCGGGGAAGGTGGTCAGCAAGGCCCAGATCCTCGACCACGTGTGGCGCTACGACTTCGGCGGCGACTCGAGCGTGGTGGAAACGTACGTCAGCTATCTGCGAAAGAAGATCGACAACGGCACCGAGCCCGCGCTGATCCGCACCGTGCGCGGCTTCGGCTACGCCATCCGCCTGCAGGAGCGCTGAGCATGCGGCGGCTGACGCTCCGCGCCCGGCTCTCGATCATCGCCGTATCGCTGGTCGCGGTCGGGCTGCTGGCGACCGGCGTGGCCACCCGGTACGCGCTACGGTCGTTCCTGGTCGACCGGCTCGACCAGCAGTTCCAGCCGGCGGTCGATCCGGTGGTGCACTACTTCGCCCGCGGCGACAGCGACGACGGGGCCAGGCGGCAGGTGTACGGCGCGCTTCCGCCGGACAGCTACGCCGCCGTGGTGTCAGCGGACGGCCAGATCATGCAGCAGCAGTTCTTCGGCCGTGGCAACCCGCCCGACCACCTCGACGCGATCGCCGGCGAGGCGCCGATCGGGATCTCGAGCGACGACGGCTACCGGATCGATGTGATGTCGGCCGCCGCCGCCGGCGGCGGCGGCCCCGGGCCGTCGATCGACCCCACGGCGCGGCTGGTGATGGCCATCCCACTGGCCGATGTCGACTCGACGCTCAACCGGCTGACCGCGCTCGAGCTGTTGATCGGCCTGGCGGTGGCGGCCGTGGTCGCCCTGCTGGCCTATGTCATCGTCCGCAGGGAGTTCCAGCCACTGGAGCGGATGGAGATGACCGCCGACGCGATCGCCGCCGGCGACCTGTCACGGCGCGTGGAGGACGACGACCCGGCGACCGAGGTCGGCAGGCTGGGCGCCGCGCTGAACTCGATGCTCGGCCAGATCGAGCAGGCATTCGCGGAGCGCCAGGCGTCGGAGGACCGGCTGCGCCGGTTCGTCGCCGACGCATCCCACGAGCTGAAGACCCCGCTCACCTCCGTGCGCGGGTTCGCCGAGCTGTTTCGCCGCGGCGCGGCCGGCCGGCCGGAGGACCTGGCGCTGGCCATGCGGCGGATCGAGTCCGAAGCTCTGCGGATGGGAGTGCTGGTCGACGACCTGCTCGATCTGGCGAGGCTGGATCAGGGCCGCCCATTCGAACACGAGCAGGTCGACCTGGGAAGGCTGCTGAGCGAGCTGGTGGACGACCATCAGCTGCTGCATCCCGACCACCCGATCTCGCTGCATACCAACGGCGCCGTGTCCGTCCCCGGCGACGAGTTGCGGCTGCGGCAGGCGGTTTCCAATCTGCTCTCAAACGCCCGCCTGCATACGCCGGCCGGGACGGCCGTCGAGGTCAGGCTGCGCACCGCGGACGGGCGAGCGCTGATCGAGGTGGCAGATCAGGGCCCCGGCATCCCGGCGGCCGAGGCCGGACGGGTCTTCGAGCGCTTCTTCCGGGCCGATCCCTCGCGGGCCCGGGCCAGCGGCGGCACCGGCCTCGGCCTGTCGATCGTGGCCGCGATCGTCGAGGCGCACGGCGGCACCGTCGAGGTCGAGAGCGAGGCGGGGCAGGGCGCCACGTTCCGCATCGCCCTGCCCGGCTGAGCTCCCAGGCAACTCCCAGCCAGTCTCCCGCCTGCCCACAACCCCGACGTCCATCCTGACTCTCCAAGGCCTCGACGAGGCAGCAACGACGAGAGGAGCACGATCCATGTTCACCTCACGAGCGCGTGTGGTCATCACCACGCTCGCCATCGCCGCGGGCGCGGCGGTGGGTGCGGCCGGGATCGCCGGGGCTGCGTCAAGCGCCACATCGGCGCAGACGCAGAGCGGCGTGCAGGCCCCGGCACAAGCAGGGGCACCGGACCCGGCCAGGATGAGCCACGGCCCCGGCGAGACCCTGCTCACCGGGTCGGCCGCCGAGAAGGCCAAGGCGGCCGCGCTGGCGGCGGTGCCGGGGGCAACCGTGATCCGGGTGGAGACCGACTCGGGCGGGGCGCGGTACGAGGCCCACCTGACGAAGGCGGACGGGTCGGAGGTGACGGTGAAGCTCGATTCGAGCTTCAAGGTGACCGCAACCGAGTCCGGGTTCGGCTCAGGGCCCGGGCACTAGCGGGAGTCGAGGGGCCTGGCCCTCACCGGGCCAGGCCCCCGGCCGGGACCGCCAGCGGCGTCTCGTCGAGCGACGCGCACAGCTGTTCGAGCGACTCGTAGACGGCGATCGCGCCCGAGTCGCGCAGCTCGGCTGCCGAGAAGCCCCCGGTCAGGATGCAGATGGTGCCGACGTTCACCCTGGCCGCGGCCTCGACGTCCCAGGGGCTGTCACCCACCATCGTGGCGTCCGTCCTCCCGGCCTTGTCGAGCGCCGCCCGGACGAGATCGGGATCGGGCTTCGAGGCATCGACGTCGTCCTTGGTCGTCCAGGCATCGACCAGGTCGCCGGCCTGCAGCAGCTCCAGCGAATGGTCGAAATGCTCCTTGATCGAGGAGCTGGCCAGCACGACCGGGTTACCCCGCCGCTTCAGCTCGACGATCAGATCCCGCGCCCCCGCGAACGGCTCGATCTCGTCGATCAGCTCACCGTAGAGCTGCTCCCACCGTGCCCGCAGCCGGTCACCCAGCCTCGCCTCGACCTGGTCGCCGGCAACCGCGCCCACCAGCTTGTCGCCGCCCATGCCCATATGCCTGTGGATGCGCCAGATCGGCACCACGATGTCGCGTTCGTGGAAGGCCCGGTACCAGGCCATCGTGTGGTGGTAGTTCGAATCGACCAGGGTGCCGTCGACGTCGAGGATCGCGGCCGGCCCGCCCATCAGGCGCCGGTCGTTCGGAGAGCGGTCATGCCGGTCGGGTACCCCGCCACGCCGGGCGGAAACTAGGAGGGCTTCGTGGTCATCGCCCAGATGGCGATCGTGAAGGAGACCAGCAGCAGGGCCAGCAGGGCGGCGCCGATCCGGCCGAGCACCGTTCGCCGTTCGGGGTCACGGCCCAGCCGCCGGGAGGCGATCCCGGTCAGGATGGTGCCGATGATCAAGAGCAGCGCCCCTGAGTCGCTGGTGATGTAGCCGACCCCCACCCAGGCCGGATCGTTGTCGCCGTTGAACTCCTTGGTGTACAGCCACTCGGCACCGATTCGCATGACCAGGTACGTGGGAATCGCAGCCCACAGCAGCGTCCGGAACCCGAACCGGGTCAGCGAGGCACCCTCGGCGGGCACCGTGGTACGGGCGGCCAGCGCCAGCGCCCCGGCGGCGAGGATCAGGCACCCCACCATCGCCATCGCGCCGCCGACGTGGAGGATCAGCGGGAAGTTCCAGCTGTCTGGGCGAAGGACGAGGATGCTCATGCGCCCGGCTTGTAGATCATGTCGATCAACAGCAGCGCCACCGCGACGGCCATCGCAGCGTGGATCGCGGCCGATGCCGGCGCGCCCGTGCCGCGGCGAAGCGCCCGGTAGCCGACCCCCACCCTGCCGCCCGCCGCCGAGGCGATCACCCACAGCACGATCGCGGCGATCACCCACGCGTCCCACAGCTCGTACTGAGGCCGGTTGATGGCCAGCCAGACTCCGAAGATGATCGTCCCCAGCCCGCCGACGTTCCACAGCCCGGTGGCCAGCGGGGCCAGCCTCAACAGCGGCGCCTGCCCCGGCGCGGACGCGCCCGAACCGGTGGCTGTCAGGAAGCCGAGGTACATGACCACCCCGGCCACAGCGAGGAATGCGGCCAGCACATGGACGAACAGGAGGGCGTGGTACCAGTTCATCGAGGCGAAAACCTATTCGCGGCGCGCGCGTTTCGCAAGCTCAGCCGTCGAATCGCCGATCACAGGCGATAGAACGACCACTGGCTGCGCATCCTGGCGGCCTGGCCGGCGGTGAACTTCGTGTAGCACGAGTCGTAGGAGTAGTCCATGTAGTTGTGGATGGGATCGCTGCCGGGAGCCGGGCAGGTGTTCTTCCCGATCGGGCAGCCGTCGGTCGGGACCTTCTCCGGCGGGGTGTCCGACACACGGTCGCCGACCGACCCGCAACCGCCCTCGAAGGTGTGGTAGAGGCCAAGCCAGTGGCCGGACTCATGGGTCAACGTGTAGCCCAGCGAGTAGGCGCTGCCGTAGGGGCCGCCGGGCAGGGTGCGGAAGTCGACCACGACCCCGTCGAACAGCGGGGCGCCGGCGTAGTCCGAGGGGAACGTCGCCCATCCCAGGAAGCCGGCGCCGGTGGTGGTGTAGACGTTCAACGCGTTGGCGCCGCCGGCGCGCAGGGCGCGCTTCATCTGCTTCTCGGCGGCGGTGCCCGGGCCGGCCCGGAACCAGCTCTTGTTCACGGTGCGGTCGACGGCGGCCAGCTGGAAGCGAAAGCCGGTGTCCACCCCGCCGAAGTCGCCGTGATAGGTCTTGCCCAGCGCGGTGATCTGGCGGGCGATCCGCAGGTCGGTGACCGCGCCGGCCTTGCCGTCGGTGATCACATGGACGTATACGGGGATGGTGGCGGTGAAGGTCGCCGCGGCCGCGGTGCTGAGGCGGAACGTCGCCGGCACCTCGCGCGGGAAGGAGCCGGTGATCGGCTCCCGGCCGGCCAGGCCACGAGCACCTGCCCCGGCGACCGAGGAGACCATGCAATCCGGGCCACGATCGGCGGTCGGCCGGGCCAGCGCGGGTCCGGCCGCCGCCGCATACGCGGCCGCGGCGATGACGGCGAGCACGAACGACGGCCGCACCCGATTGACGAAGCTCGACACCCTGACCCCCTGGCCGGTTCCGGACACTGCCGGCATACGCTAGCGCACGGGGTAGCCGGCGCACCTGCGGCCGGCCACCTCGGGGCCGGCCGCAGATGTGCGCGCCCGCTTCAGCGGGCGATCTGGTGGTTCGCGAGAAACACGCGCTGGGGATCGACGCGGCGGCGCACCTCGCACAGCCGGCGGTAGGCCTCGGGCGTGTAGAAGGTCGCCGGATCGGCGTCCCGGTCGCTGAAGTTGAGGTAGTGGCGAGGCGACGCCCAGGGGGTCATGCTGCGCTTGACCACGTCGATGTGGCCGCGGACGGCGGCCTGCATGGCCGGGTTGAGGGCCATCCCGACGGCGAACATCGCGAACGGCGCGTCGATCGAGCTCAGCGCACCGCCGCCCGGGGCGGGTCTGCCGACGGCACCGCCCAGCTGCCTGATCTCGACAGACAGCAGCGGCGAGCCCGAGTCAGGGCCGGCCGACGACACCAAAGCATCGACGGTCTCGGCGGTCAGCTCGGCGAGCAGCATGCCGTCGGTCTCGCCGGGCACCGGATGGTCGGGGTCCATGTGCAGGCGCTGCAGCGCCGCGGCCGGGATCACCGCGAATGTGTCCATGACCGGGCCCAGCGCGCGCAGCGGCTCGACGATGCGGGCGCCGTCAGTCTCATCGCCGGCGTAGGTTGCCTCGACGATGGCGAAGGCGTTGCCGCGGAGCGGCTCGGGGATGTCGGGGATGGGCGGGAACTGCATCACGCGCACGGTGGAGGTGACATCCTCGTCCACGGTCGCCGTCCACTCGCGCCAGGCCTGCATCACCTCGCGCGTGCGCTCCATGGGATAGAACAGGGCGCCGGCGTACACCTCGGCGACCGGATACAGGCGGAACTCGAGCGCCGTGACCACGCCGAAGCTGCCTCCGCCGCCCCGGATCGCCCAGAACAGCTCGGGCTCGTGGTCGGCGTCGACGCGCAGCAGCGAGCCGTCGGCGGTGACGATCTCGGCTGCGACGATGCTGTTGGTGGCGATGCCGTGCTTGCGGGCCAGCCAGCCGACCCCGCCGCCCAGGCTGTAGCCGACCACGCCGACGTCGGGAGACGAGCCGGCGAGCGCGGCCAGGCCGAACTCGGCCGCGCGGTGGGTGACCTCCATCCACAGCACGCCAGCCTCGACCCTGGCGATCCTGGACCGGGGATCGATGTCGACGGCCCGCATACGCTCCGTCTTCAGCAGCAGCTCGTCGCCCTGCAGGGCCAGCGCGGAGGCGCCGTGACCGGTGCCCTGGGGGGCAACGCGGAGCCCGTTGTCGCCGGCAAAGCGCACCGCGGCCGCCACGTCGGCGGCGGATTGGGCAAGCACCACCAGCGCGGGGCGCTGGTCGACGGCCAGGTTCCAGGCCAGGCGGGCCTCGTCCCAGCCCGCATCCTGCGGGGTGTAGACGTCGCCCGCGATCAGGTCGCGGAGACGGTCTGCGTCGAGGCCAAAGGTCTGGTCGGCAATGATGGTCATCGGATGAACTCCTCGGGAAGGGCGGTGGGCTGTGCGCCCATGGTGGCCGCACGCCGGCCTGCCCGCCCTGGGGAGAACACCTGAGCCCCGTGCGGCCACCTCCTGAAGCACGGCTTCGGTTATCCCCACCATTTGCGTCCGTTTACGGATTGGCTTACACGGGCACGCCCTGGGCATGGATGGAACAACAGTTGCAATCATCATCGTCGTACTGATCGTGATCGGGCTGGTGGTCGTGATGGCGCGCAAGCGGTCGCGCGACCTGGAGACGCGCCGGTCGCTGGCGGCCGACTACCGTGAGCAGGCCGACGCCCGCACCCAGACGGCCGAGCAGGCCCGGGCCGAGGCCGAGGAGGCGCGTCGCGTCGCCGAGGCGAAGGCTCAGGTCGCCGACCAGCACGAGGAGACGGCCACCGCCCAGGCGGAGCGCGCCGACGAGATCGATCCCGACCGCTAGCTCGCTCGTGACCGGGACACGGGGGTCAGATCCCCTTGTCCCGGTCGAGGGCCAGGCCCTCGATGCCGTCGAGCAGCCACTCCGCCACATAGGCGGCGAACGACGGCCGGACGTAGATCGCGTACTCCTTCGGAGAGCCGTCTGCGCCTGGCTCGCCGGCCTGGATGGTTATCTGGGACCTGGCCAGCAGCGTCTGGCCGCAGCGGCCGGCCGGGAAGACGGACGGGTGCAGGTCGAGCGGGCAGCAGCCGGCGAGCACCGAGCGCGCGTCGGGCCCGGACAGGATCAGCAGGGTGCGGTTGGCGGACAGGTCGACCGCAGCGCCCTCCCCGTCCAGCGCAGCCGCCAGCATCGCCTCGGTGGCCGCCTCGCCGCCGGCCGGCTCGACGACCATCCACTCGTTGGGGCCGAGCCACATGACGTGGCGCAGGCCCGCGTGTGCGACCGTGTTCGGCGTGACGGGCAGCGGTGCCCCCAACGCCTCGGCCACCCGCTCCGCCGCGGCGGAGCCGGGGGCCACCCGCAGGCCCACCTGACCCGGGAACGGCTGCTCCGCCAGGCGCACCCGATCGTCCGCCACGGCGGACATGCGGGCCGCGTACCGAGCCAGCGCCCCGCCCTGCCGGCCGTCAGCCATCGCGGCGAGCCCCCTGCGGGTCGAACAGCACGGGGTCGGCGATGGTCGCCGGGAACGTGCCCTCGGGCAGCGGCGCGTACACCGTCTCACCGTGCCGCTCGCTCCCCCGTCGCACCATCGCCAGCGCGAACGTCCGGCCCAGCGCAGCGCTCTGGTAGGACGAGGTGACGTGGCCGATCATGGCAGCGGGTGGGGCGGAGTCGACGTCGACCAGCTGCGCCCCTTCGGGGAGGCGGACGTGGGGATCGATCGGCAGCAGGCCGACCAGCTGCTTGCGGTCGGCGCGGGTGGTGTCGGTGCGGCGGAGCGCCCGCTTGCCAACGAAGTCCTTGCCCTTCGACACGATCCAGTCCATGCCCAGATCGAGCGGCGTCACCGTGCCGTCGGTCTCCTGCCCCACGATCACGTAGCCCTTTTCGGCACGCAGGACGTGCATCGTCTCGGTGCCATATGCGGTCACGCCGAGCGGCTCGCCGGACGCCCACAGCGCCCGCCACAGCTCGTGGCCGTGGAAGCCGGGCACGGTGACCTCGAATGCCAGCTCACCCGAGAAAGAGACGCGGGCGATCCGGGCTGCCAGGCCGCCCACGGCCGCGTCGTGCGCGGCCATGAAGGGGAAGCTCTTGGCCGAAAGGTCGAGACTCGGCACGAGCGGCGCCAGCAGATCGCGCGCCCTGGGGCCGACCACAGCCACCGTGGCCAGCTGCTCGGTCACAGACGTCAGGTGAACGCGGAGGTCGGGCCACTCGGTCTGCAGCCACTCCTCCATCCAGTCGAGCACCGCGGCGGCATTGCCGGTGGTCGTCGTGGTCAGGAACCGGTCTTCAGCCAGACGCAGCGCCACGCCGTCGTCGAACACCATGCCGTCGGCGCGGCACATCAGGAAGTAGCGACCCCGGCCCACCTTGAGCGTGTCCATGGCATTGGTGTACAGGCGGTTCAGGAACTCGGCCGCATCCGCGCCCTGCACGTCGATCTTGCCCAGGGTGGAGGCGTCCATCATCGCCACCGCCTCGCGGGCGGCCGCGCACTCGCGCAGCACCGCGGCATCCATGTCCTCGCCGTCGCGAGGGTAGAACCATGGCCGCTTCCACTGGCCGACGTCCTCGAACACCGCGCCCTGCTCCACGTGCCAGTCGTGGATCGGCGTGGTGCGCACCGGGTCGAAGCGGTCGCCGCGGGCGCGGCCGGCCAGCACCGCGAACGGCACCGGCTCGACCGGCGGCCGCGTGGTGGTGGTGCCGACGCCGCCCGCCCGCCGGCCGAGCAGCTCCGCCGAGATGGCGGAGGCATTCGTCTTGGCCGTGCGGCCCTGGTCGGCGCCGGTGCCCGCCAGGGTGTAGCGCTTGACGTGCTCGATCGAGCTCAGGCCGGCGTCCACCGCGCGGCGCAGGTCGGCGACGGTGACGTCGCGGTGCAGGTCGACGTAGGCCGCCGCCTCGTCACCGGGAAGCAGCCACCCCGCTGCCACCTCGGGCAGGCCCTCGCCAGCCGCCGAACCGACCACCCGCTGGCCGGTCAACGCGCCGTCAGGGACGAAGCACGCCCGGCGGTCGTCCCAGCGCACCGGGCCGCGGCGGTGATGGTGCAGATCGAGCACCGGGTCGAAGCCGCCGGACATGCCGAGCACGTCGCATTCCACGCGCTCGGCGTCGTCAGGCGCGTCGACGGGGGCGACCAGCACCGCCGCCAGGCCGCCGGGGCCGGCCTCCGTGCCGACGACGGTGCGCCCCCGGCGGAGATCGATCACGGTCGCGTCGAGCAGCCGGGCGACGTCCAGCCCGTCATCGTTGTTGGTGAACACCGCCGGCCGCTCGGGGGCGACCGCGAACCGCTCGCGGTACGTGCGAAGGGCGCTCGCCAGCATCACGCCGGGACGGTCGTTGCCCGGGAACACCAGCGGCCGTTCGTAGGCGCCGGTGGCGATCACCAGCTCGGCGGCCCGCACGTGCCACACCCGCCGCCGCTCGGGGGACAGCCGCTGGACGAGCACCACGAAGTTGTCGTCATAGCTACCGACAGCTGTCGTCCGGATCAGCACGGTGACCTGGTCGCCGTCGACGTCCACCGGCAGGAAGTCGCGGTCGGCCACGATCACCCGCGCTCCCTTGCCGGCCGCCTCGCGGGCGGCGGCGGTGCCCGCCTGCCCGGCACCGACAACCAGCACGTCGCAGTGGGCGTGGCGGCGATCGTGCCGGGCCTCGTCGTCGCCGGTCAGCCGGCCGCGCAGGCCGGGCAGCGTCGATGCGGCGAGCCCCTGCGGCGGAATCTCGACGGCCGGCGCCGCCACCAGCGGCTCCGACCACGGCGCCTCGACCTGCACCAGGGCGCTGGCCTCCTCGGCACCCGCCGACATGATGCCGCGCGGCCGGCCGTGGACGGTGCTCGTCGTCTGCAGCCATCCGCCGGCCGCCAGCGCCGCGGACGCCAGCGTGTCACCGGGGTGGGCGGGGACGCGCACCCCGTCCACCCGCACGCTCAGCTCCTGGGAGCGATCGATCAGGCCGCCGTCCGCCAGCCGGCGCATCATGCCGGCGGCCCCTGGCCGGGAAGGTAGGAGCCGGCGATCTCATGCGTGACGGTGTCGCGCACCAGGTTGAACCAGCGCCGGCAGCCCTGCTGATGCACCCACCGCTCCTGGAAACGGCCCTTCGGGTTGCCCCGGTAGAAGATGTAGCGGGCCAGCTCCAGGTCGTCGACGGCCGGAGGGTCGGCCGGGTAGGCGACGTGCGCCTCACCGCCGTAGCGGAACTCGATCTCGTCGCGCGGCCCGCACCAGGGGCAGGGGATCAGCAGCATCAGTGCGCCACCGCCGCGGCGCCGTGCTCGTCGATCAGCGCTCCGGTCTCGAACCGCTCGAGCGCGAACGGCCGGTTCAGCTCGTGGGCCTCGCCGTGGGCCAGCGTCCAGGCGTACACCCAGCCCGATCCCGGGGTGCCCTTGAAGCCGCCGGTGCCCCAGCCGCAGTTGACGAACAGGTTCTCGACCGGGGTCGGGCCGACGATCGGGCTGGCATCCGGGCAGACGTCGACGATGCCGGCCCACGTGCGCAGGACGCGCGCACGGGCGAAGATCGGGAACAGCTCCAGCGCCGCCGCCATCTGCTCCTCGATCACGTGAAACGAGCCGCGCTGGGCGTAGGAGTTGTAGGGATCGATGCCCGCGCCCATCACCAGCTCCCCCTTGTGCGCCTGGCTGACATAGACGTGGACGGCGTTCGACATCACCACGGTGTCGAGCACCTGGTCGAGCACCTCCGAGACCAGGGCCTGGAGCGGATGGCTCTGGATCGGCAGCTCGACGCCGGCCATCGCGGCCACCACCGACGAGTGACCGGCGGCACACAACCCGATCCGGCCGGCGGCGATCCGGCCCCGCGAAGTCTCAAGCGCGACCGCACGGCCGGCCTCGACCTCGATCCCGGTCACCTCGCAGTCCTGGATCAGGTGCACGCCCAGGGCGGCCGCGGCGCGGGCCACGGCGAACACCAGCGCGTCGTGACGGGCGATGCCTCCCCGCCGCTGCAGCGTCGCCCCCATCACCGGGTAGCGGATGTGCCGGGAGGTGTTGATCAGCGGGCAGAACTCCGCCACCCCGTCGGCGTCCAGCCACTCCGCATCGACCCCGTTCAGCCGGTTGGCGTTCACCCGGCGCACGCTCTCCCGCACGTCGTGCAGGTTGTGCGCCAGGTTGAGCACGCCCCGCTGGTCGAACAGCACGTCGTAGTCGAGCTCCTCCTGGATGCCCTCCCACAGCTTCAGCGAGTGCTCGTAGATGGCAGCGCTCTCGTCCCACAGGTAGTTGGACCGGATCACCGTGGTGTTGCGGACGGCGTTGCCGCCGCCCAGCCAGCCGCGCTCGACCACGGCCACATTCGTGATGCCGTGATTCTTGGCCAGGTAGTAGGCGGTGAACAGGCCGTGGCCGCCACCGCCGACGATCACCACGTCGTACGAGGAGCGCGGCTCCGGGCTGCGCCACAAGAAGTCGGGATGCGACTCAGTGTGCGGCATCGGGCGTCTCGTTGCCGCTGTAGGCGAACCGCGGCAGGCCGTCGTCGGGGAGCTCGTAGTAGTCGCCCTTCGTGGCGGTGTAGATATGGGAGATCGTGCGGAGCCCGGTCGGCTCGTCCAGGGTGCCGGCGGCGATCGCCGTGGTTGGGCGCCCGGGCGCATCCCAGAACAGGCTTGATCCGCACCGCGAGCAGAAGCCGCGGCGGCCGTGGGCGTCGCTCTTCGGGCTGTCGATCCAGCGCAGGGCGCCCTCGCTGTCGCGGATGACGAGATCGTCCTTGGCCGAGGCAGAGGCCGAGCAGGCGTGACCGTGCCAGCGCCGGCACTCCCGGCAGTGGCAGACGATCACGTCGCGCAGCGGGCCGTGCACCTCGTAGCGCACGGCGCCGCACAGGCAGCTCCCTCGTGCCCGCGCCTCGCTCATGACAGGTCGAGCACCACCCGGGTGGCGTCGCCGGTGCGCACCGCGTCGACCGCCGATCCCACCGCGGCCAGCGGCAGCCTGTGCGTGATCAGCCGGTCCAGCGGCAGCCGGCCGCGGCGGTAGAGGTCGAGGATCAGCGGGAAGTCACGGTCCGGCCGCGACGATCCGTAGATCGAGCCCAACACCCTCCGCTCCATGCGGGGAATCGACAGCGCGGGCACCCGCAGCTCGGCGTCAGCACGGGGGATTCCGGCCAGCACAGCTGCGCCCCGCTTGCGGGTGGAGAGGAAGGCGGCGGTCATCGACACCGGCCTGCCGGTGGTCTCGATCGCGTAGTCGACGCCTCCGCCCGAGGCCTCGGCGACCGCCCGGCCGACGTCGACCGGCTCCCCCTCGAAGCGGACGACCCGGCTCGCACCCAGCTCGGTGGCGCCCTCCAGCCGGGCGGCGCGGGCGTCGACCGCGATCACCTCAGACGCGCCCGCGGCCACGGCTCCCAGCACCGCCGAGAGGCCGGTGCCGCCGAGGCCGAAGACGGCCACGCGATCGCCGGGCCGCACAGCGGCGGTGCGCCACACGGCGCCGACGCCGCTGGTCACGGCACAGCCCAGCAGTGCGGCCACCTCGAAGGGGACGTCGTCGGGGATCCGCACGCACGAGCGAGCCGGCACCACCGCCCGCTCGGCGAAGGAGGAGAGGAAGCAATAGTGGTGGACGGCCGCCCCGCCGAACCGCAGCCGGGTGGTGCCGTCGAGCAGGCCGCCGCGCAGCATCAGCGGCCATGCCGTCCCGCACAGGTGCGGCAGGTCGCGCAGGCACTCCTCGCAGCGGCCGCAGTAGGGCGCCCAGGAGAGGGCGACGTGATCGCCGGCCGTCAGGTCGCCCACTCCCTCGCCGACCGCCTCCACCACACCGGCGCCCTCATGACCGGGCACGACAGGCGCCGGCACGTCGACGGTGCCGTCGAGCACGTTCAGGTCGTCGGAGCAGACACCGCTGGCGTGCAGCCTGACCAGCACCTCGCCGGGCGCGGGCGGCGCCAGCTCGAGCTCCACCACCCGCAGCGGCGTTCCGGGGGCCGGAAGCATCGCCGCCTGGATCAGTGTCGATGCGTCAGCCACGGACACGCTCGCCCGAGGGGTCGTACTGAGGCTCGGAGCTCACCTCTCCGCCCAGCTCGTGGTCGAACACGCGCACCGAGACGCGGGTGCCCGGCTCCGCGAGCTCGCTGGGCAGGTAGCCGTAGACCAGGCTGCGGCCGACCGTGTAACCAAAGTTCGCACTCGTGACGTATCCGACCGGGCGCCCATCGACCAGGATCGGCTCGTACCCGAGCGGCGCGCCATCGGGCTCGTCGAGCACCATGCAGCACAGCCTGCGCCGGGGACCGCCTTGCTCGCGCTCGCGCAGCAGCGCCTCGCGGCCGATGAAGGCGGACTTCGAGAGATTGACGGTGAAGCCCAGACCGGCCTCGGCCGGCGTGTACTCGGTGTGCATGTCCTGACCGGCGAAGCGGTAGCCCTTCTCGACCCGTAGCGAGTCGAACGCGCCCAGCCCGACCGGCGCGGCGCCCAGCGGCCGGCCGGCCTCGAACAGCGTGTCCCACAGCCAGCGGCCGTGCTCGGCGGCGGTGTACAGCTCCCAGCCCAGTTCGCCGGCGTAGGAGATCCGCAGGGCGAGCGCCGGCACTGGGCCGATCTCCACCTCGCGGGCATCCAGGTAGGGAAACGACCAGTCGTCGCTCGACACCTGGGTGATGATGTCGCGGGCGCGGGGGCCCCACACGCCGATCACCGACGTCGCCGAGGTGACGTCGGTCATGGTGACGCCGCCGCCCTCGGGCAGGTGGCGCCGCAGCCAGGCGACGTCGCGCGGGCCAGAGCCGCCGCCGGTCACGACCAGGAACCGGTGATCACCGGTGCGGGTGACGGTGAGGTCGCAGACGACCCCGCCGTACTCGTCGAGCACGGTGGTGTAGATCACCTTTCCCACGGGGCGGTCCATCTCGGACGCGCACACCCGGTTCAGCCAGTCGACCGCGCCCGGCCCCTCGATCTCGACCTTGGTGAACGGCGTCAGGTCGAAGATGCCGCAGGCCTGGCGGGTGGCGTGGTGCTCGCGGCCGATGATGGGCGACCACAGGCGGGCCGCCCACTCATCGCGGTGCTGGACGCCCGGCGGCTCCGGCAGCCCGGCGTTCGACTCGTACCACTGCGCGCGTTCCCAGCCGGCGCTCTCCACGAAGACGGCGCCGGCCTCCTCCATCCGCTGCCCGTAGGGCAGGGTGCGCAGGCCCCGCGGGTGCTCCATCTGCTGGAGCGGGTGGATGATGTCGTAGACCTCCCGGTAGTTCTGCGCGCCGCGGGCGCGGACGTAGGCGCGGGTGGTCTGAAACCGCTGGAAACGGTCGGGGTTCGACTGCCGCATGTCGATCTCGCTGCGGCCGGCAGTCATCAGCTCGGCCACGGCCCGGCCGGCGCCGCCGGCATGCGTCACCCAGATGCCCTCCGCGAACCACAGCCCCTCGAGCTGGGCCGAGGGGCCGAGGATCGGGTAGCCGTCGGGCGAGAATGAGAAGAAGCCGTTGAACGGCTGGGCGAGGTCGATGTCGCGGAGCGACGGCAACAGCGTGTTGGTGGCGTCACGGGCGTCGCCGAAGTGCTCCGGCGTGAACGGGCCGAGCGCCGTGCGATGGCCGTCCTGCTCGCTGCCGAACTGCTCAGGGTCGATGGGCAGCGGCTCGTGACGGTAGACGCCGATGCCGTAGCCGTCGTAGCGCTGGCGGTAGTAGATCGAGCGGTCCTGGTGGCGCAGGATCGGGTGGCGGGCCTCCTCCGTCTCACCCGCCAGCTCGGGCACCGGCGCCGTCCACGCGAACAGGTTCTGCATCGGCTGCAATGGGATCGGGACACCGGTCATCCGCTGCAGTTCGGGGGCCCAGATACCGCCGCAGACGAGCACGGTCGATGCGGCGACCGAGCCGTTCGGCGTCTCCACCCCGCGCACCCGGCCGCCGGCGATCTGGAAGCCCGTGACCGGCGTCAGGCCGGTGAACTCCGCCCCCGCGTCGCCGGCCGCAGCGCGCAGCACCGTGCAGACGTTGACCGCCTTGCACAGCCCGTCGCGCGCCGAGTGCAGGCCGCCCAGGATCGCGTCGGGATCGACCAGGGGGATCCGCTCCGCCACCTGCTGCGGCGAGAGCAACTCTGTCTCCAGGCCGACGGCCAGCGCATAGGCCTGGCGGCGGTGGCACTCCGCCAGCCGCTCAGGCGTGGTGGCGACCTCGATGCCGCCCAGCTCGAGCCAGGTCGGCAGCTCTGGCGTGTGGAGCTCGCGGTACATGTCGCTGGACGCCAGCGCCAGCGCCTCCATCGCCCGGCCCGGGTTGGTGTGGAAGCAGAGGCCGGGAGCGTGGAACGTTGAGCCGCCGGTGTCCTCCAACGGGCCCTGGTCGAGCACGACGACGTTCCTGACCCCCATCCGGGTCAGGTAATACGCGGCGCTGCATCCGACGATGCCCGCGCCGACGATGACGACCTCAGCCCGTGTGCGCATCGCTCCCTCCCAGGATCAGACGTTCCAGCTGCCGCTCCAGCCCGCCTTCGCCCACCTCGCGCACCTCGAGCGGCAGGCTCAGCATCGCGGCCGCCCGCTCGGCCGCGGCCTCGAGCTCCGGCGACCGCTGCTGCGCCAGCCAGACCACCCGCCGGTAGTTGCCGAAGTAGTCGTCGCGGAGCTCCGGATACCGGTCGAGCCCCAGCGAGCGCCAGACGGTGCGCTCGAAGCTGCGGGCCAGGAAGTCGGTCAGGAAGTACGTGCCCGGCTCCTCGGCCATCGCCCGCCGCACCTCCTCGCCGCCGAACACGTGGTAGCAGTGGTCGCCGCCCAGCCGGCTGACGCCGCGCACCTCCAGCTCGCGGTCGAGCGCGCCGTAGCTGCCGCAATCCGCATAGGCCACGGCCGCCGGGCCCTCCCCCAGCCGGTCGAGTAGCGCCGCCACTTCGGGTGCGATCCGGTCGGGGCGGTTGTGCAGCTCGGGCGGCAGCGGATGCACTTCGACGTCCCAGCCCCGACGCCGGGCGATGGCGTTGATGTGCAGCGCCAGCGCGCCGCAGGCGACCAGGCGGGTGCTCATCCGGGAAATGCCAGCTCGTTCATGAACAGGTCGTTGAAGTCCTCGCGGCCCGACATCTCGACGTACTCGACCTCCTCGAGGATGGCGTCGGCGGCGGCTCGCTCGCGATACGAGAGGGCGGCCATCTTCGCACCTTCGCCGGCCACGTTGCCGGCGGACACGATCCGGGGCAGCGCCATCCTGGGCACCAGGCCGATGCGGACGGCGCTGGCGGGCGACAGGTAGGAGCCGAAGCTGCCCGCCAGCAGCACCTGCGTGACGTCGGAATCCTCGACCCCCAGCTCGTTCATCAGGATCCGCCAGCCGGTGGCGATCGAGGCCTTGGCGAACTGCAGCTCGCGGACATCACGCTGCGACAGGTAGACCGAGTTCGCCGGGTCGTCGCCGCGCCAGGCAAGCACGAACACCCGCTCCTGGCCGACCATCGCCAACCGGTCGGCGATCCCGGGATGCATCTCGTGCGCCTGCTCGTCGGGGACGAACCGGCCGGAGTGGTCGAGCAGGCCGGAGCCGACCAGCTGGGCGACGGCGTCGACCAGGCCCGACCCGCACATTCCGACTGGATCGGTGTCGCCGATCACCTCCAGCGTGAGCTCGTCGCCGTTGATGGCGACCCCCTCGATCGCCCCCTCGGCGGCCCGCATGCCGCAGCGGATCTGCGCCGCCTCGAAGGCGGGCCCGGCCGGAGCCGCCGTCGACACGACCCGCTCAGACGACCCCAACGCGATCTCCGAGTTGGTGCCGACGTCGATGAACAGGCGCAGCCGCTTGTCGCGGGTGAGGCCGGTAGCCAGCATCCCCGACACAATGTCGCCGCCGACGTAGGCGCCCAGCGACGGGAACACGAAGGCCGGCGCCAGCGGGTGCACGTGCAGGCCGAAGTCGACGGCACGGGCCGGCGGCAGCCTGCGGGCGGTGATGATGAAGGGCGCCATACCCAGCGGCTCGGGGTCGATGCCGAGGGCCAGCTGCATCATGGTCACGTTGCCGCAGACCACGACCTCGTACACCTCCCGCGGTGGGATCCCCGCCTCCTCGCACACCTCGGTGGTCAGCTCGCGTAGCGTCTCGTGCGCCCGCTGCTGCAGCAGCTCGAGCGCCTCCGGATCCATCATCGTGGCCGAGATGCGGGAGATCACGTCGGCGCCGTAGGGCTGCTGACGATTCAGCATCGACCTCACCGCCAGCGGCTGGGCGTTGCCGAGATCGAGCAGGGTTGCCACCACGGTGGTGGTGCCGAGGTCGAACGCGATCGCGTACCGGCGCTCGGTGGTGTCGCCAGGCTCGACGTCGATCAGGGCCTCGTCGCAGATCACGGCAGTCACCTTGTAGTCGGAGGCCCGCAGCGTGCGGCCGAGCTGCTTGACCGCGGCCAGCTCCACCTGCAGCTCGAGGTCGTCGATCGCCGCCAGCAGCCGCTCCAGGTCGCTGGCCTGGTCCTCGAGCGACGGCTCATCCAGCTCGACGTAGCGCTTCTGCACGGACGGCCGCAGGATCACGTGGCGGCCCACGCCGACCAGCGCGGCCTTGGGCCGGGTCTGAAGCGGCGGCACCTCCACCTCGAGGTCGTGATGGGCGATCGCCCGGCAGGCCAGACGCCAGCCCTCCTTCAGCTCACCGGTCGAGAAGGCCCGCGGATCGACGCTGTCGATCGGCAGCTCACCGGCCAGCAGCTTGACCTTGCACTTCTTGCAGGTGCCGTGCCCGCCACACGTGGAGTCGATGGCGATGCCGTTCCAGCTGGCGGCGTCGAACACGGTCGTGCCCGCCGGCACTCGCACCTCACCGCCGTCCGGCTTGAAGGTCAGCCGGACGCGGCCGGAGCCGGTCTCGATCGCCTCGTCCACAGCCATCGGCGCTCTAGCCCGCCGCCGCGGCGGCCTGCTTCGCTCGGTGGGCGGCGATCCAGCTGGCGCCCCACTCGTCGTGGCCGAGCAGGAAGTCGGCAGCCCGCACGCCCTCGACGCATTCGCTCGACCGGGCGTCCATGATCGCGCTGGTCAGCCCGTGGCTGGAAGCCACCGCCAGGAAGGCGCCGTTCAGGGTGTGGCGGCCGGGCAGGCCGAACGACGTGTTCGAAGCGCCACAGGTCATGTTCACCCCGAGGTCGTCGCGGATCAGCCGCACCGTCTCCAGGAACAGGTTGACAGCCCGCGGCTCAGCGCCGACCGGCATGGCCAGCGGGTCGATGACAATGTCCTGCGGCTTGATGCCGTAGTCCCCGGCGACCGACACGATCTTGCGGGCGATCTCCAGCCGCCGCTGGGGCTCCATCGGGATCTCGTCATCATTGGCCAGGGCGATCACGGCCGCTCCGTACTTGGCCACGATCGGCAGGATCCGCTCCAGCCGCTCGTCCTCGCCGGTGACCGAGTTCACCAGCGCGCGACCCTCGTATGCCCCCAGCCCGGCCTCCAGCGCCTCGATCACCGAGGAGTCGATCACCAGCGGCAGGTCGGTCATGTCCTGCACCATGGGGATCGCCCGGCGCATCAGCTCGATCTCGTCGGCCAGCGGGTCGCCGACGTTGACGTCGAGCATGTCGGCGCCTCCCGCCACCTGCTCGGCCACGTCGGTCTCGAGCTGGGACAGGTCGCCCTCCTGCAGCTGGGCCTGGAAGGCCTTGCGCCCGGTGGGGTTGATCCGCTCGCCGATGATGCAGAAGGGCCGGCCTGCGCCGATCACCACCGACTTCGTCCGAGACTCGAGAACCGTGTCCATGAAGGGCCTTTCGGAGTGCGTGTGCTACGCGGGGATGGGCGTGTCGGCCCGCTGCTCGGCGAGCCATTCGGCGGTGCGTTCGATGCCGCCGAAGGGGAACATGTGGAACCCGGCGATCCGGGACTCGGGATCCGCCAGCGTGGAGGCCGCCACCGTCTCGGCGATGCCGTCCGGCTTCCACAGCCGGGTGGTGGCCAGCTTGAGCAGGCCGCCGGACTGCTTGCGCAGCACCTCGAGCGACGGCCCGATCCCGCAGGCCAGCCCGTACTTGATCAGGGTCGCGGGCGAGGTCACGCCCGGCAGCCCCGCCATCACCGGCAGCCGGTTGCCCAACTCGCGGATCCGCCGCTCGTAGGCGACGTAGGGCTCCGCGGCCAGGGCGAACTGGGTGACGATCCGGAGCTCCAGCTGCGACCGGTCGGCGAAGGCGTTCTTGGCCACGATCGCCTCCCGCTCGGCATCCGCGGCGATGTCAGGGCTGCCCTCGGGGTGGCCGGCGACGCCGACCCGGCGGATGGCGTGGCGTTCCAGCAGGCCCGACTCGAGCACCTCGATCGACGACGGGAAGGCGCCCGGCGTCTTGATGCCGCCGGCGATCACCAGCACGTCGTCGACGGCCGCCTCGGCGACCAGCCGCCCGAGCAGCGCGTCCAGTTCGTCACGGGTGGCCAGCGACCGGGCGGAGATGTGCGGCACCGGGTGGTGGCCGGCAGCGCGGATCCGCGCCGCGGCTTGCACAACGTCGGCGGGGTCGGCGCCGGGCAGCGCGGTGACGTAGATCGGGGTGCCCGCCGGCAGCAGCTCGCCCACCTCGCCCAGCCGCTCGGCGTGCTTGGGCGTGATCTCGAGGCTGGCGGCCGCGGCGAACCCGCGGATGCGATCGGCGACGTCGGGCTTCACGCGGTGACCGCCGAGCGGCGGTGCTCGATCAGCTCCTTGGCCAGGCGCACGGCGGTCGAGGCGTCGGCGGCGTAGCCGTCGGCGCCGACCACGTCGGCGTACTCCTGGGTGACGGGTGCGCCGCCGACCATGACGATCACCTTGTCCCGCAGGCCGGACTTCTCGAGCGCGTTGATGTTGGCCTTGAACATCGGCATCGTTGTGGTCAGGAAGGCCGAGAATCCCACGATGTCGGGCTCGTGCTCCTGCACCTGCTCGACGAACTTCTCGGGTGCCACGTTGACGCCCAGGTCGTGCACCGTGAACCCGGCGCCCTCCAGCATGATGTTGACCAGGTTCTTGCCGATGTCGTGCACGTCGCCCTTGACCGTGCCCATGACGAAGGTGCCGATCGGCTTGGCGCCGGTCTCGGCCAGCAGCGGCCGCAGGATGTCGAGCGCGCCCTGCATCGCCCGGGCGGCGATCAGCATCTCCGGGACGAAGAAGTCGCCCCGCTCAAACCGGGCTCCGACCTCCTCCAGCGACGGGATCAGGGCGTCGTACAGCAGCGTCTCCGGGCCCATGTCCTGGGCGAGGCCCTGCTCCGTCAGCTCCTTGACCGCCGGCGCGTTGCCGACCAGCGTGTTGTCGAACAGGCCTTGGAGGATCTCGTCGTTCGTCATGCTGCTCCTTCGTTCCGATGCTCGAATCCCAGCCGCACCGACAGCGCCCGGGTCTCCTTCGCCAACAGCTCGCCCAACTCGTCGACCCGGTCCGCCGTCAGGCGGAACTCCGGCCCCGAGATGCTAATGGCCGCGATCGCCCGCCCGTCGCCGCCCAGCACCGGGGACGCAATGGCGACCAGCCCCGGCTCCAGCTCGCCGACCGCGGTGGCGTAGCCGCGCTCGCACACATCGTCGAGCTCGACCGCCAGCCGGGCGCGGTCGGTGACGGTACGCGGCGTCACCTGCTCGAGGCCGCCCGGCGGCAGCAGGGCCGCCCGGTGGGCGATCAGCGTCTTGCCGACGGCGGTGCAGTGATGCGGCAGCCGGCGACCGACCCAGTTGGTGGTGCCCAGCACGTGGCGGGAGTCGATCTGGGCCAGATACTGCTCGACCCCGCCGGGCACAGGCACCGCCAGGTCGACGGTCTCGCCGCTGACCTCGGCGATCCGCTCCATCAGCGGCGCGCACAGCTCCACGATGTCGTCGTGGCCGAACCCGCGGCGCGCCATGCGCAGCAGCACCGGGCCCGGCCGCACGCCGCCGCGAGGGCCCTCGCGCTGCACGAGGCCCTGGCGCTCGAGCGCCGAGACGGCCCGCGACACGGTGCTCTTGGGCAGCCCGGCAGCGTCCGCGAGCTCGCTGACGCTGCTCGAGCCCTCGTTCTCGACGACAAGGACGAGCAGCTGCGCTGCACGATCGATGGCCTGGGTTCCGGTTTGCGCTTGCATTGAAATCTGACCCACCATGTGGAACACTGGTTCCACAACACGGATCGTACGGGAGATGATGCATGCTCGTCAACAGGATGCCGCGCTACGAGATCTTGTCGGAGGACGCTGTGGAGACGCTCGACCGCGGGTGGCGGCGGATCGTCTCGGAGCTGGGCGTCGAGTTCATCCTCCCCGAAGCCGCTGAATACTTCGCCAAGGCGGGGCAGAAGGTGGACGGCGACCTGGTGAAGCTCGACCCCGAGTTCGTGCTCGAACAGGTTGCCAAGGCGCCGCACGAGTTCGACGTCCAGGCCCGGAACCCCGACCACTCGCTGCGCATCGGCGGCGACAACATGGCGTTCGCCTCGGTCTACGGGCCGCCGTTCGTGCGCGAGGGCGACGTCCGCCGAGACGCGACGATGAACGACTTCGAGAACTTCTGCAAGCTGTCGCAGCTGTTCCCCGAGCTCGACTCGGCCGGCGGCACGATCTGTGAGCCGAACGACGTCCCGCTCGACTCGCGGCACCTCGACATGGTGTACACGCTGCAGACGCTGACCGACAAGCCGTACATGGGCTCGGTCACCTCGGGACCGAACGCCGCCGACACGCTGGCGATGACCGACATCCTGTTCGGCGGCCGCGACGCGATCGAGAAGACGCCGGCTGTGATCTCGCTGATCAACGTCAACTCGCCGCTGCGATTCGACGACCGCATGCTGGCCGCGATGCTGGAGTACTGCCGCGCCGGGCAGCCCGTGGTGATCACGCCGTTCCTGCTGATGGGAGCGATGTCCCCGGTGTCGATACCGGCAACGCTGGCCCAGCAGCTGGCCGAGGGGCTGGCGGGCATCGCCCTCTCCCAGCTGATCAGGCCGGGCACCCCGGTGATTCTGGGGTCGTTCCTCTCCAACACCGACATGCAGTCGGGCTCGCCGTCGTTCGGCACCCCCGAGTCGGCCACCGGCCTGCTGTGCACCGGCCAGATGGCCCGCCACTACGGGTTGCCATGGCGCAGCGGCGGCATGTTCACGTCGAGCCAGACGGTCGATGCGCAGGCCTCGTACGAGGCGCTGATGACGATGATGCCGACCTTCCTGGCCGGCACGAACTGGGTGATGCACTCCGCCGGCTGGCTGGAGTCCGGCTTGGTGTCGTGCTACGAGAAGTTCATCGTCGACATCGAGATCCTGCGGATGCTCCAGGAGGAGTTCCAGCCACTGGAGATCAACGAGGAGACGCTCGCATTCGGCGCGCACGAGGAGGTGGGCGCTGGCGGACACTTCCTGGGCGCGGCGCACACGCTCGAGCGGTTCCGCGACTGCTTCTACCGTCCGCTGCTGTCGTCGACCGAGAACTTCGAGCGCTGGAAGCGGCTCGGTGGACGTGACGCGGCCGAACGCGCCGGCGAGATCTGGCGCCAGAAGCTGACCGAGTACGAGCAGCCGCCACTCGACGGGGGCGTGGAGTCGCAGCTGGCCGAGTACGTCAGCCGGCGCCGCACCGAGCTCGGCGACTAGCCCGCCACC
>Ga0070684_100000319_pt1 | contig 33194 bp, 30 predicted proteins | sample KBSC723LmetaG_FD_65653 | JGI IMG/M metagenome (GOLD analysis project Ga0070684, IMG submission 65653) | Corn rhizosphere microbial communities from Kellogg Biological Station, Michigan, USA - KBS C7.2-3L metaG | ecosystem: Host-associated > Plants > Roots > Rhizosphere ...
AATTGTCGTGAGTTCCAATCCTCCGAACCCCGCGCCAAGAACAAGGACTCGTAATTTCATTTGTTATTTTTTATTTGAGTGAGGTCGATAATCAATAATGAGTAATCAGTAATGAGTGATCACTAGCGTTGCGTCTTTAATTAAAGATATTCCGTTGTTTATCGTTTAGTTCTTTGAAATTTTGTTGTTGTATTGAATCTGCGAACAATTGTGGAATTGATCCTTTTTCAAATATGCAGATGCTGAGCACTTGCAATATCTCATATAGAGAATGTTTTAAATTGAATTTCTTTTTTGCAATGGCTACAAGTACATAGGTTGTAATCGCAATCCAAATTTGTGTCTTCACGGCATTTTCCGTTCTTCCCCAGAATGATTTTATTTTCAGATGCTGTTTGATCCATTTAAAGAACAATTCTATTTTCCACCGATGTTTATAGAGCTGAGCAATATCGATTGCTTTGAGCGAATGATTGTTGGTTAGAAAAACAAATGTTCTTTCGTTTTCAGCATCGTAATACTTGATCCTTCTGAGCGGTTCGGGATATGACCTTGAAACATAAAAATTGTTTTGGTTCAACTGGATTACTTGATCGCATAAAACACCATTGATTTTGTCAGGAGCTTGAGAACGTATTCTCTCGAAACTGAAATCCTTTCTTGCCCTGGTGATAAAATAGGCCGAAGAGCAATGGATGCGGTAAAATCGCTCAAAGTCAATGTAGCCGCGGTCTACAACGTAGAAGCTATCTGCTTCGTAACGTATCATATCCAGGACATTCAATTCATGAACAGAGCCCCTGGTAATATGAATAAATTCTGGTATTGCTGTTTTTAGATCCAATTGCGCATGCAACTTCATGCCGGCTGCCGTGCTTTTGTATTCAGCCCAATAAAAAGAAGAAAGGCACAGCTCAATAACGGTCGCATCAATGGCAAAAACATTATTTGCCAATTCAAGATCTAGACCGTTATCATCGACATAAAGTTCTTTTGCTTCTTGGATCAGTAAACTGCACAGGTCAGCATATATGCGCCAATTTCTTTTCTCATTGGCTCTCGACAATGTAGTTTTAGAAATAGGATCACCAATGCCGAGATGATAAAGTTTATTTGCATGCGCAGTTAGACATATGATGGTATCTGATAAACTTTCTCGATGAGTAAGCTGACCAAAAGCCATACATAAAAATTGCTTCCAACAATTAAACTGTTTGATTTTGTAATCGCCTTTGTAACGCTTCACACAAGATGAAAAGACCTTATGCGAAACGAGAGACATGATCTGCGAAAAGCAATACTTTCCTTGGTTCATAAAATATGATTATCAAGGAATTATACAAAAACAAACTCAAAACTTTTTCAAATCGTTTCCACATGAAAATTCGAGCAAATCCAGTACAGACAACAATTTCAAAGAACTAGATGTAAAAACAACGCAACGCTAGTGATCACTTATCACTTATTACTTCCGCCTTCGATTCACCAGGTGTTGTAACAAATGTGGCCGTTTTCATTCTTTCCTCCCTTCTCTTTAATAGCCTCTTGCCGACTCCGCCGTCAAATAATTGAATTAATGTAGCAACGAAACCGCTCCACCCCGTCTGGTGGTTTGCACCAACGCCTGCTCCTGTGTCTCCATGGAAGTATTCGAAGAACATGAGGTAATCGCGCCAATTGGGATCTTTTTGGAACTTGTCAATACCATCATACAATGGACGTTGTTCATTTTCATTCCTCATGAAAATATTCGTCAACCGGTGTGCGATTTCGCCGGCTACTTCGGATAAGTTCATCAAATTTCCCGAACCTGTAGGGCATTCAACTTTGAAATTGTTGCCGTAATATAAATGCAGATTATGCAGCGCTCTTACGATAAGCGCATTGATCGGAAACCAAATCGGACCACGCCAGTTTGAATTTCCGCCAAACATTGTGCTTTCAGATTCCGCTGGCCAGTAATCAACCCGGTATTGCTGACCGTTTACATAGAAGATATATGGATTGGCTGCATGATAACGTGATATGGAGCGGATACCATATGGACTGAGAAATTCATTTTCATCGAGCATCTTTGCCAATACATAGCGCAATTTTGATTCGTCCATGACTGACAGCAAAAAAGTGCCTGCCTCGTTTTTGCGCGTCATGTTCACCGCTAATTCGGGTTGCTCGGTAAGGAATGTGCGCACACGCTTCAACATTTCAGGATAACGTTCTTCCATATCAGGAGGAAATACTGTTGCCGCGCATAAGGGCAATAGCCCAACAAGTGACCGTATCTTTAGCAATGTTGTTTGTCCATCGGGAAGACAAAGGATGTCATAAAAGAAATGATCTTCATTGTCCCACATGTCATAACCTGCTTCTTCGCCTCCGGCCATCGCTGATGAAATCCAGAAGAAATGTTCAGCAAATTTGATCGCCATTTCTTCATAAACACGATCGTGCTCTGCCAGCTCCAATGCCATTTGCAACATAACCTGGCAATAAAAAGCCATCCATGCAGTGCCATCGGCCTGTTCCAGATGACCACCTGTCGGTAATGGTGCACTTCGATCAAATACTCCAATATTATCCAGCCCAAGAAAACCACCTTCAAAAACATTTTTACCATCCGGATCTTTCCTGTTGACCCACCAGGTAAAGTTGAGAAGCAACTTGTGAAATGTCTCTTTCAAAAATTTAAGATCTGGAATCTTTCCTCTTTCCTTATCAAGAAGATAAACAAAATAGCATGCCCATGGATGTATGGGAGGATTTACATCTCCAAAGGCCCATTCATACGCAGGTATCTGACCGTTTGGGTGCATGTACCATTCCTTTGTGAGTAATGAAAGTTGGTTCTTTGCAAAATCGGCGTCTATCAGGGCAATCGGAATACAATGGAAAGCCAGGTCCCATGCTGCAAACCATGGGTATTCCCATTTATCAGGCATTGAAATGATATCCGCATTCTTCATGTGCGGCCAGTTTTTGTTGCGACCCTGCTTTCTTGTTGATGGAGGTACAGGTTGTGAGGGGTCGCCGTTCAACCATTGCTTGACGTTGAAGTAATAAAACTGTTTTCCCCACATCATCCCCGCCAGCGCCTGCCTTTGGACAAGCCTTGCATCGTCTGAATCAATTTCTTTTTGAAGGTCATTGTAAAAATCATTTGATTCATTCTTTCGTTCTTCAAAGATTCTATCAAATTCGTTAAAGGGATCGTAGATTTCTCCTTTGCTGAGGCGCAATCGAATAACAGCCGAACCTCCGCCCTGGATCGATATGTCATAGTCACATGATGCCTTAGTTCCTTTCTTCTCAGGATTGATGGCCCGGTCATGTTGACCGACGAGATAATCGTTGATACCATCCTTGTGAAATAACGTCCCGTCATCGTGGTTATAGAGCCGTTTTGTGTTAGTCTCATTATCAGTGAACAACAATTCCGGTTGATCTTGATAATACAAATTAAAATCACCCAGGTCGTTGTGTTGAATCAGCAGGCTGTTTCGCGGCCCGGCACTTATTGCCGGCTGATGTTCATCATAACCCCATGCCCATGTATTACGAAACCACAGGGTTGGTAATACATGCAGCGAAGCCTCGTCTTTGCCCCGGTTGTGAACAGATATTTTGATCAGGATATCTTCCGTATCATTCTTTGCATATTCAACAAAGACGTCAAAATATCTGTCCTCGTTGAAAATACCCGTATCGATCAATTCAAATTCGGGCTGCGTTCTGCTACGCCGGCGATTTTCATCCACTAGTGAACTATAGGGGTATTCAAGTTGAGGATACTTGTACAGCATCTTCATGTAGCTGTGCGTGGGAGTGCTGTCAAGGTAAAAATAGTACTCCTTTACATCCTCGCCATGATTGCCTTCGCTGCCGGTTACTCCAAAGAATCTTTCTTTTAAAATCGGATCTTTTTTGTTCCATAGTGCGAGGGCGAAACACAGCAGTTGTTGATCATCACTGATACCGCCAATACCTTCTTCACCCCAGCGGTATGCCTTACTCCGAGCCATGTCATGCGTTATGTAGTCCCATGCTGTTCCGTATTCGCTATAATCTTCCCTTACGGTACCCCATTGCCTGTCGGTAAGATAAGGTCCCCATTTTTTCCAGTTGAGATCTTTCAAGCGGGATTGTTCGATATTCATAAAGTGAGTTTTTAGAAAAGATATTTGCCCTTGGCGGGGCATTGTTTGGTTTCCACTTCTAAGATTGGCAACGGGTGGTCGCGGGCTTTGTTTTTTAAGGACTGATTAAAACGTGACGTGCGCCAGGATGAAGAAATAGCTGAGCTGATGAATATTTTTTACAAGATGTAAAGCTAAACTAAAGAGAAAGGCATAAGATAAAAATAAAAAACAAAAACAGCCAAGTTTTATAAAACGTTGCATTTTTTCTTCTTTCCTCTTATTTTGCAGAAGTAACTACGTTGTTTTCTTTCATCACGATCTTCTTATTTAAAAACTACCCAGCGGCTAGATTTGGTAATACAAATCTTCAGATTGCGGAGCTTCTTTGGTCAACTAAAGTCATTTAGGGAGGCCACGAGGCTTCATTTATCGGTTAAATCAAAAAACTTGCTTTGTCGCTAGTATATTTGATAGTTTCTTACTCCGTAATGTTGATAACCTACCCCATGGAATCTAAAGACTATTCCATGATCCTAATTGAAATTCAAACGATCTCTAACGGAATAAACCGATCATTATGTTCCAGGAAAAATATGCAATCGGAAAAGAAATCCGGGGCAAGACACCGAGGGGCAGCCAGGCACAATGGAAGGCACCTCACGACAGGCCTTCGGTAAAACAAATGATCGATCTGTCTAACTATGACAGGTTACCTGAGTTAGTACCGGTCCGCCATTTCCGAATGAGTGGGTCCCCGTTTGTTTTCTATCGTGCTACCGCTTCGCTAATGGCGAGAGATCTTTCGTCTACTTCTTCGTCAGGTATAATTGTACAAGCCTGCGGTGATTGCCATTTAATGAATTTTGGCGGATTCGCCACTCCCGAAAGACATGTTGTTATGGACATCAATGATTTTGATGAAACACTTCCCGGTCCATGGGAGTGGGATCTAAAACGCCTGGCGGTGAGTTTTGTGCTTGCGGGGCGAGACAAAAGCTTCAGCAAAAACAATACGGACGAGGTGGTAATGAAATTGATTTCCGCTTACCAGGATGCATTGAATGAGTTCTCCAATATGAATCTCCTTGACCTCTGGTATCTGAAATTCGACCTGGACGAAATTGTGCGTAAACAAAAAAATGAAGCCTTGAAAGATCGTCTGGCAAAAAGTTTAGAGAAAGGGCAAAAGCAAACGCACGACAAAGTGTTTTATAAAATGACCACTAACAATATGGGTCAATTTACCATTAACGACCAGCCTCCGTTGATCCTGCATCCTTTTAATTTGGAAGAATCGATGGAGATGATCAATACTTTTTTTGATCAATATAAAAATACGTTGCAACCCGATCGAAGGTTTCTTTTTGAACAGTATCATATAACGGACGTTGCATTGAAGGTCGTAGGCGTCGGAAGCGTGGGCACACGTTGCTACATTGCACTATTGTTGAATGATAAAAACGAACCTGTCTTTATACAAGTAAAAGAAGCACGTCAATCGGTATTGGAACCGTATACAAAGCCGAGCTTTTACAAACACAATGGCGAGCGAATCGTACAGGGACAGCGATTGATGCAATCAGCCAGTGATATTTTTTTGGGATGGGCAACCGGACCGATGGGCAGACAATACTATTTGCGCCAATTGAGAGACAAAAAAATATCACCCAATATCGAAACGCTGAACAAGGAGTTACTCATCATATACGCGCAATATTGCGCGAGAGTTTTAGCCAAGGCACATTGCAAAACAAACCAGGGTGGTGTCATTTGCGGTTATATTGGCAAAGGCGATCGTTTTGCCGAAGCTATCACCGAGTATGCAGAGCTGTACGCCGATCAAACGGAAAAAGATTTTGAAGAATTTAAAAAAGCCACCCGCAGCGGCGAGTTACCAATATCAAAAGAACTTGATACTCGGGTTGAGGCATAGGCTTAGGTTCATTCTAAAAAACTGTGTGACGAAATTTTTTTACCTTCTTTCCAGAAAAAATTTATCTTACTGATCACTTTGGTATCGTAAATTATCTCTTCGGTTGGTAGCGTGGTTATTTTGATTAAAGCACTAAAATGCTTTTATGAAAAAATGTTTTTTATCGCTGCCGTCTTTCTTTTCATTCTTTCTTTGTGCTGCTCAAAATAAAAGCGATACTTGTCTTGATTGCTATACAAATCCTCTTAAACTGGCATTAACAAAAAAATGTTTACCCAACGAACCCAGGCATCTCGATCCCTCTGTCCACGCCACAATACGTAACAGACAGGAGAACTATCTTTTTCATCGCACTATGCGTATGATCCAGGAGCCTTCGACGGTTACCAGTCTTACCACATGGACCGTCAATAATCTTGGATATGACAAAAAGAATTTTGTATTGGACGCGGACCTGCAGATACCAATATCATTCGGAGGAAAAAGATTTGGCTTAAATGAGGTACAGGTGATACCAAGATTCCAGGTACGCATCTTTCAAAATGATCCCAATGTTCCCTTTGGTCCGAACGGTGATGCTTCTTTACCCGTGCGAACGCCCAGTGCCATGCCGGGAGTAGCTTATTATCACTCATTCAGATCCTGGTGGCAAAAAGAAAAATTCCCTTTCAAATTTATTGGTCTTTATGCTTACCATCATTCCAATGGACAGGACGGATATGAATTAGATACAACCAATAATCAAAAAAGAGTGAATGTCTATAATGGCAATTTTAGTGAAGACCTGATCTTTGAATTCATGATCGGTGGCAAAATAAAATCGATAACGAATGACAAACCTCTCCTCTCTCAATCCAATAAAAATAAAACACAAGAGAATAAGCCCGGTAAACAAATATTTATCAAGAGGGCCAATGAGAAAGAATTCTATTGGAAGTTGAGTTATGAATGGCATCCCCAGGCGCTTTCGAATACCATTTTCGATTCTCTCCGCATGATGGGGCGTTCCCGCATCAACATACGAACTGCGTTGATGTTTCTTCCTACCTTTTCAGAGTATATCGGGGATGGTCAGCAATGGTGTAATATCGTTCCCGAAAAAAGATACGAACGATGGAGAATTACCGGCAACCTGAGCTACATCCTCGACGGTAATTATTATCGTGGTGATGTGGCGAGTCTTGAAAAACTAGACTTTTTCAACCTAAGCCGGAGGCTGAATTTTTGGGTAACTGGTTATCGTGTCATTGGGCATTCTGGCAATGCAGCTGTTTTTGCGCAGGCCGGTTATTGGGGATCTGACAATTATAATATTTTACTTCAACGAAAGCCTGTGGCAATTTAAGTTGGGATTAGCCTTTGCTTTCTTTGATCAACCGGGTGAAGAAGATCATTTAAAATAACATTGAACTATGGCTAACACGGCGTTTACTTTTACAAATTCCAAAATCTTCGAGCCGGAAGAAGATTCCGAAGTGTCATTTCTCTGCAATGATTTAGTAGAAAAGAAACGATATATCTATTTCCGGCACGGACCATTTGAAACAGATGGCACTGCTTGCGGCAGCGACATGCATAAAATGCCAAAGGATCTTGTCAAGTGGGAACTTATCGGCGACCTTTGTGAGAATGGAAATGCCATCTGGAAAGTGGAGCAACTGGATAATCAGTAACGGAAGAAAACATACTGAAAATAAAGATGTTCTTAAGAACGATTACAGCTCCGCTATGATTTGCGAGGCGAAGAAAATGTATTGAGTTAACCAACCTCTCCTAAAAAACATTGCATGGAGCGAAGTTTTGTTCACTCACCTACAGCGATCCCTCTATTCATTTTCCTTCATGAAAATTCATCTCATTGATGCACCCTCACTCCATGATGACGATAGTGCCGTTTACGCGGATAGGGTTTTGTTAAGAGGGCTATCAACATCTGCAATCCACCGAGAAGCACGTGGGGTTGCCATATATACACGGCAAATCCAAAGATCCAGGGCGAAGCGGCAAGCAAGCCGCCGGTGATCAGATCAAGCCGCAAATGCTTTCGCATGGAAATAGCAGGAAAAAAACCAAATTCGTATCTGGTAAATAGGGAGTATGTTATTTGAACGACTCCAAAAAGAGCGGGAATAAATACTTCAACCGCATTTTCGAAATTAAACAAGGCTGGTGCTGCTATCAGCATGATGCCTACAAAGTAATCTATGAATCCATGGATCTTTGGCTCAAGAAATCTCATATATCGGAAACGTTTCGCAGGAAATCCCACAAATAATGCCGCGTCGTATTAAGTTGCCCAATTGAATGTAGAAGGGTGACGTTTAATAGCTATTGACAATAATGACTGAACCAATTGCAACGGAGAATGAAAGAGAAAGTCCCGAAGTGATGAAAAATTTTCTCTATTTTATTTACCTGCAGGATGAAGTGGCGGCTACGAGAAAAATTCTGCAAGGCAATTGTTCAGATTAACGGTAGCTATCTGTCGGATGGGATGACTTTATGCCAATTTTTATAATTGTTCACAAATTCATGAAAAAGTTTCACAGCTTGCGGATGATTCATTACAACTGAATTTTTTTATGTACCCAATTGCCCCTAAGTTTACAACTCGCTTGCTTGCCTGTGATCAGCATCGTGCTGCTGAAGTTAATTTCCAATACAGGAGAGTATCTAGGTTGATCGATTAAGAGAATCAAACAGAATCCAGGATTGGGCACATCCTTGCTCCAGAAACCATACGTTTACCCGTTGAATTTTGATCCGGGCTAAAAGCCTGGAGGGATGAGAACTATATTCAAACTTTTTGAAAACCGTAGGTATGAACCTTACTGCTCTTATCTCGTTTGCGGTGCTTGTCACCGGTTGCATCGTCGCGTCGATTGTTCTTTACAGGAACAAGGACCTCCCTTCGCGGATGTTGTCGTTTTCATTGTTTACGCTCAATTATGCGGTTCTCCTGATATTCCTGTTTGAAAGCACATATATTTTTTACGTTCCATTTCTTTTCAGAACCGGGCCATTGTTTTACTACCTTATGGTCCCCTCCTTTTATGTTTACCTGGTATTGGTTTTAAAGAAACGCCGACAACTCCGATGGACAGATACTTTGCATCTCTTACCCAGCATTATTTACCTTGTTGATTTTACGCCGTTGTTTTTGGCCCCGGTCACGGAAAAACTCCAAATAATAAACTCATTGGTTAATCATGACCAAAAAACGGTGCTCACATTCAATGAAGGATGGATGATGCCTCCGCGCGTGCACTTTCTCGGCCCGGTTGTGATTGGCCTTGTCTATATATTTTTTGCAGCAAGAATGCTTTTTCAATACTATCGTGAAGCCGCCAGGAATAAAACTAAACAGGCCATATTGGGCTGGCTGGCAAGTGCTATTTCCCTGTATTTTCTGCTGGAAATGGCAAGCCTCGCCATATTTTTTTTCGCGCCTGCTCATCAGTGGCTTCTCACAGCAATTGCTGTACTTGGATTCTTTTTTAGCATGAGTCTTCTTCTATTTTCTAAACCGTACATTTTATATGGTGCTTATCTTAACGATGCGGAGGCGGTCACGAGCACTTCCAGGAAACAAGGCCAACCAAATTTGCAGCAGGAAAAGCTACGGGAACTAGAACGACGTTTTGAGCATTACATCAGTGAACAGCATTATTTAAACCCCAATACAAATCTTAAAGAAGTAGCCGGCCGGCTTAATATACCATCGTATGTTCTCTCAGTATTCATTCACCAGGCCTATCAAATGCATTTCAATGACGTGATCAACAGCCACAGAGTAAACTATATCCGTGAAGGATTGACAAATGAACAATGGTATACACTGACCCTCGAAGCCGTGGGAGAAATAGCCGGTTTTAATAATCGCATCACTTTCTTAAACGCGTTCAAAAAATTTGCAGGAGTTACGCCCTCGCAATACATAAAGACTATACAAGAGAAGAAGCAAGGCGAGAAAAAATTATAAATACGATTTGCGGGCTTCCTTCATCAAAAAAGATATCCAACGTGAATGATGTAACGATATCCCAGGGTATTTGTTCTCATTACTCCATTTGCATCAAACTCCTTATCCGCAAAAACGTAATTCATTCCCGGAAATTTTTGTGTCAGCAATTGTTTCAACCCATTCAACAATTCCTCTTTGTTTTCTGCGGTTACGTTGCTATCAAAACCTGCCTTGTATTTATAAAAACCAAATCCAGGTCCCACCAGTGCAAAATCCAGCGCCATTCTCTTCCATAAAATAAGCTGGTAGCCAAACTGAAAGCCAACGGTGTTAATGTTTAGTGTAGTGTGTGAGTTTACATAACTGCTCACAGTCCCTTTTGTATGTTGCCATTGATTATCCCGGGTAAAACTATTGAACGAATAGTATGGCCCTATGTAGGCTCCGCGAGGTGCCATGAATTTATTTTCCTTGTCGAGGTAAAACCTGTAGTCAACCGAAACATTAAAGCCATTGCTTTTGTTATCTTTTGTGAGGCTGAAACTGTCTGTATTAACAGCAAGAAGTTTGGGAAGACTCACGCCTCCAAAATTCACAGAAATGCTTTGATTGGGTTTGATCACCCGCTCGTATCCAAAGACAACATACCTGTCAAGGCCAAATACCAAGGCACCAGAGAGGTTGTACCTCACCACGTTTTTATACTGACGCATTTGTTTAAGACTATCAGTTTGTCCATGGCAGATACTGACAGCCAGGAAAGACAATGACAAAAATTGCAGAAGGAGTTTCTTTTTCATGGTTCGAAGGTTGATTTATTGTGATCCTTTGTCGCTCGTCTACCCTTTTTGGTTCAAAAAATGAAAAGAAGGAAAAGAATAATGTTTTTCATACTACTGCTTTGAAATTTGTTTTATCTCGGGAATACTCTCAATAGAGGAAACGGATAACATTGCAACGTCACCTCAAAGTTACCTGGCGTACTCGCTGGAAACTGAACTGAAACCCGGTTATCAGCCTAATCTTATAAAACGTGGCAGTCTTTTACAGGTATTGTTTTCATTTATCTTATTGGTTTCTTTATTCGCTATTTTATTATTACTAAAAGAACTCACAGTCCCATTACCCTCTATGCGCTACGGGCATAGAGAAGACGGTTAGCAAAGGAACAGCCATACAAATAAGGGCGGAGATCACCAGTAGTAAAACCCTGGCCTGGGGACGAACCAGTTTTGTTGTGATGGCGGTAAGGAACATCACCGTGCTAAACATCACTGTCAGAAAACTGTAAGTATCAGAAATCCTGTTTGCCTTATTTCCACTATCAAATGCTTCTGAAGCCTTGTCGCCCATTTTTTCCGATTCATCTGTTCTCCTTTTCATTAATTCTACATAACCGGGCATTGTCATTGGATTGCGCGGCGCAGTTGAATCCTTAAGGGGGTTTAATTGTATCCATTCAGATAATATCTTTGAAATCTCAGGCCTTAATCCTTTTAATATATAATCAATTCTTTTTTTGTCTTATCGAATGAAGCATCCATAAAAGTTATAATCGCCGTTTCCTCCATGGTTTTCGCCTGATCCGACCGAATCAGTATTTGCTGCGAAAGGCGTGCATACTTATTGGAATCTGCCAGCCGAAAGGTTTGAATGCCATTCCACAAGCTACCTGGGTATGACCACCACGCTGCACAAAGTGTAGCAATGGCAAGAATTACTGTATTGTAGATTTCAAGCCGGGCCTTTTGCTTTCCTGTATTCAAATTATTGAACATTTCAAAATGTTGACTTGAACAGCTACCCTCAACATTCACAATTCACAACTCAACATTCACCATTTCACTGCCTGAACAGTGCAGCAAAAAATAGTGCAAGACCAAACATCAAAATCAAAATTGCAAGCACCGAAGACAGGGAGCGTTGAACATTCGGATAATCCTTCTTTAATTTTTTAATAGCTTTATGATGCTGAATGCTTGCAAACAGAAGTCCTACAAAACCAAACAGGATCATGATCATTCCAACTATCCGTGGTGTAAAAAGGCTTTGAACGGGTTGTTCTGTCTTGCGCCATTCCTGGAAAAATTTGTAGATCGTAAACCCGAAAGAGATCAGAGACATCGCAGTCCTGATCCATGCCATCAACGTCCGTTCATAAGCAAGGGCCGTTCTTTCAAACGCAAGGTCGGTAGTGCTAAGTGTGGGCTTTGCTTCGACTTCTTTTATTTCTACAGCCATTTTATTTTATTTCCTTCTGGGTTTTTTTGTCAGTAATTATAGCGCTACCAGATATACAATTCGCTTTTTTCGAATCGCCCCAGTTCACCGAAGAAACATCTGCATTTGTAAAATCGGCATTGTGAATTTTTGATTTGGAAAAATTTGCATTGGCCAGTTTTGAATTCCGAAAAGACGTTCCAAATCTTCGCGTAATAAATGTTGCGACCTTTCTCAGGTCATCAAAACCTTTGGCATCGCCGAGTGCTTTTTTGCTGATGATCGCACAACTAATAGCCATGATGACTGTTCCTAATCCTCCCCCAACGCTCTTGCCGAACATTCCTCCACCCAACGCAACAACAACAAAAAGGATAGCAGAAGATAAGGTGCCGGCGGCGGCCCTTGCAATAGTTCCCACCACAAACATGACCGCGACCAATATTAGAGCAAGTATCAAATAGAGCATTCCCTTTCCCGTCCCAAGACCTGAAAACTTTGCCACAATGCCTATTACTATAGCTAATACCACTACAGGCGCAACAAGACTTTTAATTGCATTGTTGACGCCTTTCAGGTAAGAAAAAATGATAAATAACAGAATGATCACCAGGGAAACGATTCCCGCGATCCTTACGTATGAATCTTTCGATGCCATCATCACCTGGATGGTACGTCCCGCAAGCATCGCGATGTAACCGGAAAGAAGCGAAACTGTCAATGCTCCGACGAAAAGTAATATGACAGTTAACGAAGTGATCCCCGTCCTGGCACTAGTAAGGTCAGCACCGGAAAGATTGGAGCCGGTAAAATCTACTCCCCGAAGATCACTGCCAGAAAAATCCGTATTGGCCAGGTCCTTATTTTTGAAAGATGACCCTTGAAGATTTTTTTTTGAATACTCACCCGGAATGTTCGGTTTGGGAATGACCGTGCTCATGAGATTTTGATTTAGTCGTGCACAAATTTTTTCTCTATCTCCACCCGCTCATTCAGGACTCCTTTTTCTTCACTCAATTCTTTTCCAAGGAAATAATTCAGAAACGTTCGTATTACTGCGATAGCTCCGAGCTCAATGAGATGTGCAGCGGTCGGGGAAACAATTGTTCCCACTATGTCAGCGGCCAATTGAAATTCAAGGGCTACTACCAGCCACCCACCAAAGATCATCCTGAAATAAGTGTGGAGCGGGTGACCTCTCGAAGAAGTTCGTCGTTCCCTGATGCCTCTTACAAGTGAAAGAATAACTCCTGCCACAATGCAGAACAATGAAATTGCATTGAGTGTAACCTCCGTTAATCCACCCCATGAATTAAGATTGGTCTTTATGCTTTCAATCAATTCCTTCATTTTTTTTCTTTTGATACCCTGAACCCATATATACCCCTCACTTTTCTTTTGCACTTATCAAAGCCCGGGAAAAACAATTTTCCAATCGTCCTTCATACTTACAACAAGCCAGTTATATTTCTTTGCCCACGCTAGTGATTTGTTATCCTTCTCCTGGTAAAAAAATTCTCTTGCTTCATCATCATGATTATGATTATTTGGAGACTCGGATATGTGCTGCCCTGGCAAAACCTGAGCATGTACACATCGCCGGCGCCACCTTCATTGCCGTAAGCCAATACTGGCCGTTTGCCAATATGGTATTGAATATTTACTGGCTTTTCCTGTTTATCATTAAAGGTTTTCAGACCTGGCTCACGTATGATATCATTAATGCCGGCGCTGTCTTTAAACACATATTTAAATTCGGTTCCTATCACTTGTTGCGGGTGTATGCCATAATACTGTTGTGAGATCACACGCATGATTCAACACAGTTTTTGGTAACTACCCTCTATAGTTTTCTTTTTTCTCCTTGTCGTCGACCGGGTCATTCGTATACCGGCTCACCAAAAAATATCCGGCAGCTAATGATAAGATTAGTGCGGCCAACGCGAACATCGTCATTGGGTCCGTGTGTCCTTCTCCCAATTCCAGGATCTTGCGGCTGGCAGCGATCAGGCACACGATCAGGATAACTCTCACCTTGATGATATGATTGTGAGAGAAAATTTTGATGGTTTGCACTATCTCGATCATCAACAGGATATTAAAAAAAAGTATCGCAATTGTTTTTGCGTATTCTGGCGCATAATCCAGGCCTGCTTCCGCGAAATGTCGCTGAAAGGCTTTTGCTGTATTCCAGATCAATTGCACAACCTGGTAACTGATGATCACTAATCCGAAGCCAAGGAGGATCATTGATATTATTCGTTCGAAGCGATCTGCAAATTTTATCATGTTCTTTTTTTTATCCAATTTACCTATCACTCACTACTCGTCGTCCTTCCTTGCTGACGACGGATTCGACTGCAGCCAATCAAAAAGAAGCATGGGTTTATTGTGCAGAAATTGCATCAATAATGCCATGCCTTTCCGCGCCACCTATCATCCTTTTCCTTTTATCGATTCATCAAGAGACAATTCCCATTGGATGGTCACCAGGAAAACAACACGTCTAAGTCCCCCCGAATCGTCATTTCTTCTTTACACTTTCCCACAGTCTTTCCCAATCGGGATTAAGAACAATCTCTGTTCGTCTGTTCTGCGCTCTTCCTTCTTCAGTTGAATTGTCGCCAACGGGATGAAATTTGCCGTTACCAGCTGCTGTTAGACGTGCAGGATCTACCTGGTAGTCTTTAACCAGACAGCGTACCACGTTATTGGCTCTTTCGGTGCTTAATGACCAATTATCCGCAACACCTTTAACGTGCATCGTGTCTGTGTTACCAACAACGATCACTTTTAATTTTGGCATTTCACTTAACACTGAAGCCAGGTTGCCCAATGCCTTCTTGCCGTCTTCGCTCAATTTTGCGCTTCCGCTTTTGTACAGCAGGTTGTCCTTCATATCCACATAAATAACGCCGTCTTCGGACCGTACCTCAAGACCTTTGTCGTTAAATTCGGCCTCTGCACTGTCAATCTTTGCCTGCAACGCCACAACATTGTCACCAAGTTCATTCATAGCATCATTTACTTCTTTTAGCTGCTGCTCTTTGTCCTGGCAATCCTTTTTATAACTGTCGAATTGAGTGGTGAGAGTGCTGTTTTGCGAAGTAAGATCTGACACTTGTTTTTTCAGATCGTTGACAGAATTCGTCAGCTGGCCATTTTGCGACTGCAAGTCGGCAATCTGTGCATTCGCATTATCCAATTTTTTACCTGCGCCGCAAGACGATAAAATTACTGCGCCCACCAATAAAAAAACCACTGTTAATTTGTTTGTCATAATAATTGTTTTTATGTGTTACTAACTATGTTGAAAATTTTCGGTCACCTCCTTCTGAATAAAGAATTCATTCTGCTGAGTTCTTCATTTTTACGTTCCAGTTGCAACGCCTGATCGGCAATTATTTTTTTTAGCCTCAGGTTTTCGTCATTCAGAAGCTTTAGCTCCGACCTGCTTCTATTCATTTCACGCATCACGTCTGCAGTTGTGCCGCGGTGTAAAAATTTTTGTCTCCACCTTGCAAATACACTATAAGACAATCTGTGTTCCCTCAGTACTGCAGTGACACCACTTTCATTAGCCTGCCGTAAAATTTCAAGCTTTTGATCATCAGTAAATCTTCTTCTCGAACTTGTAATCATAAAGAATTGATCAAATTGATAAACTGCCTCAGGATTTTTTGGCTTTACCCGGCGGAAAGCTCTCCATAATGGAAGCAATGGCCTTTGGTATTATTGTGTCTGGATCCTTTGCCGGTTTGTCAATTTCCTTATTGCCTGTTCCCTGCCATACAAGCTTTTTCGAATTCGCGTCGATCACATCAATGATCAGCGAACCATCTTTATAGTGCTGGACATTGTAATTGGTGGTCGAGGAACCCATTCCTCCACCCCAATAGTAAGGTCTGTACATTCCGCCATAGCCGTAATAATCGGTGCTAGAACTTACTGCCACCCTGTTTTGAAGTACAGCTGTTATATTTACCAAGACATCAGGATTGCTTGTATTTTCCTGGAATCCTTTCTTCACCATTTCATCCTTAACGGCCTTGATGATTCGTTGCTGATTCAACGGGCTGATTGCATCGTGAATGCTGTCCGAATTGTAGAGAGCGAATGTTTTATACTGGTCGAAATTCACTGACTTGTCATAATCATCAGTCACCTTCAGTGAGGGACCGCAGGATACTAAGTATCCCACTATCAAAAGTCCCATGTAGATTCGTAAATACTTTTTCATACTTTTTTGTTTAGGTATTTTTAGAAAATTTATTTTCCATTAGTAATAGACCCTTGTCAAAATCCCTTCCCCGCCCGCTTTTAGACCAGAAAAATTCAGATATCTCAATGATGGGAATGCCAGCGAAGAAATTTTGAAGGGCACGAGCATATTTCAAAAGAAATCGACAATACCTTCTATATAAGATGATGGAAGCCGCTTTATTGTTTTTGGCAATCATCTCTAACATATGGGGGCCAAAAGTGTCTTTCATATAGTTTGTCTCAGTTGCATTGACATTCAATGCCACGCTGGTCCAGGCTATTTGCATGGACATTTGTCTTCAGCAGGGATCATTAACGGGCAGATAAGGGAAAGTTTAAAAAGGACTATCTCAAAATAGAGATATCTCAAAAGAAAGATACCATTAATTTAGTGCCGCTTCGATCAGATTGAACCTGTTTGTTGCACAAAATTTTAAAAATGTGCAGAGCCACGCATTTCCGGGGTGTGTATATAGATAATAAGATAGTTTATTTGCGATTCAATATGCACCGCATCGCTCCCCTTTTACTGCTCCTCATGACGGGAAATTGGATAAACTCTGCTTTTGGCCAAACAAAGGATACAATTATTTTCTACAATGGCCAGGTACTGATCGGCGACCTCCGCGGCGGAGCCTTTGGCGAGATCACCATTAATGATAGAGATTTGAAGATCTTGCAGGTTAAACAATACAAAATAAGAACGCTGACCACCGACAACCGGTTCCGTTTAGAAACGAACGACAAACAGGAATTCATTGGCCGCCTGGAGAAAGCAGGAAAAGATGGGTGGGTAAACATACTTCTGGACAGCGGTGATACTCTCCTGACGCTCATAACCGATATCAGCCAGATCATTGCGATAGAAAAAAAATTTCTTGTCGGCTTGGATGGCAGTCTGTCGGCAGGCTTCAGCTATGCCAAATCCAGCGACATCGGACAGGTCAATCTAAGCTCTAATGTTCACTATGCCACAAATAAATTAGATTACCTCTTAAGTCTGAACATGAACGCATCGATTGATTCTTCAAAATTTTCGCGGGACAGGGAAGATGCCGGCATTTTTGTGGCTTACAACACAGGACCGGCCTGGTTTGCGGCTGCGAGTTTCAATTACCAGCGAAACATTGAGTTGTCCATTGCAAGAAGGTACCAGGAATTGATCGGAGGGGGTAATAAAGTTTTTGTGCGCGATCACTGGATCCTGTTAGTGACGAGTGGCCTTGCCTTTAACCAGGAAAAAAGTACTGCCGGCACCACAAGCGGGTTGCTCCTTGAAATTCCTGTTGGTACAAGGTTCAATTTCTTTAAATATCAAAACCCCAATATCCAAATAACTTCAACGCAAACCGTTTTTTTTAGTATCTCGCAAAAAGGTCGTGTAAGGTTTTCTTCAAATACTACTTTTTCATGGGAATTGATCAAGAATTTTAGGTTAAACATCAATCCTTATGCAAGTTATGATAACAAGCCCCCGGAAGGTAATAGCAACTATGACTATGGCGTAGCGATAAGCTTAGCGTTTACCTTCTAGAGTGTAAAATTTAAAAATATCTTGATTGTTTTATCTTAATATTTTTTGCAAGCAGACTATTATTCCCAATTATTATAATCTTTAGCATTTAACGCGTCTAAATAATTGCTTTTACCTCGTGCCGACATTAACTTTATAACACTCCCAATAACATAGTTAAAATTCTAAATAAAAGCAGGGTAGTTAGGGTAGTTCTCTCGTGTGGCTTGAAAAAAGAGGCCCGATAGTCAAAGGTGCAATCAAATATCAAGGGTTTGATTGCACCTGGCCTCATAAAATATGAGAATCTTGTTTGTGTTTGACCAGTTTTCTCAAAGTCTATCCATATCAGCGTTCAGTCATACTGCAGATAATTAGGGGAAGGTATCAGTAACTATTCAAAAGGCAGCAATAATGGTTACATAAGCAGAGTTGATCTTTCAACACGGAAGAAGTATTTCTATACTTCTTCCCTTTTTCCCAAAGTATCCATTCACATTATTACCATGCTGGTTTACCCTGCTGGCCTTCGAAATTGTTTCATTGATATCTTAAAATATTTGATGAACGCAGAAATCCTGTTTGTTTCGCTAATAAAAACAAATTCTCAATTGACTGGCTTGCCGGTTGGGGGGACAGGAAGTAGGACGATGACTTTTATATCCGGCAAGCCTTTTACCAGCATTCGCACCCACGACTATTTCGCGTCTTTATCTTCCTCAAATATTCAAATTTAAATCTCGTTTTTGCAAGTAGCGAGTTGGAATCGACGTCCGATAACTATTCTTTTTTTAGACACCAAAGAAAAGCCCGGCCGTGAAGCAGCCGGGCGACCCAAAAATCAAGAAACCACCTCTATCCCCAAGAGCGGGTTTCCGATCCACTCACATTCTTTCAGTATCCATTACTGGTTTTTGTTCATTTCAGATAGACTAGTAATTGCGCAACGGTCTTCAACATAAATTATCTAACACAACCGGGACGTCTTCGTAGGATCATTTTGAAATTTTCGTCGGATCAATGATAAGACAAATCACATTTTTGGGGGGCATTAACTGTTTACACTTGTAGTATTGAAACTGGTTTTAATAGCCAGTGCAAGATTAACCTTGATCCGAGAATAACCCAAAAAAAAAGCCGGTACAATCGGCAATAGTTATAATTCCACACAAGATGGTGGTCACTAAATACTATAATTTTGATTTCGGTGCGAGTTGCAAAAAAAAACAATTCGAATGGGAGTTTTTATGGCAAACTGTCCTGGTGGATATGCCGGTGTCATTAGGAAGCTCAACAATAGTCTTGATATACCTTCGATCTTGTTATGATAATAAATCCAGCGGGATTATTACTGCAGTCCACGTGCCTCCAGAAAATTTTCGCCAACTTTTATAATGCAGGGCAATTTGCACAACGGAATATTTGTGTATTGCTTAGTCTGTGTTCTAAATTTAAGGCGTACTTATCACCATAAATTGATCTTTTAATTTTTTTTGTTTCTAGCTAATTTTTTGTTTCGCTAACTAAAAACCCGTCACGATCGGGAAGAATGACTTTTTTTCATGAGTGTAGTTTAGGTACGGGAAGGAATATTTCTATATTTCTTCCCTTTTTACTTAGAGCATATCTCATGTATTCTATTTCACAAACAGCCTCAAATCTCTGCAGCGTATCTCGAGGGATATAAAAAAAATACCGGTGAATAAATATTCACCGGCAACTTTCCCCTCAACTCGCGATCGGAAATTATATCCAATCCCGTTTGTTAACCGGAATTTTTAATCCGGAATAATTTTGCGCAAATGAACTGAACATCTCAGTCTTCTCTCCCTGTCACAGGCCATAAGGAAATACAACACCCAGATTAACGGTAAAGAACGACTGGCCATCTAGATCATTGCTGTTAAATGCCGCGTAGTACTTGGCTCCCAGTAGCAAAGAGGGGCCGTTCCTGCTTTTAAATGTAATGCCGAGTTCTGGCCGTACACAGAATTGCCAGGCATCCGTCGATATTCTGTATAATCCAAAATCAGTTGAGCGGTCGGAATACATTGTTCCCAAGGCTAGTCCAGCGTAGGGAACAAGGTTATTATGAGATTTCAAAACCCATTTGGCACCCGCAAGTATCGGAACTGAATTGGTGTATCTGTATTGCACACCGGAAATCGAGGCTGATCCTTGCTTATAAACCGCATCTGGTTCCCTGTTGTAAAAAACATTCCAGCCAGTTTCAATTTCAGCAATAACATTGTCTTTGACCTCTTTTCCCCATTCCATATTAATACCCCGAAAACTCGTTTTATTTATATAATCACTGAGATCGCCCATTGGGAAGGCAACAGGGTATGAAACAATGAAGATACCGTGGTGCTGAGCAAAGAGCCCTTGCATGCAAAGAGCTGCAAGCATTACAAAAAATATCTTTTTCATTGATCTCGTTTTAATGTTTTAAATAAGGTGATTGAGCGAAGGCTTTGTCAATACTTGATTGGACCCGTGAGTTGATCGAAGATGCTCCTCCTTCTGCAAGTCCATTAATTATACAACTCCATTTAACGCCAATCGTACCATCGGTCGCAGTGGAACTGTGATCTATCATCTGGATAAACAGTGAGCCGGAACGATACCCGGTTATATATGGCGGATAATAACCAGGATAGTACCAGCCCCACCCGGGATACCAGCCCGGATAATACCAACCCCAATACCACCAATCATAGTAGTAATAGAGATTCACTGTGGTTGATACAGATGGCAGTAAGATCACATCCGGGTTACTCAATTTAGGTACCTCCTGCCAGCCATTGCTGGTCATGTTTTGCCTGATCTGATTTACGATAACCTGTGCAGACGCAGCCGGCAGAAAATCTGGCTTATGATTGCCATCAGGATCTTCGAAAGCCTGACCGGTGATCTCAATAACACTGTCAGGAATTGCAAAAGTGTGCTTGCCTGCAAAATCGTACTGCGGATCGTAGTTCGTATAAACAAGATCGAGTTCTTCTACGTATTCTGCTCCTTTAGGGTAGCATCCACTTATTAAGAACAACGATAGAATTCCTAATAACCGGGTTAATTTGATAGCCATATTGATATTTTTTTGGTAATCGTCTTTTGTTTAAAGGACCTGAAATTAGCGGTGGTTGCAAAGTGTTGCGCAAATGCAATTTCGCTGCGCGAACTAAAGTTACTATGTGAAAAATTCCATGCCATAAATTCCAGTTCATTTTCAGCACACATTTATAAAACTTGGCATCGATTTCATATTTCCTTGCTTTCCGAGCGCCAAGAATATGCTTGTTTAACTTCATCGACAAATGGCTAAGTTGTGTAATGATGCCGTGTGTAATCGGAAGGAGTCTGGCCGGTAAACTTTTTAAACGCGGTAGTAAACGAGTTTCGGTTATTAAATCCACATTTGAAAGCTAGTTCTTTTAGGTTGGTCTTTAAGGCCATATTATTTTTTATCAGGCTCTCGCAATATTTAATCCTCGATTTATTCAAGAAGTCGTTGAAATGCATCCCGATATTGCGATTAATAAATCCGGAAAGTTGGTAGGCTGGTATGTCCAGGTCGTTTGACATATCCTTTATGCTATAGCCCTGTTTAAGAAAAGGCTGTTTCTGCTCCATAAACTCCTCTAACCTCGCTCGGAGCAGTTCGATTTGTTGACTGCTCATGTATTCCTTATTGCCGCCCTTCTTTTTCTTATCGTGCCAAAAAAACTGTAAAAAGCTAAAAAATTTTTTTTTCTTCATGTTTCGTGAATCAGTTCTTTTGTTTGAAGGAAGCACCGAACGGCCTGGTTAACATCACCACGCTGGCAGCAGTCGTCTTTTTCCTTTTCTACTTCGCTGTTAAAAAACCAATTAAACTGCTAGCCTTAAAAATCAACTTCTGGGGAAAGCATGAGCAATCAATTGACTGCTTCCGGCTAAAATTACTATTCACTTATAGCCTTCCAATAATTTTGAAATCGGTTTTTGCCAAATCTTTTAATATTAGGCAGAAATAAAGACTCCTTTTCAAGCCACCTCATGGGAAGGGCTCCCGATATTAAGTCTAGGGAGCGAATTACGATTTGAAACCTACCGATCACTGTTATGACAAACATTATGATGGTTTGCAGGCTTTAACTTCACATCATGCGGAAGCCCCAGTCAGTATTTTAATTTTGGTTTTTAAATTCATATCTGCTCTTGTTTATGACCCTTTTTGAATACAATCTGGGCAACTATGGAAAATATTGGTGCCTGTGTGCCTCGCTCCTATTAATATGCCTAGGCATTGCGGCTCAAAAAGATAACGTTATTCGCATCCAGCCCTGCAGTGATTCGTTGATCACTCATGAGGTCGACAGCTTGAAAAATTTCTATTCTAAAAATGGTTTCTCTCTCTTGAAGGAAGCAACCATCACAATGCAAAGCGAATTCGAATTGCCGGTGATCGTGCCATTGACCGAAGGGAGTTGGTACCAGTTTATTTTTATTGGTGATTACACTTCACAGCTATACGAGGTACGGATGTATGATTGGGATGAAAAAATGGTCGTATACCAAAAAAAACAATGGGGTGACATAGATGGTAACATCATTTCCTACAGTTATATTCCCAAATTTTCAGAGTATCACATGATGAAACCTGTTCAGGTAAATAAGCACAAGAAAAACTTATGCGGTTGTGTGATGCTTTTTGTAAAAAAAGGACCCCGATAATCAGGCCCTTTTCATATTTCTTAAAAAATCCGAAGGATTCATGCCTGTAACTCTTTTGAATGCTGAAGTAAAAGTGTTTCGGTTATTAAATCCCGATTCACCTGCAATCGCCTCAAGCTTTTTATGCTTGCATTCACCATTCAAAAGCTTTTCCTTACAATAGGCAACGCGGTATTCATTGATAAAATCATTAAAATTCATTTTATAATGTTTATTAATGAACGCCGATAAGTGATGTAACGGGATGTGCGTTTCATCTGAAAGTTGCCTGAGAGAGTAGCCGTGTTGAAGAAATGGTTTCTTTTCATCAAAGTGTTTCCTGATGGTTTCGTCAATTTCAGTCATTCTAGTGTCAGTAAGAAAGAACGACGCAGCATGTCTTTCCTCTTCTTTAGTGTGATCAATGATAACGCCGTTTCCAATTCCTATATATGATCTCATTTGCAGATCATATTCCCGGGCCTTGAAAATTTCACCATATTTTTTCTTCAGCATCACGAGGATGAGATAGAGGTAAATGCCGGTAAGAAGGTATACGAAGAACAAGTAACAGGATGACAAAATATTCTCATTTGACGAAATAGGTAACTTACTGGCTGGTGTATTTATTTGAAAAAAGTACAGATTGCCATTCATGAAATAGACTGTCACGCAGGCGATAGAAAAAATTGACGCAGGCATGAAGTGAACAATATCGGACTGTTTATTTTCTCCCTTATATAGTTGATTACGGATGTACAGGTATGAGACGGGGAAAAAAAGAAAGAATGAAACATTATAACTGACGCTCAGAAGGGGGTGCAGATCACCCGAAATTGATTTGGATATGATGTCAATGGTCCATGAATAAATGAGAAAGAAAAAAAGCCATTTTAAATAATTGTTATTTAGAATTTCTTTGAAGGATTTGAGAAGAATGAGACATCCTAAAACAAAAAGCATATAAAGTTGTACGGGGCTTTGCATAATCTTGATTTTTGGGGTTGTTAATGAATTAAGGCTTCGGGGGGATAAGCCTATCTATCCATAATCAAATTTCTTAGGCTTGTGAATATGAACCTGGTCGCTGCTAAATAATTGAATTCCAGGTTTTAGCTTGCCGTGCAAAAACTTAGCGAAGGAAAGTAAGCAGACACCCGGGCCAGCAGTAATTTGGTATTTTTTGGTAATGAGCATGTCTCTCTATTTAGAAATCACCTGGGTGATAACCGGGATAGTGTGCTTGATTATTTAGAAGCTATACTTTGGTTTACAAGGCTGGGGTTAGGATGGAAATATTTTGATAAATCATTTCCAACGGGAAGTGAAATTATCTTACCCGGCCTATAAACAACAAATCTTTCGTGCTAAGATTTAAACCAAACTGGACGGGGCACTTCTTTACTTATTTTTTTGAGCACTCACTTTGAAGGAACCTGTTGATAATTTGAGCATTACAACTTTGTAAAAAATATTTATTTTATCGGTGGCGTGCTAATTTTTCACAAATATGGGCTAACCAGGATCAGAAACGAGGGCAGTGTACGGCATTTAAACTGGAGTTTCCGCGATTTAGAAACCCAATATACGTTACAGACAACTCGGCGCCGCCGCGGCCATAACTGGTATTTCTCAATTGTGAGATATTAACGTCATAACTAAACGCAACGGAAAATGGGCGATAATCAAGTTTTATAACAGGGATAATTGCGTCATTCCACCGGAGGAACGCCCCGCCCTCAATCAAGTAGTCAGGATTATCAAAAAGTGAACCCACTTTTATACCATAAAGTACTCCCCCGATGATCTCTCTGTAGTTACCTTGTTTTGAATAGTCCGAGTGAAATATCAACCACGAATTTTCTGTTACTCCCACTTTAAAATCTCCTGACAATACCCATTTGGGATCAAGCAACACATTTGCATTTTCATAAAAGGAATTTTTGGGTTTATTAAAATGATTGTACGCAACACCAATCAATATGTTATTTGCCGGATTGTGACCAATTTCTGAATTAAAACTCACTCCTGCACTTCCATCCCAGTATGAATACTGCGATTTGTCGAGGCTCTCTCCGTCTCCTCCGCCATCGTACTGATTATTTGTAGTGATCCTTGAACGATCAAATCTCCTGGCAACAATTCCTCCCATAAATGCTGCCGAGAGGTACATGTTCTTCTCATTGCTCAGAGATTTGTGATAATTGAGGACGGGTGTAAATATCGTGGTGCTAAGATCGGCTGACCCAGCGCGATCGTAAAACGCTTCAAAGCCACAGGTGACGAAATCTTCTACTTTGCCAACCGGCATCTTATATTCTGCATTCAATGAGCCCGTTTTGTATGCATTCACAAAGCTGTTCCACTGAGAGCGAAAGATGGCCTGTACTCTTATGTCTCCATTCACGATCCCCGCAAACGCCGGGTTTCGATATAATGGCGCTTCATAAAATTGTGAGAAATGAATATCCTGGGCACACGCGGAATTAACAATAATAAAACATAAACATGCCAGCAGTTTTTTTTGATGATCTTTCATGATCTTAATTTTTATCATTGCAGTAACGTTACATCGCCTTTATAGCTGAGTACTTGATTGTTTTCACACACTATCTCGCACGTATAGACGAATACATCCGGAGACAATCGCTTGCCTTTATATGTCCCATCCCAGCCAGCACTCGCATCGTTGGGATTAAAATTCAATTTCTCAAACACCATTTCACCCCACCTGTTAAATACCCGAAGAGATTTGATCATGAACACTCCTTTGCCCCTGGGATAAAACCGGTCATTCATCCCGTCGCCATTCGGCGAAAAAGTGTTTGGTATGAAAAGACTCCCCTGGCTGCAAACAACATAAATGGTCAAATAGTCTTTTGACAAACATTGACCTGCATTTCTTACTTGTATTGTATATTCCGTTGTTTGCTTTGGAGCAGCATTTGGATCAGGGCAATCAATGCAACTCAATCCGATCGACGGCGTCCATTTCCATGCAGTCACATCTGGGGAACCAGTAGCATGAAGCTGTACACCGGTTGATCCAACTTCAATGGTTTGATCAGGTCCGGCCTCAACTGTGGGTATTGGAAATACTACAATGGAAACACTCGCCGTGTCAACGAAACAGTTAGCATTATCAGTTGCTGTAACCGTATACAATGTGCTCGTCGTTGGAGTTGCCTGTGGTGAAGCACTGTTTGGGTGACTTAAGCCCGTTGAAGGCTGCCACGAATATCGTTCGCTGCCCGATGCAAACAATTGCACCGATTCGCCGAGACAAATAGTATCACCGGGATTAACCTGGAGAGGAAGTCGGCGTTGCACTTTCACAAATACTGAGTCTTTACTCGTGCATCCATATTCATTGGTACCTGTGACCGCATAAATCGTATTGGTATCAGGAGAAGCGGTTGGGTTGTTACAAACTGTGCAGGTTAACCCTGGCGTATTCCACAAATAAGTGTTGGCACCCGTTACACTTATCTGAATTGTGCTGCCGAAACATATGGTTGAATCAGGCTTTGCATCTGTATTTGGAAGAGGATAAATATTTATTGGCTTTGCTACACTATCACGGCAGCCATGTTCATCTGTAACCGACGAGGTAATTAAATAAGGACCAGCGGAATTGTATGTTTGAGGAGGTGGATCTTTGGCCTGGAAGCTATTCCCATTACCCAAATTCCATTGCCAGTTCAGCAAATCTGTATCGCCGCTGATCACCTGCGCATTTATATCCAATTGAGAAGAGACACATGCTGCGCTGTCACCTACAATATCAATAAGAGGACCTTTGAAAATCTTTACGCTATCGTTTAACAGGGCCGAGTCTTTACAACCTGTTTCTGTTGTTACAACGAGTCTTACATCATATGTACCGGGTGTTCTGTATTGATGCGAAGGATTTTGAACGTTACTGGATCCTCCATCTCCGAAATTCCATTGCCAACTGGTGATAAGATCGTTACTGATCGTAGAATCGTAAAAGTTGACAGAAACGGAATCGCAAAACATGGATTGATTCAATGAAATCTTTGCAAAAACATCCTTGACTCTTATCGTGTCTGGTCCAACAATTGGAACAGTACATCCAGTGATGTCGCTCAATATCATCTTTGGTACATAGTCACCCGCTGCAGTGTAAGTGTGGGAAATCATCGAATCATTTGTAGCGACCGTAGTACCATCACTAAAGTCCCAGGTGAATGAAATACGATCAAGAGTTGTAGCAGTAAATTTCACAGTAAAAGGATTACATCCGTTCAATGGCACATAGCTAAAACTTCCTTTTGGACCGCGTACATTGATTCTTTGTTTTATGCTGTCGGTGCAACCACCGGGACCGGTAACCGTCAGCGTCGCAAAATATATCCCCGGCAATGTGTAATAATGTGAGGGATTTTCCAGGGTGGAACTATTGCCGTCCCCAAAATCCCATTTCACACTTAGATAATTTGACGAAGAGTCTGTGAATTTTACGAGCAAGGGAGGGCAGGTGCTGAAAGAATCCGAAACAGAAAACAAAGCTTTGGGTACACTGATATTAATATATGTATTCATTGAAACCGAATCTTTACAGCCATATTGATCGGTGGCAAGCAAACTGACAATGTAAGTACCCATTTTTTTGTATAGATGTACCGGGTCTTTGTCTACAGAATGCAGGCTATCGCCAAAATTCCAGAGATACTGCAAATTGTTGCCGGCCGAGGTATTGATAAACCTTACTGGCTTGTCAATACAAGTGGCTGTATCGGGAGAGTAAAAATCAGCAACCGGATCTGAAATAACTACAGATGCGTGTTTTGCGATAGAATCTTTGCAGCCATAATTATCCGCAACTGTTAACGACACATCATAGCTTCCCGCTGTTGCATAAAGATGAGTATAGGGTGCCGGTGTTGTAGAATCAATAGTTCCGTCACCATAATTCCATATCCATTTTATCAGCGAATGTGTACCGTCTGTTGCGGATGAATCAGTAAATGATATCGGGCCATTATTATAAAAACAAATCGCAGGCACGGCAGGAAAAAAATCCGCCCTTGGACCAAACACTGTAATGTTCAGCTTGTCTGTGTCAGAGCAACCTAATACGTCAGTGATAATTAACGAAACAGTATAAGTTCCAACGACATCATAGCTATGAGATGCTGTTGGAGCGCCTGTTGATATGTGGTTATCTCCAAAATTCCACTGCCAGCTGGCTATTGAAGTTGGATCAACATTTACTGCCGTAAAATTCACTGTGCTTCCTTTACACACCGTAGAGTTATCTGCAACAAGGTCAGCACTCTCATTTATGATCGGAACGGCCTGTGTTGTCTTGTGAATACAGCTTCCATTTGTAACAGTCAGCGTAACTTCATAACTGCCGGTTGCTTCATACATATGTGAAGGATTTGCCTGGGTTGAGGTTGACCCGTCACCAAAATCCCATGACCAGGCTGTTGCCCCAATGGAAAGATTGCGGAAATCAATTCTGAATTTATCCCCGCAATCCCTGTTAAACGCGAAGGCGGCGATCGGGGGCTTTATATGAACAATATTATTAAGCGTGAGAGTATCCGGGCAACTGTTGCTCCATACAATTAGAGTAACAGAAAAATACCCTGTATCCGTGTACTGATATGATGGGTTCTGCGAAGTTGAAGTTCCTCCATCTCCAAATTGCCATAACCATTGGTCTACATTGCCAGAGCTATTATCCGAAAATTGAACCGGCTGAAATGCGCAAACATCATTTGGGTTTACTGTAAAAGACGCATTTGGTTTATTGCCGGCCCTCACCGCTTCGGGCATTCTTAGTGTATCTGCACATCCGCCCGCAGTTGATATTACAAGAGAAACCGCATAAGTGCCGGGCGTTGAATAAATGTGTGTGGGATTCTTAGCATTGCTTGTAGTGCCATCACCAAAATCCCATAGGTAATTTGTCACAGGCTCGCTCACTGTTATTTCTGCGGAAGGGGAGATTGTCAAAGGAACGCACCCTATCTGCGGTAGATCTTTCAAAGCAATCTCTGGTCTTCCAATTTGTATGTAGTGCGGCCTTACAATTGTATCGACACATCCGTTGTTGCTCTCAGCGATAAGTGTTACCGTATAGCTGCCAGTGTCCGTGTAAGTATGAATGGGGTTCACATCTGTTGACCCTGTCCCATCTCCAAAATCCCACACATAAGCATTACTACCAGGAGTAAGATTGGTGAACTTTACGACAAAAGGAGTCTTGCAAGATTGCGTGTTATCGGATGTGAAATCAGGCGGAGGTGCTTCTTTTACAGAAATTGGACGTGTTATTGAATCCGTGCATCCGCTGAAATGATTTACAAGTTTTATTATATATGTCCCCGCCGAAGTATATTTTTTCACAGGGCTGATCTCGTTGGAAGTGGTTCCGTCTCCAAAGTTCCACGATGAACTTGCCGGAGGAGGAACAGTCGTGTTGACAAAATTATATTCCTGGTTCTGGCACACACTGTCCGGAATACTAAATTGAGAAGCGATTGTACCAACGGTAATGAGATTCGCTTTTTCTAATGTATCACTACAACCTTCGGAACTGGTTGTTACCAGGGTCACAGAGTACGAGCCGGGAACTGAATACGTATGAACAGGGTCAGCAGCGTTACTGTTTGAGCCGTCGCCAAAGTTCCATGTATAGCTCAACGACCCGGGGCCGTTAGAAGTATTGCTGAAGTTTACAGTCACAGGAGCTATGCATTTCGGTGGATTTGTGTTTGTAAAGTCTGCTGTTACTCCTCCAATGATGCTTATGTATTTGGTTTTGCTAAAAGTCCTTGTACAACCATAACTATTATTAACCCTGAGTGTCACTGAAAAGCTTCCAGATGATATGTATGTATGCAAAGGGCTCGACAATGATGACGTGTCACCATCACCAAAATCCCAGCTATAACTTGTAATGGAGCCAGTTTGTGTAGTACTCAGATCTGAAAATTGAACAGACAAAGGAAAACATCCTGATGTATCGGAGGCTGAGAAATCAACAACAGGATTTGGATAAACTGTGATGAACTGATCCTGAACAATTGAGTCGGCTCCTGATGAATTTCGGACGACCAATTTTATGTTATAGGTGCCTGCATTAAAATAAGTCGTGGACGGATTTTGTCTGAAAGAAATAACCCCATTGCCAAGATCCCATTTCCATTCGGCGGGATCGCCGGTTGACTGATCCGTGAATTGAACCACAATGGGTGAGCAGCCGGAGATGGGCGTGGCTGTAAACGCAGCTGAGGGTTGAGAAAATGAGGGGCTTCCCGAAATCAGAACAACGAACAAAATTGTTATCCCGCGGCGACCAGCAGTGCACATACTCATAGGAACCTGATTCAGATGGAAAATTTGAATAGGAGCCTGTTATGCAAATTGATTTTCAGTTAGGAGGAAACAAAATTAAAGTTACACTGAATTGACAATATTTATAACTCTGCGCCTCTTGGTTGCTCGTTTGAATGTTGACCCAAAAATGTTATCCACATTATCGATTTTCCTTTAATTTACGGTCGCGGTAAGATTACATAGAACAAATACTAAGTGCGTTTGAAAATTTGCCGGCCTTTGAACATTTTTTACTTCTGCTGAATTGCGAGTCAAATAAGATGCTTGCCGAATCAAAAGAGTTTTAGTAACTTTTAATTGGTGCAAAGGCAGTCAAATCAAAACGACTCTTGATTAGTTTTTTTAACCAACTTTCCAGTACAAGCTATTGTACAACATTTCTGAAAGGTTTCCAAACAGTAAACCTTCATAATGCTTAGATAAAATGACGTTCGCTCGAAACTGTTGAAAAGCTATTGGTATGAACCTTAACGCTCTGCTTTCTTTTGCCGTCTTCGTAACCGGCTGCATTGTCATTTCAATTGTGTTTTACAAGCACAAAGACCTGCCTTCCCGCCTGTTTGCTTTTTCGTTATTCAGTCTTAACTATGCTGTGCTCCTCATCTTCTTGTTTGAAAGCAAGTACATACTGTACCTGCCCTTCTTCTTCAGAACGGCGCCTTTGTTTTACTATCTTATCGTTCCCTCCTTTTATTTGTACCTGGTTTTTGTTTTAAAAAAACGTAGTCAGCTTCATTGGACAGACACGTTACATCTTTTACCCGCCATTATATACTTTATCGACTATATGCCGCTTTTTTTAAGTACACCCGGATACAAGTTGCAATTAATAAACACATTTGTTGAACATGATGAAAATACTTTATTGGAATTTGGCGAAGGATGGATCATGCCAGCAAGAGTCCATTTTTTAGCACCCGTCATTATTGGGCTTGTGTATCTCTTCTTCGCAACGAAAATACTTTTACAATATTACCGCTTCAGCATCGAGCATAATAAAAAGCTGGGCATACTACGCTGGCTGGTCACAGTTACTTCATTATATTTTCTTCTGGAGATCACCAACTTGATGATCTTCCTGCTCGCACTCGCCAACCAATGGCTGCTAACCATTATCACCATCATGGTGATATTTTTTACGATCAGCCTGATCTTATTTTCGGAGCCCTACCTCCTGTACGGAAGATATTTTAATGCTACCTATCGGGGAAATGACACTACTAAAAAAAATAAGCAGCTAAATTTACCTGAAGAAAAGATGCATGAGTTGCGACATCTTTTCGAAAATTACATTACAAAACAATATTACTTACATCAACAGACCAATCTGAAACAAGTTGCGACTCATCTTAATACACAGCCCTATGTTCTTTCGACATTTATCAATCATGTATACAGAATGCACTTCAATGATGTTATCAATCTACACCGGATAAGGTACATCGAAGATGGTTTGACAAACAAAAAATGGGAGTCACTCACCCTTGAAGCAATTGCCGGAAAAGCCGGGTTTAATAACCGGATAACCTTTTTGAGCGCCTTCAAAAAATTCACGGGCATCACCCCGACGCAGTACATTAAAAGGCTGCGAGGCGGGAAAACTCAGGGCGAAAGCAAGAGTGAGATTTAAAATTTGCTCAGCCTGAGTGTAATAAAAAGCTGGGCATGGCTCTTGACATTCTTTGCACTTCTTGCGACACCTCAAGCATAATTTCACAGGATCCGCTATCGTTCCATTCTACATTATGCTTTTTGACCATTCTGCCCCGGTGATAAGATTTCAAAATCTTTACCTGCAATCGTGTTTAACTTTAGAACTATTGACAAGCTTGGGGCCTTAAAATTTGTAATCAGCTGCCCGTATATATATATTTAAACCAACAATTTTGGAAATTCTCATATCAAAAGGACGCAGAACAGTTCTTTTTATCTCCGGAAGAGTTGGATTTGATGAGCGACTGATTTGAATACTGATCCCGAATAAATGAAAATTAAACATAGCACTGTTCTTTACCAGCTACGGACGGGGAGTCGAAATGAGTAGACTTTGGTTAAACAACGATTTCGGTCCGGCGAGCCATTAATAAAAGTATCATATTTACCATGTGGTTTTGAGCGGTGATACTTGCAAAATGTGCGTTGCCGGACTCGAGATCGTTGATACGAGTATTACAAAGCATTTGATTTTATCGTCTCAAAGCATTTGCTTGGTCGGCCCCTGTGAGGGCCGTTGATCAATTCAAGAAATTATCTGGACGTGAGTGGTGACAAGTCTCAAACGTTGGACGGATTCTTAGTTAGCATTGAAGGTCGGTATTGCGGCAATAGGGAGCCTTGGGGCCGGTTGTTACCGGCTCCCATACTGGCCGACCGCAAGTTATAAGACAGGCGGAGCGTCAAATAAAAATTGTCTACATTTTTATTTACTATTGACAGGCTCAGCAAAAATTTCTGATTATGGTTGAGACCTCTTACCTCGATGTACCGGTTTATACTTCTTATAAGAAAGATTCGGACAATGAATACCTCGATGGGAGCAAGCACCGTTATATTGTAAAATTTGACAAAAATTATCTACCACCATCAAATGTTTTCTGGAGCGTTACTATGTATAAATTACCGGAGCATTTGCTGGTGAGCAATCCTATAAAAAGATATTTGATTAACTCTCCAATGTTCCCTGGTCTCGAAAAAGACTCTGATGGTGGCCTTACCATTTACATGCAGAAAGATTCGCCTGGTTCCAGCAAAGAATGCAATTGGCTGCCAGCGCCAAATGCCCCCTTTTTTATAGTTCTGCGCGTATATTGGCCCATTGGCGAAAAAGAGTCAGGCCTGCAAGAACCACTTGTGATGAAACTGGATTAATCTGTTCTTGCGGTCCATTATTGCACTTCGAACAAAATAGATCCTTCGCCGCTTCGGCCATCGTCATTTATACCTTGCAAAACCGCGATATATTTTCCTTTCAAATCAGATGAATAGAAATTGATCCCGGCTTTGCCTTGCGCGTCTGTATGAACGCGGGGTGACCAGTACAGAACATTCCTGAAATCGGGCAAGCGACTGGAAATTTGTTCCTGTGTTTCATATAGA
>Ga0070684_100000323_pt1 | contig 33038 bp, 30 predicted proteins | sample KBSC723LmetaG_FD_65653 | JGI IMG/M metagenome (GOLD analysis project Ga0070684, IMG submission 65653) | Corn rhizosphere microbial communities from Kellogg Biological Station, Michigan, USA - KBS C7.2-3L metaG | ecosystem: Host-associated > Plants > Roots > Rhizosphere ...
CGACATTCTGGACTCCTCTTTGAACGGCATTGAGCGGTTTCCTTTCTCCGCTCACTGTGCGCTTCTTGGGTGTCCACCATGTCCCCGGCCACCTGTCCACCATGTCTCCGGTACGTACAGGGCCGCCAGCGCTACGCATGCCAGCAGGGCCATTCCTTACCAAACCTTCGCGAAGCGGCAGCGAAGCGTTCACAACGCCTCTCGTACACTCGCGCGGGCATGAAACGCTTCTGGCTGTTGATCGCCGCCCTCTCATTCGCTGCGCACGCATCGGCGGACTGTTGGATGGGCGTTCAGGCGCCGGTGCGTTATCCGGCCGCGGCCAACCGCGTTGTGCTCGTGCGCGATCTCGACGGCGACGGCGCGCCCGACATCATCACCTCCGGCAATCACGTCGACGCGTTCGCAGCGTTCTCGCTTTTGCCCAATCGCGGCGACGGCAGCTTCGCCGCGGAACGGCTCGTCCCTACTGCGTTTGGGGAGACGTTGCGCGACGTCGGCGATCTCAATCACGACGGTGTTCCTGACCTGCTGGTATCCAACTATTTTTCGAATGGCATCGACCTCTACCTCGGCAGAGGCGCGCTCCAGTTCGATGGCGGCACGCCGTACGGAACGGCGACGCACGGCGGTCCGTCGCTGATCGCCGACTACGATCACGACGGAGTCCCGGACGTGATCAGCCTTTCGTTCGGCTCCGGCAATCCCGTTCGCCTGCACCTTTTCCGCGGCCTCGGCAACGGAGCATTGGGACCGAAGACGACATTCGAGACCGGACTCGCGAACGCTGAATGGCCGTCGATGCGCACGATCAACGGCGTGCTCGAAATTCTCGCCAGCGACCGCTCCGGCCACCTTGGGCTAATCCATTACGCAAATGACGTCGTGACCGTGTCCACCATTGCCGCGGGACCGGGATTCGATCTGAGCAGCACATTCGCGGATGTGAACGGCGATGGAGTGGCCGACATCGTCGACACCAACGACAACGAATCGGCGGGCGAACCGATCTACGTCACGCTCGGCAACGCCGACGGAACCTTTCGCGAGCGAAAGCAGCTCGCTCATCCGCGCACTGTGAGTTTCCCGGTCGGCGTGCGCGTGGCAGATCTCGATGGCGACGGCCACGCCGACGTCATCGTCATGGATCTCCAGTCGACGGTTATTCATTTCTACCGCGGCAACGGCGCGGGCGGCTTCGAAGCGAGCATCGCCATCGACGCCGGCGCTCCGATCAACGCCTTCGACGTCGCCGACGTCAATGGCGACGGCTATCTCGACGTCGTCACTGCGAACACCGACCACATCGTGTCGGTGATCGGGAACCGTGGCCCATGTCCGCCGTCGCGGCATCGCGCGGCGCGGCATTGAGCTTGGCGGTACACTCGTCCGATCCATCCGTTTCATGAGTGAATCCGTGATCGCCATCTCCGGGCTGACGCGCCGCTTCGGCGCCAAAACGGCGCTGGCGTCGGTGACGCTTTCGCTGCCGCGCGGCGCGGTCTACGGGCTCGTCGGCGCCAATGGAGCGGGCAAGACCACTCTCATCAAACACATCCTCGGGCTGCTGCGCGCGCAGGAGGGAACGGTGCGCATTTTCGGCCACGATCCCGTGGCCGATCCGGTCGCCGTGCTGTCGCGCGTCGGCTATCTCTCCGAGGAAAACGACATTCCGGGGTGGATGCGCGTCGACGAGCTTATTCGTTACTCGCGTGCTTTCTATCCGGCTTGGGACGACGCGTACGCCGAGGAGTTGCGAATGATGTTCGCGCTCGATCCGATGGCGAAGGTCAGGAGTCTTTCCAAGGGGCAGAAAGCGCGCGCGGGACTGCTCATCGCGCTCGCGCATCGTCCGGAATTGCTGGTGCTGGATGAGCCGTCGTCGGGCCTCGATCCGATCGTCCGGCGCGACATTCTCGGAGCCGTCATTCGCAGCGTCGCCGAGGAGGGGCGGACGGTGCTGTTCTCGTCGCACCTGCTGGAGGAGGTGGAGCAGGTCGCCGATCACGTCACGATGATCAGCGGCGGCAGGATCGTGGTCAGTGCTCCGCTGAACGAGATCAAAGAGTCGCATCGCGACGGCGAACGGCTGCCGACGCTCGATGAGATTTTCCTCGCCCACGCGGCGGAGTCGTAAAACGATGCGATCAGCCGCGGCCGCAATCGGATGGGAGTTTCGTCGGCGCCATCGCTGGGGATTCCTGGCGTTGGCCTGCTATCCGATCGCGATGGCGATTTTGAGGATGTCGGGGCGAAGCGTCCGCATCGACGATGCGGAGAGCTTCGCATTCGTCGTAGCCATCCCGCTCACCGCCACCTTTCTTTATCTCGTCTCAGTCTTCAGCTTCGGGCTTTCCGGCGATCTTGCGTCGAGGCGGTCGATCTATCCGTCGCGCATGTTCACGCTGCCGGTCACGAACTCCGCCCTCGCGGGATGGCCGATGTTGTACGGCGCCGCGGCCGTGACCATCCTCTGGGCAGTGACGCGGCTGCTCGCGTTGTGGCCATCCGGCATTTCGGTGCCGGTGATCTGGCCCGCGCTGCTCGCGGCGTCGCTGCTGGCGTGGACTCAGGCTTTGACGTGGATGCCGTACGCGCTGCCCGGTTTGCGCGTGATCATCACCATCCTGTGGCTCGCAGCGATCGACGCCATCATCATGATCGCGCTCAACTTCAAAGCGGGTGAGCTGGTGATGCTGGCCATCCTCGCGCCGCACGTTCCGCTCGCCTACGTCACCGCGCGTTACGCAATCGCACGCGCGCGGCGCGGCGACGAGCCCGATTGGCGGCCACTGTTCCACGCCGCCGCTCCTCGGCAGCACGAGCACTTTCGTTCGCCTGCCCGCGCGCAGACGTGGCTGGAGTGGCGACAGCATGGCCGTTCGTTGCCGGCCGCAGTCGGCATCGTGTTGCCGTTCGAGTTGGCGTTGCTCTTCCTCTTTCGCGAGACGCCGGCGCTCGTCTTCGAGATGCTGATCGTCGTGCTGACCACGCCGCCGCTCCTGGCTGTATTCGCCGCTGCCACGGTCAGCGGTTCCAACTTGACGAAGTTCATCGCCACGCGCCCGATGACGAGCGCATCGCTGATCGCCGCTAAATTCAAGGTGACGATCGCAAGTGCGCTCGCGGCTTGGCTTCTCGTCCTCGCCGCCACGCCGATCGCGCTGAAACTCTCCGGCACGTTGCCGCTCGTCATCGAACGCGTGCGTCGATTGGCGGAAGTCGTCGGCGCGCCGCACGCGGCCATCGCCATGCTGCTCGTATTCGTCGCATTGTTCGCAACGACCTGGAAGCAGCTCGTGCAGAGTTTGTACATCGGTATGAGCGGCCGCGATTGGCTCGTGAAAGGAAGCGTCTTTCTGGCGCTGGCGATTCTCGCCGTGATCGTGCCGGCCGCGCATTGGGTGATCAGCAACAAAGCGCTGATCGCGTTCGTGTGGAACGCCGGAGGGTTGATTCTGGCGATCCTCGTCTGCCTCAAACTCGCCGTCGCGGCGTTGATCGCCATCCGGCTCTATGACAAACAGTTGCTCAGCGACCGCGCTCTCGTCCTCGGCGCGCTGCTTTGGTCCGCGACCGTCTTCGCTGTTTACGGCGTGCTGGCCTGGACGTTTCCCGAGGTGATGATCCGGCGCTACGTTCTTGCGCTGGTGGCAATATTGGCCGTTCCTCTGGCACGGCTTTCGGCGGCCCCGCTGGCGCTCGCATGGAACCGGCACCGATGATCGCTAGCCGCCGCGCCGTCCTCGCCACGGTTCTGATCGCGATCACATTGCCGGCGGCCTTCGCCCTCGGCGAGGCCGTCAACTTCTACCTGCGCAATCGCGCGAACGGCTCGATCGTCTCCTCCGGAGAGAAACGCAAGTACGAGATCTACGTCCCGAGCAGCTACGACCGTACGAAGCCGGCACCGCTCGTCATCAGCATGCACGGCGCAGGTGGATGGCCGGTGCAGCAGATGAACATGACCCGCTGGAATCGCCTCGCGGAACGCGAACGCTTCATCGTCGTCTACCCATCGGGCGCCGACGGTCCCGGCCCGCGCATCTGGCACGTGGGACAGGAACCCGCTCTGATGCAAGACGTCCGATTCATCGCCGACCTGATCGACAAAATGAAGGCGTCGTACAACATCGACGCGGCGAGAATCTACGCGAACGGTTTTTCCAACGGCGGCGGCATGGCCTTCGTGCTTTCGTGCACGCTCTCCGATCGCATCGCCGCGGTCGGAATGGTCGGCGCCGCGCAAACGCTGCCGTGGAGCTGGTGCACCGACCGCCGCCCGGTGCCGATGATCTGGTTTCACGGTACGGCAGATCCCTACGCGCCCTACACCGGCGGCCCGTCACCGATCGCGCCGGACATCGTGCGCTTTGCGAATGTGCCTCAGTGGACCGCGAAGTGGGCGAATCGAAATCGCTGCGCATCCGCTCCAACGGAATCCGCCTTCGCGCCCGGCGTGACGCGCCGCGAGTACAGCGGCTGCGCCGGCGATGCGACCGTGATGCTCTACACCGTCGACAAAGCCGGCCATCAGTGGTTCGGCGGAAAGCCGTTCCCCGACTGGTTCGTCGGACCGTACAGCGATCGCGTCGATGCGACCGCTGAGATGTGGACATTTTTTTGCGCGCATTCGCTGCGTGGGAACGCCAGTTAAAACCGGCGGCCATCCGGCGTATCCTCCGTCCTTCACCCTTCATGAAACTCCGCAGCGCCATCGGCCTTGTGCTTCTCTGCTCCTCGGTCTCTGTCTTTGCGCAGGGAGCGATGCACGTGCCGTTCATCGGGCACCTGTTCGGATACGGCTTCATCTTCCAGGTGGCGGCCGTCATTCACTGGTCGCGCAAACGCCCCGAGGCGTTCTGGCTCTGGATCATCATCATCGGAGGGATCATCGGGGCGCTGGCCTACTTCCTCATCGAGGGCCTGCCCGATTTTCGCAACGTTCAACGAACGTTGCGCGGTCCCGCACGCCGCAAACGGATTCGGACTCTTCGCGCGCTCGTCATGCAGAATCCGTCCGCCGGAAACTACGAGGAGCTCGGCGAACTGCTGCTCGAAGAGAAGCGCTATCGCGATGCGCGCGACGCGTTCGATCGCGCTCTCTCCGTGCGCACGGACTCCATCGATCCCTTCTATCGCCGCGGCATCGCCGAATTCGAGCTTCGCGAGGACGAAGCCGCCGTCGCCGATCTCCGCCGCGTGACGGCGTCCGATCCCAAATACGATTTCTCCCGAGCCTCCTGCCTCCTCGCCCGCTCCCTCGCCCGCCTCGGCCGCACCGAAGAAGCGATGGCCGTCTTCGACCGCATCGCGCAAACCGCCACCGGTGCCGAACCGCTGGTCTTCGCCGCGCAATTCTTCGCCGACAACGCCCGCCCCGCCGAAGCCCTGGAAATCGCCCGCGAAATCGCCACCCGCGACGCCACCATGCCCTCCTACCAAAAGCGCCGCGACCGCGCCTGGCTGCGCAAAGCGCGAGCGCTTGAACGCAATTTGCGCAAGAAAGTGTGAGTCGTCCTTGACAATGACCTACGATGCGTCGGATCGATTGATGTCCGCGGCAAGCCGCAACCGCAGGAACTGGACATCCGCCGCGTCGCTGGGCCGGACAGTTTGCTTGGTTTCGATCAGTAACTCCTTGCGACCGACTGGAATCGGCACACCGTCGACGGTTTTGATCTCGATCCCGCCTTTCGCCGCGCGCGCGTAGTCGACACCGCATGCTGTTTTCAGCAAATCGACCACGATTTCGTCCGCGATCCTGACGACTTGATACTTTTCGATTTCGTCGTCTGCAATGAGAGCGATCGCGTTGTCAGGCAGCACAGCCATCGCGCGCTTGAGTCGCTGGACGTTGTCAATGGAAGCATCGACGAGAAGGTCGATGTCTTTCGTGGCCCGGACGAAGCCGTGGAGAATGACCGCAAAGCCGCCGATCAGCACGTACCGAACGCCCGCCTCGTTCAGCGCTTTGCAGAGGGAGAGAAGGTCTTCGAGCTCAGGTGCGCGTGAGTATCCGCGATCGTCCTGATCATCCACTCGTCAGCCTCCTCGTGCAGTGCGAACCGATACACTCCTCGCGGAATGAGGCCGACTCCGCGCAGACGGTTCATCGTCCGCTGCATGACGGCGGCATCGCGTAGGTGATTCTCACCGGCCGAACGCTTCGTCACTTGTCGCACTCGAGGATCGTAGCACCGCTTCCACGATGCTTGAACCTCTGGCCGCGAAAGGCCAGGGCACTCGAACGCAGCTTGCGTAAGAAAGTGTGATGGCGGTCGCTTGACACTCCTGGCCGCCCGACCTAGGTTTCCTCCTCTCTCTCATCAACCCTCGGCATCGGCCTGATGGCCGGAAAGGAATCGTATGAGCGCTAGTTTGCGTCGTGTTCTGCCGCTGTTCGTGCTGTTTGTTCTTTTAACTGCGTCCGTTGCGTTGGCGGCGGATCCGCCGGTGATTGAGGCGTGCGTCAATTCGGGGAATGGGGATTTGCGTTTGGTGGATGCTTCGACGGTCTGTCACTCCAACGAGACGCGCGTCATCTGGAACGTGGCCGGATCGCCCGGGCCGGCGGGGCCGGCGGGGCCGACGGGACCTGCCGGACCAACTGGAGCCACGGGACCAGCTGGACCGGCGGGCACGGATGCGGGCGGGCCGCCTTACGTTTGGGCGTGCGGGCCGGTGAACTATGGGAACGCCGAGCGGAGCGACGCCACGCTGCATGTTTTCAATCCCGGCGCTTCGACGGCGAACGTGGCCGTTCACTTTCTCAACAAGGACGGGGTGAATCTGGCGGGAGTGAATGTTCCAGCAGCGTCGCCGACGCCCGATCCGCAGCCGACGTATCCGGGGCAGACGGGAGCGACAACTGTTGCCATCGCGCCTTCGAACACGCTGGTCATCCCGTTCAAGTCGCCGTTCGGCGTGGCGGCGAATGGCGGCAACGTGGCTGCCTCGATTCGCGTGATCTCGGATCAGCCGATCGCCGTCGGCGGCCACATCTTCTTTTCCGGTTTGAGTGTTCTGCCTTGCAGCTACGTGCACAAATAGAGATGACTTGATTACGGCCACCGCGAAGGTGGCCGTAATCAGACGTAGTTGTCGCGCAGGACTTCGGCGGCCGAGGCGTCGAGTTGCTCGTCGCGGCGGATTTCGTCGAAGCGGCGCGTCAGATCTTCGGCGCGGAGATGACGGCGCATTGCGCCGGCGTAGTCGGCGAGGACGCTGCCTTTGTTCATCATCACCACGCGGTCGCCGAGCGTCGCGGCCTGCTGCATCGAGTGCGTGACCATCAGCGTCGTCAGGCGATGCTGCGAAACGATTCGTTCGGTTAGGCGCACGATCTGATCGGCGCTTTTCGGATCGAGAGCGGCGGTGTGCTCGTCGAGCAGCAGGAGCTCGGGGCGGCGCCAGGTGGCCATGAGCAGCGTCAAGGCCTGTCGCTGTCCGCCGGAAAGCGTTCCGATCGGATTGTGCATGCGCAACTCGAGCTGCATGTTCAGCGTGGCCACGCGGTCGCGCAGCTCGTTCTGCAGGCGCGCCGGAAGCAGGCTTCCCAATCCGCGTCCGAGACCGCGGCGCGCGGCCAGCGCCAGATTTTCGGCCACGGTCATCGTCGGCGCGGTGCCGCTGAATGGATTCTGAAAAACGCGGCCGATCATCGCGGCGCGGCGATGCTCGGGCCAGCGGGTGACGTCCTGACCTGCAATGGAAATGGCCCCGCGGTCGACGAAGAAGCTGCCGGCGACGGCGTTGAGCAGCGTCGATTTTCCGGAGCCGTTCGTGCCGATCACGGTGACGAACGAGCCCTCCTCGATCTGCAGCGACACGCCTCGCAGCGCGCGCACTTCGTTCAGCGTTCCGGCGAAGAACGTCTTCTGCAACTCACGCAGCTGCAGCACGGCGCCTCACTTTCTGCATGGCCTGCGGCAGGACCAGCGCGCCGAAGACGAAGATCGCCGTGACGAGCTTGAGGTCGTTCGGATTCAGTCCCCATCGCAGCGCAAGCGCGATGATCAAGCGGAACAGCACCGATCCCATGATCGTGCCGACGAGTGCGGCGCCGACGCTGTCCGATCCGACCAGGGCCCGGCCGATGATGACGCTGGCCAGACCCCAGACGATCATGCCGATTCCCATCTGCACGTCGGCGAACCCCTGGTACTGCGCCAGCAGGGCGCCGGCGAATGCCACCAGGCCGTTGGCGATGGCGAGTCCGATGACGATCATGTTCTCGACGCTGACGCCGAGCGCGCGGATCATCTGTTCGTTGTCGCCCGACGCGCGCATGGCGCTGCCGAGGTTCGTGTTGAAGAAAAGCCAGAGGATCGCGGCGATCACCAGCACGATGGCCGCCGCGAGCAGCAGCGATCCGAGATCGCGCGCGCTCACCGGCCAGCCGAGCAGCGTGGCGGAATCGTGGCCGCTGATCGAGCGCCCGAGGTCCTGCGCGTAGGTGGCCAGCGTCGTGGCGGAGAGCAGCGGCAGATTGCTCTGCCCCATCACGTGCAGATTGATCGAGTAGAGCGCGGTCATCACCAGGATTCCCGACAGCAGTTGATTGATCTTGAATCGCGTGTGCAGAACGCCGGTGCAGACGCCGGCCAGAGCGCCCGCGACGAACGCCGCGCCGCTCGCTGCCAGCGGATGCATACCGTGCGTGAGCATCGACGCCGCCACCGCCGCGCCGAAGGTGATGGAGCCGTCGGCGGTGATGTCGGCGAATTTGAAGACGCGGTAGCTGATGTAGACGCCGAGCGCGAGCAGCGAGAGGATCAGGCCGATGGTCCACGCGGACAGAAGCAGCGTCACGCGGCACCTCCGTCGGCGATCGGAAAAATCCAGCACGCGCCGCGCTGGAAGGCGCTCTCGCCCGCGCCTTCGATCGGCCGCGCGTCGCGCAGGAGGTGAACGACCGAGATCACGCTTCGCGGTTGAAGCCACGAGGAAACGATGTCGGCGACCGGCAGTTTCCCGCGCGGAAGCGACCGGAACGTGGTCACGACGGCGTGGAAGTGTCCCTGGTATTCGTCGCTGATGGGCCGGAGGAACGACGCGAGCGTTGCGGATGGCGATGCAGACGCGACTCCTACGACGAGAGCGCTGAAGCGCGCGAATTCGCGCTCGGGCGTGAACGACATCCATTCGCGCACCGCGGGAAAATCGAACTGCACGGCCTCGCCTCGGGCCGGCGAGCGCCGCAAGCGCGCGCACACGAGACCGGTGATGTCCGCGGCCATGACCATGCCGACGGTCGACGTGCCGGCGAGCGAAACGGAGGCGCGCACGACGTCGCTCAGCGGAACGCCGGCGTCGGGCGCCGTGGCTTCGAAGCGCAACTGGTAGCCGGGCGCGCCGCGAAATGTGATCGCGCTCAAGGCCTGAACCGTCGGCACGAGGCCCATGGCGGTGCTGAGCATGTAATCGGGCGTGGCCGTGCCGTCGGTGGGCATGAACGCGGCGCCGCCCGCAGCCCCGACGAATTCGCCCGAAAACCCGCGGCACTCCTCGGCGTTCGCACCGAGCGCTCCCACACCAAGCGCGAAGACGTCGCGGTAGATGGAAATCGGCGATCCCTCGGCCTGCAGGTTTGGACTGCCGGTCACGGAGCAGACGGATTTCTTGCCGTCGAGCACGCGGCTCTCGTAGGTCGCGCTCTCGGATTCGACCGGCAGCGGGATGGAAAGCGTTCGTCTTCGCGAGGCGCCCGTACCGCCGCCGGCGATGAGGAGCTCGACGAAACCCATCAGCCGCAGCGTGTTGCGCGCGCGCTCCGAGGCCGCGGAAATCTCCAGCGATCCGAGGAGCGCGATCGCTTCGCGTTGATGCTTCAGCAGAACGGCGGCGCCGGCCGAGCTCAGATAGGTCACGCCAGAGAAATCGAGCCGCACGTGCCGCGCGCCTTCACGCGTCACTTCGTGGAGCACGTCGTCGAGCGACTGCGACCAGTGATTGTCCAGACGGCCGGTGAGCCGCAGGTGAACGACGCCGCCGGAGCGCTCCTTAACGATTTCCACCGGTCGCTCCAATGACGTCTTTGGCCGATCGCACGAGCGCGGGCGGCAGCGAAATGTTCAGCGCGCGCGCGGCATCGAGGTTGACGATCAGGCTGGTCTTGCCGAAATCCTCGAGCGGAATCTTCGCCGGATTTTCTCCGCGCATGATGCGCGCGGCGAGATGCGCGGCGTGGCGTCCGCTGTCGCGGTAGTCGCGCGCCACGACCACCATCGCTCCGCCGATGGCCTGTGATTTCTGAAATGCGAAAACCGGAATGTGCGATCGGCGCGCGGCTTCGCTGATGCTTCCGAACGCCGAGGCGGTGAGGTTGCCGGGAATCTGCAGCACGGCATCGATGTCGCGTGACATCAGCGCCGCAGAGGCGTCCGGAACGTCTGTCGCCGTTTCGGCCGGGACGTACACGATCTCGAATCCCGCCTTTTTCGCCGACTCGTCGAGCGCGATCTTGGCGTTGACCATGTTCGTTTCGGCGGGGCAGTAGAGCGTTCCCAATCGATGCACGTCTGGAAAGTGCGCCTTCAGAATCGCCAGCGCCTCGTCATTCGCCGGAAGGAGGCTGACGCCGGTGACGTTCGGCGCGTGATCCGTGTTGCTCTTCCCCGCTCCCGCCTTCAGCCCCGAGGAGACGTAGTTGTAGACGACGGGAACGTTCTGGGCCCGGCGCAGCGCGGCCTGCAGCGTCGGAGTTGAGAAGGTGATGAGCATGTCCGCATGCGCGGTGAGGGCGGCGTCGACGAGCGCCGACACGGTGGCCATGTCGCCTTGCGCATTCAGGATCTCGACCTGGTAGTCGCGCCCGTCCACGAGGCCCGACTCGGTCAGCCCTTCCAGCACGCCGGCCTGCGCGTCTTTGACGTCGATGACGTCGTTGTACTGCACGAAGTAGAGCTTCCACTTGTGGCTCGCGGTTTTGACGCGCGAACGATCGCGATGCTGCAGATCCGAAAGCAACAGGATCGCCGACGCGGCCACGACCACGGCGAGGCCGAACGCAGTTCTACGAAAGGGGTTGGACACGGACGGCGCGTATCGTCACCGCGGCCGAGGGTAGTGTCAAGGTGAGAACCACGACTCGGCGCGGGTCACGTTCGTGCTTTGCTGCGCTTGGACTTGGCAGATGGCTTGGCCCCAACGGATGCCCTGGCCTTTGCAGAAGGCTTGGTTTTGATCGCTAGCCTCGGCGTGTCGGCGGCGGTACGCTTCACAGCCGGCTCCGCCTTGACGGATATCCTGGCCTTGGCAGAAGTCCCGGCCTTGACCAATCGCCTCACCGGCTTGGCCCTGGCGACCCGCGTGACGCGCTCGTTGTGGAACAGAGCGACGTCGGTCACACGCGCGAGCTCGACGAAATCGACGTACAGCAGGTTCATGATTTTGCCGTGCACGTTCGGGATTGCGATTGGATCCGTTTTGCCGAACTGGATCTCCGCGCCGAGGTTGCGGTTCGCCGTGGCGGCGAGATTCCGGACGGGAGTGATGGAGGGAGTCAGCGTCCATGACAGGAGGAAAAGATCGCAGGGTAATTTCAGAGCCATCCAGCCGTCGTAGGCCCTGAACTTCTGGAACTGGTTGTCTCGCATGGTGTTGTAGTTCTCGGTGTCCGAGTACTGGTCGAACACGCGCAGGTCACCGTCGACCGGTATCGCGTTCCAGTTCCGGTAGACCCAGAAGCCGTCTCGCTTCACATCGATCGCGTAATCGCCGTCGACGACGACGAGGAAGGCCGGTCCGTTTGCGACGTACTCGTTCAAGGTGACGTCGGCGAGGCGTTTCCCGTCAGGTATCGACTTGACGAGCCACGTGCCGATGCTGGCGCGAATCTGCTCGACCAGCGTCGCGTACCTCGTGTTATCGATATTGGAGAAGGCGGAAAACTTCAGGATCGCCAGCTCCTTGCGGTTCTCGAGCGCGAATTTGCGGAGGTCGCCGAGCACGTCGGATAGATCCGGCCCGTTCCAATCCCCATGCTTGATCACGAACTTTCCGTTGAGCCATCTCACCCGCAGATCAAAGTACCGGATGCCGTAGCTGAGCTGCCCGTAGATCGGCAGGTCCTGCGTCCTGGCCCACGGCTCGGCGATGCCGCTGCGCGTGAAATACATGCCGGCGTCGTGAGAGGCGGGGAGAACGAGGTCGCGTAGAGGCTTCCTGCCGAGGGTGGCCAGGCGATTCTGCATCCACGCCGCGCGGTCGGTGATCACGGATGTAGAGCTCCAGAGAGTCTTGAGGATTGTCCCCTCGTGGACTTCCACCGACATCGTTCCAGCCGCGGCCACCGAAGTGTCGTCGCCTGCGTCGTAGCGAACCGGGACACCAGCCCAGTCGATGCGATTGCCGGAGAGCTGCCCCGTCCACTGATGGAGCACACGCGTGCGCTGCCAGCCGCGAGACGTGCTGCGAACGCTCTCGAAGGTGACGATCACGAGCCCGTCGTCGGTGAGTGCCACCGAGGGATGGATTCCCTTGCCGAGAGGGAACGTCCCGTCGAATCCCAAACGATTCGCACGGATGCCGCCCACGCGGTACCACATGTCGGTGTCTGCGTAGTGAACCTCGACGACTTGGCGCTTGTTGTTGAGCGCAACCCTCGGGAAGTACCCCCAGCCGTAAGGCCCTTTATCGAGCCTGGTGAGCTGTTGCCCTTGCACCCGCCAGACCGAGTACCACGCATCTCTCTTGCCCCATGCCTGGTGCACCTCGAGAGCGATCCCATCGTCGTTCAACGCCACGGCCGGGCGTCTGCCCCTGTCATAGTCGTCGAGCTTCGTGATCCACTGAATTCTGTTCCCTTCCACGCGCCCGACATTGAACTTCAGAGCTTGTCCGAAACCCTGCCAGGGCTGATGCACCGCAACGACGACGTTGTTGCCGTTGAGTGCGACGCGGGGAAGATCCCCTGTGCCATATTCTTCGGCGTTCTCCCAATCGATCGTGGCCTGGCTCAACTTTCCGACGCTGCAAAAGAGCTTGGATCCCACCTCTTGCCGATGCACCTCGGCGACCACTCCATGGCGGTTGAGACCCACCGAGGGAACCGCGCCGCCGCTGTAATTCGTGCCCAGGCCGAAGAAGACGTGTTTCATTGGACCTCCGCTCTAGGGAGGAGAGCCTGGCTGGGACTGAATCCCTACCTCGCTGGCTGAATATCGATCTCGCTAAAAAACGTATTGCTCCAATCGTCGTCGCCTTCGGTTTCGAAAACGTCGAAGAGGAGATAGCGATAGCGGCCTAGGATGTCCGCGCTGTCGCGGATGCTGACGCCGTACTGGCCGCCGGACTCCCCTTCCTTCGGGCGGGTGTCGACGAAGGCGATGAGCTTCCAGCCGGCGGTGGCGGGATCGATCTTGCTGTTCGGATCTGCGTTGAAATTCGGATCGGTGCCGTCGCTGCCGTAGACCTTGTAGAGCTGCGGCGCGCGCGAGCCGGGATGCCATGAATAGCTGTTGATCTGCGCGATCGGGATGGCGGCGCCGAGGTCGATGCGGAAACGGCCGCCCCAGCTGCCGGCGGCGAAGAAGAGATTCGATTGCGGCTCGTCCCAGTCGCCCGGCACGCGGCCGTCGGTGATCGCGGCCAGGCCGGGGCTGTTGGCGTCAATGCGTCCGGCGATCAGATCGACTTTCGCGTTCGTGGCCGCGTCGTCGCGCGATGGTGGCGGAACGTGCTCGAAGCGGAACTGCGGCGTGGCGGCGTCGCCCATGTTGCGGTCGACGACGATCGTGACCTGGGCGCGAAGTGGCGCCGCCGCGAGGAGGAACGCCATCAGGATGACGTGCTTCATGTGACCTCCGCCGTTCGCGCCGCGCGGTAGCGGTCGAGCGCCACGGCCAGAACGATGATGATGCCGATGATGATCTCCTGCACGTAATTGGGCCAACCCATCTGCTGGCAGCCGTTGCGGAGCAGCGACATGATCAACGCGCCGATCATCGCGCCGGGAATGCTTCCCTCGCCGCCGCTGAGGCTTCCGCCGCCGATGACGACGGCGGCGATGACGTCGAGCTCCACGCCAACGGCCACGGTCGGGTCGCCCTGGCGCAGCCGCGACATCTGCGTCACGCCGGCCAGGCCGAAGAACAATCCGGCCGCGGTGTAGATGGCCACTTTGGCGCGCTCGACGTTGATGCCGCAGGCGCGCACGGCGGCCTCGTTCGATCCGATGGCGAAGACGCGGCGGCCGAAGATCGTATTGCGCAGCACGATCGTCATGGCCGCCGCGAGCAACAGCGTCAGCCAGACGCCGGGCGCGAACAGCATCCACGGCCGCGAGGGAAAGGTGACGGCGAGCTCGTTGATCCAGGTCGGCGGCACGTTGACGGTCTGCTGATTCGCCGCGTACTTCGCCACGCCGCGCGCGATGCCGAGCATGCCCAGCGTGGCGATGAACGGGACGACGCGCAGCGTGGTGATGGCCAGGCCGTTGATGGCGCCGACGATGCCGCCGCAGACGACGCCGGCCGCCAGCGCCAGCCACGGCGCGCAGCCGCCGCGCAGCGCCAGCGCCGTGACGACGCTGGTCAGCGCGATCACCGCGCCCACGGAGAGATCGATGCCGGCGCTGATGATGATCATGGTCATGCCGATCGCACCGATGGCGACGATCACCGTCTGCGCGAGTACGACGCGGAGGTTGGTCATCGAGAGGTAGCGCTCGGGCGACCCGGTGAGGAGTGCGAAGAAAAGGGCCACGCCGATCAGGCCGATAAGCGGTCCGAAAATATGTAGCCATATTGTTAGACGATTTTTCATGCCGCTATTTCACTTCCGCCGATCGCGGCCTGCATGACCAAGTCCGGCGTCCACTCGGCAGTCGGCTTTGCTTCCGACAGACGTCCGCGGCACATCACTGCGATGCGATCGCAGACGGCGAAGAGGTCGGGAAGATACGAGCTGACGACGACGATGGCCTTCCCTTCGCGCGCGAGCTGTGCAATCTCCGCGAAGATGTCGGCTTTGGAGCCGACGTCGATGCCGCGCGTCGGCTCGTCGAGCAGGAGGACGTCGGCGTCCTGATGCAGGAGCCGCCCGAGAGCGACCTTCTGCTGATTGCCGCCGGAGAGGCGCATCACGGCGCTCCTTGGCCCCGCCGCCTTTACCCGCAACCTCCGCATGACCTCCTCGGCCTGCGCGTTCTGGCGTTGCAGGTCGATCCATCCGGCGCGTGCGCACGTCCCGAAGCGGCTCATGGTCACGTTGTCGGCGATGGAGAGTTGCAGCGCCAGCCCTTCCCCTTTGCGGTCCTCGCTCAGATATCCGATCGTCCCGCGCCGGGAAATCTCACCGCCGCTCGTGTGCAACAGACCGAAGATGGCGCGAACCAGCTCGCTGCGGCCGGAGCCGATCAGACCGGCGATGCCGAGGATTTCGCCGCGGCGGAGGTCGAAGGTCGCCGAACGGACGCGTGGCAGTGCGGCGAGGTTGCGAACGGAGAGAAGAACCTCGCCGCTGACGTCGGATGTCTTCGCGTGCTCGATCGTTTCCATGCTGCGAGCGACCATGGCCGCGATCAGCTCCTCGTTGCTCACCGAGTCCAGCGCGCCGGCGCTGACGCTGCGGCCGTCGCGGAGCACGGTGTAGCGCGCGGCGATTTCGCGCAGCTCTTCCAGGAAGTGGCTGATGTAGATGACTGCGACGCCGCGATCGCGCAGCTTGCCGATGAGGCGGAAGAGGCGCTCGACGTCGCCGCGCTGCAGGCTGCTGGTCGGCTCGTCCATGAGCAGGACGCGCGCGTCGAAGGCCAGCGCGCGGCAGATCTCGACGACCTGCTGGTCGGCGAGCGGAAGATCGCCGGCGCGGCGCGAAGGCTCGACCTCCCCTCGGCCGAATTCGTCGAGCAGCTGCGCCGCGCGCGTCTGCATTTCACGGCGCGACGGTTCGATGCCGAGGAAAATATTTTCTGCCACGGAAAGATGCGGGCAGAGCGCGAGCTCCTGGTGGATGTGCGCGATGCCGTGGCGGCGCGCGTCGGCCGGTTTGGACGGTGCGTACGGCGCGTCGTCGAGGAACATCGCGCCGCCGTCCGGCGCGAACGTGCCGGAGAGGATGTTCATCAGCGTGCTCTTGCCGGCGCCGTTCTCGCCGATCAGCGCGTGCACTTCGCCGCCGTTCACGTCGAAGTCGACGCCGTCCAGTGCCGCCGTCGCGCCGAAGCGTTTTCGGATGCCGCGAAGTTGAAGCTGCGTCACTTCAGATATTGCTCGATGGGCGGATGGAGCAGCTGTTTCGAATCCGCCGAGTCGAGATTGGCCGGCGTGATCAGCGTGACTCCGGTATCGACGCGCTTCTCCACCGGCTTGCCGAGGAGGTGCGCGACGAGCGTTTTCACGCCGAGCTCTCCCATGCGAAACGGATTCTGGACGACGACGCCCTGCAGTTTTCCGTCGCGCATGGCCTGCACGAAGATGTCGCTGGCGTCGAATCCGAGGAAGCGAATCTTGCCCGCTTTGCCGGCGTCTTCGAGCGCCAGCAGCGCGCCGGCGGTCGACGATTCATTCGGCGTGAAGAGGCCGTCGATTTCGTTTCCGTAGCGATTGAGCAGGTTCTCAGTCGCGGACTTCGCTGTGTCGCGCGTGGCGCCGGCGTATTGATTCGACGAGATCAGCGTGATTCCGGGGAAGGTTTTGATTTTCTCTTCGAAACCCTTCTCGCGCTGCTCGGTGCTGAAGACGCCTTCCTGATAGCGCAGCAGCAACACTTTCCCCTTCCCGCCGAGCAGCCGGTTCATCTCCTCGGCGGCCAGCTCTCCGCCGTGAAAGTTGTTGCTGGCGACGAAGCTGATCGGATCCTGCGACTCGAGCGCCGAGTCGATGACCACGGTCGGAATGCCGGCGCGCGTCGCTTCTTCGATGGGACGGACCAGCGCGTTCTTGTCGAACGGCGCGAGGACGATGCCGCTGACGTGCTGCGTGGTGAACCCTTCCACGACCTGCACCTGCTGCTCGCGGTCGTCTTCGCGCATCGGCCCCTTCCAGATCACGTTGATCTGCACGCCGTCCTTCGCCTCATCGCCGGCAGCCTTCATCGCGCCGGCGTGAATGCTCTTCCAGAACTCGTGCGTGGAACCCTGCGGAATGACGGCGATGGTGAACGATTTCGCCGCAACGGCGGTCTCGTGTTTCTGTTGGCAGCCGATGACCGCGAGGCCGAGCACGGCCACGAAAATCCAGCGATTTCTCATGGCAACGTATCGTACAGCGGCTGCGCGGCGACGACCGGTGCGCCTTCGTCGGAGACGGTCATGGCCATGATGCGGAGATGATCGTCGTCGGGAAGGGTGACGCTGCGCGCGCCGGGCGGAAGCTGCAAGGAGTAGGCGAAGAGATATGAGTACGCGTACGGCTCGTTCGCGCCGTCGGCGGTGTGGCGATGCGATGCGAACCATCCCACCGGCGCAGGTTTGATGAAGCCGGGCGTGAGTCCGCTGAAGTCGAGCGAGATGCGGCGACGCGGCGGCGCGTTCGGCGGTGCATCAGCACGCGGCGGAACCTCGTCTTCCTTGCGCGTCCAGATGCGGTTGTCCCACTGCCCGACGTAGCCGCTCCATTGCTGGATGCTGATCGTTTGTCCGGCCAGCGTCGTCTGGCGATCGCGATCGGTGGATGCGGCGAGGATGTAGAGACGGCGTCCCGGCGGCAGCGCGATCTTCTGGCCGTGCGGCACGAGCGCTTCGTTTCCGAGTTTGAAGTGAATGCCGGCGAAGGCGACATCGTGCGGCAGCATTTCGGCGGGGAGAGCGAGTCCGGCGTCATCGAAGCCGGGCGAAGACTTCGCGCCATCGATGCTGGCTACTTTGCGATCCAACGGAAGCCGCACGGTTTGATACTTCGGCCTCGGCTGCAGCGCGCGCGGCGGCGCGAGATGGACTGCAAACGTGCGGATCGCGTATGGACCTAGCGTGGTGACGAGATCTCCATGCGATGTCTTCGCCTTGCCGATCGTCGTCTCCTGTCCATTCAGTTCGCGCGCTGCGGTGACCGGCGACGCGAAGTGAATGTGCACGTCGTCAGCGGGTTTGCCGTCGAGCTCCACAACGCGCACGACAACGTCGCCGCTGTCCTCAGCTTTCTTCAGAGCGAGCACGCGCACGCGACGGTTGTCGATCGACAGCAACGAGAATCGTTTGCCGAGCGCGCCCGGATGCTTCGGCGATTGGAACGCAATCAGCGGTTGGTTGAGACGCTGCGCCTCCCAGTCGGTCTGCTCCTTCCGCCAATCGCCGGCGTGGCTGGCCAGACCGTAGACGAAGCGATGCCGCCCCCAATCCTGCGACGCCTGATCGCTGTAGGAACGGCCGTTGCCGTCGCCGAGGCCGGGCGTGTAGACGAGCGTGAGCCGGAGCGTGTTGTCGTCCGGCTTGTCCGATCCGTACTTGCAGTCGGAGAGGATGGTCACGCCGAAAGCGCCGCCGCGATCGGTGAGATCGAACCACTGGTGCGCCGGGACCTCATATTTTTTCGGATCGTTGTTGCCGCGCTCGATCGTCCCGACGTCCCAGTTGTAGGTCGCGCGCGGATTCGACGCGGTCAGCGGAAAGGTCGCTTTCAACGCCGCCGCGGGCGTCTTCCAGTCGATCGTGTTGTCGATCTCGATGCGATTGCCGGCGTTGCCTACGCCGAGGCGGACGGTTTGTGCGAAACGGGAGCCTTCGGTCTCGCGCGTGATGCGCACTGCCACGCGCGCCGGTCCCGACTCGACGATCTCGATTTCCGCCGGACCGCTGACGAACGCACGCGGCGCCTTCTGCTGATCGGTCCAATCCATGTTCCACGCCGGCCAGTCGTGCGGCTTTTCGGTCTGCAGCGCGAGGCGGATCGGCGCGGCCAGCATCTCCTTGCCGAGTTTCTTGTCGACGATGCTGTCGATGTCGCCGGCGTCGTCGATGTGGACGCGGTAGCGCGCGTTCTCCATGCTCGATTTGGTGACCTCGAGCGTCGACGTCATCGACATCGTCGTCGGCCGGACGTGATACACGGCGTAACCGACCGACGGGACGCGCGCGAGGAAGATGACCTTGTCGCCGTCGGACTGCGCGGGCGTCTCCTTGCCATCCGGTCCGAACACGCGCACATGTTTCGCGTGGCCGGGAAGCGTCGCTTCGACGATGTCCTCGCGCGAGATGTTCAGCGGGTTGTAGACCACCAGCGCCACTCCCTCACCGCTCGTATCCAGCGACGACGCCACCGCCTCGGTCGCACTCGTCAGCACCGACGCGAATTGATTCATGGCCAGCACGTCATCGTTCCAGGTGAATTCGTACGCTTTCGGCGTGGCGGTGCCGGCCTGGTTGTCGTGAAACTGGCCGCCCATCACCAGCGTCCACGCGTCATTCAGCCGCGTCAGCGGATAGTCGCGGCCGCCGAGACCCATCGCCGCGACCGAGGCGCGCTCCGCGGCGTCAGCCAGCAGTTCATTCTTGCGATTCCAGCGCTTGTGATACGCCTGCGACGTCAGCGATCCGGCCGAGTGCTCGATGAGCTCCAGATCGCCGCGATAACGCGGCAAGCCTTTCGTTTCCTTGATGTCGAGAAACATTTGTTCGGCGGTCGACGAGATGACGTGCAGCGGTCCGCCGCCGGTGACGATCGACTCGAGCAGCTTGACGGAGTTCTCGCGCGGCGCGCCGCCGACGTCGCCGGTGCCGTAGTAGTGATAGTCGGTGTAGACGCCGCTCACCTCTCCGTTGCGCTGCACGCGCGCCGGCCAGTCGACGAAGTTCCGCGCGTTTGCCGGCGGCTCGCTGCGGCTGACGTCGTACCAGAGATCGCCGCTGTAGTTGCCGGGATTGAACGCGGCGATGATGCCGCGCCCGTCCGGCCCCTCCCACACACCGACGTTGAACGGAATGCCTTCCGGCGTTTTCTCGGGTGAGTCGGGGCCGCCGGCGTTCGTGGCCGAATGCCAGGTCAGCTTCTGCGTGGAAAATCCGCGCAGCCCCATGTGCGCGAGGATGCTGGGGAGCGAGGCCGGAAACCCGAAGCAGTCGGGAAGCATGTATTCGGCGCTGGTGTGCCCGAACTCACGCTTGAAAAAGTGCGTGCCGTAGAGGATCTGGCGCACGATCGATTCGGCCGACGGCGAGTTCACGTCGCCCTCTTCCATGGCCGAGCCGGACGGGAACCATCGACCCGCGGCGGCGTACTGCTTCACCTTCGCGTAGTCGTCGGGGTAGTACTCCTTCATCATCCGGTAGCGATTGGCGCCGCTGAAGTTGAAGATGTAGTGCGGATATTTTTCGAACAGCGCGAAGTTGTCGCGCATGGTCCGCGGAATGAATTCGCCGATGGTGCGCGGATACTCCCATCGCCATTGCGTATCGAGATGCGCGTAGCCGACGACGTAAAGCGTCGGCTGTTTGGTGAGGTCAGGCGGCTCCGCGGCGAAAACCGCGGCGCAGAAAAAAATCTGAAGACACGCGAGGAAAAGTCGTTTCACCGATCCCTCCCGCGCCATGCTATCTAATCTGAGATGAAGAAAACCCTCATCGTCGTCGCGCTGATCGCCCTCGTGGTCTGGGTCATCTCCTGGTTTCGCGTCCCGGAAGCCGTCAAAACCTCGGCCGCGAAACCGTGGCCGGGAGGTGGATCGCTTGACTCGGTCGACAATCGTTTCCCGCAGTCGCAGGCGAACGCCGCATCCGCGAAGCTGATGGCTCTCGCCAATGCGTTGCCGAAGAACGACGCCATCGGCGCATTCGTGTCGAGAGAAACCGCTCGCGGCGAGCTCACCGTCGGCGGCTCGCCGTCGCTGCCCGACGTCACCGCGGTCCGCGAGCTGCTGTTGCGCGAGCCGGTCGTCTGGCAGCGCCGCGAAGGGATCGGCGGCGGCAATGACCTGAACGCCGAGCGCGCGGCGCAGATGTCGATGGCGAGGGCACTCGTCGCCAGCGCGCTGGTGAAAGCGCGCGCAAACGATCCGGCGGCGTGGGACGACCTGCACGCCGCGTGGAACCTGGCCCGCTCGCTGGACGGCCATCCGCAGATGATGGTGCGCACGGCCGCAATGACGATCGCCCGGATGATCAACGCCGCCGCCTGGAAAATGCCGCTGCCGGCGCCAGCATGGTTTGGCGAGCTACAGCAGCGCGACGCCGTGCCGCAGCTTCTCGAGTCGTATCAATTTCAGACGGCGTCGTACGCGAAAGACGGCTTGCGGCTTTTTCCGACGAAGATGCTGGCCGACTCCGTCGATCGCGATCGCGGCATCGCCGAAGAGCTGGCCAAAGAAACCCGCTGCGACGTGAAGCCGCGCGCCAACGAGCTCGGAGTCGACCTCACATCCGTCTGGCGCCGCGCGTTCCGCTTCCGCGCCGAACGCGAAGCGACCGCGAACGCGCTGCGCGCGCGCGAAGGGCACCCGATCGAACGCGCCTCGCGCTGCAGCGACGGACAATGGACGTTCGACGCCACGACGGTGCGCTTCACCCACGACATCGCCCCCGTCGCGCCGGACCGAGGAATGCCGCTGGCGCTGCGCGTCACACCGTAGAAGACGTGGCGGAACAGCGGGTCAGGCCGTTCATCGGCCTGACCCGCGAACACCAGGATCAGGGAGCAGCGATCGACCAAATCCCTCGGCCGTGCGTCGCCGCGTAAAGGCGATTGTCGGGGCCGAGGTGGAGGTCCATCACGGTGGTGAAGGGGAGGTTCGAGGCGAGGCGCGACCAGTGCGCGCCGCCGTCCGTGGAGATCAAGGTCGCGAGATCCGTTGCGGCGATCAGCTTGCTGCCACGCACGACGATGTCATTGACCGGGATGTCGGGGAAGTTGCCGCTGATGTCGGTCCATGTCGCGCCGCCATCCGTCGTCTTCCAAACGTGTCCGAAGCCGGCGCCCGGACCTTCGCTGAAGCGGCGGGAGAAGCCGTTGATGCCGGCGTAGACGGTGCGCCCGGACGGATCCGCCGGCTCGATGGCGATGCCGGCTACCCAACGATTCGGAAAGGCCGCGGGCAGCGTAACCTGGTGCCACGTCCCTCCGGTATTCGTGGCCATGCCGCGCGTGAAGTTGGTGTTGCCGCACGGACCGCACCACGCCGACCAGACCACGTCGTTCTGACTGACGAGCGCGGTAGTCGAATGACCGCTGCCTTGATTGAAGGCGGCCACCCAGTCGCTGCTGCTCTGAATGTCGAAGCCTTTCGCATTCGACCAGATGTACTGGCCGCCGGCGACCCAGTGATTCTTGTTGACCGAGTCGGCGCTGAACGGCGCGATGAATTGCGGGAACGGGTCGGGCGGCGCGACGTCGCGGATCGCGTGAACCGTGCCGTCACTCCTGCCGCAGTTATTGGTCACCTCGATGTCGAGATAAACGTACTCCTGCGCGATCTTGCAGCCATCGTCAGGATCGACGATCACGTCGCCGCCGTCGCCGCCGAACGGAGAGCCCATCTTGCCGCTGCCGGCCGTATCCTCCGGCAACAGCAGCGAACCACCGTTGTCCTGCAAGCCCCCCGAAACCGCCACGCCGCCCGGCACCTTGCCGACGCCGACGTAGTAGTACTGCAGCGTGTGCAGATTTGCGTTGAGACTTTGCCACTGGCCTGTGCCGTCGAGATTGCGGACGTAGAGACCGCCGTCATTTCCGATGTAGACCTTGCCGTTCGCGATCGCCACCGAATGCTGATCGGAGTGCGGCGCAGGCGGGCAGGTGTTCTGGGCGTCGAAGGGCGACCAGCAGGGGAAATCGAAATTCCAGTATGGCGCCGCGGTGGTCCAACTGCTGCCCGCGTCCCACGTTTCATAGACTTCTTCCAGACCGGCGAAGACGTGCTTCGAATTCGCGGGATCGACCGTGATGAAGTTGTTGTACCAGGCCTGCACGCCGGGCCGGTAGCCGATCGCTCCTGCGCCCTTGAGCGCGGAATCCTGCCCGGCCAGTTTCTGCGAGTCGCCGATCTTGTTCCATGGACCGCGCACATCGCCGGTCGGCGAGTCGTAGATGCCCGACAGAACCGTGTTGTAGGTATGGAGGTATTTGTTGACGGATTCGACGATCGCGTACAGGTGTGTGCCGTCCGACGAATACGCGAACTCCGCGTTGCCAACGTCGCCCTGATCGATTCCGCCGAGCAGGTTCACCTTCGTGAAGCTATTGCCGCCATCCGTCGACAGATAGAAGCCGTTGTACGCGGCGCCGCCGCGCCACGCGCAGTTGGCAACGACACGCTGCCCGTTCGACAGCGGCGCGATCGCGACGTCATTGCAGATGTTGTCGTACGGATACGTGGAGCCTGGAACCGGCTCGAGCACCCGCGTCCACGATCCGGCAGTCGTCGACGCCGAATGCCGCCACACGCCGCGCGAAGTCGCCGCGTAGATGTTGCCGATCGTGTCGAACTTGATCTGATTGATCGACGTGCTCTCCAGCTCCGTCCCGCCCACTCGATCCGCCGCCGTGAACACGCTCGTGCGCGGGCTGGCCAGCCGGTAAACACCGGAGCCGACGTATGCCGTCGCGCCGGTATTGCCTTCGCCCGTGGCAAGCCACAGTGCGCCATCGGGCGCGAGCTCGACGTCGCCGACGGAAAGCGTCGGCAATCCGTCGCTTAACGCGGTCCACGTAGAGCCGCCATCCGATGAGCGGAACACGCCGCCATCCGCGCCGCCGGCGTAGATGTACGCGCCGTCGACTGCCAGTCCGGTCATCCGGCCTGCGACGAGACCCGCGCCTCCGCTCGAGTTCGAGGCGTAAGGATCGCGGTAGCGGGGATCATCCGAATTGTACGGACGGTTCGTCACCTCGGTCCACGACGTCTTGCCGTACACCGGCAGCGCCGTCAGCGAGGTGAACGCTGCCGAATAGGCTCCCGGCTGCACCAGTCCGGGCGCGGTGCGCGCGTCCGAGAACTGCGCCAGCGCGCTTTCGAGCTCGTGCGATTCGTCTCCGGCGTTACCGACTTTCGCACGATGCCGTTCCCCGCGCTCCAGACGCTGAATCCCAGGTGAATGACTGCACGAAATTGCGAACAACACTGCAAACAAATAAACCGCGGCACTGCCATACGGCTTGCGCATTTCGCCTCCGGAAGAGTGATGTAAAGAGGGCAAGAGGTTATCACGCAGATTGCCGAGCGCGAGCTGATCAGTAGAGCTGGTGGCTCGACTCTCGCTCAGCATAAACTCCCGAATGGAGCACACGAAGATGACGCCAAAAAACACGATCTGTCTCTGGTACGACAAAGACGCGCACGACGCGGCGCAGTTCTACGCCGCTACTTTTCCAGATAGTGAAGTGAAGGCCGTTCACAAGGCGCCCGGCGACTACCCGGGCGGCAAGAAGGGCGATGTCCTGACCGTCGAGTTCACCGTTCTCGGCATTCCATGCCTCGGACTCAATGGCGGTCCGACGTTCAAACACAGCGAGGCATTTTCCTTCCAAGTCGCGACCGACGATCAGGAAGAGACGGACCGCTACTGGAACGCGATCGTCAATAACGGCGGGCAGGAAAGCGAGTGCGGTTGGTGCAAGGACCGCTGGGGACTCTCCTGGCAGATCACCCCGCGCGTGCTGACCGACGCCCTCGCCGCTGGAGGCGATGAGGCCAAGCGTGCCTTCGACGCGATGATGACGATGAAGAAAATCGACGTCGCCACGATCGAGGCAGCGCGTCGCGGCTGACGATCGCTATCGATCGAGGTAGGCCTTGATCCTCGTCCAGTACTGATCGCGCCACGCCTGTTCGGTTTCAGGGATCAGATCCTTCGGAACGCCGCGATGGACCAGCACGAGATCCGTCCCGCCATCCGCCGTCGGCGTCAGCGTGACCGCGGCCATCGAAAAGACGCCCTCGGGGAACCGGCGGTGGCGCCAGGCCTGAACGATGCGACGACCGGGCACGAGGTCGACGTTGATCCCGGTGACGTCGCTGTCGCCGAGGGTGAATGTGCCGCCGATCTTCGAGCTGATGATCGCTTTCCTGCCGGTGACGGCGGCGTGCTTGCGCGAGTCGGCCAGCAGATCGTAAACGGTGGCTGGATCGGCCTTGATCTTCACGCGCTGCTTGATGGTCTTGCACATGGTTCGCGGCTCCTCGGCCAAGTTTACGAAATGTAGAAACCTTATAGTGCTCGCCATGAAACGGAGATGCTTCGCCCTGCTCGCTCTCGCCTTGATCATCATCATCCCGGTGGCCATGGCGGCCGACAAACCCGCCTTCGATCCCGAGCTTGCGAAGAAACTCGGCGCCGATGAACGCGGGATGAAGATGTACGTCCTCTGCATCCTCAAGACAGGCCCGAAGGACGCCGAGATCAAGGGCGAAGAGCGCAAAAAGATTTTCGAGGGCCACTTCGCGAACATCACACGACTGGCCGATGAAGGAAAACTGGCCGTCGCCGGCCCCTTCGACGACAACGACAAGTCGTGGCGCGGCCTCTACATCTTCAACGTCGCCACGATCGCAGAAGCCGAGAAGCTCGTCCTCCTCGATCCCGCCGTCAAAGCCGAAGTCTTCGTCGCCGACCTGACCCCCTGGTACGCCACCGCCGCGCTGATGGTCGTGCCCGAAACGCACAAGCGGATCGCAAAACCGGCGAAGTGACAGTCCTCGCGCGCGGTCATTGAGGACGTCGGCCGATCACGACCAGCAGACCCATTCCGAGCCACCATCCTAACGGGAAGCTCATGCCCAGCCCGACCAGCGGGACGGGGAACCATCCGACGAACGGAGCGATCGATACAGTCACAAAATACGCGGACAGTGCCAGCGCTGCGTCCCGAGCGGGATGAGCGGCCGGCGCCGATCGAGCGAGCGGAGCGAGTGCCGCCGCGGCGAGCGCCAGACCTGCGATGGCCGCCAGGATCGGCGACGCTGCGGCGCACATTCCGAAGATCTGTTCCACTTCAGCCACCGGCTGGAGCGTGTCCGGCCGCATCCACCCACAGATCGTGAAGACGGTCGCGATCAGGAAGGCGAAAACTTTCCATCGCGGCGCCATCGTCGAGCGGGCAACGAGTATGGATGCAGCGATCGCGAACGCCGTGAGTTGTGAGGCGTCCGGCTGCGCCAGCAGGATTGTTGCTGCGAGCAGCGTGATCAGGGCTCCCATTGGTTTGGCGATGCGAACCGTGGCCAGTGCGACGATCACCGCCGGCAGGAACAGCGCGGCGGCGTTGATGTGCAAATGACCGACGTCCAGCCATCGATGAACTCCGTCGACTGCCGGAGCGAACAGGGTGGCGATCAGGGCAGCGATCGTCAGGAGAATCGCGCCGATGGTTGCGCTCCGCGGCTTTCCGTAGCGTGCAAGGAGCCAGGCCACGCCGGCGCCAACGATCCAGGCCGCGACGCTTCGCAACCAGGCTGACGGTCCGATGCCCGATTTAGCCATGGCCACGCATCCGGCCGCGATGGCCACAAGCGAGGCGATGCTGAAGACCGCGATCGAACGGTTTGAGTCGTTAGCTGCCAATCTTCACCACTTCGATATTGTCGCCGGTCTTCCCCCACGCCAGAATGCCTCGTGTATACTGAACCACATGGTTCAGCATTCCAGCGCATCTCTCGATGCCTCATTCGCCGCGCTCTCCGACGCTACGCGACGCGGTGTTCTCGAGCAACTCGGATGTGCAGACGCGTCGATCACCGATCTCGCCGAGAAGTTTCACATGACGCTCACGGGCATGAAGAAGCACGTCGGCGTCCTGGAAGAGGCGGGACTGGTCACCACGGAAAAGGTCGGGCGCGTGCGCACCTGCACGCTCGGCGGGCGCCGGCTGGAGGAAGCGGAAGCATGGATTGAGAGGTACCACCATCTCTGGAGCGCACGCTTCGAGGCGTTGGACACGCTTATCGAGGCACTGAAACGAAAGGAAAAAGTCGATGGTCGAAAAAAGAGAAATTGAGAACCGCACCACTGTGGAGAAGTCTGAGCGCGAGCTCGTGGTGACGCGAACCTTCAACGCTCCGGCGCGCATCGTGTTCGATGCGTGGACCAACCCTGAACTGCTCAAACAGTGGTGGGTGCCGAAGTCGATGGGAATGTCGCTGCTGTCGCTCGACGCGGATGTTCGCACCGGCGGCAGATATCGTCTGGTGTTCCGTCACGATGCCTCGACCATGGAGTTCTTCGGGAAGTACCTCGAAGTGACGCCGCACTCGCGCATCGTCTGGACCAATGAAGAGAGTGGCGACGACGGGTCCGTGACCACGGTGACCTTCGAGGAAACCGATGGCAAGACGCTGCTGGTCATGCGCGAGCTGTATCCCTCGAAGGAGGCTCTCGACGCCGCCGGCACCGGCGCGGCGGATGCGACCGTCGAAACATTCGCGCAACTGGACGAGCTGCTCGTCACCATGGGCGCGAGATCGTGAACGCATCGATCTAGCGCAACGATTTCTCGAGAATGTCGAGGCCCGTTTTCGCCGTGCGCAGGTCGAGCGTGAGCGGCGGAAACATCGTGATCGCATTCCCGGCTGTCGTGACCAGGAGGCCATTCCTGCTGCAGCGATCGGCGATGGCGGAGACGTAGTCGTCGCTATCGCCTGCCTCGACCGCGATGGCCATGCCGCGGATGCGGATCTCTTTCCGATCCTCGAAGTTCATGGCAGCGAGACGCTGTCCAAAGTAGGCGCTGATCTCACCAGCATCGCGGAGAAGCCGGGCCTGATTGCGAATCACCCACCGGATGTTGCGAATGGCGACGTCCACGGTCGACGGATGCCAGCCATAGGTCGAATAGAAGCCCACTTCGCCTTCGATGGATTTCGCGACCTTGGCCGTGATGATCGTGGCGCCCATCGGCGCGAATCCTCCCGTAATGGCCTTGCCCATACACAAAATGTCCGGCTCGAGATCGAAGTACTCCGACGCGAAGAGCTTTCCGGTGCGGCCGAATCCGCACGCCACTTCATCGGCAATGAACAGCGTTCCATAGCGCCGGCAAAGTTGCTGCGCGCGCTTCATGAACGCGTCCTCGGGGATCAACACGGCCAGGTTGCAGCTGATCGGCTCCATGATGAACGCCGCGACGTCGCGCTTTTTCAGGAGCGTCTCCAGCCGCGCGATGGCACGGTCGCCCAGCGGCGGCGCGATGGTCATGCAGTTCGACAGGAGATTCGGGTACGGCTCGCGCCATTCCGTCGATGCGATGCTGACCGTGCCGATCGTGTTGCCGTGATAGCTGCCCTCGAGCGCGACAAACTTGCGTCGGCCCGTCGACGCCATTGCGATCTGCAACGCGATGTCTACCGCTTCCGATCCACCCGTGGCGCGATACGTCTTTTCCAGTTTGCCCGGCGTGATCCGCGCAAGCAGCTGAGCGAGCTCGACCCACGGCCGGTACAGGTACTCGGGGTAGACGTAATCCGGACGCCGCCGCGACGGCGACTTCGCGATCGCGGGGTTGTCCCACCCGAAGTTGCCGACGCACCAGCCCGAAAGAAAATCGATGTAGCGCTTGCCGCGGGCGTCATAAACGAATGCGCCCTTTGTTCGCGCCACCTCGATGTCCTGCGCCGCGGATTCGCGCCCCAGGTATTTGCGATCGAGCTGGCGGAGACTCATGCGGCCGGTCGTGCATAAACGACGCCCGGGGATCAGCGCGACCGCGGCGTTGCTCGCTCGGTGAGGCGATCGAAAGCGGATCGCACTACTGCCGTTGCTACACGTAACCAACGGTGCCGCTTCACGTCATCGTAGATGTCTGGTGTCTCGCAATCTACGCGCGCTGCTTCCCGAACAATGGACGCGCAATCCTCGCATCCGACAATATGCGTAAGGGGCGCTTGGGGATGTCTATTGGGTGAAAAGAAATTAGCAACACTTGTCGTGACAGCCGCCGTTGCAAGCCCAATTGATGCGGTCTTTGCTCGATCGATTGAGTTGCGGCGTTCCCGATCTACGACCACCGCGCCTCGAAGTGTGGAGCGGCATTCAGTACAACGGCGAAGATGGATGACGAGCATGTCTAGTTCGGAATTGCAAAGCGAGCCGGCGAGAAATGCCGCCAACATTTCAGGGTCTGGGCACTGGCAATGCGCGCTCACCTATTCGATTCCTTATCGGACGCAGCCGTCCAACCTGCCGTCTCAGTTCCATGAGGCTCCTTGAGACGGAAGTCAAGCAGCGTCGAATCGTCTCCGATCAGACGTTCAACGTCGGATGCCGTTATTCCTGCCTCCACGAGCGCGGCGCGCAAGTTGCCAAACTGTCGATAGAGCCGGCGATAAAGCACTTGCTGATCAATGTGTAGCGCGCGTGCGATCTGCGATACGGTCATCTCTGCATCGAAACGCAACCGCAAAATCAATTGGTCTTCACGGCCCAATTGATTGATGAAGTCGCTGATAGTGCTGGAAACGTGTGCCGCCAGTTCCGAGTGCTCGGGCCGCGCGACATCCGACGTGTGCACCATCGCTGCCTCGTCGAGACTGACCCGTTTACGTCGCATTCGTGCTGGCAGTCGGCTGGCAATCGCCTCGACGTCTGTGTAGGTAAGATGAGGGTACTGCTTGTTGAGTTCGAGAAGAGATTCATCAAGGGTGCGACCGTCGCGAAACAGCAGTCGCTCGAGTTTTGTGCCGACGTCGCCGAGTCGTTCGGCCTCCGCTGAAGCATGCCATTTACCGAATTGATGATTCCTGTGATCAATCAGGAGTCGCTGCACTACCGCTGCGATGTACGTTTCGAACCGAGAGCGTCCCTGGAAGGCCCTCAGAATCGCATAGTCATTGCTCACGAGCCGCAAACGAACTTCCGCCGCAAATTCCTCGGCAGCATCGGCATCCAAGCCATTCCTTCTAGAAATAGACGCGACAATGCCTTCGATGACTGGCAGATGCTTTAATAGCAGCTCACGCGGTTCCACTACTTGTCCTTGTCCCGCGTTATCGTGCTCTGTGTCCTGCCATCCGAATCGCTAAGGCGATGCCTAACGCGGAGGTAAACGAAGTTCTTGGCGCGATGATACGAATGTCGCCGTCGTGCCGACCGCTGGTTGAATTCTTGTTTGGCGTGCGAGTCCAAAAATTCAAGAGTTCTGTTACTTCCAGGCGACGCATCGGTCCGAAGATCCGTTTGTGGCGTGTGATTAGCGATCGCCGCGCCAAGCTTTCGCACGGAGTGACCCGTCGCGGCAAACTCAGATTTCACGTGCTCAACTAGCAGAGTGACTACATCAACCCCAATCCTCACCTGGTGAAGTAGTCCTAGTAACAAGCCCAAAAGAATCAAGGCGCCGAGGCCTAAGTTCTCAGGAGGGATGGTGGGCTGGCGAAGGAAGTCGAAATGTTCCATGACACCGCGTTGATTAGGTCAACATGGCGCCGCGGATATTTAAAATCAAGAGTGTAGACGGACGCAAATGGCGAGATTTCGGCTATTTCGCGTTACGAATGTGTTACGTCGCGATTCCCGTCCCAAGCATGACTAGGAAACGCGGGCGACCCTCATTCCGCGAGGCGGTTAAGCGCAGGCGACGCTGCGGCTAGGAAGGCGGTCTCAAGAGCTTGGCCGGGAGGATTGGACGGTGTTCGAACCGCAGTGCTCGCAGTGTAGTCTAGGATTGGACGGTATTCGGAACTCTAGTGTTCGCCGCAGGGAGTTGAATCCGCTACTGGTGGCCGAGGCTGGGCCAACCTACGCACCGGGCCGTGCCCGGTGGCTGGGAGACAGGGAGTCGAACCCCGATTGAGCGGTTCAGAGCCGCTTGTCCTACCATTGAACGATCTCCCAGAACTGGCAGGGCCGTGGATGCTACACGGCGCTAAACCTCCCGGTCAACATCCTCATTCCGTGCGGTCGCGAACAGAGCCGGCTCGCGTTTCGTGCGACAATCGCCGGGCGAGGATGAAGACGTGTTACCCGAGGTTTTCGAGTGTCCGCAGTGCCAGCGGCAGTTTGTTTTTGAGCTCGTCGAGAACGCTGACGACCGCTCCATCTACTGCCCGCAGTGCAAGCGCTACCTCGGCGAGAAGGACCTCAATTTCATCCTCATCTCCGAAATCGAGGAGCTGACCGAGCGTCTCCGCTTCGAGCGCGAACGCCTCGAAAAGGACGAAGCGCTCTACTCGATGTCCGACTGCGATGCGGAGCTGAAGCTTTACGGCAGCGAGGTGCACAAGGTCGTGAGCGTCCTCCGCAAAGCCGTGGCCGATTTGGACGCGCTGAAAGAACAGTACCGGTAAGCAGGGGGATGAAGCAGGGACGAGGGAAGCCCGCTTCCTCACCTCATCCCTCTTCCCAGCTTCATCTCCCTGCCTTACCTCCCTGCATCATCACCACGCGAGCACGATGTGCTTGGCGAGGTAGTACCAGAGGTCGGCGGAAATCAGGAGCGTGAACCAGCGCGCGGGGGTGTTTGACGGGATGATCAGGGCGGCGCTGACCAGGAAGAGGTCGGCGAAGATGCGCAGGAAGCCGTAGTCCTCGATCCAGATCGTATGCGGCAGGATCGAGAAGATGGCCAGGTAGCCGAGCCAGGCCAGCCGCCACTCCAGCGGCGCGCGCGAACGGCGCCAGATCAGAACGATGACGATGACGATGGCGGCGAGGAAGAGACTCTCCAGAAAGTAGAGGCGTTCCTGGTGATCGCGTCGAAAGGATGCGGCGGCCAGGAAGCGCGCGAACTCGACGAATGGCAGCGCCCGCGCCGGCGCGCCGGCTCGCAGCGGTGACACGCCCCATCGGATGGCGAGAAAGAATTGCCAGACGGTGTAGACGGCGATGGGAAGCGAGAAGGTGATCGCGCCGATGCGCCGTTCGCGATGCAACACGCGTTCGATCAGCCAGGCCGCGGCGAGGGCGAACGCGAGCAACAGCGTCGGTTCCCGCGTCAGCACCGCGGCCGTCAGGAGCAGCGCCGCGGCGATGTTGCGTCGCGAAGCGATGGCCCAGATCGCGCCCATCGCGAATGCCGCGGTGACGATTTCGGCGAGGTCGCGCGAGAACGTCAACACGAAGCCGGGATAGAGCGGCACGATCACGCCCCACAACGCGTTCAGTCCGAATCGCTTCGCGAAGGCTCCCGCGAATCCGGCCATCACCGCTGCGGCGATGATGTTGACGATGACGAGGAGCCACGGAATCCAAGTCACCTGGCCGAAAGACAGCAGCCAGACGATCAGTGGATACATCACGCGCTGCTGCCGGTACGGCGGGTTGTCGATCCGGATTCCGTGCGTCGCCTGAACGCTCGTGAACGGATTGATGGCCAGGCGGTAGAACCAGATGCCGTCGTAGCCGCCGATGTTCGGGATCACCGTCAGTCCGGCAGGCACTTTCGCGGCATCGACATTTACGCCACCAGCGATGACGAAGAGCGACACGTCGCCTCCCCGGGCACGCAGCAGCAGGACGAAAAACGTGATGTAGCAGATGGCGATGACGATTGCGGGCACCACCGGCGAGTTGAGCCACGTCCGCGATTTCATCGGCGCCGATTATCCACCGTAACTTTTCGGCGGCCCGGCGGTTTAATGAGCGATTCATGGATCGCGCGGACGAAGATCGCGAGCGGCAGCTCATCGAAGCGGCGAAGAAGGACCCGAGCCGGTTCGCGGAGCTGTACGAGGAGAACTTCGGACGCGTCTGGGCGTTCGTGGTTCGCCGGGTTCAACATCGAGCGACGGCTCAGGACATCACGTCCGAGGTGTTTCATCAGGCGCTGGCGAACGTCGGGAAGTTCGAATGGCGCGGTGTGCCGTTCGCGGCGTGGCTGTATCGGATTGCGGCGAATGCGATCGCCGATCACTTCGCGAAGTCGGCGCGCGAGGAGAGCCGCCAAGCCGAGGAAACCGTACCGCCGCAGGAGATGGAGAACATCGAACGCCGTGCGTCGCTGTATCGCTTCGTCGATCGCCTTCCAGCGGACCAGCGGCAGGTGATCGTGATGCGCTTCGCCGAGGAGCGGAGCATCCGCGAGATCGCCTCGGCGATCGGGCGGAGCGAAGGCGCGGTCAAACAACTTCAATGGAGAGGCCTGCAGACGTTGCGGGCGCGAATGGGTACGAATCATGGCTGAGCGCGATCTGATCGAACGGCTCGACGATGCGGTCGAAGCGATCCTCAGCGATCGCCG
>Ga0070684_100000326_pt1 | contig 32933 bp, 34 predicted proteins | sample KBSC723LmetaG_FD_65653 | JGI IMG/M metagenome (GOLD analysis project Ga0070684, IMG submission 65653) | Corn rhizosphere microbial communities from Kellogg Biological Station, Michigan, USA - KBS C7.2-3L metaG | ecosystem: Host-associated > Plants > Roots > Rhizosphere ...
CGTTGAACACCTTGTCGAAGTCGAGACTGGAAACGCGCTGGGCGACTGTTTTCACCGTCGTCGCTCGGGAATCGATGCCGAGGATACGCCCGCGCGAATCGACTCGCGCTACCTCGATCCAGCCGGGAAAGAACGTGCTCGTAAACGAGACCGAATCGGCCCCGCGCCGGCGAAGGATGATCGCGGAAGCTGGATCCCGACTGGGGCCCAGCAGAGCGTATGCGACGCTGTCCTTCCCGAGGCGCGACGCCGCGAGAATCTGCTCGTAAGGACCATACGCGGGTGGCTCGGTGAAGATCGTCGGCGCCGCACCGCCATGATACACGACCCGGGCATTGGTCATCGCGGTGTCGGGCTTGCCATTCCGGGACACGTTGATCACCGCGACAGAGTCGCCAAAGGTAGACGTGATCTCGATTGCGGGGACGCCACCCGCGGGTTCGTTGGCGCGCCGCATCGTGGTGGTCATCGACTTGAACGCGCCGCCTGGCGTGAGCTCACCCACGTAGTGAAAGGTGCGCACCCGCGGATAACGGAGCGCCAGATCGCCTTCAATGCGGTCGTTGGTGCGAGTGAATCGCTCGATCGCGACCGTATCGACGCCGAGCCGGGTGATGATGTAAGAGGGCGCGGACGATTGTGCGCCAAGCGATGCCGCGAAAAAAAGAGCCGGCCCTGCTAAAACGGATTTGAGTGACATAGGAGGTCCCTGCCGCGTGGTGGAAGCGAGCAACAAGCCATCATAGTGCAGCACGGATAGCGGGACTGCAACGTTCCGGCATCGCGTTTACAGGAGCTAGACACGCCGCCTCCGCCATCTTCAGCGCTGCGTGGATGTCGGACACCAGATCGTCCCCGTCCTCGATTCCGATGGAAAGTCGGACGAGGGAATCGGCGATTCCCGCGGTGGCTCGGGCAGTCGCGTCCATCGACGCGTGAGTCATGGTGGCGGGGTGTGCGACGAGGCTCTCGACTCCACCGAGCGATTCCGCGAGCGTGAAGCACTCGAGTGCGCCGACAAAGCCTTCGACCGCCGTAAGCCCGCCAGCAAGCTCGAAGCTGACCATCGCGCCAAATCCGTCCTGTTGCGCCGCCGCGACCCGATGGCCGGGATGTGAAGCGAGGCCCGGATAATAGACGCGGTGCACAGCGGAATGACCGCTTAGGGCTTCAACAACGACCGCCGCATTTTCCTGGTGCGCACGCATGCGCGCATGGAGAGTGCGGATCCCACGCAGCGTCAGAAAACTGTCGAATGGCGCGCCCGTAATTCCCAGGCAATTCGCCCACCAACCGAGCTCTTCGACCAGACTGGGATCGGAGGCGACGACCGCGCCGCCAACGACATCACTGTGGCCGTTCAAATACTTCGTCGTGGAGTGAACGACGACATCCGCCCCGAGCTGGATCGGACGCTGCAGTACCGGGGAGAGAAAGGTGTTGTCGACGGCCACGAGCGCGCCGGCACTGTGACCCGCCGCGGCAACCTGACCGAGGTCCGTAATGCGGAGCAACGGATTGCTCGGCGTCTCGATCCAGAGAAGCTTGGGCTTTAGCGCTGTCACTGCCTCAGCAGCGGTCGGGAGAGTCAGATCGGCGAACGCAACGTTGAAGTGGCCTCGTGCAGCGAGCGAACGCAGAATGCGGTGCGTGCCGCCGTAGCAGTCGTGGGCTGCTACAACCAGGTCCCCCGGCCGAACGAGCTGGAGGACGAGTGCGACCGCTGACATTCCGCTGCTGGTAACGACCGCTCCGTACGCGCCCTCGAGCTCTGCCAATGCAGCGCCGAGGTAATCCCGGGTTGGATTGCCGCTACGTGTGTAATCGTAGCGCCCTTTCCCGCCAAAGCCCTTGAAGGCGAAGGTGGACGAGAGGTGTATCGGCGGAACGACGGCCCCGTGATGCAGGTCGGTTGCGATTGCGGCGCGCACCGCACGCGTTGCCGCTCCCTTCGCTTTGCTGCTGGGTGGTTCGCTCATTGGGCAGCTCCCGCCCCGAGATTCAGCAGCTCCGTGATAAACGTCGTGATTCGGGATGCGTCCCCGAGGAAGGCATCGTGTCCGGACGGTGAGTCCAGCTCGATGATCTGCGCCGGACCTGAGAGCCGGCGAGCGAGCTCGCGGCAATCTTCAATGGGAACGAGGCGATCACCGCTTACTGCGATGACGCTGGTCGGTATCTCGATGGCTTCCGGGGAGACGCTGTGAAGGTCGAGGGAGAGTGAGAGAGAGTTGTAACGCTCTGAGGTCCAGAGATCGGCGAACTGCTCGCCGCTCCTTTTAAGGAATTTCCCGATGCGGTCCTCTACCGCTTGCACATCATCATCCGCGCTGTCTGGAACCCGCTCAGCAAGATGTTGCGCGGTGAGATAGCTGGTCATCGCGATCCCGCGGGCGATGGCGATCGCCTCGCGCTCCCGTCCGGTGGTGCTTCCGAGCTCGATGACACGACGCTGCAGGTGCCGGAGCGCGGTCGCCATCGGATCGCTCCGGTGTGCCGCGCTGATCACGATCAAACGGCCGGCGCGATCCCGGTGTCGCGCTCCGAACGCCAGCGCCACCATTCCACCGTAGGAAGCCCCGATAACCGCGTGAGCTCTCCTCACCCCGAGGTCATCGAGAGCAGCGGCGAGCCTGTCCGCCTGATCCGTAGTTCTCACGACACTCGCGTCAGCGCTGCGCGATGTGTAATCGATTCCCAGAACTCGAAACCGGTCGGTGTCGATCGCTCTTCCGCGACCGACGACGTTCTCCCACCAGCCAGGCGTTGGGTCGAATGGGGATGAAGTAAAGTGCTTCGACGCAGAGATGCCGCCCAGTATCGCCACCACTGGCGCGCCGGGAGCACCCAGAACTTCGTAAAAGGATCCACGGGTTGCCGCTGACGCGAAAGCGTCGGACGGGGAATGGGCGATGACGGGTTCGGAATCGCCGATCGGCAGCTGAATGGTGGCCGTCATCGCCGCGCCTCCTCGTTTGCCACGGAGAGCTCGTACCTCGCGATGTTTGGCTCGGCCCCGACACCATCGAGAACGGCGAGTAGTTTCTGCACCCGCTGCCACGGTACAGCATCGGTGACCACTGCAGAGAAAGAGCCTCCCGGAATGGTTCGCTCGACCGCGATCTCAGCCTCTGCCGCGACCGTTTGCAGACCATCGAACGGAATCAGCGCCGAGACGAACCACCGATGTCCGCGCTCGTCGGGGACGGAAACGAAACTCGTCTCGGCGCGGCGTTCGTTGTGCGCGTGCGGCGCCCCGACGAGATCGGCGAGCAGCGCGGTTGCGGTCGGCTCGCCACCAGCCCCTGCGCCCGAGACGCTGACCGGTGCATCCAGGCCGAGATCGATCTCGACTCTGTTCTCCTCGAGATGCGTTCGTCCGAACCCGGTGTCCCGCGCGACTATCGTCGGCTCGACCGAAGCTGAGATCGTGTTCACAGATAGCTGCACACACTCGCCGATCAATCTGAGGCGACCGCCGACCCGGGAAGCACACTGCACGAGCCGGGTTGGGTCTTCCGGCAGCGAGATGCGTCGCACATCTAGCTCGTGTGGTTGAACTCCGAAGGCGGTCCAGGCGATGATCCTGAGCTTTGCGGCAGCATCCCGGCCGTCCAAATCCTTCGAGCAATCGGACTCAGCGAGCCCCTTCGACCGCGCCGCGCCGAGCGCAGCGTCGAACGAGACTCCTCGCTCGATCTCGGAGAGCACGTAGTTGGAGGTGCCGTTGAGGATCGCCCGGACGGAGGTCGGCGTGCTATCGCGGAGGACATCGCGCAAGGTGGATATGACGGGAGCGCTACCGCCCACCGCGGCGCCAAAGTCGAGCCCAACCCGGCGCTCCGCAGCAAGGGTGGCAAGAGCGGCACCGTGTACGGCAATCAAATCCTTGTTGGCGGTGATGAACTTCCTGCCCGTGGTCAGCGCGTGTGATGCTATGGCTCGCGCCGGTTCGTCACCGCCAACGGCTTCGACGACTACGTCCGCTTCACACGACAGAAAGTGCGCGAGATCGTCCGTGAAGCGCACCGGGTCGATTGGGAGGTTCCTCTGGCGAGCTACGTCGCGCACCAGCACAGCGGTGATATCGAACGTCACGCCGAAGCGGGAGGCGATTGATGGCGCCGTTTCGTGCAACAGTCGGATGAGCCCGCCGCCGACCACTCCACAGCCAGCGAGGGCAAGACGCACGCGCCGCGGCTCTCGATGCAACTCGGTTGGGAGCGGTGGCCGCTCGGACTGGAGGATCGTGTCGCGTGGCGAGCGCGAGACGGCGGGAAAATGCGCGCGCGGTGGTCGCGGTTCGGTGGGGAGCTGCAGGGGAGCCATGTCATTACCTCTCGGTTATGGACTCCGCGCATAAAGCAGAACGCCCGTGGCTGTGAGGCCGCGGGCGTTCCTCGCTTTTTAGCATTTATTTAACGTGGCTGCAATACGCGGCAAATGACCACAGGGTGCTTCGATTGTTCGCGGATATTATCCAGATCGGTCGCGGCGGTCAAGTCGGGGGGAAAAAAACGAGGGTCGCGTTTTCGCGACCCTCGTCTTCAGCATGAGCTCATGGCTGCTCGCCTTAGCTCCTCGCTTCAGTACTAGTACATCCCGCCCATGCCGCCCGGCGGACCACCCGCCGCGGCTGCCGGTGCCGGCTCCTTCTTCTCGACGATCAGCGCTTCGGTCGTGAGCAGAAGTCCCGCGATCGACGCCGCGTTCTGCAGCGCGGTGCGGGTGACCTTGGTCGGGTCGATGACGCCGGCCGCAACCAGGTCCTCGTACTCGTCGGTCAGAGCGTTGTAGCCGTAGTTGTTCTCCTTCGACGTGCGGATCTTCTCGACGACGATCGAGCCTTCACCACCGGCGTTCTGCACGATCATGCGCATCGGCTCCTCGACGGCGCGACGGATGATGTCGACACCGATCTGCTCGTCGCTCTCATCGAGCTTGAGCGTCTTGAGCGCCTTCTGCGCGCGGACGAGCGCAACGCCACCGCCGGGGACGATTCCCTCTTCCACCGCGGCGCGGGTTGCGTGCAGCGCATCCTCGACGCGGGCCTTCTTTTCCTTCATCTCGCTCTCGGTCGCGGCCCCGACGTTGATGACCGCAACGCCGCCGGCGAGCTTGGCCAGACGCTCCTGGAGCTTCTCTTTGTCGTAGTCCGAGGTCGTCTTGTCGATCGCGGCTTTGATCTCCTTGATGCGGCCCTGGATCTTGTCGTCCTGGCCCGCGCCGTCGATCAGGGTGGTGTTCTCCTTGTCGACTACGATCCGCTTGGCGCGGCCGAGGTCGGTGACAACGGCGTTCTCGAGCTTGAATCCGACTTCCTCGGAGATGACCTGTCCGCCGGTCAGGATCGCAATATCCTCGAGCATCGCCTTGCGACGATCGCCGAAGCCCGGAGCCTTCACAGCGGCGACGCGGAGCGTGCCACGGAGCTTGTTGACGACCAGCGTCGCCAGCGCTTCGCCTTCAATGTCCTCGGCGATGATGAGCAACGGCTTGCCCATCTGGGCGACCTTCTCGAGGATCGGGAGCAGATCCTTCATCGACGAGATCTTCTTGTCGTGAATGAGGATGAGCGCGTCCTCGAGCGCGGCTTCCATCTTCTCCGGATCCGTAACGAAATACGGCGAGAGGTATCCGCGATCGAACTGCATTCCCTCGACGGTCTCGAGGGTGGTCTCGAGGCCCTTCGCCTCTTCGACGGTGATGACACCGTCCTTGCCGACCTTCTCCATCGCCTCGGCGATCAGATCGCCGATCTCCTTGTCGTTGTTCGCCGAGATCGAGCCGACCTGGGCAATCTCTTTCTTGCCCTTGGTCGGAACGCTCATCTTCTTGAGCTCGTCGACCACGGCGCTGACTGCGGCGTCGATGCCGCGCTTGAGCGCCATCGGGTTGACGCCGGCGGTTACGTTCTTGAGTCCTTCGCGGAAGATTGCCTGGGCGAGAACCGTGGCGGTGGTGGTGCCGTCACCAGCGAGGTCGCTCGTCTTGGTGGCGACTTCCTTGACCATCTGGGCACCCATGTTCTCGAGAGAATCCGAGAGCTCGATCTCCTTGGCGACGGTGACGCCGTCCTTGGTGACGGTCGGTGCGCCGAATTTCTTGTCGATGACGACGTTCCGGCCCTTGGGACCGAGCGTCACCTTGACTGCTTCGGCGAGCTGATCGACGCCCCGCTTGAGAGCAGCGCGCGCGTCGGTGTTGAAGTGTAGTTCCTTGGCTGCCATATGTTCGCTCTGTTAGCTGGTGGGTTTAGTTAACGACCGCGAGCACATCGGACTCGCGAAGGATCAAATACTGTTCGGTGTCGATGGTGACTTCGGTGCCGCTGTACTTCCCGTACAGGACCTTGTCGCCGACCTTGAGCTCCATCGGGACGCGGACGTTCTTCTCGTAGCGGCCGGGTCCGACGGCGATGATCTCGCCCTGCTGCGGCTTTTCCTTGGCGGTGTCGGGGATGAAGAGTCCGCCGCGCATCTGCTCGGTGTCTTCGAGCGCCTTCACGACGACGCGATCGGCGAGGGGAGCGACCTTGGTGCTGGTTTGGGTTTTTGTGGCCATAGTTAGCTGCCCTTCTGAAAAGTGGCTGTGGTGGGGGGTGCCTGTTAGCACTCGAGCTTGGTGAGTGCTAAGTACCCAAGTTAGGTATTCCGGGCCCCCCAGTCAACCCGGATCCGCCCCGCCATAACCGGCCTGTTGCCGGTCAGCGGCTTAACAGCTCGTACGCGAGGCGAATGCCCTTCAGCGTGAGGAACGGATCGACCAGCTCCAGCTCGGCAGAATAGGGCCGAATCGTGTCGGCCATGCCGCCGGTGGCGATTACCAACGGGGGCTGGCCCGTCGGCCATTCCTTCTTGATCCGGCGAACAATGCCATCGATCGAATCCACTGCACCATAGAGGACCCCTGCTCTGATGCATTCGTCGGTGCGGCGGGCGATGACCCGTTTCGGCGCGACGATATCCGTCGCGGGCAGCTGCGCCGTCCGCCGAAACAGGGTGTCCGCCGAGATCATGATTCCCGGCTGGATCACCCCGCCGAGGAAGGTCCCGTCCCCCGTTATGCAATCGTAGGTCGTGGCAGTGCCCAGGTCGACGACGATGGCGTCGCGTTTGTGGATGCGACTCGCCGCGAGGGTGTTCGCGATTCGATCGGCGCCGACTGTAAACGGCTCCTCGACATCCAGCCTGATCGGCAGTTTCGCGTGTGAATCGACCATCTTCGGCTTACTGCCAAAGCACATCTCGCACGCTTCCGCCAGCATTGGCGTTATGGCCGGCACCACCGAACAGATCGCCGAGCCTTCGGCGCCGCCGGGCGACGCAATATCGGTCCCGGTTATGGAGCGGATCAGGAGCGCGAGCTCGTCGGCGGTGCGCGGCGCCGCAGTGGTGAGCCGCCAGTGCGAGACGAGATCTTCGCCATCAAAAATCCCAATGGTGATCTCGGAATTCCCGACGTCGAACACGACAATCATCGCGGTTCCTCGAGGATCAGGGACCCAGATCGGAAGTGCGCGACGGAATCCGCCAGCGCGACAACTAACTCACCCGACGCCGTGATGCCCGCTACGCGGCCGAGTGCGGGCTCGACGCACGCCCGGCCCCGGGCGAGGTCGCGCGCATTGAATTCTTCCATTTCGGTCTCGCTCAAGCTTCCGCTCGTTTGCGCAGCCGAGCGTACCGCCGGGACGAGCTCCTCCAGCACATCGAGCCTGCGCGTCCCTGGCTCGAGCCCGGCCGCCATCTCGACGCCCTCGGGACGCGTGACATTGATGCCCAAGCCGATCGCAACCCACTCGACCGACTGCTCGCGCCACCGCGCCTCGACCAGGATTCCAGCGAGCTTGTCCTGATCGACGTACAGATCGTTCGGCCACTTCACCCGAACCGGCTCGGCTGCGAAACGGTCGAGTGCTCCAGCAGCGGCGAGTCCGACACGCAGCGAGAGCACGCCGATCCCGGACGGATCCCGGGGTCGCTCGACGAGCGTCATCCACAGGCCGGCACCAGGCGCGGATTGCCAGGTCTTGCCGCCCCGACCGCGGCCTGCGGTTTGTTCGTCGGCGATCACGAGCGTCCCGGCCGGTACGCCCTCGGCGGCCAGCCGATGAGCGACATCCATCGTTGACGGTGCCGATTCGAGCAGCTCGACACGCGGAAGCTGCAACATCTGCTCGAGTGCCTCGCTGCTTGCTCCATCCAGAGTGGCCGGGTCACCCACGCGCGTACAGAATCGCGAGCACGGCGAGACCGAGCGCGACACGGTAGAAAGCAAAGATTCCGTAACTGTGGCGGGTGACGTAGCGCATCAAAATCGAGATCGCCAGCCAGCCGCTGATCGCCGACGCCACTACCCCTGACATCAACTCGTTGGTGAGGCCGCCTTCGTGGAGCGCCTTCGGCCCTTCGAGGACAACCGCCGCAGCGATGATCGGCATGCTCATGAGAAAGCTGAATTCCGCTGCGCTTTCACGGTCGAATCGAAGTCCACGACCGGTGGTGATGGTCGTGCCCGAGCGCGACACTCCCGGAATCAGCGCGATCACCTGCGACAATCCAATGAGAAGTGCGTCGAGCCACCGCATCTCACCGAGGATGCGTCGCTGGTCGACGAGCTTGTCGACCAGCCAGAGGATCAGGCCCATTACGATCAGCGCGATCGCGATCAGCTGTGGGCTGCGAAAGGCGGATTCGGCGCGCGATTGCAACAGGAAGCCGCCGATCGCACCGGGTATGGTCGCGATGATCAGGTAGATCACCCGACGTTTTTCCGGCGTCTCGACGCGGCCCGATGTAATGATTCCAAACGCCGCCTTGATCAGCGCCAGCCATTCCATTCGGAAGTACCAGAGCACGGCGATGAGTGTCCCGAAGTGGAGCGCGACGTCGAATGAAAGCCCCGGATCCTCCCAGCCAAAGAGCCACGGCGCCAGCGTGAGATGCGCGGAGCTGCTGATGGGAAGGAATTCGGAGAGACCCTGGATGATCCCGAGCGCAACCGCCTGGAGTGGTGTCATGTGTTGATTGGCGTGAGTGAATCGCGGTAGAGCGATTCGTATTTGCTGACGATAGCATCCCTTGCAAAGCGTTCGCGCGCGTCGGCGGCGGCGAGCCGGCTCATGTCCGCCCACCGCCTGGGATCGCGCAAAATCTCGAGCGAGGCGGCTGCCATGCCTGCCACATCGCCGACTGGGCAGAGGATTCCGGTCTCGCCATCGCGCACGACTTCGGGGAGTCCGCCGGCGTCGCTCCCGACGACGGGCACGCCCGAGGCGAGCGCCTCGAGCGCACTCAGGCCGAAGGATTCATTCTGACTCGGCAGGAGAAAGAGATCCGCCGCGGCAAGGAGCGGTGCGATTTGATCTAGCTTGCCGAGGAATGAGACCGAATGCTCGACACCAAGCAGCCGCGCTTCTTCTTCCGCCGCTGGCCGGTCGGGGCCATCGCCGATCATCACCAGCACGCTCGGAAGCTCGCGATTCACCTCGGCGTAGATGCGAACGACGTCGCGCACTCGCTTCACCGTCCTGAAGTTCGAGACGTGCATCAGGATCGGTTTGGAGCGCGCCAGCTCGTTCTTGAGCAGCGCCGGATACCTGCTGCGGTCGTAAATGTCGGGGTCGATGAAGTTATGGATTACTTCGACGTCGGGCCCGTCGCACCCGAAGGCGCGGCACGTCTCCTCACGAAGATACTGTGAAACCGCGGTGATCCGATCGGACTTCTCGATCGAGAATTTGGTGATTGGATAGAACGAAGGATCCTGTCCGACGATGGTGATGTCGGTGCCATGCAAAGTGGTAAGGACGTGGACATCCTCGCCGTTCTCGCGCAGCATCTCGCGGGCAATCCACGCGCTGGCGGCATGTGGAATCGCGTAATGGCAATGCAGGAGCTCGAGCCCATGGCCTTTGACGACCTCGTGCATTCTGACGGCGAGAGCGAGATCGTAGGGTGGGAACTCGAACAGCGGGTATCGTCCGACGTCCACTTCGTGAAAGAAGATGCGCGGCAGGAACGACGGCAGCCGAAAGGGCTGGCGGTAGGTAATGAAATGGACTTCGTGGCCCCGGTCGGCGAGCGCTATTCCAAGCTCGGTCGCGACCGCCCCCGACCCGCCGTACGTCGGGTAGCACGTGATGCCAATCTTCACTCAGCGCTCTCCCACCATTCTCGCGCAGTCGTCACGGAGTCGGAGTCTTCAGGATTTACGATCGTCACTGCAGCAGGCGGCAGCTGATGTCTGAACCACGTACGCTGTCGCTTCGCATATTGGCGAGTCTCAATAATGATCCGCTCGCGCGCCGATGACAAATCGAGTCGGCCGAGCACGTGCTCACGAATCGCGCCATATCCACTTGCCTTCCACGCCGGCGCGTCATCCGGAATTTTCCGCATCAGCTCGCGAACTTCCTCGACCCAACCCGCGGTCAGCATCGAATCGACGCGTTTTTCGAGGCGCTCACGCAGCGAATCGCCCGGGTCGACGACGAGGTAGGTCGCAACTGGCGCGCGCGTAGCGGACAGGTCGCGCTCGCTGTCCCTCGCATGCAGGTCACTGATGCGCTCGCCGGCGAGCAGCGCCGTCTCGATCGCCCGTAAGAGCTGGGTGCGGCCGAGGTGTGCGCGCAGTGGATCAAGCTCCTCGCACCAGCGTCGGAGCTCTGAGAGCGACATCCCGTCGAGCTCGTTCTCCAGCTTCGCGCGCCTGGATGCATCCACTTGAGGAGCGACGAACAGAGGATCGACGAGAGCCTTGATATAGAGTCCAGTTCCACCAACGACGACGGGGGTTCGCTCGATCTCGCACGCGCACTCGATCCACTCGTCGGCGTCGGCGGCCCAGCGCGCAGCTGAGTATCGCTCGTCGGGGTCGATGATGTCGATGCCATAGTGCGGAACGCGCGCGCATTCGTCCGAAGTCGGCTTGGCAGTTCCGAGATCGAAGTCGCAGTAGACCTGACGGGAATCGGCGCTGACAATGGCGCCGTCAAATGTCTCGCAGAGCTCCAGAGCCAGCGATGATTTTCCGGCGCCCGTCGGTCCGCAAACGATCCGCAGCTTATCTCCGCCCAAACCGACGCTCGACTTCGTCCCAGGTGAGGTGTACGATCGTCGAGCGTCCGTGGACATCGTGGGCGGGCAGCGTAGTGTCGCGGAGCGCGGCGTACAACGATCGCATTTCACCTTGCGAGAGCTCCTCGCCGGCCTTGATCGCAGCCTTGCAGGCCACTGTCGCCGCGAGTCGCTCGTGCTTCGCTGCCGCTCCAGCGATGCGGTCGCCCGTCAACGCGTCCAGAGTGTCACGCAGACAGCGCTCTGCATCGAAGCGCGGATGCGGCATCGGGACGGTGTTGACGATGAGAGTGTTCCCGCCAAATCCCTCGACCTCGAAGCCGAGCTTCTCCAGATACTCGCGGTTTGCATCGAACGCTTCGGCCTCGGCGGGCCCGAGGTGCAGAGTGAGCGGGAGCAGCAACCGCTGCGCCGGAGCCGACGCGCTTTCCAGGGCGTGCATGAACTGCTCGTACAGCACGCGCTCGTGCGCGGAATGCTGATCGATGAGTACCAGCCCCTCCTCGTGCTCGAAGGTGATGTAGGTCCGCCGCAACTGGAAGAGCGGCGGGATGGTCCCCGTGTCCGGCGCTGGATCGGTAGCCGCCACCGCCACGCCATTCGCCGGCACGGCGTCTTCACCCGAAGCGGATGCAAAGAGCGGCGAGCCGTGGTTCGCCTGCGGCCTCAGTATGCTGGTTCCGGGACTGGGTGGAATCTCCACCGGGCGGAAGCTGAACGACGAGCTCCGGAATCCAAACGACGCGGCGCTGTCGAGGGTGCCGAGCGCTCTTCGAACCGCGGTCTCGACGGCCCGCTCGACGTTCCAGCGATCCCGGAACCGCACTTCGGCTTTGGCGGGATGGACGTTGACATCCACTGCCTCCGCGGGAATCGTGACGTTCAGGAAAAAGGAGGGCCGCAGCCCCGCGACTATCGTCGAGCGGTAGGCGGCTTCGACGGCGCGCGCAATGCCCGCATCTCGCACTGCCCGTCCGTTGATCGCGAGAAAGACCCGCCGCGTCGAAGTTCCGACGTCGACCGGACGCTGAACGAGTCCGCTGACGTGAACCGGGCCCGACACATCTTCGACGTCGATCAGATCTTCCGCGTAGCGGCCACCCCAGATCGCGCCGAGCCGCGACCGTATGCTCGAAACGGGAGGAAGCACCAGCGCGCTCTTGCCGTCGTGCGAGACGTGGATGCGCACGGACGGTTGCGTCAGGGCGAGAGCAGTCAGCGATTCCACCGCGCTGCGCCATTCGGATCGCGCACTGCGCAGGAATTTCAGCCGCGCGGGGACGTTGTAGAACAGCTGGCCGACGGAAACGGTAGTGCCCCGGCGCCTGGCAATGCGCTCCGGCGGGGAAGGCTGCCCACCGGTGACGCGAATGGAGGTCCCTTCCCCGTCGCCGCCGGCGGCGGTCTCGATCTCGAAGTGCGAGACCGAAGCGATGGCGGGGAGCGCCTCACCGCGGAATCCGAAGGTTGGCACGCCGACAAGATCGGATGCCGTCCGAATTTTCGAGGTGCCGTGCCGGGCGAGGGCGAGCGGCAGATCGTCGGGCGTCATCCCCGATCCATCATCGCTGACCCGGATCAGGCGTCGCCCGCCATCCTCGAGAGTGATCTCGACGACGGTGGCACCGGCGTCGATCGAGTTTTCGACGAGCTCTTTTACGACTGATGACGGCCGCTCGACCACTTCGCCGGCGGCGATCTGGTCGGCGACCGATCCCGGAAGAATCGAAATCCGTCTCATCGTGTCCCGATCTACCAGTCCTTGCCGCGGGGAGGCACCGGTACGTTCCGCGCCTGGTGCTTCCCCTGTACGTCGGTCTCCTTATCCTCCGCTGCATTGAGAACAGCTTCAGCCTGCTGGGGAGTCATCCCCGGCACGGGCTTGGGCGCGGGCGATGGGTTCTGACTCGAGGCCGGCGCGGGATTCGGTGTATTCTGCCCACCGCCGCCGCCACCCCCGCCACCGCCACCTCCGCCGCCCCCGCCACCCTTCCGCTGCCGAAGGGCGAGCTCGTAATTCCACCGGGCATCGGAATCGGCAACCGCGACCTCGAGGACTTGCTTGTAGCGATAGAGTGCGCTGTCCAGGGGAGCGTCGGCGGAATCCTTGGCGCGCCGGCCCTGCACCAGATAATCGAGGCCGAGGTTGAAGCGCGCATGGTGCCGGACTTCAGCGTCCTTCGAGTCGGCTGCCTTCGTAAGCGGGGGCACCGCCGGTGCCAGCGAATCACGCAACAATAATCTCGTCCCGGAGTTGTAAAGCTCGATCGCAGGCTTGTCCCGTTCGGCGCTTCGACAGGACACGGTCATGAGCAAGAGCATGGTCGCCGTCGTCGCGGCAGCGGCAACGGCTCGTCCCGGGCGGCGCCTCGTCTGAAGGAATGTATCCAGTGCGAGCAGAATGAGAGCGGCGAGGACAAACCACTGGAATTGCGCGCCAAGATTTTCGCCGGACACCACCGACCTCGGGTTCGCGTGCATCGCATTGAGGGCCTGTCGGATCTGCCCTGCCTTGTCGGGCGTACGAGCGTCGATGAAGACTCCCTTCCCTTCGGCGGCAATGGATTTTAGCAGCGCCGGATCGTAGTGCGTCACGACGATGTTCCCGTTCTCATCGCGTTTCTGGGTTACCGTTCGATTCTCCACGATGGGAATGGTCGAGCCCTCGGGCGTGCCGAACCCGACGGTGATGATCACGAAGCCGAGTTGCGCGGCACGGCGAGCCTCGGCCAGAACTTCGTCCGGATTGTCGAAGCCTTCGCCATCGCTCATCAGGATGATGACCTTGTCGCCCTGCGACTTGTTCAGCGCAAGAAGATTGGTGGCCTGCCGTAAGGCGCTACTGAGCGAGCTTCCGCCCTGTCCGACGATGGAGGGATCGAGGTTCTGGAGGTAAAGGTCGAGCGCGCTGTTGTCGACGGTGAGCGGCGTGAGGATGTAGCTGCGGCCGGCGAAGGCGAGCAGACCAAACCGATCGCCAGGCGAGAGGTCACGTAGGCGGTTGATCTCCTGCTTCATCGCCTGGAGCCGGCTCGGTTTCTCGTCCGTTGCGAGCATCGACAGCGATGCGTCCAGCGCGAGCACGACATCCACGCCCTCCTGCTTGACGACCGTCTGCTCGACGCCCCAGCGCGGTCCGGCCCCCGCAATCCCAATCAGCAACGTTGCCAGCGCGGCGCGCAGGATCGCCGACGATGCGCGCTGATTACTCACGGATGGAGCGAGGCGCGCGATCATGGAGTCGGTGCCCAGCCGCGCCAGACGTTGCTTGCGCGCGCGCAATCCCCACCGCACCAGCCACGCCGCCACCAGCGGCAGCACGATCGCGAGCGTGAGGGCCCACGGCCATTGGACGTAGCGGATCCAATCGGTGAAACTCATGGGAGCGGCGCCTTCCACGCGACGATGCCCAGCTCCGCGAAAAGTGCGATCAGTCCCAGCGCGAGCGGCCAGCGATAAAGCTCACGATATCGAACGACGGTACTCGAGTGCACGGGTGCGCGCTCCAGCCGATCGATCACTGCATAGATGTTCTGAAGTGCGGCCGCGTCGCGAGCCCTGAAGTATCTGCCGCCGGTCATGCGCGCGATGTTGCTGAGCAAAGCCTCGTCGATCTCGACGGGCTGGTATTCGTAGCGAAGCCCGCCAGCGGCGTTCCTGCCCACCGGCACCGGAGCCATCCCGACGCTACCGACGCCGATACCATAGATCTTGATGCCGTAGGCGGTCGCGGCTTTGGCCGCAACGAGGGGCTCGATACTGCCGCGATTGTTGACGCCGTCGGTGAGAAGGATCAACACCCTCGATTTGCCGGGCGCGTCGCGCAAGCGGTTGGCCGCCGTCGCGATCGCCGTCCCGATCGCCGTCCCATCCTCGAGCTGGCCCGCCTGCAGGTTCGACACTGCCTGCATAACGACTGGATAGTCCGTCGTCAGCGGCACCTGCGTCAGAGCTTCTCCAGCGAACGCGACGATGCCGATACGATCCGATGTGCGACGGGCGATGAACTGCTTGACCTTGTCCTTCGCGACCTCGATGCGGTTGGCGGGGCGAAAATCGAGCGCCAGCATCGAGCTCGACAAATCGATCGCGAGTACGATGTTGATGCCTTCGCTCGTTTGGGTCTCGGTGTGCGCGCCCGAGCGCGGCCGCGCCAATGCTATGATGAACGATGCGAGCGCGATGTTGCGCAGGACGAAGATCGCGGTCGGGACCCAGCCGCCGACATGAGGTCCGCTCGCCAGTACAGCGGTTCGAGAGAAGACGATGGCATCCTTGCGACGAAGCGATCGCCAGATCCACCACGCCGGCAACAGCAGCAGCAGCCACAGCGCTTCGGGCGTGTACAGCTCGAACAATCCGAAGATCTTCACGCCGCGCGCTCCCGGCTCGCTGCGGCCAGTCTTTTTCCGGGCGCCGATTCGGGGTTGATCCGCGCTTCGACGTGATCGACGATCTCCTTCATGGACTTGCCACCGGTTGCGGCCGCAGACGCATCGATGTCAGCGCGGGCGAATTTCACGAGATCCGCCTCTCCCAGCCAACGCGGGAGCTCCGCCTCCACCCCATCACGAGGCTGCATCGCGTTCAGAAGCTCGTAACTCGTGTCAGAGCGTCGCACGCCCGGCACTCTCGCCGCCAGGTACTCGCGAGCCACATCCACCATCGCCACGAAATACTCCGCAGCGCGATCGCTCTCGACCAGTTTCAGCGACTCGATCCGCGCAAATTCCTGCTGTGCTCTGACGTAGGGATCGATTGGCGGTTTGGGCCGGTTGCGATAACGTCGCCACGCCCACCAGAGGAGCACCGCGGCGATTACCGCCGCGAGGATTCCCAGCCAGAGGAGCCAGTTGAAAACCGGCAGCACGATGAGGGGTCGGGCGGGCTTCGGAACCCGCAGTGTAGTATCCGCGGGCAGCACCGATTTGACGAAAACGTAGGCGCCGGCCAGCGACGGCTTTCTCTCCTGCCCCTGAAAGGTGACTCGCACGTCGGGAATCCGAAGCGGTTGAGTCCCGATGTCCCAGGCTACAAGGTGGTACAGAGCGACAGCGGTATCGCCGAGCATGCTGACGATTTTTTCGCCGCGCAGCTCGATCGGACGAACGCCGTTCTGGGATGTCGTGTCGGGGCCCGCCGGAAATTCGAATCGGACGCCCTTCGGCGCGAGGACCTTGATGAAGAGATTGAACGACTGTCCGATCAGAACGGTATCGGGTGACACGCGATAGCCCATCTGCACCTGCAGATCCGCTGCGGGCTGCTGCACCGCCGGCGCAGCACCGCCCTGAAATAACAGAAAGAGCAGCGCGAGGAAGCTCACCGCCGCCGCGCCCGGGTTTCACGAGCGCGGAAGAAGCGAAGCAGCGGTTCGACAACACCGCCCTCCGTTCGTACCGCGACTTCGTCGATCGCGAGCCGTCGCAGCAGGTGCTTGCGGTCTTCGCGCTCGGTGAGGACGCGCTGTGAGTACGATTGTCGCACGGCTGCGCTGCTCGTATCCACCTCGAAAGTGTCACCAGTCTCGGGATCGATGAGGCGCGCGATGCCGATGTCCGGCAGCTCGCGCTCACTCGGATCCTCGACGGTTACCGCAACCACATCGTGGCGCTGGGCGAGGAGCTTGAGCGGATGCGAGATGTCGTCCTCGAGGAAATCGGAGACGATGAAGACAATCGCGTGCTCGTTGAGCATCTTCGCGACGTAGTCGATCGCCAAAACCATATCGGTTCCGCGGCCTACCGGCTCGAAGGCGAGCAGGTCGCGGATGATGCGTAACACGTGCCGGCGCCCCTTCCGCGGCGGGATGACGTGCTCGATACGATCGGTGAAGAGCAGTACTCCGACCCGATCGTTATTCCGCACTGCCGACATCGCGAGCACGGCCGCCAGCTCACTGGCGAGCTCGCTCTTGAATCGGCGCACCGTTCCGAATCGCTCCGAGCCGGAAAGGTCGACGACGAGCATCACCGTCAGCTCGCGCTCCTCGATGTAGCGCTTGACGAAGGGCCGCCGCATCCGGGCGGTGACGTTCCAGTCGATGGAGCGAACTTCGTCGCCCGGCTGATACTCCCGGACCTCCGAAAACTCCATTCCCTGCCCCTTGAACACCGACCGGTACTCACCGGTGAACACCGAGTTGACGAGACCGCGCGTCTTGAGCTCGATCAGCTTCACCTGCCGCAGGATCTCGGGCGGCACTCCCATCGGCTTCTCGGGAGTGCGCGTTGGAGCCTTCTTGCGACGGCGCGCGCGGAAGAATCCGATCACGGAACCGGTATAGCCTGCAGAATGCGCGAGACGATCTCGTCGCTGGTGACTTCCTCGGCTTCCGCTTCGTAGGTGCGGAGGACGCGGTGGCGCAGAACGTCGGGCGCGATCGCTTTCACGTCGTCGGGAGTGACGAAAGTCCGGCCGCGCAGAAATGCGTGAGCCCTCGATCCCTGCGCCAGGGACAGCGTGGCGCGCGGACTCGCGCCAAACTCGATCAGCGGCTTGAGCTCCGCGAGCCGAGCCTGCTCCGGATTCCTCGTGGCGTGCACGATCTCGACGATGTAATCGACTACTCGCTCGTCGATGTACAGCTCGGCGATGTGCCGGCGCATGTCGAGGATCTGCTTCGGCGTTGCCACGCGCTCGACGGGTATCGGCTCGCCACTCGACATCCGGCGCAGCACTTCCTTCTCTTCGTCGCGCGATGGATACCCGACGTGAAGCTTGAGCATGAACCGATCGACCTGCGCCTCGGGCAGCGGATACGTGCCCTCCTGCTCGATCGGATTCTGGGTCGCGAGGACGAGAAAGGGCTCCTCGAGAATGTGAGTTGTTCCGCCAATGGTTACCTGCTTCTCCTGCATCGCCTCGAGGAGCGCCGCCTGCACCTTGGCGGGGGCGCGATTGATCTCGTCGGCGAGAATGATGTTGGCGAAGATCGGGCCCTTCTTGACCGAGAACCGTCCGTTCGACTGGTCGTAGATCTGGGTTCCGACGACGTCGGCGGGAAGCAGATCCGGGGTGAACTGGATGCGGCTGAACGAAGTGTTGATGGTTTCAGCAAGAGTCCGCACGGTGAGAGTCTTCGCCAGTCCGGGCACTCCCTCGAGCAGCACGTGCCCGCCGGTGAGAAGGCTTATCAGCAACCGCTCGACCATGTACTCCTGCCCAACGATGCGGCGTCCAACCTGATTGACGACCTCGTGAACTATCGAAGCGTCGGTCTCAATAGCGGCGGTTGCGTTCACGTCTTGCTCCTCTCGGTGTTTTCCTGCCGTTGCCGCCGCTCTTCCCGAGCGCGGATATGATTTCCCTTTCGCGCGCCGTCAGCGGCCGCGTCTTTCCCGACTCCAGTGAACCAAGCTTGACCGGACCGAACTTCGTGCGGACGAGACGCTCCACGACGAGTCCCAGCGCTTCGCAGACGCGCCGCACCTCTCTCGTTCGGCCCTCTGCAATCACGATCTCGAGCTCCCACAATCCCCGACCGATCCGGCGCGCCGAAACATCCCTTGGCATTACCAGGCCATCTTCCAGCTGTACACCTCTCATTGCCGCCCGTGCCGCGTCGGCGCCGTCGCCACGCACGGTTGCTACATATGTCCGCTCAACTTCGCTGCTCGGATGTGTCAATTTGTGCGCCGCGTCTCCGTCGGTCGTGAGGAGCAGCAGGCCTTCGGTCATGTAATCCAGCCGACCGACGTAGGTGAGGCCCGGCTGATCCTCGACGAGCTCAAAGACCGTCCGACGCCCTGCGGGATCGGTTCGCGTCGTCAGGACCCCGGTCGGTTTGTTCAATACGATCCAGGAAGCGGCGGTCGGCGGCACACCGACTTTCTTGCCGTCGACGGTAATTGCATCGTTCTCCGGATCGACGCTTTGTCCGGTCTGGGCGACCGCGCCATTGATGCGGACGCGGCCTGCCGCCACGAGTTCCTCCGCTGCGCGGCGAGAAGCGACTCCGGCGCGCGCCAGGGCGCGCTGAATTCGCATCGGCCCCGACATCAATCAGCCCGCGGCGGCGCCTCGCCGTTATCGGTGGTGGCGGCGGCTGGTGAAGTCGGCGTGGCAGGCCGCGGCGCTCGCAGTGCAATTGCCAGCTCGTCGGCGCGCGGCAGCTCTTCGAGATGGCGCAGGGCAAACTGCTCGAGAAAGGACGGCGTCGTTCCGTAGAGGAGCGGTCTGCCCAATCCCTCGCCGCGCCCCACAATATCGATCAGCCCGCGCTCCGCCAGCGACTTGAGAATCGCGCCCGCTCCGACCCCCCTGATTTCCTCGATCTCTGCTCTGCCGATTGGCTGGCGGTAGGCAATGATCGCCAGCGTCTCCAGCGCCGCCGCGGAAAGTCGCTGGGGCCGTGCCGCCAGCTGCGCCCTCTCGATCGCCTCGGTGTACTCCGGCCGGGTCAGGATCTGCCAGCCACCGGCGACTTCGACGAGCTCGACTCCATGTCCTTCGCTGTCGTAGTGATCGCGAAGCTCGCTGAGGGCGGATTCCAGCGTCGACTCACTGTCGTCGGCATGCGCGGCCATCAGGCGCAAAGCATCTACCGGTACAGGCGCTGCGCTCGCGAAGAGCGCCGCTTCAAGCAGCTTCGCTAGAGGAGTCACGAGTTATTTCGAAAGCGGCAAACGCGCGCGGCTGGGCGAGCTTCAGCTCACCGCGCTTGGCGAGCTCGAGCAGTGCGAGAAGAAGCGAAAGCACCTCCCAGGGCTCGGCTTTGCGTGGCAGGATGTCCTTCCACTGCGCGCGAGCACGAATGGCAAGGAGCGCCCTCACGATGCCGATCGCGCCATCGACGTCCAGCGCCCGTGGGACCACGTCGTGGACGTGGGGCTTTTTCGCCAGCCGCAGCACACGATCCACCGCTGACAACAGCTCCGGCAGCGAGATCGTGAGCGGACGCGCAACGGCAATCTGGGCAGCCTGCTGAGTGTAGGCGCGCGCAAACCGGCCGCGGCGGTCCTCGCTGCGACGCTCGAGCACGTCGACGACCTCACGCACCTGTTGATACTCGAGCAATCGCCTCACCAGCTCTGCGCGTGGATCCTCCCAGAGATCTTCGCCCTCGCGACGCGGGAGGAGCATCTGCGCCTTGATCCGCACCAGCCGCGCCGCCATCTCCAGATAGTCAGCCGCCTCATCGAGCTTCAGCGACGAAATCCGCGCCAGAAACTGCTCCGCGATCCGGGCGATCGGAATGTCGTAGATGTCGATCTGCTCGTCTCGAATGAGCGTGAGCAGCAGGTCGAGCGGCCCCGAGTATTCGGCCAGCTCGACGACGAAGACTTCGGCCGCCGCGGAATCGGCGACGCCCAGCCGTTCGTCAAACCTGTCGCTCACACTGTCCATGGACTTGGAATGATGAAGGGGAAAACCATCCGTGACGCGAACCGGAAAACGAGGAACACGGGCCGAAACCAGAGGTTCAGCAACGGCGCGCCGAACATGATGAGCAGGAAAAGTATCAGCAAGCCCTGTGCGCCGAGGCGCTGATAGTTGAGGGCCCACGCCGGAGGCAGGATGTACTTGAAGACGTGCGACCCATCGAGAGGTGGGATCGGAATGAGATTGAATGCCGCGAGCGCGAGATTGATCAGGATTCCGTAAAGGAGCATCGCCTGCAGCAAAGCGCCCGTCTGGGACAGCGCCGGCACCGACCGCCCGATCGCGCCAACCAGCATGATCAGCGGGATGCAAAGAATCGCGATGATGAAATTGGTGGTAACTCCTGCGAGCGAGACGATGATGTCACCGCGCTTGAAGTTTCTATAATTCCGGGGCACCACCGGGACCGGTTTCGCGCCGCCGAATGCAATGCCAGCCGTGAAATAGGTGATCAACGGCAGCAGGATGGTCATGAACAGATCGATATGGGGGATCGGATTCCAGGTCAGTCGGCCCAGAGAATAAGCGGTGGTGTCCCCCTGTTTGAGCGCGGCGTAGCCGTGGGCGTACTCGTGCGCGACCATCGAGAACAGCAATACCGGCGCGACGAGAATGAACTGCTCAAACGATTTGTCCAATTGGCTCGGGATGAGGTTTGGCTCGCGCGTAGAAGTTAGCATTGCGCTCGTCGACCCGGCACCAGCGAGTGAAGATTTGTCGGCCGAACCTGGCTGAGTTCTCGTCGGCATCCTACCAGCAAGAATTGCCCACTTACTCGCGTTTTGGCGCGCTGTTCGACTTGACGTAAACCGTTGCAGCAGGCAAATTTCACGGCTACACCACACCAGCAAACGCTTCGGAGATCAGTTAGTGCCAAATCTTGCTTCAGCGAAAAAGCACATGCGGAAGTCACGCGCCGCCGCCATCCGCAACCGCGCCCAGAAGTCGGCGCTTCGCACCGCGTTGAAGCGGGCGTCCTCAGGGACCGCTGAAGAGAAGCGCGCTGCCGCGCGGCTTCTGGATCGCGCCGCCCGGAAGGGCTTGATCCATCGCAACGCCGCTGCACGTCACAAGAGCCAGCTCGCGAAGGCTGGGAAGTAAAAAAAAAGGCGCCGCAGGGCGCCCGTGCAAAACAAACAAGGCGCCTGACGGCGCCTTTTTTACATCGTCGCCAGCTCTCCGCCACAGCGTTCGCAGTACCACTCCGTCGGATAGTTGGCGGCGCCGCACTCCGGACACTTGAGAGTCTTGTGCTGCTCGGATCTGGGATCCTGGGTGCCCCCACTCTTGGGGACAGAGGGCGGAGTCGCGACCGCCGCGCTCGACGGTGGCGTTCCGGGAGCGCCGCCCGGACGCAGCACGGGAAATTGATCGAACGGCGACCGGGTCTGCGCCGCACTCGGAGTTGTCGGCTGAGTGCGCGCCACCGGCTGGTCGATGCGCGAGGGCGGGTTCAAGGTCGGCGGCTCCGGAATCGCGGGTCGCGGAATCACCGGCGAGATGGGTGTTCGCGCCACGCCATCCTCGCCACCCGGGCGACCGTGGGCGATAGCTTCAGCCTGCTTTTCCTTCATGCTGAGCGCGAAGATGCGATTGAGCTCGGTGAGCTGGGTGTCGAGCGCAGCCTTCTCCTTCGACAGCCGCGAAATCTCCTTATCCCACGCACCACCGATCTCCTTCCACTGCTTGTCGGTGTACTCGCCCACTGCCGCGCGCAGCTCTGCCTCCTGACGCGCCTCCCGCTGCTGCAGCTCTTGCCGCGAAATTTCGTCCAGGCGCACCGTCAATGAATCGATTGTCTCGCGCAGCTCGCCGGCGCGCTCCGCCAGCTTTCCGGATACTTCGCGCAGACGCGTCTGGTAGTCTCCGCGCACGCGCTGGAATACCGCATCCGAAGTGTTCGCCCGCTTCTCTTCCAGCGCAGCGAGCCACTCCTCGTATCGTTGGCGCTCCTTCAGGAGGCCGTTGAGCGCGTCCAGCGAGACCGGCTCTCTCTCAGCCATCGTACTTCATCCCCTTGCTCGGTTCGTCTGCTCCCGGCCGCGGGCGGGAACCCCCGATCGATAGACGACCGACCCTGCCACAATAGTACAAGCGGCGCGGCCAACGAGGGACATTCCGTCGTACGGGCTGTTGCGACCCTTGGAGAGGAATTGCGAGGCGTCAACCTTCCACTTCGCTTTCGGATCGAACACCGTGATGTCCGCCGCTGCGCCTCGTTTGAGGGTGCCGCCCGGCAAATTGAATATCCGCGCCGGGGTGCAGGACATTCGATCGACGAGAGCAGCGTAAGTCAGAATACCCGGCTCGACGAGATTGGTGACTATCACGCCGAGCGCCGTCTCGAGTCCCACGATTCCGTTCGGGGCGTCGGCGAATTCGCGCTCCTTCTCGTCGTAGTGGTGCGGCGCGTGATCAGTCGCGACGAGGTCGATCGTGCCATCCTTCACCGCTTCGCGCAGCGCTTCGACATCGGCCGCCGTGCGCAGCGGCGGATTCATTTTCGCGTTGGTGTCGTAGCCACGCACCCGATCTTCCGTCAGCGACAAGTGGTGCGGGCACACTTCGGCAGTGACGTTGATCCCCCGCTCCTTTCCCCAACGAATGAGCTCGACCGATCCACGAGTGCTCATGTGCGCGAGATGAGCGTGGCCTCCCGTCAGCCTCGCCAGAAGGATGTCGCGGATCACCATGATCTCCTCGGCCTCGGCGGGAATTCCCTTGAGGCCGAGCCTCGCGCTCACGATTCCTTCGTTCATCGTCCCGCCCGCGGAGAGCGTCGGCTCCTCGCAGTGATCGATGACGGGAATCCGGAAAGTCCGCGCGTACTCGAGCGCGGTACGCATCAGCTGGGCGCTCGCAACGGGTCTACCATCATCGCTTACCGCGACGGCGCCCGCACCGACCATCTCGCCAAATTCGGCGAGGACTTTGCCCTCCTGGGCAACGGAGATCGCGCCGATCGGATAAACTCTCGCCGCGGCGGCGCGCTGGCCCTGCCGCAGGATGAATCCCACTGCCGCCTGGTTGTCGGTCACCGGATCGGTATTGGGCATCGCACATACGGCGGTGAATCCGCCGGCTGCCGCCGCGCGCGCGCCGGTCGCGATGGTCTCGACGTCCTCCCGACCCGGCTCGCGAAGATGGCAGTGGACGTCGATGAACCCCGGGGACACCATCAGCCCCGAGCAATCGATCACTTCGATGTCGTCGCCGCCATCGATCTTCCCGCCGATCGACTCGATCGTTCCATCTCGGATGAGCAGATCGCCGCGCTCGTCCAGCTTCGACGAAGGATCGAGAAGTGTGCCGCCACGCAGGAGAATCGGCTTCATTCCCGGTCCTCGCGACCGCGTCCCGAGCCGCCCTTCGCAGCCTCGGCGAGCTCCGGCTTTCCGCCGGCAAGGAGGTACAACACTGCCATCCTGACCGCAACGCCGTTGGTGACCTGATCGAGAATCACGCTGTGCGGTCCATCCGCGACATCGGAGTCGATCTCAACGCCACGGTTCATTGGGCCGGGATGAAGGATCAGAATGTCACGCGGAGCTCGATCGAGTCTCTCACGGGAAATGCCGAACACCCTGTTGTACTCGCGCGCCGAGGGGATGTAGCCGGCGGTCATCCGCTCGAACTGCAGCCGCAGTACGTTGAGCGCTTCCGCCCATTCGATCGCCTCTTCGACACGGTCGAAGATCTGAACCCCGAACTCGTCGATCGCATTCGGGAGCAGCGATCGCGGGCCGCAGACCGCGACTTCCGCCCCGAGCTTGGTAAGCCCCCAGATGTTGGATCGGGCGACCCGCGAATGCAGAATGTCGCCGCAGATGCAAACGCGGCGGCCGCGCAGGTCGCCGAGATTGTCACGCAGGGTCAGCAGATCGAGAAGTCCCTGGGTCGGATGCTCGTGGGTTCCGTCACCGGCGTTGATGACGTTCGACTGAATCCGTTCAGCGAGGAAGTGCGCTGCGCCAGAGGCCGAATGCCGGATCACCACCATGTCGATCCGCATCGCCTCGAGATTGCGCGCGGTGTCCACCAGCGTTTCGCCCTTCGAGACGCTCGATCCGGTCGACGACACATTCACCGTATCCGCCGACAGCCGCTTCTCGGCAAACTCGAACGAAATTCTGGTGCGAGTCGAATTCTCGAAGAAGAGATTGACGATCGTCGAGCCACGCAGCGCCGGGACCTTCTTGATGGCGCGCTCGCTGATCTCCTTGAATGGTTCGGCGGTATCGAGAATGAGTCGAATCTGGTCGCCGGTCAGCGACTCCAGGCCGAGCAGATCCTTGCCCAGCGTTCCCGTCACGCGGCCGACTTCGGGACGATGACGACCTCCGTTCGTTCGTCGAGCTCGGCGACGAGCACATCCACGCGCTCGTCGTCCGCAACTTCCACCTTTTTCCCGACCACGTCGGCATGGATCGGCAGCTCACGGCCCCCGCGGTCGATCAGCACGGCCAGGGAGATCGAGGCCGGCCGGCCGAAATCCGCCAGCTCATCGAGCGCCGCGCGCACGGTGCGCCCGGTGTAAAGCACGTCATCGACGATGACGACGTGTTTTCCATCGAGCTCCCACGGCAGGTTGGTCGGACCGACCACCGGCCGCGGTCCGACAGTCTGCAGATCGTCGCGATAGAGGGTGATGTCGAGGGAGCCCTCGGGCACGGTAACGCCTTCCCCGCCTTCGATCATCTTCACCAGTCGGTCCGCGAGCTGAACTCCACGCCGCTGGATTCCAACGATGACCAGATCGTCCGTGCCTCCATTGAGCTCGACGATCTCGACTGCCATCCGCTTCAGAGTACGCTCGACGGCCCGGGCATCGAGAACCGTCGTTGATTTCGTGGCCATTGGTGCACAAATATGCTAGAACGACGAGATCATTTGAAGACATGATCTGCGTTCTCCAAGGTATCTTTGGACCATGCTCGAGTTCCTCAAGTCGCTGTTCGGAAGTCGCGACATGGCGCAAGTGAGCCATCACGTAGTCGCCGGGATCCCCGTCCTCGTCAACAACACCCGTCCCGACATCGACACTGCCGTCGTGATTGCGCGTCTCACGCGCTGCCTCGCGCTCATCGAGCAGTACGTGCCATGGCACTTCCGACATCTGCGGCGGGACTTCGCGGGCATCGTCGTGCAGCGCTTCGCCTGCCGCGGCGCGTACTTCCATGAGCAGCGCGCGTGTCTGGTGGAGCTGACCTTTACCGTCAATCCACAGTTCAGCGACGCTGAAGTGGCGGCGACCATCCTCCACGAGGCGATGCATGCTCGCCTTCACACCCTTGGCTTCCCGCTCGAGATGGAAGATCGCGCGCGCCAGGAGCGTTTCTGTCGGCGCGCGGAAATCGAATTCGGTCAGGTTGTTCCCAACGGCGAAGCGGTCGTCGAGCGCGCCCGTTGGACCGCTGATCTTTCCGATGAAGAAGTGGCGCCGGAGATCGATCCGCTGTTGGCCGCCCGGCGAATCGCGGAAGTGGATCGCGCCGCGCTCGAAGGACGCGGATAGCCGCGACCTATCGACGCGTCACTTTATCTCGACGCCGTTCTCCTGTTCGATGATCTTGACCGCTTCCACATGATCGACGTCCTCGCCGAGTATTTCACGCGCTGAGTGGAAGCGTTCGGCGGTCAAAGAGATGATCGGCGTGCTCACGCCAAGATCGTCCGCCATCACGGATGCGATACCGATATCCTTGTCCAGCAGCGCCAGACGGAATGTGCGGGGAAATGCGCGCGTCAGGACCCGCTGCGGAATCAGATTCTCCGAGCTGTTGGACCTCCCGCTCGAGGCATTGATGACGTCGAGCGCGACCTTCGGGTCGACGCCTGCCTTGACCAGGACGGCCAGACCTTCGGCGGTCGACAAAATGTGCACAGCCAGCAGGGCGTTGTTTACCGCCTTGAGGGCGTCGCCCGCTCCGACCGGCCCGGCGTGAACGATCTTCTTGCCGAACGCCTCCACCACATTCCGCACGCGCTCGAAGACAGTGACCTCGCCACCCCACATGACGGTAAGAGAGCCGGATTTCGCGGCCGTCGTCCCACCGCTCACTGGTGCATCGATGAACTCGACGCCGCGACCGCCGAGCTCGGCGGCGATCGATCGAGAGGTTGGGGGGTCGCCAGAGGTGCAGTCGATCATGACGGCGCCCTTGGCCAGGGACTCCAGCATTCCGGCTTCGCCGTGGAGAATCGCTTCGACTTCCACCGATGAAGGCAGACACGTGATGACCACCTCCGCATTCTTGACCGCATCCGACGGACTACTCGCAACCCGCGCGCGATGCGACGCCGCAAAGCTCTCTGCCTTCGATGCGGTTCGGTTCCACACCACCAGCTCGAACGGATCGCGCGTCAAGTGCGCCGCAATCAGACTTCCGATGTCACCGAGCCCCAGGAACGCAACACGTGTCATTGCGAGAACGGCCCGCCCGCGGCCGGCGTGAGACCGCCGTTATAGTCGTAAACAATTCTGGACAAGTCAGCGATCAGGCTATCGGATTTCTTCTGATCTGCGATGCCTTTGGTCAGCACAACGAGCACGTAAGGACTCCTCTTCGGCGGGTAGACAATGGCCGCGTCATGCGCGACTGCCGTGATGTCCCCGGTCTTGTGGGCAACTTTCACTCCGGGCGGCAGGCCGGCGGGGATGCGTTCGTTGAACTCCTGTGCGAGGAGAATCGACAACATTTCACGCGTTGCAGCGGGCGATCCGGCTTTGCCTTCCTGAATCGCGCGCAGGATGATCGCCAGGTCTCGCGCCGTGGTGGTGTTGTTGAGCCCTCTCTCGAACGCTTTGCCATCCTCGACGCCTCGCAACACCTGAATCCTGGTCGCACCCAGTGATCGCATGGTGCGCGTCACGTTCTCGGCGCCGACGAGGGTGATCAGGGTGTTCGTCGCAAAATTGCTGGAGCGGGTGATCATGAGGCGCAACAGCGTATCGACAGGCACCCGCTCGCCGATCCGATGGTAGAGGGTCGAGTCGCTGTCGGATCCTTGATCGAGAGCGTACGGCGAGCGGTCCACAATCGACGCGAACTGATTCACCAGCAGCAATCCCTGATGCATCCCGAACGACCCTGCCGCGGCTCGGCGGAAGAGCTCTATCATCACCGGCACCTTCATCGTGCTCGCCGCATGAAAGCTGGTGTCGGCATTGATGAAGATGGTGTCGCCCGAGCCAAGATCGATGTACGCGAGTCCGACCTCGGCCGCAGGCTCCTGCGCAATTCGACTTTCGATTCGCTGCAGCACCGCCGAATCGGCCGGCGACACCGCGAGAACCAGGGCGCCGGCGAGCAGCAGCATCATCGGGAGTACATCGCCGTCAAACGCGGAGCCCCGTTCGCATTGCCGGATGGTTCCCGGTTTGATGCACTTCCGTCCAGATGCTCTCGTTGTGCTGATCTCTGAGGAAAATCGAGCCGACCACGACGGTGATCAGCGAGACCACGATCGGGAACGCGAGACCAGCGTAAATGTTCCCGGTCCGGGCGACGAGACTGGTTGCGATGATCGGCAGGAATCCTCCGAACCAACCGTTGCCGAAGTGGTACGGCAGTGAGAGAGACGTATATCTGATCTTTGCCGGGAATGCCTCCACCAGAAATGCGGCGATTGGACCGTACACCATCGTGACGAAGACGACCTGGATGAACACCAGCAGCGTCAGCATCACGGTGTTCACGGGGCTCGAATAAAACTTCATTGCGTGATAGATCGGGACATAGAAAATCGCCGCCAGAAGATTGCCCGCGATCATGATCTTCTTTCGGCCGATGCGATCCGACAGACCACCGAACACCACGAAGAGCGGCGCGCCAAGTACCAGTGCTATCGCCACGCAGACGTACGACGTGAAGAGCGGCACCTTGAGCACGGTCTGCATGAACAGCAGAGCGTAGAACTGGCCCGTATACCACACCACCGCCTGGCCCGCGGTCGCGCCGAACAACACCACCAGAAACACTTTCCATCGCGACCAGGTGCCGAAGCTCTCCTGAATCGGGGCCGTCGATGTCCTGCCTGATTCCTTGAGAATCGCGAACAGCGGCGATTCCTGTAGCCGCATCCGGATGTAGTACGAGATCGCAACCAGCAGAATCGAAAGAATGAAGGGGACCCGCCATCCCCAGACCTTGAATGCGTCCTCACCGACCAGAGCGCGCACGACGAGGATCACGATCAGTGACACGAAAAGCCCGAGGGTCGCGGTCGTCTGAATGAAGCTCGTGAAATAGCCGCGGCGTCCATCGGGCGAGTGTTCGGCCACGTAGACGGCGGCACCGCCGTACTCCCCGCCCAGCGCGAGTCCCTGCAGCAGTCTCAGAATCACCAGAATGATCGGCGCCGCAATCCCGATCCGACCGTAACCGGGCAGAAAGCCGATCGCGGCGGTGGAGCCGCCCATGATGAGAAGAGTGGTGAGGAATGCGAACTTGCGTCCGACCAGATCGCCGATACGCCCAAATACGAGTGCCCCGAACGGCCGCACCGCGAATCCGACGGCGAACGTGGCGAGGGTTTTCAGAAAGCTCGCCGTCGGGCTGCTGCCGGGGAAAAATTGAGTCGAGATGATCGCCGCGAGGCTGCCGAAGATGTAGAAGTCGTACCACTCGATCATCGTTCCGACCGAGGAGGCGGTAATGACTTTCCAGATCCCCCGCGCGTCGGGCGCTCCACCTCGAGCCGCAGCCGGACTCGAGTCCCGCACCCCGGAAGTCATCGCGTTGGCTCCTTTGGCATCGCGTTGAAGTTGATCACCGGATCCAGCCCCGCCTTCGATACGTGTCTGTCGCGAAGCTCTCGTAAAGCCACGATTGGAACGAGTGCAGTCTTGCTTCAGCACTGCTGCGAGGTGCGAGTCCCGAATTCCGCACTCGCGCCGGGACACAGACCACCACGAACCCGACGGCCTCGAAAGTAGCACACGCCCGGCGGGAGTGCATGGGAGAGGTGACCACGGCGATCGTGCGCCAATGGTTTCTCTGCGCGAGCGCTTTCATTTGCAATGCTTCTGTACGCGTGGTAAAAATCGAGTCGACAAAGTTGATCGATATCGGGCCGCCCAGCAGAATCTCGACCCGCTCGAGGTCTGAAGAGTCTGAAACGACGGTGTCGCCAAATTTTCTTCGCTCGCGGGATACCATCAGCGACGACGAGGCCCCGGACCTGGCCAGCTCCAAACCCGAGAGAAAGCGATCGAGGGTCTCCGATCTCATCAACCCGTCGGGCGTGATTCCCATCGACAGCACTGCGATGGCGTCGACATGCGGCGGCACCGGATCGTGCCTCGTGAGAGGCCCAGCGAGCGCGCCCACCAGCGGCGTATACCCGACCACAATGCAAAGCAGAGCGAGGAGGCCGGCGCCGATCCAGAGCATCGGTCGGAGTCGGGTGACACCCAGGATGGCACCGACTATGGCAGCCGGAACGAACAGGGCGAGATCAGGACGGCGAAGCATCTGCTGCACGCCAAGAACCTGAGCGACGACCGCACACAGGCCGCCCAGGATCGCGCCGGTCAGCGCGTGCCGCGCCAGCGTTTTCCGTCCGCTCACGTCTTGCACCCGCCCAATTTAGCCTGGGGCTGGATGCGGTCGCGACTTCAGACCTTCCCCGTCGAGGACGGTGCGGGTGAAGCTGCTGCGCGCGCAGCGCGATACCAGTCACCGGAGATCAGACGACGCAGAGTCCGGATGATCCGCCGCACCAGGATGATGAGAAGCACCAGCAGCGCCAGCGCTAACGTCAGGGTGATGTAGGGGTGGTGCCAGACCGCCATGGCGACAACGGCGATGGTGCTCAGCTCGCCGAGGTTGGCGAGCGCGTTGGTGAACGGCTCCGGCGAGGCATCCACCGCGTAGCGCAGTCCGAGCTTCGTTCCGTGGGTGGTCGCCGCAAGACCTCCGCCGAGAAGAACCGCCGGCGCCAGCATCGCGGGGTCGACGTGGTAGACGGTTGCAGCAGCCAAGACCGCCGCGGCGAGCGGCCGCACACCGCTTTGGATCGTTTCCCAGATACTCGCCAAACCAGGAACGAGCGTGACCAGGAACTCGACACCGTAGACGGCGCAGGCGATGCCGAAAACCCACGGATTCGCCACAGCGTCTAGTCCGGCTGGAAGGTGCCCAATCCAGCCGCGGTTTTGTGCGAGACCAAGAACCGCGACCGTTGCCGGCACGTTGATGCCGGTGGCGTACGCAACGCCCAGCGCCTGGACGAGGATACCGAGCGAATTCACGGGTCGTCAGCGGGCAGAGTTCGTGCCCGCCGACAGAGAACTGGTGGGACCGGGACTACGGCTTTCTCGGCTTCTCCGGCGGCACCGACTGGGCCGCGGCAATCTTGTCGGCGGCGCTCTTGAGCGCCTGCTGAATCGCGCCCGACTCCTCTTCCACAACCTGCTGGGTGGTGGTCACCAGCCCCGATGCGACACGCACAGCGGCCGCCTTTATTTCCGGATCCGACGCGATTCTCTGGGCCAGCGACTGGACCGCGAGCGCCAGGTCCTGGAGTGACTTCTGTAACTCGGGCGACGGCTTGAACGACACAGAGTCGTCCTGCGCCGAAGCCTTCGCCTTCGAGGGGTTGTCGGGCTGCTGGGACCGGGCCGCTGAAGTAGTCGCAAGTCCGATCAGGAGCACCAACAGAATTGCAATGCGTTTCATATTCGTTTCGAGAGTAAGTTCAGACCCGCTTGGTGCGCCAGCCTACGTACCCCACATTAGCACGAAAGGTCGGGCAGCGAAACATTCAATACTCGGACCAGTCTCATGAGCGCCGATAACGTGGCGGGAGATTACGCGGCGGAGCTTCGCGTCACTCTCGATCGAGCGAGAGATTTCCTTTACGGGATCAACGACGAAGCCGCGAGTTATCGGACCGCGTCGGGCAAATGGAGCCCAAAAGAAATCATTGGCCACCTCATCGATTCGGCGTCCAACAATCATGAGCGGTTCGTTCGGGCGCAGTTCAACGACGATCTGGAGTTTTCAGGGTACGATCAGGACGCGTGGGTGTCGACGCAACATTATCGGGACGCGTACTGGGGCGACCTTGTCGCGCTTTGGTACTACTTCAACCTTCACATCGCGCGCCTGATGGAGACTGCCGCTATAGACGAACGTGTTCGTCCGCGGGCACGACATAATCTGCATCAGATCGCGTGGCAGCCAGTTCCCCAAAATGAGCCCGCGACGCTCGATTATTTCATGCGCGATTACGTCGGCCACCTGAAGCATCATCTCGCACAACTTGGGTTCGAGGCGCGCTAATCAACCCAGTCGGCAACGAAAATGTTCGTCTCGTGCGGATTGGCGTCGTGGCGGTTTGATGCCCATACCAGCCGCTTGCCATCGGGGCTGAACATCGGGAATCCATCAAAGGTCGGAGCTGTCGTCACCTGCTCCAGGTGTGAGCCGTCCGGATCGATCAGGAACAGATCGAAGTTTCCGAGCTTCGGATCGGTGTGATGGTTGGATGAGAAAACGATTTTTTTCCCGTCCGCGGTCCACGAGGGCCCGAAGCTGGCCGCGCCGAGGCGGGTGATCTGTCGCTGATCGCTGCCATCGGCATTCATCAACCATAGATCCATCTTGTTCGGTCGGACCAGGCGCTGCGCCAGCAGGTCCTTGTACGCGTTGACCTCGGCGGCAGTCTGCGGATGGTTGGCGCGATAGACGATCTTCTTTCCATCGGGCGACCACCAAGGGCCCCCGTCGTAGCCGAGCTGATGGGTAAGCTGCCTCAGGCCCGTGCCGTCGATGTTCATGACGTAGATGTCGAGATCACCGCCCTTGAGAGAAGTGAACACCAATTTCTTTCCATCAGGCGACAACACACCTTCGGCTGTGTAAACGCCGAACCGAGTGAGCCGTCGCAATCCCGACCCGTCACTGTTGGCAGTGTAGATGTCGAACGGATCGAGCCGCCAGACGTAACCATTCGATGGATCTGGCCGCGGCGGGCACTCTTTCTCGAGTGCGTGGCTGGATGCAAAGAGCACCCGCCGGTCGCCATCCATGAAGTAGCCGCAGGTCGTCTTGCCGACCCCGTTCGAGATCCGCCGCACTCCCGAGCCGTCGACATTCATTATGTACTGCTGATCGCACGTCCGACCGTCTCTGGTGCTCTGGAAAATCAATCGGCGGCCGTCGTGGCTGAAGTAGGCTTCAGCGTTCTCGCCGCCATTGGTGAGCTGGCGAATGTTGCGGAGATGGGTCTCGCCCGGCTCGGCTGAAACCGCCTGCGACCCAGTTTTGCTCTGCGCGGCGGCGCTCGCCGCCCAGAGCGCGATCAGCAGAAAAATGACCCCTGCTCTCAAGTACATCCTCCGAAGATTTTACAACACCATGACACCCTGACCGTGGCGCGCCTTGGCACCAACCCGGAAGATAGCAGCCGGTCGGAATCCCGGTTCCAACCCTTTTTCGCCTCCGGCGGTCTAAGGTGAAA